>OGIJ01000019.1_pt1 | contig 107746 bp, 78 predicted proteins | sample 1571741 | NCBI WGS metagenome assembly OGIJ01 (sample SAMEA2582034, study PRJEB24529) | metagenome | biome: Human gut stool | place: China | collected 2011 | reverse complement strand
AAATACTCCATGGGAAAAATATAGAGACTTACTTCCTGACCGATGGAAAAAGCAGTAACAGCATTAGTTTAATCAGCTGTTTCTGCTTTTTTTGAATTATGCAAGGTATAAACGCGGAGCCGCTTACGATTCCATGGCAATATATGGCAGATAACCCCTAAAAATAAAGAATTGCCATACCCCTAACAGCTTTGTAATCAGAGAGATTACTGGCTGGTATGGCAATATGGCAATTCTTGAAAGAAAAATATTTAAAATGAAGCAGATCGTGGAACCCTAATTTTTTCTAACATCCCATCTGTAGCAGACAGCAAATATATTGTTTCGTTAGATTTATCTATCCTCATTTGAGAGGCAATAAAGTTTAACTTGTAATTTTTCAATGCTTTTCCTGTTAAATCGTATACTTCGACAGAAGAATATCCTTTCTCTTTAGCTAGGTCTACATGACGTTGTGAAAGAAGGTATATTTGTTACCTATTGACTTAATATTCATCTCTTTTATTGTTTGTTTTTCTTACCAATCTTATTTGAAATTCAACAATTTATGTTGTTTCTGTTCTGCTTCAAGCTCCAATAAAATTCTCTTTGTGGCCAATCCTCCGGCAAAGCCCGTCAGGGAATGGTTGCTGCCGATAACCCGGTGGCAGGGTATGAGAATGCTGATATATAATTGTACAGAGTCTCCGAACGCTTTTTGCAGAAGTAAATCATCATAGGGTACTTTCTTTGTCGAGTCCAGAATGTTCCATGGTTAAGAGACTATTACAAACTGTGATAGACTTATTAGATAGTTAGACTCTCCTTTAAAGTATCTGGCTTAATCTTTCTAATTCATAAATGATAATTTACCATTGTCTGACCATTCATTAAGAGGGGCAACAACTCGTCTCGCTGCTTAGTGAGAGTTGCGATTTCATTCCTTAGTTTAGACATCTTACGAAACATTGGTTCTACAATATTATTGAATTTCTTGATAGTGTCTTTGTTTGGGAGTACAACATCAAGATAGGCTACATCTTCTGGATTTATTGAAGGGTATGAAGATACTGCAGTGTCGGCTATGGAGGCTAAATACCTTGTGACTATATCTGATGTAAGAAAATAGTACACCATCAATGCCATAATCTTATTTTTTGCATCTAACGTAATAAAACCTGTAGAAACAATAAAGTTTTCTTTTGGCATAGATAACACACCATAATGTAAAAGTTTGGGCCTAACCGAAGAGTAGATAATTGTCAAATCTTCAACTTTACGCTGCGCTCTGCTTGGTGCGGTATCAACTCTGTAATACTCCGTATGATTGATGTGTCCTTGGGTTATGCTCCCTGTGTCTAAATACTCAATATGATGGTATTCACTTTTACTTATAGCCTTCTTGTTGATTTCGCACAAGTTATTCACAGAACAGCATTGCCAACCAACAGGAATTTCTCTTTTGAGGCGTTCATTATAGATCATAGCACCTCCGCTTGATTTATACGGCTTGCCTTCCTCATTAGGGAAGTCAAACTGCACAAACCAATAGTCGTAGAGTTGCTTTGCCATCGCCTCTAAATTATCATTTATTGCAATAATCCGTCTATTACCTTATATTATATGTAGAAACAAGAAATAAAATTATGAAGAAAGAATTGATAAAAAATGTATTAGATGGTATGCGTAGTGTATTGTCTGAGGAGCACTTGAAGCTATTGCATGACACAATGGAAGTGACTTTGGAGAATTTTGATGTTTGCCTGAAGTTGTCTGATGGTGAAAACCGTGAAAAGGAGAATGCAGAGTTGCTTGATGTGTTCATTTCTGCAAAGAAAATAGAGGGATGCTCTGACAAGACGATTCACTATTATAAGTCTTCTATAGAGAAGTTGATGGCGGAAGTAAGCAAAAAAGTGCAGGAGATAACGACTAATGATATTCGATGCTATCTTGCTGAACAACAAGAAAATCATCACCTTAGCAAGGTGACGATCGATAATTTGCGACGCATATTTTCCAGCTTCTTCTCATGGTTGGAGGATGAGGACTATATCGTGAAAAGTCCTGTGCGAAGAATACATAAGGTTCGTACTGATACATTGGTAAAGGAGGTGCTTTCAGATGAAAGTATGGAAATACTACGTGATAGTTGCCAAGAATTGCGTGACATCGCTATGATAGATTTGCTTGCCAGTACAGGTATGCGTGTTGGTGAGTTGGTAAAGATGAATCGTGAGGATATTGATTTTCACGAACGTCAATGTGTTGTGTTTGGTAAAGGAAACAAAGAGCGAGAAGTTTATTTCAATGCTCGAACTAAGATTCACCTAAAGAAATACTTAGATGAGCGAACGGATGACAATCCTGCTTTGTTTGTAAGTCTTGCCAAGCCGCATACTCGTCTTACGATCAGTGGCGTAGAAGTTCGCTTGCGCAATTTAGGAAAGCGAGCTTCTCTTAGCAAGGTTCATCCCCACAAGTTTAGAAGAACATTGGCCACCATGGCCATAGATAAGGGTATGCCAATAGAGCAAGTACAAAAGTTACTTGGACATGTAAAAATAGACACGACCTTGCATTATGCAATGGTAAATCAGGCAAATGTGAAGATGGCACATCGAAAATATCTTAATTAAGGTTTAGAAAATCGATATCCTGCTTGATTTTGATTATCTTTGTAATCTAAATTGTAGCAGAATATGAAAGAATATAAGTTGTCTCAATTATTAGAGATAAAGAATGGTAAAGATCATAAGGAACTACCAGATGGGGAATATCCTGTATTTGGTAGTGGGGGAGTTATGCGCTTTGTAAACGAGTATCTTTATGATAAACCAAGTATATTGTTACCTCGTAAAGGGTCTTTGGATAATATTCAGTATTGCGATGTTCCTTTTTGGACAGTTGATACATTATATTATACCGTTGTGAATGAAGAACTAGCTAATCCATATTTCTTGTATCGATACTTGAAGCTATTGGATTTGAGCCGCTTGGATTCTGGTACTGGTGTCCCAAGCATGACTTTTGATAGTTACTATGGCATAAAAGTTATGTTGCCAGAAATCGAAGAACAAAAGCGTATAGCTTCTGTTCTTCAAAAACTTGATGCCAAAATTAAACTCAATTGTCAGATAAATGATAATTTACCGTGGCTTGACCGTTCATTAAAAGGGGCAGGAGTTCGTCGCGCTGCTTAGTAAGTTTTAATATCTCTTGTTGGTTAGAATATATTAAATCTTGTAATTCATTAACTATATGACAAAACTGATTGATATGTTTTTCCGACATAGGAAAGTACAAATGTTTTAATGCCTCATGTGTTATCAGAGGTTGGGATGACCCTCCTTTATTTTTTGACAAGTTGTATAATTTCAATGAATAAAATAAGAAAGGTTGCCAATCATCATTTTTAGAACATATAGATATCGCATTGTCGCTCACCCAACAAGGAACTTTACTATAATGTATGCTTCCACAATTTGCACCAACACGACCAATTATTATGCAAGCTGGATAATTGCTTATCTCTACCATTTTAACTATACCATTACCACCATATGCAGGAACCAATCCTTCATTTTGTGGCATTGTTTGCCCATTACCTATGGTAAACAAATCAGTATAGTTTGATGCCATCCACTCTTTCGGTATCTCCCGCTTCAGCTTCTCATTCCAAACCATAGCTCCGCCACTCGACTTATACGGCTTGCTCTCCTCATTCGGGAAGTCAAACTGTACAAACCAATAGTCGTAAAGCTGCTTCGCTATCGCCTCTAAATTATCATTTATCAGATGATTAGTTTCAATTTTTTTATCAATCAGTTGCAGGGCATGAGAAATTTTTCTCTGCTCTGTAATTGAAGGAAGGCTTATTTGTATGTTGCATATGTCAAATATGTTTATACTAGACTGGTTGATGGCATCTTTACGAATGCTATCAATTGCTTTTTTGAAATGTGATGTTTTGAATAAATAAGATGCAAAAACAGGATCTAAAAATTGTTCATTCGTCTTAATTCTCAAGACATTCATTCCATGAATAATTTGTTCATTTCCTTTCTTTCTATAAAGCACGGTTCTTCCAAGAAAGGCACGGCTATTGATGTGTGACATAATCAAGTCCTTGTCTTCTAAGATATATCGTTTGTAAGGTGTTGTGTCGAAAATGTCAGCATGACCTAACTTGTCACGATTAAATTTGCCATGAGATAAGGTTTCTATGCGAGTTATAGGGAAACCTTTGGCTTCTTTTCTTTGTTTGATGATAGCGCCATTTTCTATTAAAGAAAAGCAGGTGCCAAGTTTGTATGTTTTATATTCCATTATATTCTTGTTATACGTTATCAATATTTCTTTCTAACTCTTCTATTTGTGGCAGTGCAGAAGCAACATCGGCAAACAGTTTCTCTGTCTCATATTGGGCAATGCCCATTGGTTGGGTAATTCCACGAAGTGAGAATTCTGCTTTCTTGTCACTTTTGCTACGGCAGAGGAGAAGACCGATAGTTGGCTTGTCTTCTGGCGACTTGACAGAATCATCTACAGCTGAGATGTAGAAGTTGAGTTTGCTGACAAATTCTGGCTTAAACTCTACGGCTTTCAATTCTACAACTACGTAGCAATGGAGCTTTAGATGGTACATCAACAAGTCTATGTAGTAATCATCACCATCAACGGTAATGTGATATTGCCTACCTATATATGCAAAGCCACGCCCCATCTCAAGTAGAAAGTCTGTTATCTTACTAGTCAAGGACTTCTCTATATCGAGTTCATTCTGTAGGGCAACCGTCCCCAAGAAGCTAAAATTATACGGATCCTTGAAAATGTACTTTGCTAAATCAGATTGTGGTGGAGGTAATGTCTGTTCAAAGTTGTTGATAGCATGCCCTTTTGCATAGATGTAACCATTGGCAATCTGCATGAGCATGACATCACGGCTCCAGCCATTTTGTGCCGTTTCTGTAATATAATAGGCGCGCTCCGTATCGTCTTTCACTTTTGAAAGAAGCGAAATATGGTGATACCAGGTAATTTGTGCAAGTGCCACTTGCACAAATTCTTTGTTGGCTTTTTCTAATTTGGCAAGTGCCACTTGCCAAATTGTTGATTCCTTAAATTTTGCAAGTGGCACTTGTAAAAAAGGAAAGTCTGGGTATTCTGAGGCAAATCTTTTCATATTTCGTAGATTGCGCTCTGAGTATCCTCTGTCACCAGGGTAGCATAAGCTTAAATCTTTTGATAATTGGGAAATGATCTGCTTTCCCCAACCCAGTTTCTCCTATTTGTCAAGAATTTGCTTGCCAATACTCCAGTACAGCGACAACATACCTTGATTTACATTGATTGCTGTTTGCAGTTTTGCTGTGTCAATCAATGCCTCAATGTCTTTGCGCCATAGGTCATAGCCATTAGGCAACAATCCGTTGTTCTGTTTTGTTGTCTCATTCATAATGTTATTCTTTTCCAATTTGACTATTGAAGCTAAGGTTACCCAATTGCTCCAGAATCTCTTTCTCTAAACGATGGCTTTCCTCAAATTGTTGTACAAGAGTACTCTTATAATTGCTCATTCGCTTATTAAACTCCTCCTCTGTAATGTCAACATAATCAATCTTGATATCGAAATATTGACCTGCAGAAAGGCTGTAACCTTTTTCCTTTATTTCATCATAAGTTACTGAAACAGAAAAATCATCTACTGTTTCCTTGTTTTGGAATGTATTGACAATCTTGTCTATCTCAAAGTCACGTAAGCGTCTTTTCTGATTGTTTCCCTCTTTGTATTCTTCACCAAGTTTGCTGGCATCAATTAAGATAACCTTGTCTGAACTTGCAGACTTATCAAAGAAGATGACAGATACATTAGTACCTGTTGTCGCAAAGACATTGCTTGGCATGGAAACAACGCCATAAACCCATTTCTCGTCAACGATACGCTGTAAGATTCGTTTTTCTACACCACTCTTGGAGGTGATGAATCCTGTTGGAATAACAATAGCTGCTTTTCCTGTAGTTTTTAGAGAGTTGAGTACATGCTGGATAAAGCAGGTGTATATAGCCATCTTTGGTTTCATCGGATCTACTTTCTTCACAGAATTTGGCACACCTGCCCAAAAACGAATGGTGTCGGATGCTAATGTGTCTCGATACTCAGGAAAGTCAAGCTTGAAAGGAGGATTGCTGACGATGAAGTCAAACTTCTTTAACGTACCATTGTTTTCTTTGTGAGATGGCTCTGTGAGCGTGTTTCCTTGTACAACATTTGGTAAAGATGCCGCAAAGTTATTGAGGATGAGGTTGAGGCGAAGCATCTCTGAGGACTTTTCTGAGATGTCTTGTGAGAAAATAGAACATCTATCTTCACCGATTTGATGGGCAAGTGCCATAAGTAAAGTTCCTGTACCCGCTGATGGATCGTAACAAGTAATGCCACGCAAGTCAGAATTATCGCCAACTAATAGACGAGCCATGACTTGTGCTATGGCACGAGGTGTGTAATATTCGGCATACTTTCCACCACCTGCATTGTTGAATCCTTTTAGCAAGTGCTCAAAAATGCGAGAGAAGAAATCATACTTTTCATCGAATACATCCTCAAAATTGAAGGATGCCACGTTACGCATCAATGACTTGGCAAACTCGTCACGTTTCTGCGTGTCAGTTACAAAAGTTGTCAGTGGAAAGAATATATTAACTTTGCTCTTTCCAGAAGTTGTTACAGAGAATGTATCTGCATTAAGAGAGGCTATATCTACTAATGTCGCATCAAGTATAGTCGAGAAATCTCCTTTTGTTGCAGAGTTATACAAGTGTGAGAGTGTGTGCTCCGGTTTCAAAAGAGGTACGGAAGCTGGCAAGTAGCTGAAAAGATCTTCAACTTCTTCTTCTGTGAATTTGTCATATTCTGCATCCCATTTCTCTGCCTTGGACAAACGTTCTCCATATATTTGATCACGTTTAGCTTCGTAACCAAATTTGTCATTGAAGAACTTATAAAGAAACATCTCTGTAACGATTTTATATTCACTACCTGTTCCAGCCAAACCGAAAGCACCAGTTGTACTTTTCAGTGAGTCGATGAGGGCTATGGTTGCCTCTGATATATTGATATTGCTCATACTCGTTAATATGCGTAATTATGTTGTTGCAAATATTCTGATGTAATTAGATTGTTAATATATTTTCTGTCCTTGATGTCTGCTCGAATATTCATACTAAGCAATTCTTTGCCTATAATAGCCAAAACATCTTTTTGGAAAGCTGGTTCATTGTCAAGAATGTTGATGTCAAGATATAGCATTTTGTCTATACCATCTTTCATCTTGGAGAGATTCTCTGCTATTTCGTATTCTTGGGCAGAAATGATTGGACGTTCACGTTTCTTGTTCTGCTCTTCTATACGTTTGTGGATACGTACAAATCGTTCGTCACCTTTGTATTTTCTTTTTAGCATATTATTGCGGCGGTTGATTTCACGTATTTTCTTCATCACTTCGTCCATATATTGAATACTGGCTTTAGCCTCTTCTGTGCTTTGTGGCACAAAACCTTTCTTGCGAAAATACTCTCGAAACTCGTCTGCGAGAATAACGTATTTGTCTTCTTTTGTATCGAAGTTTGCTTCAAACTCTGCTTGTACACGTTCGCATCGTTCACGAATGTCGTTCACAATAATACGCAATTCCTCAGAGACACCTTTCTTAAATTCAAATTCCAATTCAGACAATGCAACGTTGATAATGCCTGCTACATCAGACTTGTGTTCAGTGTTTTCTAACAAGTTAATGCGTTCGATGCGATGACTCACCTCTGTTATGAGTGTAGAAATGGTTCCCATTGGCAATGATTCTAACTTCTTCTTGGTCTCTTCATCGCCAAATGAGCGCACTTGGTTGACTATAGCTTTGGCTTCAGATAGTGTGTTGCGCAATTCATACAAGCTATCCTTGTTGTCAATTTCGTCTATCTCCTTGCGGAACTCTTCCATATTGTCGGTTGTAAAGTTGAAGAGGATATTCTTTACTTGCTTGATTTTTGATTCCACTTCATCCTTGCTTACCAATATCTCATTACCAATGTTTCCGGTACGAGTATTCCCTGAGTCATCAGTTGTACGATTCAATTCTCTCAGATAGCGATCGTTTGTTGCATCGAAATTCTCTTTGATGTTGACAAAGTCAACAACATATCCATATTTGAAGTCTATATATGGTCGATTGACACGTGTCAGTGCTTGCAACAAGTCATGACCGTCTAATGAACGACCAAGATAGAGCTTTTTTAATCTTGGTGCATCGAATCCTGTAAGCAACATCTTGTTAACAATGAGAACATCTACTTCTTGTAGTTTTTTGAATCCCTCAATATATTCTTTACGTTCTTCCTTGTCGCCTTCATCATGTAAAATCAAGGATGCGGAAAGAGGCTTGTAGTCGTTGCGGAATTGCATAGGATCTGCAGCTATGCCAAGCATCTCTTCATTTTGCTTGTTGATTTTTAATGCGAATCCAAATCGTTCTTGCCAAAGACGATATAGCTCTCTGGCTTGTGGATTGGTCTTGCAGACAATCATCGCACCAACGGAGTAGTCGTTTTGCTCTTTGCGGAATCTACGGAAGTCGGAAATGATATAGTCGAGTAGCGCATTCAGATAACTATCATCCTCAATTATCTTATTTCTGTCAATATCGGATTTTTTGACCTGAATATCTCCTGCTAATTTGTCGAGAATATTTTCAATTTTCTCCTTGTAGATAGTTTCCACAGGTTCACGCATCAGCTTGCATGTGTAACCATCTGCAATAGACTTGTCATAATAATAGGTATGTATGTAATCACCAAAGACTCTCCAAGACTCTCGCTCTTCTTTTAATAAAGGTGTTCCCGTTAGAGCAATCTTAACAGCATTCTTGTCGGCTTCCAAGAGATTAGCCAAGAAGCTACCTTGTGTATTATAGCCACGATGAGCCTCGTCAATGAAGAAAATACGCTGTAGCTGGGTGCTGTAGCTATCATCGACATTGACTTTTGCCTTATCCTCTTTGAATTTTTGGATGTTGACAACCATTATCTCTAATTTTCCCTCGTTGTTGTGGGTTATGGAACGACTGGATATGTCTTTCATCAACTCATCACGGCTCTTTGCGTTATGAACGACAAGACCACGAGCCGCAAATTCGTCTGTGGCTTGTTCCATCAAATCAATTCTGTCAACTATAAAGTAGAATTTTGCTACCACATTACGTTTTGCGAAATAGTCGGTGAGACTTTTAACGCTGTAATATGCAAGTGCAGTTTTTCCACTTCCTTGTGTATGCCATATAATGCCGCTTTTCACCCCATTAGTTAGAGTTCTGCGTATCGCGAATGAAGCAAACAATTGCTGGTAGCGCATGACATGCTTTTGAAGTTCTGTTCCTTGTGTATTGTCATCAAGTTCTATTTTGCGCTCAACATATGCAAATCCATAGCGAAGTAAGAATAGAAAGCGTTCCTTGCTTAACATAGAAGTTAATATGCGATTGGTAGGGGTATCAACAGCTTTGTTGGTTTGATACTCTTGTAGGTTCTTGATTACAATACAGTTGCGATGCTTTAGCACTTTGTAATCTGTGTCGTCATCAAGATTTTTATATGGATAACTACTTACATATTGCTTATCTTCCTCGCGAAAGACGTTGAAGAACGCTTTTGTCTTTGCTGTACAGCAATAGAATGCACCTTGGATAGGTACTCTGCTCTCATTATCGTATTCTTGGTTGTTGGAGAATATCATCAATTGAGTAAGATTGAAGAAACGGCGAAAGCATGATTTGCTCATCCTTTTGTTTATTCGTTCTCTTTCTGCCAATATTCCTTCATGGTTGTTTGGCTTTTTAACCTCTATAAAAGCAAGTGGAAGTCCGTTTACGAAGCAAGTGATGTCTGGGCGAAATTCATCCTCAGTGTCTTCATTCTCACATGTGAATTCTGTAGTAACATGCCAATCATTATTGTCGGGATTCTCAAAATCAATTAGTTTGATGCCGCTATTGGCAGATAGCAATTGGTAGAATTCTCATCCTAAATCATCATTGTTTGACATGTTGACAATCTTTGAAAATAGCATGGATGCATCAGAACTGGACATATTGGGATTTAGACGTTTTACTGCATTGAGAAAAACGTCTATCAAAATGTTTGTTTTTGTGTCATAAGCACAAATGTTGTCCAAGTATATATATCCCAATTTGCATAGATGAAGTGCTGCTGGAACTTGTACTCTTGTATTTTCATTAAAGTTAGAATTGCCCATATTCTTCTAATTTAGTCGAAATTAATAATTTCACTGACACTCACGTTTAGTAACTCTGAAATCTTTTTCAGAGTCAGCAAGTCTAGTTGTGTGGTGTTTGTACACCACTTAGAGACAGTAGTTTGGTTTACCCCCAATTGTTCTGCCAACCATTTGTTGGTCTTTTTGTTTTTGACTAAGACCAATTTCAATTGATTTAAATCTTCCATTTCATCAATTTATTGATTTTAATGCAAATATAATGATTTATTTTGAGAAAGATGTCGTGCTTGATGATTCTTTAACAAGATATAACTAATGAGAATGCTCGTAAGAGGGTGTGAAGGTGTCTTTGGTAATAAAAAGAACATGAGGATTCTTAAAGGATGTAATCGCAAGAAAACGTGTGAAAGAATGTGAAATGGTTGCTTGTTTTTGGCAACCACTAAGAAATAGCGTCGAAGTACGTTGCCAATTGGTTGCCAAAAATGGCAAAAGAAAAATCCTAACCACTTATTATCAGGCAGTTAGAATTTTCTGATGTGCGCCTGATAGGCAAATTTCTCTCACGTGGGCAGGCAGGAAAAATTTCCTGAAAGGTCTCCCGCCCGCCTACGTGAGAGAGATTTCAAGAAACCCCTGTCATTAGTGTCATATCGAAGCAAAAAACTCCAGCATCCTAAACAAGTCACTTAGGCATCCTAAACAAGTCACTTACGGGTCGTAAGTAAGTCTCTTTGTTTATTGGCTCTTCACTTCTCGAACAGCCGTAGGGAGTGATAACTTCTTTAATTCCTTTAACTTCCTCATAAAAACATGAATCACTTATTAATATTAGGCAACCATGCCTAGAATCCATCCCATCTTTTCATCATATCTGTGTAAATAATATTCAAGAAAGAGAGAAACAGGCGGAAACGCCCGAAAAACAGGGAAAAAAGAGATGGAGATTTTTTCCTTAAGGGTTTTTGTTTTTTTCCTTAAGGAAAACGACAGCTTCTCTTAAGAGATTTTTTTGCCGCATTTAATCTGTAAAGTTATTTTTTGGGGGGCTCTGCGGATTTGTAATCCGCAGCAAAGGAATATGCTTTTCCTTTTTATTGGGGGATTACAAATCACCCGTTGTTTATAGGTCGAACCTTTTTTTACGGCGGATTTCAAATCCGCCGGGATACCTGGCGGGGGCAAATTCTGCGGGACGCCTGGCGGACCTGCGTTCTTGAAAAACTAAAAAAGGGTGCGTCATAAGTCCATGACGCACCCTCCTCATATAAAATTATAAACTATCAGCAAACATTATTTCACGCTCCACTCGAAAAGACCGCAGGAATGGGTTTCTGGCTGCTTTAGCTCGAGCTTCACTGCCTTGGTCTTCACTGGGTCGAAATTCACGATGCAGGCTACACCTCGCTTGCATGGATAAGCATTGGCTCCTGGAACTTCCTTCCAGTTGCCTGCCTCGTCCTGATAGTAGAGCTTCCAGCTGTCTGGCACCTTGCAACCGCCCCATGGCTGGTCGTCGTACCAATATACGGTGCTGGTCTTGATCTCCTTGCTCTCAGGGAAGGTGTAGGTAATCCACTCTGTGGTGTTCTTCTTTGGCCACCAGTGGATGTATGGGATAGAACGGTCGTTCTCATCGGCTGGCACCAAACCATCTGTAATACTGCTCTTGGCTGGCACTGGAGAAGAGAATTCTACCTTAGCCTGTGCTGCGAGAGTTGCAGGAGCTGATGGCTTTGCTGCCTTGACATCCTGTGGCAACCATACCTTCATGTTGCCGTTGCCACGATGAGCCCAGGCGAAGTATGGGATGAGGGTCAGGGTCTGGTCTTTGGTGCTCAGCTTGCCGCTCTTGTCGTAGGCGAGAGTCTGCACATTCTCGGTCAAGGTCTCCATGTTCTGGCCCTTGTAGAGTGTCAGTACATTCTTATATTTAGGGTCGATGAAGCCATCGTAAGAGAGCTTGCCCTCAGCGAACTGAGGTTCGCGGTTCTCCAGGATGCTCATGATGTCGAAGCCCTGGTTGTCTGGCCACTCTGCACAATATACAATAGGACCACGTTCGATGCTGATGCAGCCACGGTCTGCCTCTACCTTATTGTTGGCACGTACGGTGCGTGCCTCCATATCGAAGTGAACGCGAACCACATCGCCCTTCTTCCACTTGCGGTTGATGGTATAATAGCCATCCTCTGTCACCTTACCCTCTACTTTCTTGCCGTTTACGGTGATGGTATAGCCCAGTCGCTTGCCGTCGCTGTAGTAGTAAAGGTCTGATGGTACAGGCTGACCCTTCACCCATCCAGGGATGCGGATCTTCATGCCAAACTGACCAGCCTTGTTGTCATCCACCTTGATAGCGATATCTCCGTTCCAAGGGTACTGTGTATCCTGGCTCAGGGAAACCTTCTTGCCGGCTACTTTCAGAGAAGAAGAGTTGCTGAGGAAGAGGTTGACATATACATTCTTATCCTTTACGGCATATACATAGCCCGGGAGGGATGGCAGGAAGCGGCAGATGTTGCTAGGGCAGCAGGCACAGCCGAACCAAGCCTGTCGCTGATGCTGACCCATGCTCTCCAATGGGTTAGGGTAGAAGAAGCCGCCGCCGTCCATGCTCACACCACTGATGAGACCATTGTAGAGGGTACGCTCCAATACATCGTAATACTTGCTCTCGCCATGGAGGAGGAAGAGTCGGTAGTTGACATAAACATTGCCGATGGCTGCGCAGGTTTCGCAGTAGGCACTCATATTAGGCAACTCGTAGTTCTTGCCGAAAGCCTCGCCGTTGTTGGTGGCTCCGATACCTCCGGTGATGTAGAGCTTCTTGCTCACGATGTTGTCCCAGATGCGGTCGATGGCGTGGATATAGGCAGTATCGCCGGTGAGGGCTGCTACATCTGCCATACCTGCATACATATAGGTGGCACGTACGGCATGACCTACAGCCTCGTCCTGCTCCAAGACCGGTTTGTGGCTCTGTGAATATTCTGTTTGAATTTTTGTCTTACCGCGATAGTCGAGGAAGAACTTAGCCTCGTCGAGATATTTCTTGTTGCCTGTAGCGAGATAGAGCTTACAGAGTGCCATTTCGGCAATCTGATGTCCCGGTACTACGCAAGCCTGTCCTGGATTAGGACCTACCTCGCGAACCACGCAGTCGGCATAGCGGATGGCGATATCTAGGAACTTGCGGCTACCAGTAGCCTGCCAATGAGCTACAGCACCTTCTACCATGTGTCCAAGGTTGTAGAGCTCATGGCTCAGATCCTCTTCCTTGCTCCAGCGCTTGTCGCCAGCCCAGAAATGAGGATGCTTCGGGTTCTGTGTACGGGCGGTATAGAGATATCCGTCAGCCTCCTGAGCCGGAGCGATGATGTCGAGCACGCTGTCGATATACGCCTTGAGTTTCTTGTCAGGGTAGGTCTGGAGCACGTAGCTGGCACCTTCAATCGTTTTGTATGGGTCGGTATCATCGAAGCTCAGCGGCATCAGTTTACCTAGATCATACTTTTCGCTAGGATGTGCAGCGCGCTCAAAGTTCTTGTATCTTCCCTCTGTTTCGCACTTGCTGAAAGCCAGTGGGATGGTTACTTTGCGAGAGGTTTCGATACGCTGTCCCCAGAACGTATTGTTCCAAACCTTTACTGAGGTGAAAGGCACTGGAGTGATAGGATAACCACCCGAGCTCTTGTTCACCTTCTGTGCCGAGGCAGGCATCAATGCCAATGCTGCCAAGGCTGATGTTACTAAAATCTTCTTCATGTATTGCTAGTTTATTTTGTTTGGTTTTTTGTAAGGAATGTATTCATCCCAGAGTTTCAATGAGTGCAGATAACCCGAGAAAGGCCATGCCTCTTCTGCATTCTTGCCCAGAAGCATAAACTGCGATGGCTTGACGAGGAGCTGGATATCCTTCTGGCTGATGAGTTTGTCGTTGATGTAGATGCTCTCGATTCTGCCATCGAAGCAGACATATACGTGCTGCCACTTGCCTTCCAGGGTCTTCATCTCCTTGTAGCCGGCATCCTCGTACCATCCATAGTGATTCATCACACCACAGCGTGGTTCGATGCCGTTTACCAGCATCAGTTTCTCCAGTTCGTCATGTGAAGAGGTGAAATCGGCTACGCATTCATTCTCGGCAATCTCCGGATTCAGAATCCATGCCTCGATGGTGTATGGAGCGTTGTCGCGGATGGTGGCTGGGAGCATGAAGTTGCTTCTGTAACTCTCCTTGCCGGTAAAGGCGAATGCCTTCTTGCCCTCTATGGTCTTGATGATGGCTGCAGTATCGTGTTGCGTCTCGAACTCGCCCTTGAGGTGAACATCCAGCGGACTGCCGTTCTTGATGTAAGGCACAGTATCGCCCTCGTTGTAGTAGTCAGCGCTGATATCTACCACCAGTCCCTGACTGTTCTTATCGGCTACTGCCTCACGCACGATGTTGCTCTGGGCATCGAAAGCCTTTTCTGCAGCCTCCTGTTTCCAGTTATAATAACGGAGATTGGTGAGGGTAAATTGCTTTTCGCCTGAACTAATTTCCAGTTTTCCTTCAGAAAGATTCAGACGAGGATCGTTTTCATCTATCTGATGCCAGCTTCCGTTGTCGAAAGCCTGGGCGGTGAGGGTGTGCTTGCGTGCCTTGTTGAGCTGCGGATGAGTCATCACCAGCTGGGCACCCGGTTGCAGGGTGATGGCATCTTTGCCAGCCATACGCTCTCTGAGGGCGGTGCCCTGAAGGAGTGAGAACTTGCCGGCGAGCATTCCTTCGTTGTTATGCCAGTTAGTGCCATCGAAATCAGCTGCTGTCAGACCGAGCCACTGCTGTGGGGCTGAATCTTCTACAGAACCGTAAACCTTGATGTTCCAGATGGCGCCACCGAAACCGTTCTTCTGTCCGCCGGTATAGGTGAGACGGATGTACTGTGCCTTGGCATTTCCGAAATCTACCATCGGCGAACCAGCCAGACGGTTCTGTCGCTTGTCGGAGAAGGTCTGCCAGTGCTTGCCGTCATTCGAAGTCTCGATGAGATACTGATAGAACTGTGTTCCGTATTCAAACTGAGTCCAGATGCTCTTGATGCTCTGCTTCTTGCCCAGGTCAATCTGAATCCAGGCTGGTCCGGTGGTGCGAGGGCGCCAGAGTGTGCCGTTGTTGTCATCAACCGCATATTCCGGACGGAAATCGTTGTCGTAATAAGAGGAAGCTGTAACCTTGGCACCGAAGGCGAGGTTCTTAGCCACCTTCATCTCCGGTTTTAGATCGAGACCTTCGTGGGTTGGAATGACCTCCTTGATGATACCGTCTGCATTGAATTCGAGTTTATCGATTGCCACCTGACGATGGAATCCACGGTTGGAATGCGGATTGTCGTGGCGATGATATACGATGTAGTAGTTGTCGCCTTCCTGCAGCACGCTGTTGTGTCCCGGACCGTGAACGCTTCCGTCGGCATTGGTCTTGAGGATAGTGCCGTGGTAGGTGTAAGGACCGAGCGGACTCTTGGCTGTGGCGTAATCTACGCGGTAGCTGGCATCCTCGCAATGCTCGCAGGAGTAGAGGAAGTAGTAGATGCCGTTGCGCTTGAAGACGAAAGGAGCTTCGAAAAAGTGAGTAACCTCGGTGTTCGGGATGAGCTTGGTTTCGCTGAATGATTTCATGTCAGGATTCAGCTTACCTGCTCCGCAACCGAAGCCCTTGTAGATGCCCCAGGTGCCCCAATACATATAGACCGAACCATCATCATCTCGGAAGGTCTGGCCATCCAGGGTGATGGCATTCTTTACGAATCTATCCGATACGAGCACGGCTTCGCTCTCGCCCAGCACATTCTTCCAAGGACCGCGAGGTGTATCACCCACACCCAGATGGAGCTTGCAAGGCTGGCAGTAGAGATAGTAATACTTGCCGTCGGCTTCGTTCTTCATCACGTCTGGTGCCCAGATCCAGTGGCTGTCCGGCCAGTTCATCGGCATCAGGGTCCAGTTCTTGAAATCCTTGCTGCACCAGAGCTGTGCCGGTCCGAAACCGGCTCCGCTACCATCGGTAGTAGCATATATATAATAGGTGTCACCAAACTTCTTGATGGTTGGGTCGGCAAAATAGCCAGGCAGGATTGGGTTGCCTGCTCCCGGAGTGTTGTAAGCAGCTTTCTGGGCAGCACCTGTCTCAGGTGCTGCCGCAGCTGCAGTTACGAATAGTGTTACAATTATATTTTTACTAACCATATGAACTTCTTTTCTAAATATTTATTTCTTAATGAGTTTAATGACGAATCCTCCGCCAGAAGCAAGATGAATCTTCATTTCCGATTTCTGATTGATAATGGAGTCCTCTATCTTGTAATCCTCGGCATCGTGGTTGGCATTGATGCCATCCTTCAATACGATTGCTTCGTAATCTCCATTTGGGAGAAAATCAAACTTTAGGGTGAGCGTGCGCTCATCCCAGTTGCTCTGACCGCCTACATACCAGTCGTTGCCCTTCTTCCTGGCGGTAACGATATACTTTCCGATTTCGCCCTGTGGCACGATGGTCTTGTCGAAGACTACTGGCAATGAAGCAATGTATCGGGTGTATGGCTCATCAGCCTCATAGTTGGTAGGGGTGTCGGCGAGCATCGTAAACGGACTGTCCTGTACGATGTAGCAGGCAGCCTGGTGGCATCGGGTACCCATCGAAATCGGTTTGGTGTAGATAGCCTTCCAGTTGTCTCGGGTTCCGTTTCTTATCGCTCCCGGTGTGAAATCCACCTGTCCTGCCATCATTCGGATGTATGGGAAGGTGACATCGTAGAGCGGCATATCATTCTTTGCTTCCGTCCAGCGGCATTCTTCCATACCGAAGACACTCTCGTAGTTGAGGATGTTGGGGTAGGTGCGGTTCAAACCGTGTGGCTTGTAGATGCCGTGCAGGTCGAGGATGAGATGATGCTTGGCTGTGCAGGCAGCCAGGCGTTCCACCATTTCGATGGCAGTCTGGTCGTCGCGGTCCATAAAATCCACCTTGAATCCCTTGATGCCCATATCAGCATAGGTCTTGCAGATGGTTTCCAGGTTCTCGTCCATTACGTTGAATACTGCCCAAAGCACGATATCCACGCCCTTGCTCTTACCATATTCTATGAGCTTAGGCAACTGGATATCGTCTATTGGTTTCAGAATGCTTCCCTCTTTCGAGTTGTACCATCCTTCATCAAGGATGATGTATTCCAAACCGTGATTATGAGCAAAATCTATGTAATATTTGTAAGTATCGAAGTTGATGCCTGCCTTGAAATCCACACCTTTCAGATTCCAGTCGTTCCACCAGTCCCAAGCCACCTTGCCCGGTTTGATCCAGGAAGTATCGCCTATCTTGTTGGGAGCAGCCAGGGCGTACACCAGATTGCTGGTTGGCATCTGGGTATCGTGCTCTGTGATGGCGAAGATGCGCCAAGGATAATTGCGTTTGCCGGTGCTGGTAGCGATATAATCGCAGGTGCTCTTTACGTGGCTCATGTGTCGCCAAGGGTAGTAAGCCATCTCCTTAGGGTAGGGAGCAAAGGCGGCTCTCAGGATTCCCTTCTCTTTATCTTGTTCGCTGCTGTTAGCCTTCAGCCACATACCAGGGTACTTCTCCAGATCGCTTTCCAGGATAGTGACTTTCGCCTTTCCGCAATCTATGGTAGCTGGCAGGAAAGCCAAATCCTGCTTAGCGGTATCGAGCCGTGTTTCGTGATAAATATTCTGGAAAGCCATGGCAAAAGGCTTTTCTGGAGTCGTGGTGTATGGCAACCATGCCTTCTTGTCCTTGCCAAACTGGTAGGCGGCGGTTTCATTCAGTATGATGGTCTTGCCTTTTCGCTGGGTATAGAATCGGTAAGCCACTCCCTCATCGTAAGCTCTCAGGATGATGCCGAAACCATTCTTCAGTTTCAGATTCAGTTCCTGATATGCTGTTTCAAAGTTTTGCTGACGATAGAATGGAGCATGGATGGTTTCCTTATGGTTTCTAAGCTTGTGACTTGCTACCTTCGGATTCTTACCCATGTCCGTTCCATCGTTCAGCGTTACACCTATTGAAGACTCCTGTAAAAGAATGGAGCCATTGTATTTAAATTGAAGAGAGAGAGACTTGTTGGTGTTGAGTTCTGCTACGATTTTACCATCTGGTGATTTCACCAGATAGTTCTCTGCCGATACTGTTGCCCCTATATATAATAAGGTGGCGATGAAAAAGAGTTTCTTAACCATAACTTTCTAGGTTTATTGTTGTTTTGTCCGTTTTGTTGTTTGCTTGGTGGCAATGCCTGTATTACCGGATTACCACAAGTTTTTATTTCTGCTGCAAATTTACGAATAGAATTGTTTATGTAATGCAAAGAAAGTCCAAAATGATGAAAATATCGTATCAAAAGCCCCCTGTTAGACGATAGTTGCATCTTTATGTACGATAATTTTAGGACTTCGTTGATTTTTTCTGTTATTTTGCAGCCAGAAAAATAAATGAAACAATAATAAACCTAGAAGATATGGATTTAAAGCAGTTTACATTATTGATAGGTGTAGCCAGTTTGCCATCCATGACAACGGCAGCCACTGTTTATCGCACCATCTCTAAGGTGGAGGCAATATCAGTGGATTGTCCGGTGGGCACAGTTCCCCGACTTCCTAATCTCGTATGGGTAACCTATTCTGATGGTTATTCAGAGTATCGCCAGGTGCGCTGGGCTAACGCTCCGCTTGCTGATGAGCAGGCTGAGGCTGATGCGCAGAAACATCCTGCCGGGAGCCAATATGATATAGGTGGTTTTGTGATTGGTGATGAGACTACCGACAATGGTTATCCTGTCAAGGCACAAATCAAGGTGGTGGCTGAAGGCTATCAGACTCCAGAAAAGGAAGTGGCTCATACCTTCTCGCTCGCTGATGTGAGCATAGATGGTGACAACCGACTCACCCACAACCGTGATGAGGCACTCCGTGAGATCTGTTCTTGGGATGTTACCCAGCAACTCTACAATTATCGCGATACCTACGGACTCTGTACCGAGGGCTATACCAAAAGTGATGGCTGGGATTCGCCTGATACCAAGCTTAAGGGTCATGGATCAGGCCACTATATGTCGGCAATCGCACAGGCATACGCCGTGGCAACTAATCCTGAACAGAAGGCAATCCTCCGCAAGAACATCACCCGAATGGTGAATGAGTTGCGGGAGTGTCAGGAGAAGACCTTCGTATATAATAAGGAACTGAAGCGCAACTGGGAGGCTCGTGATTTTGCTCCCGAGGCAGAACTCAGAGAGATGAAGGGCACCTGGGCTGCTTTTGATGAGTATAAGAAGCACCCTGAACTTTATGGCTACGGCTATATCAATGCCATTCCGGCTCAGCATTGTGCTCTGATTGAAATGTATCGTGCTTACAACAACTCCGATTGGGTTTGGGCACCTTATTACAGCGTACACAAGCAGCTTGCCGGTCTGATAGACATCGCAACCTATTTTGATGATAAGGAAATCTGCGATAAGGCTCTCCTCATCGCCAAGGATATGGGACTCTGGGTATGGAACCGCATGCACTACCGCACTTATGTAAAGCAGAACGGCACCCAGGATGAGCGCAGAGCCAAGCCGGGTAACCGCTACGAGATGTGGGACATGTACATCGCTGGTGAGGTGGGAGGTATGAGCGAATCGCTCTCCCGACTTTCCGAGATGGTTTCCAATCCGGATGAAAAGGCAAAGCTCCTCGAGGCAGCCAACTGTTTCGATGCGCCTAAGTTCTATGATCCGCTGAGCAAGAACATCGATGACATCCGTACCCGCCATGCCAACCAGCATATTCCGATGATTATCGGAGCGCTGCGCAGTTACAAAAGCAATCAGAAACCATATTATTACAATCTGGCACAGAACTTCTGGAGTCTGGTGCAGGGCAGATACATGTATGCGATGGGTGGTGTTGGCAACGGAGAGATGTTCCGCCAGCCATATACCCAGATACTGAGTATGGCAACCAACGGACTGCAGGAAGGCGAATCGGAGGCTTATCCGGATATCAACGAAACCTGCTGTGCGTATAACCTCGTCAAACTGAGCAAGGATCTGAACTGTTATAACCCTGATAATGCGCAGTATCTCGACTATATCGAGCGCACGCTGTACAATCAGATTATCGGTTCCCTCAATCCGGACCAGTATCAGACCTGCTATCAGTATGCGGTAGGATTGAATGCCACCAAGCCGTTCGGCAACGAGACTCCTCAGAGCACCTGCTGCGGTGGTACAGGTTCTGAAAACCATACCAAGTACCAGCAGTCGGCTTATTTTGCCAACGATCATACCCTCTGGGTAGGTCTCTATATGCCAACTACCCTCCACTGGAAGGAGAAGGGCGTGACCATCAAGCAGGATTGCCTATGGCCGGCACAGCATTCAGCCATCAAGATTACGGAAGGCGAGGGCGATTTCACCCTGAAACTCCGTGTACCATACTGGGCAACTCAAGGTTTCTCCATCAAGGTGAACGGCAAGGAAGTGGCAAAGAGCTATCAGCCTAGCACCTATGTAGAACTGGAGCAGAAGCACTGGAAGGTGGGAGATGTCGTAGAAATCGACATGCCGTTCAGCAAGCATATCGAATATGGTGCCGACAAGCTTTCGAGCGATGTGGCAAGTCTGGATGGTACTCCGCTAAAGACATCCTGGGTAGGAACCCTGATGTACGGACCATTGGTGATGGCGGGTACAGGCGCACAGACCTGGAATCAGGCTACGCTGAACATCGACTCCCGATTGAGTAATATCACCGTGGGCGAATCGAACGGCGTGACCACAGGTGCGGGAGCCAATCTCCTTACCCTGAAGCTGGATGGCAAGGAATTCCAGCCTGATTATTACCGCAACGCCAACAGTACCCACTACTACCGCATCAACCTGACCGATGCCAAGAGCAAGAAGAGCAAGAAGGTGAAGATAGATTTCACCGAACTGAATTCTCTCCTGAATCTTGCCGCAGAGCGTAAGGCTGACCAGGAGAAGTGGAATGCCCTCTCTCAGAAGATTCCGGAGTATGCTCCATGGGCACCGTTCGGCTATGAGCGCATGCAAAAGGTGATGGCTCAGGCACAGGAACTGGTGGCAAAGGGCAAGAAGAAGGTAACCCAGGACGAACTGGAAGGCACAACTGCCATCCTGAACCGTGCCATCAACACGATGCGCCCTGGCAATCTTGCAGAGATGGAAGACCTCCGAGAACTTTCCGGTCTGCTTCGCCGTGCCGGCTGGCCGGATGACAACACCAGCGAGGAACTCAAGGAAGCCATCAGTTATGGCCGAATGGTTCAGAAATACGTGACCGACGGAAGTGGAACCCACGACATGATTCATGCCGCTGTGGGAAAACTGAAGAAGGCGATGAAACAATAAAAAAGATATAGAAACAACAAAACAATAAAACATTAAAGACAACAAAGACATCATTTAGAATAAACAACATTTAAGAGTAACAAAATCGGCTTAAAAGACGAAAATATCGTCTAAATCGCCAGATTTGGACGATATTTTCACTTTTTTAGACGATAATGTAGCATAATATGCAAAATATTGTGTTACTTTGCAATCGAAATTTAAACAATAATAAACCTAACAAAAAATAGAAAATGAGACAGACACAAAAAATCTCAGGCTTTGTACATAGTCAAGCTTATGTAAAAGCCATCGCGTGTTTGGTCCTTGCATGTGGGGGGGCATTACCTACTCTAGCAGCAAGTGAGACCTTATCAAACCCTAAGGTAGAGGAAGCTCAGCAGAGCGAAGTCACCGTAAAGGGTACAGTTGTTGACGATGCCGGTGAGCCAGTCATCGGAGCTACCATTATGGAAAAAGGAACCCGTAATGGTACGGTTACCGATATTGATGGTAACTATGTTATTAAGGTAAAGCGTAATGCTCAGTTGGCTATTTCTTACTTGGGATATGCAACACAGGTAGTTCCTGCCGGAACATCTAAAGTGTTTTTGAAATCTAATGATACCAAGTTGAATGAGGTGGTGGTCGTAGGTTTCGGTACCCAGAAAAAAGTAAACCTTACCGGTGCGGTGACCGCTGTTTCGGGTGAGGAATTGGATAGCCGTCCTGTAAGTAATGCAACCCAGGCTCTGCAGGGTATGGTGGCTGGTTTGCAGATTACTCAGGCAGCAGGTAGTTTGGATGATACTCCAAGCTTGAATGTACGTGGTACAACTACAATCGGACAGGGTTCCAGTGGTAGTCCGTTGGTCTTGATCGATGGTATGGAGGGTGATATCAATACCATCAATCCTCAGGATATTGCCAGCGTATCTGTATTGAAGGATGCAGCTGCATCATCTATTTATGGTTCTCGTGCACCTTTCGGTGTTATCTTGATTACTACCAAGAGTGGTGGTAAGCGTGACAAGGTAAGTATAAACTACAACAATAATTTCCGCTTCAGTACCCCAATTCGTATGAAGCATACTATGAATTCTGTCGATTTTGCTTGTATGCAGAATGATGCGAATACGAATATTGGTGGTGGTCAGATTTTTACACCAGACCATGTTCAACGTATGAAGGATTGGATAGAGGGCGAATATGTTAATGCTGGTACCCGTAAGGATAAAAATGGCAATTTGATTTATTCTTTGGATGCGGATGCTAATGGCTATTGGTTGAGTGGATTTACCGATGGTTATGCTTCTACCGATTTCTATGATACAATATACAAAAAACATACATTCTCTCAGGAGCACAATGTAAGTGCAACCGGTGGTGATGACAAACTCAACTACTATGCTTCATTTGGCTATTTAGGTCAGGATGGTTTGATCAAGGTTGCTGATGAAGGTAGTAGCCGATATACTGCTACTGCCAAGATTTCTTCACAGTGGACGAATTGGATGAAGTTTAACTACTCTCTCCGTTTTGTTCGCAAGGATTATCATCGTCCTCAGTCTTTGGGTTCTGGTGTATATGAATATCTTGGTGGACAGTGGCCATGTGTTCCTTTGTATGATAGAAATGGTAATCTCTATAATGAGATGGTAAATACCATGACGAATGGTGGTACATATCGTTATCAGAATGATGAGTATAATCATCAAGTAGGTTTGGACATCGAACCAATCAAGAATTGGGTTACCCATGCTATCTTCAACTATCGTACATCCCATAATGAGAGTCATACAGATATGCAGCATACTTATCTGTATAATCTGAATGGTGAGGCTTACGACCAGAATAATTTTACCTATGTAGGTGAAGATTACTATAAGGAAAATTATACCAATTTCCAACTCTATTCTGAGTATTCGTTCAATTTGCAGAAAAAACATAATTTCCATATTATGGCAGGTTTCCAGTCTGAGGATGAGCGTATGAAGTACAAATATGCAGATAGAGCTGGTCTCATCGTTGGTAATAAGCCTCAAATTGATGGTACAACTGGTATTGATGCTTATGGTACTCCTGTGGATCCATCTGTGTCTGGCAACATGAGCCGTTGGACAACTTGTGGTTTCTTTGGTCGTTTGAATTATGATTATCAGGGCAAGTATCTCTTTGAGGTTAATGGCCGATATGATGGTTCTTCTAGATTCCGTCCGGGAAATCAGTGGAAGTTTTTCCCATCTGTTTCTGCAGGTTGGAATATTGCACAAGAGAACTTCATGCAGCCAATCAATGATTGGATTGGTCAGTTGAAACTTCGTGTATCTTATGGTAACTTGGGTAACCAGAATGTTGGTACTTACCAGACTTATCAGACGATTGGTGTATATGCCAACAATGGTACATGGCTGCAGGATGGTTTGAAACCGATGACAGCTTGGGCACCAGGCCTGGTTTCTCGGAATTTGACATGGGAAACCATCCAGAGTTTTAATGTCGGTCTTGACTTTGCATTTTTGAAGGATCGCTTGCATGGATCATTTGACTGGTATGTGCGTAAGACAAAAAATATGATAGGTAATGCCTCTGAGCTTCCAAGCATCTTGGGTACAGCTGTACCTGTTACTAACAATACCGACTTGCGCACCAATGGTTGGGAGTTGACTATCGGTTGGAACGACCGCTTGTCTAATGGTTTGCAGTATGGAATCAACTTCAATCTCTCTGATGCCTATGCTACTATCACAAGGTATCCTAATAACCCTTCTCATTCATTGGGTAACTATATTGAGGGACAGCGTATTGGTGATATCTACGGTTATGAGACCATCGGTATAGCTAAGAGCCAAGAAGAGATGGATGCTCATATAGCAAAGGTTGATCAGAGTACTATTGACAATAACAAGTGGGGTGCTGGTGATATCATGTATCGTGACCTCAATAATGATGGTAAGATTTCCCCGGGTGCCAATACGTTGGAAGATCATGGAGATCTTAAGAAGATAGGTAATTCCACACCACGTTATCTCTTCGGTATCGACTTGAATGCTGCTTGGAAAGGCTTCGATGTACGTTGTTTCTTCCAGGGAGTCATGAAACGTGAGTATTGGGCTAGTACACGTTACTTCTTTGGTACTTTCGAATATGGTCGTTGGTATCAGGTCTGCCTGGATGGTTTGCAAGACTATTATCGTGACGAGAACTCTTGGTCTGTTGTCAATGGCTTCCAGGAGCCAAACAAGGACGCTTACTTGCCACGTGCAGCCTATAGCGCCAAGAATGAGCAGATTCAGACAAAGTATCTGCAGGATGCTTCTTACATTCGCTTGAAGAATCTTCAGATTGGTTATACCTTGCCACAGGATTTGACACGTAAGATTTCTATTGAGAAACTTCGTGTTTACTTCTCGGGTGAGAATCTCTGGACAGGAACATCTCTCCGCAAGCAGTATGACCCAGAGACCATTGGTACATGGTATGGCAATGGATATCCATTGAACACAACCTTCTCTTTTGGTTTAAGTTTAACATTATAAATATTAGAATGATATGAAATTCAATATATCTTTAAAGGTACTTCCTTTGTTGGCATGCGGTATGTTGATGGCTTCTTGTAATGATTTCCTGAAGCAAGAGCCTCTTACAGATATTACTCCTACCGACTATTACAAGGACGCTACTCAGCTTCAAGCTGTAGCTAATGCTTTCTATCAGACTGTATTGCCATATCATAGTGGTGCAGGCTATGGTACATTCGCATACGATAATGGTACAGATAATCAGACCGGTTCTGATGGCGATTCTAAGTATAAGAAAGGTAGTTGGAAGACAAGTAACGACAACTCTTCATGGAGCTGGAACAATATTCGTGATATCAACTATCAGTTGAATATAGCACAGTCTAACTATGAGAATGGATTGATTGCGGGTAATGAAAATAAGATTCGTCAATATATCGGTGAGTTACACTTCTTCCGTGCCTATGCCTATTTCAGTTTGTACAAGAGCTTCGGTGACTTACCTATTGTGACAGAGGCCATGCCTGACAATGAGGCTATCCTTGTAGCAGCTAATAAGCGTAGTCCTCGCAACGAGGTTGCTCGTTTCATTCTTGCCGACCTGGATTCTGCTGTAACCTATATGGAGCCTGATGGTTGGGAAGCAACCACACGTATCTCTCCTGCAGTTGCTCATCTGTTTGCATCACGTGTAGCCTTGTTTGAAGGTTCTTGGTTGACCAACTTCGCTGGTACTCCGTTCGTTCCTAATGGTGAGGGATGGCCAGGAAAGGCAAAAGACTATAATGCAAATTATCAGTATCCTACAGGTAGCGTTGAGGCTGAAGCTAAGTACTTCTTCCAGAAGGCGGTTGATGAGGCTGCCATTGTAGGTGATGCTTATGTAGGCAAATTGGATAAGAATACAGGTATCGTACCTCAGTCTTTGTCTGATACCAATCCTTATTTCTATAAGTTTGGTAATACCGATATGTCTGCCTATCCTGAGGTTCTTCTCTGGAAGGCCTATAATAAGGGTAAAGGTGTGACTGATAACATTGAGGTGGCTGTAAACCGTGGTAATACCTATACTGGTTTTACCCGTGGTATGATTGATGCCTTTCTGATGAAGGATGGTAAGCCTACTTATGCACACCATGATGGATATGTATATGAAGATACAACGACTCATGCAGTAGTTCGCAATCGTGACCCACGTTTGTTTATCTTCTTGAAGCGTCCTGGTCAGAAGAACGTTCTTCAGGGTGAGGATAATAATATTGCTGCTGAGCAGGTTCGTCCAATAGAGCCAGTTCCTCAAGTGTTTACTCGCTCATTTGACGTAACTTATACTACTGGTTATGCTATTCGAAAGGGTGGTACGTTTAATCAGAACCTGGCAGAAAACCAGGCTGGTTATACTGCATCTATCACATTCCGTGCAACAGAGGCTTTGCTCAACTATATTGAAGCTCAATATATGCTCGACCACAATTTAAATGCGAAGAGCATTTCATATTGGAAGGCAATCCGTGAGGCTGCTGGCTTTACAGGTGAGGCTGCTGACCCTCAGACAACTATTGCTGCCACAGATATGGCACAGGAGTTAAAGGGTTATACCGATGGTTCTGGTACACAATATGATTGGGGCGCATTTTCTGCTGGCAAGGCATTGACTGATCCTACTTTGTATAGTATTCGTCGTGAACGTCGTACAGAGTTGATGGCTGAAGGTCTTCGTTGGATGGATTTGATTCGCTGGCGTTCACTCGATCAGTTGATGAAACAGCCTTATCAGCTTGAGGGCTTCCATCTTTGGAATACTCCAATGGAAAAATGGTATACAGAAGACCAGTTGGTAGATGATGGTTCTGTTACAGCTACAGTATCTTCTCGTAAGTTGACTGAGTATTTCCGTCCTTACCAGATTGTTTCTACCAATATGCTTTACAATGGTATGACCTGGTCTATGGCTCAGTACCTACAGCCAATGCCTTTGCGTCAGTTTATGCTTACAGCTCCTGACCATAAGACATACGGTGATTCTCCGTTGTACCAGAATCCATACTGGCCAATGGAACCAGATGAAGCTGCAGAGCAGTAATGCGATTCCTTTGAAATAACGAATAATTCGCCCAATAGCAAAACATATAAGCTATTGGGCGATTTTTTTCCAGCTCTTTTGATTTCTGTATCTAATCAAAATCAACTTAAAACATAAATCATGAAACAAATTAAACTGAAAACGGGGATAGTGACAGTATTGTCAATGTTCTTTTTATTATCATTCTGTAGTTGCAGTTCCGGTAATGATTCCATGGAAACTGATACTCCTGTAAATCCCAAACCATCGGATGTGAAGCTGATGAATAAATCAAAGATAGCCAACTATGGTAAGTACTATTGTCCTGGTACATGGAATGAAGGATTTGAAAAGGGACCTGACTACATGCTCCGCAGCGATGCCAGATGGTCGTGGTGGAGAATGAAGCAGAGCGAGCACTTCTTTGTGTTCTGGGAGCCTGGCTTTGGAGATAATCCTAATGCGGAATCTGTACCGGAGGCTTTGCGTGTGGATATTGATGACTTGTTGCAGAAGGCTGAGCAGTTCTATAAGACCAATGTAGAGAAACTCGGTATGGCAACTGTCGGACAGGGAAAATCGGTCCTTGACAATCATAAGATGCAGATTTATCTCCTTTATCAGACAGAATGGCTTGCTACTGGTTCTGGCTATGATGACAAGATAGGTGCCCTTTGGGTAAATCCATCTACCTGCAAGCCGGTTGGTTCAACCATCGGTCATGAGATAGGGCACTCTTTCCAATATCAGGTTTCTGCCGACAAGCTCTTCACGGGTGAGGCTACGCCAATAGATAAGGCTGATGGTTCTCAGTTGGTGCCTGCAGGTTTCCGTTATGGCTTTGGTGAAAATGGTGCTGGCGGTTGTGCTTATTGGGAGCAATGTGCTCAGTGGCAGTCGTTCCAGGATTATCCTAACGAGTGTTTCGACCAGGATGCTCATTATGCTGTTTGGCTCAAGAATCATCATCGCCACTTCAACCATGAGTTTATGCGTTACGCAAGCTACTGGTTCCAGTATTGGTTTACTGAAAAACATGGCATCGACTCATACGCCCGTATCTGGAAAGAGAGCAAATATCCAGAGGATCCGCTCCAGACTTATATGCGCATCTATTGCAACAATAGTCTTGATGCACTCTACAAGGATTTGTATGCGTATAGTGCTCATTGTGCTGACTATGATTTCAAGGCTGCACATCAGTATAAGAAGGAGGCTGCCATCAACTATTCTACCAAACTGTATAAGAACGATGGCTATTATCAGGTGGCTTATACTAACTGCCCGGGTACAACAGGTTTCAATCTCATCCCGCTGAATGTTCCTGCTTCGGGCAAGGTAAGTGCAATGCTTGAAGGTTTGGCTCCTGGCTCTGCTTTGGCAGCTGCTGATCCTGGTACTGTGGTAGATGGAGATGGTAATGCCAAAAGTAATGTGACTAAGTATAATTCACAGAGCAATACTCAGCAAAATTATCGTTATGGTTTTGTGGCAATCACCAAGGATGGCAAGTCTCATTATGGAGAGATGCATACAGGCAAGAAGGGCACAGCAACCTACGAAGTTCCTGCCAATACAGAGCGATTGTACCTCTGTGTACTGGCTGCTCCTGATAAGTATAATCGTAATGCCTGGGATGATGATGAGACCAATGATGAGCAATGGCCTTATCGTGTGAAGTTCTCGGGTACAGACTTGCTCGGCAACGTGACGATACCTGAAGGCGACCCTACAGATTTGGCGACTTCACTTGAGGTAAGTCTTGACGCAAGCAGCGAAAGCTATCCTCTGCATACCTTCAATCTCTTGAATGATGGTGTCATGGAGAAGATAGCCAAGGCATTCAAGTTGCAGCCTTCTGAGATTGCAAGTGCTACATTGGAGACTGGCGTTGTGAAAGCTGAGGGCTTTACGGGGCCTGCTGATGGCAAGGTGGCTGTAGGTTTGACAAACCCTGACGGTTCAGTATCTTATGCATACTCTGCCAATGGTATCGGCTTCTGGATTGCAGAAGATGGTTCTGCTGGTGTTTGGGGAGACGGCACGAAGATTTACTTTGAATATGATGCCGGTGGCTACGCCCTTACTGTGGGTCATAAGCCTGGTGCTTCTGAAAAGGGCAAGACTTATACCATCAAACCAACCATGGTTTATAATAAGAATGGTAAACTTCATAAGGCTGTTATTACCATTAAGATGAAATTCGCATAGTTGATATAGTTAGTTCCGTTGCTGACGTAAAACTTTTGTTTTGTGGAATGCAACGGAACTTTTTTGTTTCTTCGCTTATATTGATAACACTCTCGTTTCTCCTTTTAATACGTACATATCCGAAGCGTAAGGTGTGTTGTCTTAATACTCTATAATTCATAGTTTAAACAGTCATACATCCACGTTTATTTGGTTTGAACATCTTGATTTGTGAGGTTGCTGCCATATGCCGGCAGCAATCACATACATCTAATTCTTTAAGGTGATAGATAGGTCTTCTCTCATTATATCAGCTATGTGTTTTAGCCTTTTAAGAATACTAAAGAAAGTATCCTTTCATCAAAATAATAAAGAAATACGATATTTATATCATTTTAGACGATATTGCGAGCGTTTTTGCAAGATTATCAGTACTTTTGTGGCGAAATATCAATAACGAAAATAATAAATAACGCAAAAATCATAACCGAAATGAAACGAATCTTTTTATCGCTGATACTCACAGCGGCAACCTTGCCTTGGGCTACTGCAGTCCTGGCACAGCAGGACCCATCTGAGGCTCCTGCCACCAGACCCGTAAATCCCGTATCTGCACCACAGAAACTCATCTTCGTACCGGACTCTCTGAAACCCTATGATTTCAACAAGGATGATGAGAGATGGTGCTGGCGACATAGTGCACAGACCCAGAATATCGTGTATTTCTGGGAAAATCCATTCGGAGACAATCCGCAGAATCCTCCTTCGCTCGAAGGTAAACCGATGAAATTCGACCTGGGCAATCTGCAGACTCAGGTAGAACGGTTCTACCGTTTCTTCCGCGATACCCTGAAGTTTTCTCTGCCGGGAAGTATCTGCGACAAGTATAAGATGATGGTGATGGTGAACTATTCGCTGGAAGGAACTGCTTACGGCGGAACTTACGATGACTTTATCGGCGCGCTCTGGGTAACCCCTAACCGTATTCAAGATAAGAAACTCAACTGTCTGGCTCATGAGTTGGGACATAGTTTCCAGCTTCAAATCATGGCAGACAAAACGGGCGAAGCCTGGGGAGGAAGTGGCTTCTTCGAGATGACATCCCAATGGATGCTCTGGAGAGTGAATCCCGACTGGATAACAGATGAAAAGTATCATTTCGATGCCTTCAGACAGCTTACCCATAAGGGTTATCTGCATCTGGACAACATCTATCATTCGCCATACGTGATAGAGTGGTGGGCTGAGAAGCATGGTTTGGAAAGCATTGCCCAGCTCTATCGGGAGGGAAAAGTAGGAGAGGACCCGGTTGTTACCTACAAGCGGAAGTATAAGATGACTCAGAAGCAGTTTAATGATGAGATGTTCGACTGCTACCGCCATCTTGTGAACTTCGATTTCGGTTATGCTCGCAAGGAGACCCGTCCTTATGCTTGCACCTTTGATACCAGGATGCTGAAGCAGAAGAATGGTTATCTCCGTCCGGATACAGCTTCGGTTCCTGAGAACTATGGTTTCAATGCCATCAAGTTGGAAATCCCGAAGGCTGGCAAGAAGGTTACTGTAGATTTCAGAGCCCTTGATGCCGAGGGTAAGGTGTTCAAGGCATCCAAGGACAAGATGGCACGCACCATCGGTTACCGTTATGGTTTGGTGGGAGTAACCGCCGATACCGATGAATGCGTCTACAGCCCGATGGGCGAAGCGATGAATGGAAAGGTTTCGCTTGTGGCTCCAAAGTCCCAGCCTCTCAAGGCGCTCTATCTCGTGGTGATGGGAGCTCCTTCGAATCATTCGCTCGATCCATCTTCCCGCCGTTTCCCTTATGAGGTAAGAGTGAAGTAGGATTCAAGTAAGAATCATCTGCATAAAATAAAAAATATCATCGCTTATGAAGAATAAGACTTTATTATCGGCATCCCTCGCCTTGATGATGGCGATGCCGGCAGCTACAGCTTCAGCACAGGGCACATTAGAAGATTACAACAGAGCCTATGCGCTGCGTCATCAGTTTTCTGCCGATTCCGTGTTCCATTGGGCACGCTCATCGGCTTGGTGCGACTCCACCCATGTATTGCATTATCAGATTTCTACTCCTCAGGGCAAGAAGTTTGTTTCCTATGATGCCGACAAGGATGAGATGAAGACCTATGATTCGCAGGAAGCGATGGAGAAGGCGCTGGGCATCAAGCCTCGTCCTGCCAACAAACCTCAGTTTGGCAGACGCCATGAGCGCCATTGGATGGAGGTAGATGAGGAGAAGGAGGCTTATCCGGTACTTTCGCCCGACGGCAAGATGGAAGCCTACATCGAAGGTTACAACGTGGTGGTTCATGAGGCAGGAAAACCTTATACCGAAGCCAAGCGAATCCTTACTCAAGATGGTACCATCGGCTGCTATTACAGCAACCGCATCCAATGGAGTCCAGACGGCAAGCACATCTTCGTATGCAAGCGTGTTCCGGTAGAGAAACGCTATGCCTACTACGTAGAATCTTCGCCTGCCGACCAGCTGCAGCCTATCCTCCACAAGCAGGAGTATGCCAAGCCGGGCGATGCCCTGCCACAGCACTATCCGGTCATCATCGATGTGGCTACCGGAAAGAAGGTGGAGGCTGACAAGCATCAGATAGAAAACCAGTATGAACTGGAGTGGATGCAATGGACACCAGACAGCAAGGAGGTGACGATGGAGTACAACCAGCGTGGGCATCATCTCTATCAGATGCTGGCGATGAATGCCGAAACCGGCAAGCTTCGTACCGTGGTAGAGGAGCGTGCCAATACCTTTGTGAACTATGGTCGTCTGTGGCGTCAGTTTATCAAGGATGGCAAGCAACTGCTCTGGATGAGTGAGCGCGACAACTGGAATCATCTCTATCTCTACGATGTGCAGAAGTCGAAGGTTATCCGACAGATAACAAAGGGCGACTGGTTTGTTCGCGGCATCCAGCGTGTGGATGAAGAGAAGGGAGAAATCTATTTCTCGGCTAGTGGCGTGAACAGGAATGAGGACCCATATCTGGTACATTATTATAAAATAGGTATCGACGGCAAGAATATGGTGGCGCTCACTCCTGAAGAGGGAAATCATAGTGCCCAATATACCTATGATTACCGTTATCTCCTGGATACCTATTCTAAGGTGGATGCCGCTCCTGTTACCGTGCTCAGAGATGCGCAGACCGGTAAGCTCGTCAAGACCCTGGAGACGGCTGATATTGCTACTTTGAAGAAGCACGGATGGGTAGCTCCTGAGGTATTTGTGGCTAAGGGGCGTGATGGCAAGACCGATATGTGGGGCATCATCCAGCGCCCTACCAATTTCGATCCGAACAAGAAATATCCGGTTATCGAGTATATCTATTCGGGGCCGGGCGATGCCTATACTCCGAAGAGTTTCATGCCATACAACTGGTACACCACTTCGCTTGCCGAACTCGGTTTCATCGTAGTCCAGCTCGATGCGATGGGAACTTCCTATCGCGGCAAGAAGTTTGAGGAGGTTTGCTACAAGAACCTGAAGGATGCCGGATTCCCAGACCGTGAACTCTGGATCAAGGCTGCAGCCAAGAAGTATCCTTATATGGATGCTGATAATGTGGCAATCTATGGCTGTTCGGCAGGCGGACAGGAGAGTACTACAGCCGTATTGCTGCATGGCGATTTTTACAAGGCAGCCTATAGTGCCTGCGGCTGTCACGACAACCGGATGGATAAAATCTGGTGGAACGAGCAATGGATGAGCTGGCCTATCGATTCCAGCTACGTAGAGTGCAGCAACGTGGAGAACGCCCACAAGCTGGAGCGCCCGTTGATGCTGGTGGTAGGTGAGATAGATGACAACGTAGATCCTTCGAGCACTTATCAGGTGGTGAATGCCCTGGAAAAGGCGAATAAGGATTTCGAACTCGTGGTGATTCCTGGAGCCCATCATACCATGGGCGAACTCTATGGCGAGCACAAGCGTTACGATTTCTTCGTGAAGAATCTGCTGGGTGTGAAACCGCCTAAATGGAGCGATGTAAAGAGCAAGTAATTCAGGTTTCAATCTGTTGATAGTGAAACTTCTCACTTGAATTATTATTTAAGTTTTGCCCTGAAGCAAACGGATAGTCTTACTTTTAAAAAGTAGCTATTTATTTGTTTCGGGGCTTTTTTTGTTCTTTTTGTTGTATTTCTCGTTATATTTTTGTAATTTTGCGGCATTAAATTATCTAACAACAGAAAATAAAGACTCATATAATGAGAAAGATATCTACTCTAATGGTTTCTGTGCTCTGCATGATGATGCCTGTAGGGACTGAGGCGCAGGTGCCGACAGCCTTCGTCTCGAAAGGGGCTACGGATATTCAGGCGCAGCCACATTCGGTAACGCAAACCAACTCGGGTGCACAATTGGCTGCTATCGACCCTATGGTGCGCTCTATCACGATGGATGATGGATTGCCGAGTAATGCTGTGCGTAGCGTGGTTCAAGGTTCCAAGGGATACATGTGGTTTGGTACAGACAACGGATTGTGCCGTTTTGACGGATACGATGTCAAAACCTATTATAATCCCTTTACGACTGTAGACCAGTTTGTGAGCGCCCTTACTGCTTGCGAAGAAGGACTGCTGGTAGGTTGCAATAATGGAGCCTATCTGTTCAGTAATGCAACCGACCGATTCCAGAAACTGAGTGATAAGATTACGGCGCCTGTCCTAAATTTCTCGCTTGACGGCGATCAGAATGTTTGGATTTCTACCAACGGACAGGGCGTGTTCAGATATAATCGGACTACTCACGAACTGCATCAGTATCCAATGAAGAATATTCAGGGTAAAGTGAAAAGTACGCTGGTTGATGCCAACAACCAGGTATGGATGCTCTGTAACCATGGTGAAGCCAGCATCTATTATCTCAATAAGTCGACCGACCAGTTTGAAGCATTCCCTCTGAAGGGCGATGCAACCATGTTTCACGGCATGGCGATGCTGGCTACTCCCGATGGCAATGTTTATGTCGGAACCTGGGAAAACGGACTTTACAAGCTCAACGCCGATGGTAGTGCCGAACAGCTCATCAGCGGAACCTTGAGTAATGCTGTTCATCATATCCATCAGCTTTACTGCAACGACAACAAGTCTCTTCTCATAGCCAGCGATGATGGATTGGTGCAGTATGACATCCAGAACCGTATCTGGCACATGTTGTCGGAAGTTAACAATCCGAGTCGGAGTACGAGCGAGCGCTTTGTTTATGGTATAGCGGATGATAATGAAGGTGGCATTTGGGTATCTACTTACTATGGTGGTGTGAATTATCTTCCTTCTATGAGTTTTGAAGAGCGTTTCCGTGCTTATTCTGCCCGTCTGGGCGGATTGCGCGGTAATGTGGTAGGAAGATTCTTCGAAGACCATCAGCATCGTATCTGGATAGCTACGGATGATGCGGGACTCGACTGCTTTAATCCCCAGACCAACAGTTTTGTTTCTTATCCGGGCAAGGCGGCTATGGGCAAGTATAATGTTCATGCGCTCTTTGCTGATGAAAATGATCTGTGGGTAGGAACCTATGGCAATGGTGTCATCAGAATGAATATGGCTACCGGAGCGCAGCAGGTTTTCCTGACCGATGGAATGGCTTCGGGCGGTAATGCCTATTGTATTTATCGCGACCGGAAAAAAAGGCTCTGGGCGGCTACGATGGATGGTGCCAACCTCTTCGATGAAGGGCAGCAGAAGTTTCGAAAAATCAAGTCGTTCAAGTCGCTTACCATCGATATCAAGGAAGATCCTCAGGGTAATGTATGGTTTGCTACCCAGGGAGGCGGCTTGTGGCGCTTGGACAAGAATAATGCCTGGAAACAGTATAAATATGTAGAGAATGATTCTACTTCGCTGGTGAGTGATCAGGTAAACTGCCTGGTTATTGGCGAAAAGGGGCAGCTCTATGTCGCAACCGGCGAAGGACTTTGCGAATTTCTGCCTTCAAAAGGTATATTCCGCCGAATCTCCATCGATGCGCCAAGTCAGGATTTCACGAGTCTTGTCATTTCGCAGGGAGTAATGTGGATTTCTACAAGCAAGGGAATTGTGAAATATACGCCGGGTGAACCTGTCCAGCTGTTCAATAAATATGACGGACTCACTTGCGACCAGTTTATGCCAAACGCGGGACTTCTGGCTTCTGATGGCAGAATCTATTTCGGTTCTACAAGAGGTTTCAACTGCTTCTATCCATATCTCGTCAAGATCAACCAGGTAGCTCCTCCTGTAGCAATCACCTCGGTAGAACTCTTCGGTCAGCCGATAGAGGCGGGTAGCGACCAGTTGGAGAAATCTCTGAGTCATGCAGCAGAACTCAATCTGTCTCATAACGAGAATACCATCAATATCTCGTTTGCCGCCCTGAGCTATGTATCGCCTGAGAAGAACCAGTATGCTTACAAACTTGAGGGAGTAGACAAGGATTGGATTTATACCCACGAGCATCGTGCCAACTATACCAATCTTCCTGCCGGAACCTATACCTTCCTGGTTAAGGCAACCAATAATGATGGTGTATGGTCGAAGAATGAGGCAAAACTGAAGATTGTGGTTCATCCGCCGTTCTGGTGGTCTCTGCCAGCCAAGATTCTGTATCTTCTGCTCATCGGTTACGCAATCTACTGGTTCATGCAGAGCCGGTTGAAACGTGAGAAACTCCGTCATCAGGAAGAACTCGACCAGTTGGAACTCAAGCAGGATCAGGAGATGAGAGATGCCCGCCTGCAGTTCTTCACGATGATTGCCCATGAAATCCGTACGCCGGTAACGCTTATCATCGGACCTTTGGAGAGTCTGAAAGAGCATTGGAAACAGGTTTCCGGAAAACTTACTGATGGTGAGACTATCACGCAGACGCTTTCTGTTATCGACCGTAACGCCCAGCGTTTGCTCTTGCTCGTCAATCAGCTGCTCGATTTCAACAAAGTGCAGCAGAAGGGCATGCAGGTTCATTTCCGTTTGAACAACATTTCGAAGCTGATGCATGCTGTGGCAGAGCGCTTTGCTCCTACCTTCGAGCAGAAAAGCATCCGTCTGGATGTAGATTATCCAGCCGATGAGCTCGTGGCGATGATTGACCAGGAGGCCATTACCAAGGTTATCAGCAATCTGATGAGCAACGCCATGAAATATACCGAGGATTATGTACGCTTGTCCTGCCGCTTGCTGGAGGATGGAAACCATTTCCGCATAGAGGTGGAAGACAACGGATTGGGAATCAGTCCTGACGAAAAGGAGAAAATCTTCGGAGCTTTCTATCAGGCACGCGACAACAAACCGGGAACCGGAATCGGTCTCAACATCGTGAAGAATCTCGTTGAGGCTCATCATGGTATGGTTGAAGTAGAATCTGCAGTAGGTAAGGGATCTACCTTTATCGTAACCTTGCCGCTCAACCAGTTGGATGCTGTGGTTGAGAAGGCGGATGAAATGGTGAAGGAAGAAGAAACTGTTGCTGAGGAAAATCTCCTGACAGATGAAACTTCAGTTGAGCGAGGTTCTCAAAAGGCAGGCGTTGCTGTTGCCAGTCCGCTTCGTGAACCGGCAAAACCGGTGATGCTGATTGTGGATGATGATGAAGACATGCGCCAGTTTGTGAAGGCTCATTTCGAAAAGATGTATACGGTTTATACCGCCGACAACGGAAAGGATGCGCTCCGTAAACTGGAGAAGCATCCGGTTTCGCTCATCATAAGCGACTGGATGATGCCGGAGATGGACGGTCCGGAGTTCTGCCGTAGGGTGCGTGAAAATTCAGAATATTCTCATCTCCCGTTCGTGATGCTCACGGCAAAGACCGATGATGCGGCGAAGACGGAGAGTATGAACTGTGGAGCCGATGTCTACATAGAAAAGCCGTTCTCGATGAAATATCTTGAGGCAAGCGTAAGACAGCTTCTTGAGATGCGCCGTCTGTTGAGGAGTAAGTTCTCTCATACTCCGCTTGAGCCGATAGCAGAGATAGCTCCAACTCAGGTTGATAATGCGTTCCTGGAACGAATGTCTCGTATCATCGAAGAGAATGTGGCGAATCCGGAACTCAACGTGGCGTTCCTTGCCGAAAAGATGGGCATAAGCCGCTCTTCGCTCTTTAATAAGATTCGCGGTCTTGCCGATGTTACGCCAAACGAGATGATCCAGCTCGTGAAACTGAAGAAGGGCGCAAAGCTCCTGAAAGAAGGACATTACCGCATCAGCGAAATCAGCTATATGGTAGGTTTCAGCAGTCCTAGCTATTTTGCCAAGTGCTTCCAGAAGCAGTTTGGTGTCAAGCCGATGGATTTCGTAGCTGCGGAATCGTAGGATAGAAAAACTATTCGGATAGAATAAAAATCGCCTGGGTGCTCAGATGCATCCAGGCGATTGTCTTATTTGTAAAAAGCCTATTCTTTATTTCTTTGTGGCTCTGATAAAGAAACCGATGAGGCAGATGTAAGCCAGGAGCGAACAAACCTCAGACATCGGATTAACCCACCAGCTGTCGGCGATACTTACCTCGATGCCGCCAAACTTCAGAAGGGCGCTAACCACACCCATCAGGGCTCCACCGGCGATGAAGCCGCTGGCGATGAGCGTTCCCTTCTCACCACGTTCGCTGTTCACCTTGGCATCCTTGCTGCGCGAAGTAACATACCAGTTGATGGCTCCACCCACGAGCAGAGGAACGTTCAGTTCCAGCGGAATAAACATACCCAGAGCGAAAGCCAGGGCAGGAATCTTGAAATAAGTGAGCACGATGGCTATTACGGCTCCGATGCCATAGAGCACCCAAGGAGCTCCCACGCCATTCATCAAAGGGTCGATAACCGCAGCCATCGCATTAGCCTGAGGAGCTGCAAGCGAACCCGATGCGAACCCGTAAGTCTCGTTGAGCAGCATCATCACGCCGCCCACGGTAGCCGCACTCACCAGGGTACCGAGGAATTTCCATCCCTCCTGTTTCTTAGGAGTTGTTCCCAGCCAGTAACCAATCTTCAGGTCGGTAATAAACGAACCTGCTACCGAGAGGGCTGTACAAACTACACCACCCATAATCAGGGCTGCCAGCATGCCGCCAGGACCTTTCAGGCCGACAGCCACCATCACCACAGAGGCGAAGATGAGCGTCATCAGGGTCATTCCCGAAACAGGGTTTGAACCCACGATAGCGATGGCATTAGCCGCTACGGTAGTAAAGAGGAAGGCGATGACAGCCACGAGCAGGATTGCGATAATAGCGAAGAGAAGGTTGCCCTCCATCACGCCAAACCAGAAGAAGAGGAAGGTTACGAGGATGGTAACAAGCGAACCGATAGCGATAATCTTGAAAGAGATGTCGCGCTGGGTGCGCTTCACGTTCTCATCCACATCGCTCTTACCCTTCAGCTCCTTGGCAGCCAGACCTACGGCACTCTTGATGATGCCCCAGCTCTTGATGATGCCGATGATACCTGCCATGGCGATACCGCCGATACCGATGCTGCGGGCGTAGGCACGGAAGATTTCCTCCGGACTCATCGCACCCACGGTCTTCACGATGCTAGGATCCCAGGCGCTCAGCACGCTATCATGGAAGATAACGCTCATGCCCGGAACAATCAGCCACCATACTACGAGCGAACCCAGACAGGTGAAGAAGGCATACTTCAGACCGATGATGTAACCCAGACCTAATACGGCAGCACCTGTGTTTACCTTGAATACGAGTTTAGCCTTGTCAGCCAGGTCGCATCCCAGACTTACCACACGCGATGTGAAATTCTCGTTCCACCATCCCAGACTGGCTACGATAAAGTCGTAAAGACCACCCACCAGTCCGGCTATGAGCAGCGGCTTAGCCTGGTCGCCTCCCTTGGCTCCGCTCACCAGTACCTGCGTGGTAGCCGTAGCCTCAGGGAACGGATACTTGCCGTGCATATCGCTTACGAAGTACTTGCGGAAAGGAATAAGGAAAAGGATTCCCAACACTCCTCCCAGGGCAGAAGCCATGAAGATCTTCATAAACGAAGTAGTCATCTCCGGATATTTAGCCTGCAGGATGTAGATGGCTGGCAGGGTAAAGATGGCTCCTGCCACCACAGCACCCGAACAGGCTCCGATGCTCTGGATGATGACATTCTCGCCCAGCGCCTTGCTACGCTTGGTAGCGGTACTTACGCCCACGGCGATGATGGCGATAGGGATGGCTGCTTCGAACACCTGACCCACCTTCAAGCCCAGAAAAGCTGCGGCGGCAGAGAAGATGACTGCCATCACGATTCCCCATGTAACTGACCATCCGTTCACCTCAGGATAAACCTTGTCAGGCGACATCAGCGGCTTATAATCCTCCCCGTCTTTCAATTCGCGGAATGCGTTCTCGGGGAGTTGCAAATTGTCTTTTTCTTCCATTATTTCTCAATTCTGATGATATACTCACTCATGAAACTTGCACCTGGCTGCAGACGGTTCATCAGATACTTGTCCTTAAACTCGCCATCATATTCAGCCCCGTCGCTCAAACCATACCATGGCTCGATGCAGATGAATGGAGCGTGCTTGCCTGTTGGGTTCCAGATACCTACGGCTGGAGTCTTGAACTCGAGGGTTACATGAGGTTCGCCCTGCTCGTTGAGAATGCTCACCTGCTTAACCTGACTCTTGTCGAAGATAACAGCATCTTCTGCGAAAGTCTCCTCGTTTACTTCCCAGATACCCTTGTCGGTTTCTACGGTTTCCTTAGCCTGACGGTCGATGCATCCGCCTACGTTACCATAGAGACGAACAGGAGCCTCGTTGTCGAGTTTCAGGGTAGCCTTCATTTCTTCGCCCTTCTTGCAGCCAGGAACCATGAATGCTGGGTGACCGCCAATCTGGAAGAAGATTTCCTTGTCGTCGGTATTCTCTACGTGCCAGATGACATGAATCTCGTTGCCCTGCAGGCGGTAAGAAATGGCAAGGTTGAAGTGGTAAGGATAGTTCTTCTGAGTCTCTTCGTTGTCGATGAGCGCGAAGGTGAGGCGGTCGGCAGTCTTGCCAACGAGTTTGAACTCTGTATCGCGTGCGAAACCATGGCGAGGAAGGTGATACTCCTTGCCCTCTGTGCGATAAGTGTCTTTCCACAATCCGCATACGATAGGGAAGAGGATAGGAGAGTGGCGGTTCCAGTATTTCTCGTCGCCATCCCAGAGATATTCATTACCATTAGCATCCTTGATGCTCTGAAGTTCTGCTCCGAGAGATGAAATCTCAAGTGTGAGCTGATCATTCTTAATCTGTTCCATTGTTATTAATTCTTTTGTTTAGTTTTTAATGTTTCATCTGATTATCTTTTTTCAAAGATATTGCAAAGGTACAATTTATTTTCGTAAAGCACAAGAAAAGAGCGTTTTTTCTCAGATATTACAATATATTTATACGATTTTGTTAGCTTATCTCGAATATTTGCTGTAACTTTGTAGCCCGAAATAGATAGATAACAAGAAGTATAAGAAAAAAATAGTATTTAATCTAATGACAAGCAGTAATAAAGTTAAAGGCTTTGCGGCGGGCATTGTTGCCGCAGTATGTTATGGTACCAATCCTTTGGGCACGCTCGAACTCTATGGCGACGGATTCAATTCCAGTTCTGTACTCATCTATCGTTATCTCTTGGCGGTACTGATGTTTGCCGTGGTGATGCTGTTTCGCAAGGAGAGTTTCAAGGTGAAGTGGGGACATCTGATTCGTCTTGGCGTGCTGGGCTGCATGTTTTCGCTCTCATCAGCTACGCTTTATGTCAGTTTCCATTATATGGCGGCAGGTATTGCCAGCACCATCCTCTTCGTTTATCCTATTATGACAGCCATCCTGATGACGGTCTTCTTCCACGAGAAGGTAACGTGGTCTACCTCGCTTGCCATTCTTCTGGCGGTATCGGGAGTAGGATTGCTCTATCAGGGCGATGGAAACGATAAGTTGAGCACGGCGGGTTTTGCCCTCGTCATGTGTTCATCCCTGCTCTATGCCCTTTACATCATCTCCATCAACCAATGGAAGAATCCGGGCATGTCGAACATCAAGTTTACCTTTTATATATTAGTCTTCGGACTGCTTACGATGTTTGTCTATTCGTTTATTGCAGGCGAGCCGATACAGATTCTTCAAACACCTAAACAATGGCTCTGTGCTGCCCAGCTGGCTTTGTTGCCAACGGTATTGTCGCTTTTCTTCATGACCATCTCCATCAATCTCATCGGCAGCACGCCAGCCGCCATCATGGGAGCCCTGGAGCCTGTAACGGCGGTAATCATCGGCGTCTGCATTTTCGGCGAGAGTTTCTCCCTTCAGCTTGCCTTCGGCATCCTCGCCATCCTGGCAGGTGTAACGATTATCATCGCAAGAAAGAAAGGGTAAAAGGCTATTTAAAGGTAAAAAAGTAAAAAAGTAAAAAGGTAAAAAAGTAAAAAGGTAAAAAGGTAAAAAAGTAAAAAGCCTAGCGGGGTTGCGTGTCATCCCTCTGGTTCCCGTTCCCAGCGATTCCATCGCTGGTCCCCATAAAGGTAAAAAGAAGAAAAAATCCTCGCTCGAAAAAGAACTCGAACGAGGATTTTTTTATCAGTTCTAGCCGCAAGCAAATAGGCTCGCGAGCCGCCAGGCGTTAAGATGATTATCTCAGGATATCCTTCAGGGCAAAGTTGGCAAGGATGCTGGTGCTCTGGCTCAGCATGCGGATGAACTCCTGGGCTGAGTTTTTCATGTAAGCATCTTTCAGAATGTGGATGCAGCCATCCATTTCGTTGTCGGCAGCATCGATAGGAATCGCCTTCATGCCGTTCTGCAGAATGGTGGTCGATTCGGAGAGAATGGTCACCAGATTACTGCGGCTCAGAAGGTCGAAGATGATGTTTACATTATTCACCTCTACCATAATCTTGTAGTTCAAATCTTTGCCCTCTACCATGTGATCAAAGGCGTTGCGTGCCTGCAGACCCTTGCAAGGAAGGATGAGGTCGTAACGCTCCAGATCGGAAAGCTTGACCGATGAAAGGCGCGCCAGCGGATGATTCACGTTCACGATGGCGGCAAGACGGTTGCTGAAAATAGCTCGGCTGTCTACCGCCTTCTCGTTCTTCAGAGGCTTGAAAGCCAGAACGAGGTCGAGTTCGCGCTTCTTCAGTCCGTCCATCAGTTCCTGCATGGTGCGGTATTGGATGTTGAGCTTTACATGAGGATAGGCGTGGAGAAAGGCGATGAGCGTCTCGGACATGATGTTGCTGAAGGAGAACGTTACGCCGATGTTCAGTTCGCCTGTAAGCATTTCCTTCAGATCGTTCATGTGGTCTACACAGGCTTCGGCAGAATTGACCGCATTTTGGGCATAAGGTCTCAATTCCTTGCCCGCCTCTGTGAGGTAAACCTCATGAGAATTGCGCTCGAAGAGGGGCAGACCAATCTCCTGTTCCAGATGCGAAATCTGCTGTGAGAGGGTACTCTGGGTGATGTATAACTTGCGCGAAGCTTCTGAGAAGTTGAGCGTCTCGGCTACCTTCAAGAAATATTTCAGTTGTCGTATTTCCATATTGTTCCTTTATTGAAGCTATCGGCTATAGAAATAACCGATAGCTAAATTTGGGTGCAAAGATAAAACATTTATTTTAATATTCTCTTTTTTTGAAGAATAAAATGATGTTTTATCGCATCTCTACTTCTTTTTATCCGGTTATCATCCGATGAAAATCAGATTTCCAACCAGATGATTATTTGATTTCTACTTCGTGCAAATCTACGAATTCGCCATTCTTCTTCTTTCTTTCTACCAGCATGGCAAGCAGCTTGCGCTTGCGGTTGTCGGCGATGAAACGGCGGAAGAATACGTTTGGAATTGCCACACCCAGGGCGATGCAGATGATGGCGAGCGAAGCCTTGATGAGGTTGTTCATACCCACGGTTACTTCGCCTATCACGCCATGTATGTCGATGAAGGCAAAGAGGGCGCGATACATCAGAACTCCCGGTACCATTGGGATAACGCTAGGAATGGTGATGCATTGGTGAGGGGTATGGAACCAATGGCGCGCCTTGATCACGATGATGCTGATGAGCGCAGAACCGGCAAGCGAACCGATGCTCAGACCCATGTCAAGACCGATGTTGCCGTTAGATGGACCCAGGTTGACGAAATTGCGGAAGCATACGGCGATGATACCGCCCACAGCTACAACCGGCAACAGACGGCGAGGTATGCTGAAGATGGTAGAGAAGCCCATGGCCGATACGGCAGCTGCGATGGCAAACTCCCAGTATTCGTGATGAGGAGTCATCGTAAGATCCTTCACGAAGTTGTCGATATGGCAAACCTGGATGGCGAAGGCGATACCGAAAGCCATCGCGAAGAGCATCAGCAGGGTGTTCAGGGCACGAACCATTCCCACCTCAATATATCCGTCGAGCATATCGCTTACAAAGTTGATGAGTGGAACTCCTGGCACGATGAAGAGGGCACACGCCATCAGCGGATGCCAAGGGGTATCTGAATGCATGAAGGCTGGAAGCGCTTCGGCAATCGATGGGTTGAGCGAAAGGAATGAGGTCAACCAGGCTATCAGAGTGGCTACGAAAGCCGAAATTCCGATGGCTACATAGTTGTTGCAGCCCTTGGTTGGCAAGAACATTCTCAGGCGGAAACCCAGAATGGCTGCAAGCGAACAGAAGAAGAAGGCTGGCCAGTCGCAACCGAACTGGATGCAGAATCCGCCGCAGGCAAAACCGCCGCCGATGGCTACCTGCCAAGGGGTAAAGCTGCGTGGGGTGGCCTTGATGTCGTTCAGGGCCTGCTCATACTGTTCGAGCGAATAGTTTTCCTTGATGGCCTTCCAGGTGAGCTTACTTACCTGGGAAATAGAGGTGAGGTTGATACCGTGTTTCTCGCATCTCTGGAACTTGGAGAAGGAATGCTCCTCGTCGCTATAGTTTACCATCAGCACGTTCCAGTTGATGTAAAGGTGCATGTATCGCTCGTCGAGACCGAGGAAAGCTGCTGCACGCTTCATGGTTCGCATGATGCGGGATGTGTCGGCAGCACTCTCCATGAGAATGCTACCGGTACGTAATAATAAGTCGAGTTTTCTTCTGAGTTCTGATTCTGCTATTTCCTTGCAGTTGCAGTTGTCCTCTACGCAAGCGCAGGTTTTCAATTCTTTTTCTGTCATATATGTTTATCCGAATACAAAAATAATAATCTGAATGGTTACAATTCTGAGGAACATGGCGAATGGATATACATTCGCATAGCCTACTGTTGGCGCATCTGCCGAAGTCTGCTCACGTACGTAAGCCAGGGCAGAAGGGTTGGTGTTGGCACCTGCCAATACGCCGAGTAATGTATAATAATTGATGTGGAACACGAGCTTGCCGATGATGCCGCCCAGAATGATTGGTATCATGGTGATGGCGATGCCGTAGAGTATCCAGGTCAGTCCGCTTTCTGATGCTACGGTCTGGATAAACTGTTCGCCTGTGCCGAGACCCACGCAAGCCAGGAAGATGCAGATTCCGATTTCGCGAAGCATCAGGTTGGCTGAAATGGTATTGTAGGTAACGAGGTTGTATTTCGGTCCGAAATAACCTATCAGAATGGCTACTACCAATGGGCCGCCGGTAAGTCCGAGACGCAGATTCTCGTTGATGCCTGGGATGAAGAACGGAATGTTGGCTACGATACAACCCAGCATGATGCCCAGGAAGATAGGGATGAGGTTAGGGTAGTTCAGACGCTTCATCTGGTTACCCAGCACCTTCTCGGTATGAGCGATGGCGAGCTCCTTGCCCACTACGGTTACGCGGTCGCCCAACTGGAGTTTCAGGTCTGGGGTCGCGATGAGGTCTACACCATTTCTGTTCACGCGGGTAATGTTGGCGCCAAGGTTGCTTCTAATCTGCAACTGGCTGATGCTCTTGCCGTTGATGCCCGGTTTGGTAATCAGGATTCGGCGGTTGATGAGTTCGCTGCTGAATTCCTCGTCCTTTACGTCAACCTTCTCGCCGAGCAGGGCGATGATAGGTTCTTCTACGGTAGGATGAGCCACAATCTGCAGAATGTCGCCCTCTTCTATCACGGTCTGTCCGTTAACTACCTCGTTCTGGCGTTCGCCGTTGTTACGGATAATCTTGGAAACCATGAAGTCGCGCTTCAGCAGATAGCGGATCTGCTTGACGGTATCTTTGAAAACCATCTGGTTAGAAACCTTTACGGCGAAGGTGTTCAGGGTCATCGCTTCAAGATGTCCCTTGCCTCGCTTAGCTTCATCCTCTTCCTTCTGCTTGTCTACGCGTAGCGCGAACCTTAATATAATGAAACTGAGGATAACGCCGAGCACACCCATAGGATAGGCGATGGCATAGCCGGCTGCGATGGATGGGGCGTCGATGTGGCGCAGGTCGCTGAATGCCTGCTGGGCTGCACCCAGTCCAGGAGTGTTGGTTACGGCACCCGAAAGGATACCTGCCATAGAGGTGATGGATGTTCCCGAAAATGAGAAGATGACCAAAGTAGTAATGATACTCAGGGCCACAACAATCATGCTGAGCAGGTTGAGACTCTTGCCGCCGTTCTTGAATGAAGCGAAGAAGCCCGGACCTACCTCCAGACCGATAGAGTAGACAAAGAGGATCAAGCCAAATTCCTTGAGAAAGTGGAGCAGATGCTCGTCAAGGTTGAGAGAGAAATGTCCAAAGATAAGACCGATGAACAGAATCCAAGCCAAGCCCAGGGAAACACCTTTTACTCTGAGCTTACCTAAACACAAACCCAAGGCGATGACCAGCGAAAGAATCATCACAGAGTGGGCTACTCCGCCTCCCCAAAGGTCTGGGAAGCCATAAAATAGATTTTTTAAAATCTCCATTTTTCTTTATCTATTAATGTAAATACTGAATTTTCAAAAACATTCTTTCTTATCGATTTCTGAAATCGATTGCAAAGGTATGGATAAAAACGAAAGCAAAACTCGTTTTATGTTTAAAAGCTACGAATGTGGCTATAAGTGTTTTCTATAGCGAAAATAGGCTTTGCGGGCTTTTCTTTTCTCTTTCTCATGCATTTCTAGCCCTTTCTTTGCTCATTATATCAGTTTTTTTTCGTAATTTTGCAACCGGATTATTATAAACAGGAAAGAATATGCTGAATATTGATGAAATAAAAGATAAGAGAATTGCCGTGCTCCTTTCGGGTGGCGTCGACAGTTCGGTTGTGGTTTGGGAGTTTGCCCAGCTGGGCCTGCATCCTGATTGCTTCTACATCAAGATTGGTCCTGAGGAGAAAGAGGAGTGGGACTGCTCTTCGGAGGAGGACCTGGAGATGGCTACGGCTGTGGCTAGAAAGTATGGGTGCAAGCTGCAAGTGGTTGACTGTCATCATGAATATTGGAACGAGGTAACCCGTTATACGATGGAGAAGGTGAAGGCGGGTTTTACGCCTAATCCGGACGTGATGTGCAACCGCCTGATTAAGTTTGGCGCCTTCGATGAGAAGATGGGTCACAACTACGACCTCATCGCCACGGGGCATTATGCGCAGACCGAAACAGATGAAAATGGCGACAAATGGCTTGTCACGAGTCCTGATCCTGTGAAAGACCAGACCGATTTTCTGGCTCAGATAGAGAGCTGGCAATTGAAAAAAGCGATTTTCCCTATCGGCCATCATATCAAGAATGAGGTTCGCGAGATAGCCGAGGAGGAGCATCTGATAAATGCCAAGCGTAAGGACAGTCAGGGAATCTGCTTCCTGGGACAGATAAATTATAATGATTATATCCGCCGTTATCTGGGCGAAAAGCCGGGCGATGTCATAGAGATGGAAACGGGCAAGCGCATAGGCGAGCACAAGGGTTTGTGGTTTCATACCATCGGCCAGCGCAAGGGCTTGGGCTTTGGCGGCGGTCCCTGGTTCGTGATTAAGAAGGATGTAGAGAACAACATCCTGTATGTGAGTCATGGTTATGATCCGCAGTCGGCATACAAGAAGGATTTTCCTCTCCATGATTTCCATTTCCTCACACGCGAGGTTGCGATGCAGAAGGTAACTTTCAAGATTCGTCATACGCCGGAGTATCATCCTGCTACGATAGAAAAGCTGGAAGACGGCCGCTGGATGATTCATTCGGAAGAGGCGATTCATGGTGTGGCTCCCGGCCAGTTTTGTGTAGTTTATGATGAGCATCATCATCGTTGCTATGGCTCGGGCGAGATTACGGTATAAATATTTTAAATTGAAAAAAGGGATGAGTTATCAATCTGATATTTTGATGATTCATCCCTTTTTGTTTTATCTGTTTTTACCCTTCCCCGATAATGCTGTCCAGCAACTCCTGGCAGGCATCTTCGAGAAGCGTGATGACGAGCTCGAAGTCGCTATAGTCGCCATAATACGGATCGGGAACGGTGGTGTATTCACGATGATGGGTCAGAAAATCGGCCATGCGCACAACCTTCTTCCTATCAGACTCTGAAGAAGCCATGGAGGTAATGGCACGGTAGTTTTCGTTGTCCATTACCACGATGGTTTCGAAACGGGCGAAGTCTGACTTCTGAAACTGGCGGGCATGGCTGTTGAAATTGTAGCCATGCTCGGCGCCACATTTGCGCATGCGGCTGTCGGGCAACTGACCTATGTGCCAGCTCCCGATGCCCGCAGAATCGATTTCAAACTCATCCTGAAGCCCCGCTTTTTCTACAAGACTCTTCATGATTCCCTCGGCTGCCGGAGAGCGGCAGATGTTGCCTAGGCAGATAAATAATACGGTATGTTTACCTTTCTTTGTCATGTTGCTAACTTTTTTTGTTTGCAAAGTTAGCATAAATCTCTGTATTATGCAAGATTTTTCTTCATTTTTCTTCCCACAAATTCTTAATTCTCACTTTATTTCCGTATATTTGCAGCCAAAAAAAGCACATGACAACAACACTTATCATATTGGTTATTACGGTAGCCCTATTCATCTGGGGCAGGGTGAGGGCCGACATCGTGGCGCTTACCGCCCTGGCTGTACTCCTGGTTCTGGGTATTCTGACACCTGCCGAGGCGCTGGCGGGCTTCTCTTCGCCTATCGTCATCATGATGATAGGACTCTTCGTGGTGGGTGGAGCTATCATGCAGACCGGACTTGCCAAGCTTACGGGCAATAAGCTCATGGCGCTCTCGCGCGGCAACGAAACCATCACCTTCCTGCTCGTAATGCTCGTAACCTCCTTTATCGGCGCCTTCGTGAGCAATACCGGAACGGTGGCCCTCATGATGCCTATCATCATGAGCATAGCTGCAGGCTCGGGCATGCAGTCATCGCGTTTTCTCATGCCGCTCGCCTTTGCCGGAAGTCTGGGCGGAATGCTCACCCTCATCGGTACGCCGCCCAACCTGGTTATCGATGAAGTATTGACCGAGAGCGGTTATCAGCCGCTTGCCTTCTTCAGCTTCTTCCCTGTGGGCATCATCGTCATCGCCATTGGCATCATCGTGCTCATGCCGCTCAGCAAAATCTTCCTCAGCAAAAAGCAGAGCGGTAAGAAAAAAAAGCAGAGCAAATCGCTTGATGACCTGGTAGACGAATATCAGCTGCTCGATAATCTGCATCGCTACATCGTGCCTAGCCGCCCTTCTGCCGCCCTCGACGAGAATGGCGAGCAGATGGATATCGTGGGCAAAACCCTGAAGGATCTGAGCATCCAGAAGAAATATGGCGTGAGTATCATCGAGATAAGAAACGAGAAGAAATCACGACTGGGACTAGTGAAGGATGTGAGCCAGAACATGGCGAAGAGCAGCAGCACCATTCAGGTTCACGATACCTTATATATAATAGGTGAGGAGGAGAAGATGAAACGCTTTGCCAGCGATTACGGCCTCAGGAAGATGAAGGATGTGAAGATTGATTTCTACGACCTGGGACTGACCGAAATCGTGGTGATGCCTACGTCTAATTTTGCCGGTCTGCGCATAGGCGAGGCTAATCTGCGCAAGCGATTCGGCATCAACGTGCTGGGCGTAAAGCGTGGCGATGAATATATTACCGACAATCTGATAGCCACCAAGCTGCATGTGGGCGATATGCTCCTGGTGCAGGGCGAATGGACCAATCTGGCTCATCTGGCTACCGATACGAGCAACTGGGTGGTTATCGACCAGCCAGAGAAGACTGCCAACAAGGTGCTCTTGGATTATAAGGCGCCTGTGGCGGCTGCCATCATGCTGCTGATGATTGCGATGATGGTGTTCGATTTCATTCCTGTGGCTCCGGTCACGGCGGTCATCATCGCCGGACTGCTGACCGTCTTTGCCGGTTGTTTCCGGAATGTAGAGGCGGCTTACAAGACCATCAACTGGGAGAGCATCGTGCTGATAGCCGCCATGATGCCGATGTCTACGGCTCTGGAGAAGACGGGGGCTTCTGCCTTGGTTTCTCAGGGGCTGGTAGAGAGTTTGGGTTCGATGGGACCTACAGCTCTCTTGGCAGGTATCTACTTCACCACTTCTCTGATGACGATGTTTATCAGCAATACTGCCACGGCTGTGCTGATGGCTCCTATTGCCCTGGTGGCGGCTCGGCAGGTAGGTGTGAGTCCTTATTCCTTCCTCTTTGCGGTTACGTTGGGCGCCAGCATGTGCTTTGCCTCTCCGTTCTCCACGCCTCCTAATGCGCTGGTGATGAAGGCGGGTGGCTATACGTTTATGGATTACGTAAAGGTAGGTTTGCCTCTGCAGATTATCATCGGCGTTGTGATGACCTTCGTTCTTCCGCTTCTGTTTCCTTACTAAGGATTTTTGATATCAAAATAAAAGCCCCTGATGTTTTTCCTGCATTGGGGGCTCTTTTTTTATCGGGTTAAATCAGGCTTTTTTATTTTCCCAATTAGAGAGATTTTTTTCTCCAACTGGGCTAGTGATTTTGCGCGCTTTCTGAATCACGATGCAAAGATACGAAATCCCGATTTATCAGTTGTGCGATAGCGTGCGATGCCGTGCGATAGCGGAACATTTTTCTCCAATCTCTTTTCTTCGTGTTCACGGAAGTTGGGAAAGATAGTTTCAGCGATGTTGGACAGTTGTTCCTTATTATAGCCCGAATCGGCAACAAGATAGGTCTTCATACGGCATGATTTCTCCTAATTGAGGGCGGAATACTGAAAAATAGCCCCATTTATCTCCACTTCGAGTATCGGGAAGAGCATCGGAAATAAGGTTTCCTGCATGTCTTTTGATGCCTGAGAGAGCAAAAGTTGCACCTATTCGATGCCTTTTCCCGGCTTTTTCATCGTCGGAGCGGTTGAAATGGGGATATTGTACTTCAAATTCTTAGTCTCTATTTCTACATAATTTATTGATTATGAGCCTTTTAGAGAGAAGTGGGGTTGGGCGGAGCGTTCCAGTTCCAGTTGTTCCAATTAATTTTTTGAGCGTTCCATTCTACCTTCTTATATATATAACTATCTATATATTAAGTAGTTATAGAGTCTCTATAAAGGGATATTGTCCTATGAAAACCTATTTGGAACAATTGGAACAACTGGAACAACTGGAACGCTTGCCCGAAAATCATTTCTGTTTTGATCCTGTTACCGGCACCCCCGAAGTCCCCATTTCCTCTAGAAAGCCTCAACTCCGTTTTATCAGTTTTTACCCCTGCCGCTGAATGATTTCCTATCTTTGCTGCGTGTTTGAAAAATAACCTTTTCTTATGCCTTTGCAGAGTACCCGGCAAGCATGGACCTACCTTTATGCCATAAAGTTAAGATTATTATTTGGAATAAGCAAAGTTTTTGGGGCTTTTTCTTGGTGGTTTATCAAAAAATGAGTAGTTTTGTGCTCCAGACTTCCAGCACTCTGATGCTGGTGGATGCGGGCGGAGGAAACGGAATACTGGCGCAGCTGAAGAAGATAAATGTTCAGATTTCTGACATTCATCACCTCTTCGTTACCCATGCGCATACCGACCATGTGTTGGGTGTGATCTGGGTAATCCGAATGGTGGCACAATGTAAGGGATATGAGGGATTGCTGCATGTGTATGGAAACGATAAGGTGATGAAGGTTATCAAGACCATCATCGACATGATTCTTGCCAAGAAGCAACTGGCTAAGGTGGCTGAAAGGGTGGTGTTCCATCAGCTGGAAGATGGCGATTGTTTCGAAGTGGGGGATATGAAGCTGGAATGCTTTGATATTCAGTCTACTAAGGAAAAGCAGTTCGGATTCCGAGCTGAGTTGCCTTCTTCTGATGAATCGGGTAAGCCTTTGGTCTTGGCGTGCCTGGGTGATGAACCTTATAACGAGCAGAACCGACGCTACATAGTGGGGGCTGACTGGATGATGTGTGAGGCGTTTTGTCTCTATGCCGACCGCGATACGTTCAAGCCTTATGAGAAATGCCACAGTACGGCGCTTGATGCCGGAAAACTGGCGGAGGAACTGGGCGTGAAGAATCTTATCCTGTATCATACGGAGGAGAAAACGCTCGCAAATCGTAAAGAAAATTATACCCGTGAAGCTGCCGAGAACTTCAAGGGTAGAATCTTCGTTCCAGATGATTTGGAGGTAATCGAGCTGTAGGATTTTATTTGTCCCACAGATTTCACAGATTTACACAGATTTTTGACCTGTACGGTCGGGGATTTCGCAGATTTTTTGTTTGGATATTTGGGGAATTTCCCTCCCGATTATGGCAAGAATGAATCTGTGTAAATCTGTGGAATCTGTGGGACTTTTGAAGAGACTCACTTTTTCAGTCTTTTTTTATACGCTTCTCCCTGCCTTTTTAATACGCTTCTCCCTGCTCTATTTCTTCCTGCGTAATGCGCTTGCGATCGATGGCGCGCCAGGCAAAGACGATGTAGGCGAGGACGAACGGGATGAGGAGGGAAACTATCGCCATGGTGCGGAGCGTGAACTCGCTGCTGCAACTGTTGGCGAGGGTGAGCGAACTCTGAAGGTCGATGTTGGATGGATAGTAGGCGGTATTGTTCCAGCCGGCTATCAGCAGCAGAACCAGCACGGTAAGCACGGTTCCGATGCCCGTAAACCAGATTCCCTTTCTATACAGCACGCTCCTCGATGACTTGAAAATGCCGAAAAGAACGAGTACTACACCTATTAATAATATTACAAGCAAGATTGGCATCTCCAGAAGATTGTGAAGATACTTCATGCTCTCTATCGTAATGCCGGAAGAAGTGCTGAAGCCGTCCTTTATCAGTAATCTGATGAGGAATGGCAGGAAGAACAGTAGGAAGAGTAGGGCATTCCATGGCAACTGGCGGGTGCAGCGCTCCTGAATCTGCTGGTGCTCGATGTTGTTTTTGATGTAGAGCATGCCCAGGATGCGGGCTAGCATCAGTACGGCAAGTCCCAGCACCACGTTCCATGGGTCGAGCAGGGCATCAAGACCATGACTGGCGTTTGACCATCGGCTGATGACGGGTTGCAGACTGTTGGTAATATTCCCCTTGTCTATCAGGAAATTGCTGCCGTTGAAGAAGGTGGCTACGGCTCCGCCAAGGAGCAGCGGACCTACGATGCCATTGATGATAAGGCAGATCTGAAAGGTCTTTGGTCCAAGAAAATTACCTATTTTGTTCTGGAATTCATAGCTCACCGCCTGTATCACAAATGAGAACAGGATGATCATCCACAGCCAGTAGGCTCCGCCGAAACTGGTGCTGTAGAACAGCGGGAATGAGGCGAAGAAGGCTCCGCCGAAGGTGACGAGCGTGGTGAAGGTGAACTCCCATTTTCGCCCCGTGGAGTTGATGATGAGGCGACGCTCTTCTTCTGTTTTCCCCAAACAGAAAATCAAGGTGTTGGCTCCCTGTACAAACATGAGAAACACCAGCAGGGCTCCTAATAATGATACGAGGAACCACCAGTATGATTGCAAAAATTCGTATGTCATAATACTTTCGGGTTTTGTTGTTTACTGAAAAACTATCCTATGATTCTTTTCGAAATCTTTCTGAAAATACATTGATTATCAGAGAGATTATTCATATTCCGGTCCTTTCTTGATCTGCTTCGCCAGGATGCTGATTTCTACGGCAAGCATAGTGGTGAAGAGGGCCAGGAAGATGAAGAAGGTGGTGGCCACGCTGCCTGCCTCGATGTCAGAGATGGCGGCGCTTACTGGCAGCAGGTCTTGGATGGTCCAAGGCTGGCGACCGATTTCTGCTACTATCCAGCCCGATTCTGAGGCAATGTAAGCCAGCGGAATCATGATGATGGCGGAAATGAGGAACCATCGGTATTGGGCGATTTCCTTCTTATAGACCAAGAATAGGCTGAGGGCGAAGAAGAGGATGAGCAGGCATCCTACTCCCACCATCAGACGGAAGGCGTAGAAGCAGATTGGGATGCTCGGTACCAGTTCCTTGGCGTCCTTGATGTAACCATATCCGAAGTATTTCATGTTCTCCCTGAGGATAGGAAGCTGGTCTTGCGCCTTGGTTTCGCGATAGGTTTTCAGGGCAACAATCGCCTTCTTGCCCCGGGCTATCTTTTCCTGCACGGATGGTTCCCGGGTGCCATCCTCCTTAGTATAACCCTTGAGAATATCGTTTACGCCAGGCACGTAGCCATCGGCTGTGCGGGTGGCTAGAAACGAGAGCATGTTGGGGATGGCGATGCGCATGGCAGGCTCCTGCTCGCTTTCGTAATCGGGCTGCTTGAAGGGGTGAACGGCTGCTATCGCCGTAAGGCTCTCGCCCTTGCCACCATTATATAATGCTTCCATCGCTGCCAGTTTCATCGGCTGCACCTGTGCCACCTGATAGGCGGAGTTATCGCCGGTCATCGCAGCCAGTAGGGTAGCGATGAGACCTACTCCGGCACCCATCTTGATGCTCGCCTTGGCAAGTTGGGTTTCTCTCTTCTTCAGGAGATACCAGCAGCTTACGGCTACCACGAAGGTGGCGCCGATGATCCAGGAGGAAGTAACGGTATGGGTGAACTTGTTGATGGCGAATGGCGAGAGTGCCACATCCATAAACGAGGTCATCTCGAAGCGCATGGTGTCGGGATTAAATTCTTGACCTACAGGATATTGCATCCAGGCGTTGGCTACTAGAATCCACCAGGCAGAAATGGTGGCGCCAAGTCCCGTGAGCCAGGTGGAGGCAAGGTGAAAGCCCCGGCTCACCTTATCCCAGCCGAAGAACATCACCGCCACGAAGGTGCTCTCCATGAAGAATGCCAGGATGCCTTCGATGGCTAGGGGAGCGCCGAAAACGTCGCCCACGAACCAGGAGTAGTTGCTCCAGTTGGTTCCGAATTCAAACTCCAGGATGATGCCTGTGGCAACGCCCATGGCGAAGTTGACGCCAAAGAGTTTTTGCCAGAAACGGGTTACGTGCTTCCAGAACGGCTTGTTGGTGCGGTAGTAACATGTTTCGGCAATGCCCATGATTACTGCCAGTCCCAGGGTGAGGGGCACGAATAGCCAATGGTAGATGGCCGTGAGTGCGAATTGCGCCCTCGACCAGTCGATGGTGGCTGATGTAATGTCTAACAAAAGATTTGTCATCATAGTTGAATGGTTTTAAAATTGTTATTATATAATGTTTTTGTATTTCTTTCGATGTGAAGGTTGCAGGGATTCAGAGTCTTATCTGCTCAGAATTTCCTTGGAAACGAAGCCAGCCTTGTCTCCGTTCTTGGAATTCGTATTGATAAAATCCGGAAAGAAAAAGAGCTTGAGCACCAGGAAGATGATGGCAAGCTTGATGAGGATGATGGTCCAGAGCGTCTTGCCCAGGGTCATCGTCCTAAAGCCATCATAATAGAGATGGAATATTCGGGATAGAAGTCCTTGCTTCATCGGCTTCCCATCCGTTTTCATCAGGTTTTCATTCTTTTCCTTCTTCATAATTACTCCTTCTTTTAAAAATCTGCTGCAAATCTACAATAAAATGATGTAACTACCAAATATTTTCTTGAAAAAGTTACAAAAAAGAAAAGAAATGTTTTAAAGTCACAGATTATAGCTTGTGGTTCACGACTGGGCTGAAAGCTTTATAAGCAGCCCGCCCTGTAGGGTAAAACTTGCATTTTATTCCTTTATGTTAAAATCTCCATGAGAAAAATAGCCTATCTTTGCAATCTCATTATATGAAATATTAAGATTACATTAAAAATAATAAGGAAATGGAAATTACAGAAAGAATTCAGAGTAGAAAGGATGTAAAGGCGATTAGTGTTCGCCTTTTGGGTGATTATAAGTCTGTCAATTATATGGAGGCTTGGAACAAGTTGGGTGCTTATTGCCAGAAGCATCATCTTGATTATGATTGTCCAGATGCAGAATACATCAACATCTATCACGACAATCCGGCAGCAACTCCTGCTGAAGCCTGCCGCACGGATGTTTGTATCGCAGCTCCTGTCGTAGAGCAGCTTCAGCCTGAGGATGATGTGAACATCATTACGATTTATGGTGGTCGCTTCCTGGTTTATCGTTATCAGGGACCGTATGAGAATCTGGCTGAAGTAAATGCCAAGGTTTATGGCGAACTCCTTCCTGCATCTGGCGAGAAGGTGAAATTGGGAAGCGGGGTATTGGAACATTGTCAGATGTTTGAGCGTTATCTGAACGACCCAGAGACAACGGCTCCGGAGGAATTGCTGACAGAGATTTGGATTCCGATAGAGTAGAAATCATGAAGAAAAAGAATATTCCTTGCGCAGATTGTTGTATGCGCCGTAAGTATGAGGCGAATCCTCGTTCGCTTGTTTCCCGTTTCTGGCATTGGCACACTCGCTTCTGCCCCGGTTGGAAGGCTTTTATGAAGAGCCTTCCTGAGACGGAGCAAAAGGAAATGAGGATAAAGTATGATTTGAAATAATGTGTTTCTGATCTGTTATAACAAAGAATGTTATGAAGAAAGAGATAAATGCAAGAGAAACTTCCAGGGCGGCGGCATTTGAATTATGGATGTCGTCGCCGATGCCGATTCGGCATTTTAGGAATAAATGAGGCAATTACAATAAAAAAGTTATAATAATCTTTGTACTTTAAAGAGAAAAATGTATCTTTGCACCCGGAAATCATAATTATAACTAATGATAAGAAAATGTATATTGAGAAGATAAAGTCGCCAGCCGACTTGAAGAAGCTGGATTTGAAGGAGCTGCAGGTGGTGGCTGATGAAACCAGACAGGCTGTGCTGAACCGTGTAAGCAAGCATGGCGGTCATGTGGGACCGAACGTGGGATTCGTGGAGGCTACCGTGGCGCTTCACTACGTTTTTGATGCGCCAAAGGATAAGCTCGTGTTTGACGTAAGCCACCAATGCTATCCGCACAAGGTGCTCACCGGACGAGCTGCGGGATTCCTCGGCGATGTGGATGACATGAATGCCATTTCGGGCTATTCTTCTCCTGCCGAATGTCCGGAGTATGATAACTTCGAGGTGGGGCATACTTCCACTTCCGTGAGTCTTGCCACCGGGTTGCAGAAGGCGCGAGACATCAAGGGTACCGATGAGAACATCATCGCCGTTATCGGCGACGGCTCCCTTTCTGGCGGTGAGGCTTTCGAGGGACTGGATGAGGCTTCGGAACTCGGTACGGGCATCATCATCGTGGTGAACGACAACGAAATGTCTATCGCCGAAAATCATGGCGGAATCTACAAGAACTTGCGTGCCCTGCGCCAGAGCAACGGCACCTGCGAGCACAACTGGTTCAAGGCATGGGGCTTTGAATACAAGTACCTGGAAGAGGGTAACGACATCGAAAAACTCATCCAGGTTTTCGAGAGCGTGAAGGATACGGATAAGCCTACCGTGGTTCACATTCATACAGAGAAAGGTCATGGATTTGCGCCAGCCGTAGCCAATAAGGAGGCATGGCATTGGGGAATGCCTTTCAATCTGGAAGACGGTTCGCGACCAAGAAGGAATGCCGATGGAACCCTCCCGGAGGTTGCTCCAGCAGAGGATTACGGCACCTTATTCTCCGACTGGATGTTGGGCGAGATGAAGCAGGATAAGACCCTCATCGCCGTAACCGCCGGTACTCCTACCGCAGGCGGCTTTACTGCCGATAAGCGCCAACTGGCTGGCAAGCAGCACATCGATATGGGAATCGCCGAAGAGCAGGCGGTGGCCATGATTTCGGGAATGGCAAAGGGCGGACTGCATCCGGTATGGACCGTTTACAGCACCTTCATCCAGCGTACCTACGACCAGATAGCGCAAGATCTCTGCATCAATTCCAACCCGGCCGTAATCAACGTGGTAGGAGGCGGAGTGAATTCGATGAACGACATCACCCACATCTGCCTTTTCGATATTCCGATGCTTTGCAGCATTCCGGGGCTCATCTATCTGGCTCCAACCACCTGCGAGGAGTATTTCGCCATGCTCCGCTGGAGCATTCTGCAGGATAAGAAACCTGTCGCCATCCGCGTGCCAAGCAATGGCGTGGTTCATACTTCTGAAACCGTTGATGCTGAGTATGGTTACGAGGCAAAGTACAAGGTGATGCACCAGGGCGAGAAGGTGGCAATCATCGCTGCCGGTTCGTTCTATCAGAAGGGCGAGAATGTAGTCCGCCTGTTGGCTGATAAGGGCATCGATGCAACGCTCATCAATCCCCGTTATCTGAATGAGGTGGATGCCGAGACGTTGGATAGCCTGAAGGCAAACCATCAGTTGGTGGTAACCTTGGAGGATGGTTCGAAGGATGGCGGCTTCGGCGAGCGCATCGCCTCTTACTATGGCACTTCAGAAATGAAGGTGATGGTGGGCGGCATCAGAAAGGGTCTCTACGATAGATATGATGTGCAGCAGTTGCTTTCGGATAATCGCCTGCTCGATGAGCAGATTGTGGAAGACATCTTGTTTGTGATTAATGATTAATTATTAATTCTTAATGATTAGTTAGTCGGCATAGTTAGTTTTTATTTAACGAGAAATCCAAGCCGGAGAATCATCTCTAGCTTGGATTTCTTCTGTTTTATCATCGAATGTTTGTCTTAATCTTAGTCATCATCCCAGTCATTATCTCAATCATCGTCATCATCGTCATCATCATCATCCCAATCTCTATCGTGCTTCCACTTCTTCTTGTCGTGCTTCCACTTCTTATCGTGTTTGTGATGCTTGTGATGTTTGTGATGCTTGTCTGGCTTTCCTGGTCCATAAGTTACATGGGTTCCGCCTGGCCATCCTGGTCTTCCGTAGCTGCACTCTGGGCGAGGGCGGCGCTTGTCGTGACCCCAGTTATGCTTTGGATACTTGGTGTAAATATGGTGAACATACACATGATTCTGCCAGCCGATAGGGCGATAGAAATAGTAAGAGTCCTTGAATCTCTTCCATTGTCTGGCGGTCATCATGCGCTTGAGCTGCTTGTTGCGGTAATGCCAGCCGTAGGCATCGATGTCGCGATAGCTGCGGATGCCATTGAGATAATTGAGATTGATGTTCAGGATGCTGTTGCGCTGAACGCTGCTCAATCCCAGTTCCACCACCATCTTATCTGTGATAAAACGGGCTTCTGCCTGAATATCTGTCAGTCTCTGAGCATTCATAGATGTAATCATCATCCATACTGCTACCAATGTCATAATCATTCTTTTCATAACGATCTTCTCTTTAAAGGGTTATTACTGCATTTATTTATTTCTGGTGCAAAGAAAGTGCAAACGAGCACAATGAAAGCTTGCTTTCAAATTGTCGAGTGCAGCCTTTCTTCTAACGTAGTGCAAAGATAGAGAGAATAGCTGAAAAAAGCAAAGGGAAAACCATAAACCTGCGTATGATTTTCCCTAAAAGCATCGGGGGAAACTCCCGTAATAAGATTGTAGTATCTTTTATCTGCTAATTCAAATCCTTGTAACCCTTTTGACACATAATACCCCTACCTTTGCACCCGAGATTTAACGGATACAACCCCGGAAGGGGAAAGGTATCATCAATATTTAATAATGTATTATAGTCAGATAAAGAAAAATGGAAAAGAAAGTATCGGGTAAGCATAGCAGCATGAATGGCTTTGCTATGATGAAAGGTAGAGTAGCTACTGTAGTTTTGGCTTCGGCTTTATTGTTGGGCGGAGGCTTGACTGCTCAGGCTCAAAACACAGCATTAACCACCTGCTCTCAGAGTGCAGCAACCGCCATTCCGCAGAATCCTAACTGGAAGGCGAATGCTGCCGAATGGCAGAAACTGAAGGGTGAAATCACCCTCTACATGACCAATGATATGGGACGCAACGGCTACTACGACCAGAAGTCTATCGCCGAACTGATGGGCGAGATGGCGGGAACGGTAGATCCGGAATGCGTACTTGCCGTGGGCGACATCCACCATTTCAATGGCGTGACTTCCACCCAGGACCCTCTGTGGCTTACCAATTACGAATGGGTTTATTCTCATCCAGACCTGATGCTCGACTGGTTCCCGGTTTGTGGCAACCATGAGTATCGTGGTAATACTCAGGCTTTTATGGACTATGGTAAGGTGAGCCGCCGCTGGATGATGCCAGCCAAATATTACACCAAGGTGTTCGACCACAAGGGAACTACCATCCGTGTCATCTTCCTCGACACCACACCTCTTATCGATTCTTATCGCAAGGCGTCAGAAAAATATCCTGATGCCTGCAAGCAGGATGCAGAGGCTCAGCTCTCCTGGCTCGATGAAAACCTGAAGAATGCCAAGGAAGACTGGGTCATCGTGGTAGGTCATCATCCTATCTACGCCTACACCGAGAAGAAGGAGAGTGAGCGACTCGACATGCAGAAGCGTCTTCTTCCTATCCTCCATAAATATAATAATGTGGCGATTTATGCCTGCGGCCATATCCACAACTTCCAGCACATCCAGAAGAAGGGCGACAACATCGATTACGTAGTCAATTCCTCTTCATCTCTGGCTCGTCCTGTGAAGCCTATCGATGGCACTGTGTTCTGCAGTCCAGCCGATGGTTTCTCTGTATTTACAGCAGATAAGAAGCAGCTGAGAATGTCGATGATTGACAAGGATGGAAAAATCATCCACACGGTTTTAAAGGTAAAAAAGTAAAAGGAGCTTTTTTGCGAAAAGAAACGAATGAAGATTTCAATAGCGATATAGATGAAAAGAATTTTACTGAGTGCGGCGCTTCTAGCCGCTGCGACTACCTCCATCCAGGCACATACGCTGGATGGTATAGTCAAGGATAACAAAACGGGTGAACCCCTCATCGGAACCGTAATCCGAGTAAAGGAGCTGCCCAACGTGAGTACCACCACTGGACTTGATGGTACTTTCACCCTGAATGAATTGCCTGATAAAGGCAAGTTTACCATCATCGTTTCCTACATGTCGTACAAGACCAGGGAGATGGTAGTAGATGTGGCTAAGAAAGACAAGGTGGATATTCCGATGGATGAAGACCTGAAGCAGTTGGGCGAAGTGGTGGTTACCGGTCATCGTGAATACCGCAGCGACCGAAGCGCCATAGAAACCGTGAAGAATGCCGGCAACGTGCTCAACGTGATGAGCCAGCAGAGCATCCAGCTTTCGCCTGATGTCAACGTGGCAAGCGTTCTGCAGCGAGTATCGGGTGTAACCATGGAGCGTGATGCATCGGGCGAGGCTTCCTACGCCATCCTCCGAGGCATGGACAAGCGCTACAACTACACCCTGGTAAACGGCGTGAAGATTCCAAGTCCGGATGATAAAAACCGTTACATTCCGTTGAATATCTTCCCTTCTGATCTGATGGATCGCCTCGTGGTATCCAAGTCTTTGACGGCTGATATGGAAGGCGATGCAGCCGGTGGCGTGGTGGATATGGTGATGAAGGATGCGCCATCCCACTTCCAGATTCTGGCGAATGCAGCCATCGGAGCAAGTGATTATTTCTGGAAGGATGGCAGAGATTATCTTACCAGCAACCGCTCTGATTATACAAAGAAGGCTCCTTACGAGGCTTTCGGAAAAGACTACAAGGCGCAGATGAGTGATTTCAAGAAAGGCCCTGTTCAGCTGAAGAGTCATTCCATGCCATCTCCTAACTTCATCGGAGGTTTGAGCATCGGCAACCGCTTCTGGAACGACCGCCTGGGCGTGATGCTTGCCGGAAGCGTGCAGAATACTTTCCGTGGCACCGAGCGCATCTACAATTCCGTAAAGATGGCTTCGGGCGAGCAGGCAATGTACATTTCCAATCTGCAACATCGCTACTACAGCATCCATGATCTTACCACGGGTGCTCATGCCAAGATAGATTTAACCCTGCCTGGCCACAAGCTGGAATGGTACAACATGTATGTGCGCACCAATTCCAAGGGCATCAGATACAATAACAGTGTCAACACCGAATACATCGGAGCCGACAGCTATACCCAGGACGATGAGGTGCGCTCTCTCTCAACCACCCAGAGCATCTTCGCCACTAACCTGAAGGGTACGCATCATCTTACCAAGGATTTTACCGTAGATTGGTCGGGCGTATTTTCGCAGGCAAAGGAGGAAGATCCGGACAGAACCTACGTAACCCTGACGAATACCGTGAGCAGAAAAGCCGAGAATGGCGGCGATGCCGTTTCGGGTTCCATCTGGGATGCCAATAAGAATATCATTAAGACCCTGCCTAAGGGTGCCGAGCGCCGGTTCCAGCACAACAAGGATACCGACTGGGCAGGCTACATCAACCTTTCTTACGATACCCATTTCGCCAACGATGTGGAGGCTCTCTGGAAGGCGGGTGCGCAGTATCGCAGAAAAGAACGCAGCAATAGATATTATTCTTACATCTTCAATCCAGCCGACATCTCGCAGACGATGGATGGAAACGGATTAGAGCAGTATGCCAATATAGATTGGGTTTGCAAAACTCCTTATTCTCAGGCTTCGCAGCTCAACTACGATTCCAAGGAGCACATCGGAGGCGCCTACGCCATGGTAACCCTGAAGAGCGAGGTAGGTGAACTGAATGCCGGTTTCCGTGCCGAGCATACCAACCAGATTTACACCATGCTCCAGCACTTCCGTAACATGGGACAGGTGGGCGAGCAGAGCTACTGGGATTATCTGCCATCTGCATCCATCAAATGGACGCCAACCAAGAAGATGAACGTGCGTCTCTCTTACTATCGCTCCATCAACCGTCCGGGCTTCTATGAGATTGTGCCTTATCAGATTATGGGCGAGGAGTATCAGGAAAAGGGTAATCCAAACCTGAAGCGTGCCCGCATCGACAACATCGACCTGCGCTGGGAGTGGTTCCCAAGCAAGACAGAGCAGATTCTTGCCGGCGTGTTCTATAAGTATCTGAAAGACCCGATAGAGCAGGTGTTCGTAACATCTGATGGCAAGATTGGTGCCGGAACCGATGCTTACTACATGCCGGATAACCTGGGTAATGCCAAGAACATGGGCTTCGAAATCGACGTCATCAAATACATTCGCCACTTCGGAGTAAAGGCAAATTATACTTACACCCATTCTGAAATCACCACCTCGAAGCGTGAGTACAAGGAGGGTAGTGCCGAGTATAAATCGGGCGTAACCCAGACCCGTCCGCTGGTTAACCAGGCTCCTCATACCGCCAACATCTCCTTATTATATAAGGATACGGAGAATGGCTGGAATGCGCAGTTGGCCTCTTCCTTCACGGGTACCAAGCTCGCCCTGGTTTCTCCCTTCAAGGATGCCGACCAGTGGGATAAGGCTATGTTCGGTCTCGACCTGAGTGCCGAGAAGCAATTCAAGAACGGCATCTCCGTCTTCTTCAAGGCAAACAATCTGCTCGATGCCAAGCGCGAGAGATACTTGAAGACCGTGAACAAGAGCAACCTGGAGTATGAGGGCCAGAAGAGCGATAAGACCATCGTGGGAACTTATCAGTATGGCAGAACCTTCCTGCTGGGAGTGAGATACAAGTTATAAAAGGTAAAAAGAAAAAAGGTAAAAAATGAAAAAGATAAATACTTTAGCTTGCATGCTTATGATGGCAGCAGCTGCAATGTTCTCCACATCTTGCGAGAACGATAATATAAATCCATACGATTACGTGAATAATGGCGCTAATGGAAGTGATGGCAACCAGAACCAGGGTTCTAAAGATGTCATTACAACTAAGGTGGCAGAATATCCTAAAGGCTCTCTGGTTTGGAGCAAGGATACTACCCTCAGCGAGAGCGTGGAGATTCCTGTAGGAACATCGCTCTACATCGAGCCGGGCGTAACTGTTACCTGCAAATCAGAGGTTCAGGTACCGGTAGAAATCGTGGTATTGGGCAATCTCTATTGTCTGGGAACCGCCGAGAAGCCAGTTACCATCACTTCTGATACCAAGAAACCAGCCGATTGGGGCGGCATCATCTGTGGCTACAATTCAGAAGAAGTGGTACTCAACCACGTGGATGTGGCCTATGCCGGAGCTACTCCTACCGAGAGTTCTGCTTCTTTCCAGAACAAGCTTTTCAAGACTACCATTGATGGTGGTGTGCCAGCCTTCCACTTCTGTAATGTGAATGGTAAGTTCGTGATGGCAAACAGTTTCTTCCACGATAACTACAACGACCAGACTTACTTTACTGGTGGTAACGGCGTGATTATCAACAATATATTTGCTGATAGCGGAAATGCAGCCGATGGCGGCGAGGCTATCAACGTAAAGGCGGGTTGCAAGCTCGATGTAGCCAACAACATCATCTACAACGCCTGCACCAACGCCTTCAAACTCTCTAATGCCGGCAATAGTGAGGTGATTCCGCTTACCGAGATGACTGCTTACAACAATACTGTAGTTAATTGCGGATGGCGCCGTGCCAAGAACAAGAAGGGTGGTTCTGTATGGGTAGAGAAGGCTGCGAAGCCAATCTTTGTGAACAACCTCATCTATGATTCACGTTTCGGCCTGAAGCAGCCAAAGAAGGATGGTGCTGATATGGAGCACAGCCGTCTTACTCCAAACTACTACTTTGCATCTACAGAGACAGGAGTAGAGCAGATGGCGAAGGATGCAGCTTTGGGCATCTGGTTTGATACTGATATCAAGAGCAGCGTGGCTAGTCAGTTCAACCCTCTCTTCAAGAGTTTCACTCAGAGCGACAAGATGAATATCAACTGCGAGATTGATAAAGTGGAGAATGGTGCTCCATTGGCATTCGATAAGACTTGGAATTTCGATTATCAGGATAACAGTCCTGCTCTCTCTGGTGGTGTAACCGATTTTACTCCGCTCTTCCCTAGTGGTCTGCCTTTCTTCGGTATGAAGCAGGTGAATTTCCTGGATAAGAATAATGACCAGAACTATTACTTTACCGCTCCATTGCCAAGCGCAAGATTCGGAGCGAGATTGTAAAAAGCTATTATATATCATAGCGCGATTAAATAAAAAGAGGATGCGTGCAGGCGACAGAGATGTAGCTTGCACGCTTTTCTAGTATAATCGGTTTAGTTCAAGATAGAAACAATGTCTTTTCTTCATCTCTCTTATCTCCTTTCTTCCTTCTTTCTGTATAAATAATGTGTTAATCTCAGGAAAAGTCTTGGTTGATTATAGGATAAAATGTTCTTTAACCCTATTGAAATCTCCGTTCATAGACGTTGAATGGCGGTTCAGCGTCTTTGAACGGCGGTTCAACGTCTATGAACGGACATTCAACGTCTATGAACGGAGATTTTATCTAGGTATAAATGCTTTTTTTCTTAGTTGAAAGAACTGTTTTAGTAGGTTAAAATCCTTGTTTTACCCCTCTTTTTGTTCTAATAAAAAAGAAAAAGCTTTGAAAACAATCTCGTTTTCAAAGCTTTTTCCTTATTTATGCCTCTTTCTTCTTCGTCTTAGGAAGAACGAGGTTGAGAACTACGCCGATGACGGCGGAAAGACCGATGCCGGAAATGGCGAAGGAACCGGATGAGAGAACGGCGCCACCCAAGCCCATCGTCAGCATCACAGAGATGATGATAACATTGCGGGTTTCATTCATGTCTACCTTGTTCTGCATCAGATTCTGAACGCCCACACTTGCGATGGTTCCAAAAAGCAGCAGCATGATGCCACCTAAAACCGCCTGAGGAATGCTCTGTAACAAAGCACTCAACTTGCCCACGATGGAGAAACAGATAGCGGTGGCTGCGGATATGCGAATCACGGCAGGACTCGTTACCTTGGTGATAGACATCGCACCTGTTACCTCTGAATAAGTGGTCTCAGGAGGTCCGCCCAGAAAGGCTGAACAGAGACATGCCAGTCCATCGCCCAACATCGTGCGATGCAATCCCGGATCTGCCACGAAATCCTTCTTGGCTACGGCACTCACCACATATACATCGCCGATATGCTCCAGCACCGGAGCTATTGCCACGGGCAACATATAGAGGAATGGAGCCCAGGAGAAATGGGTGATGGTATCGAAGGATACAGGACAGGAGAACCATGATGCCGCTGCCACGCCCGAGAAATCTACCTCGCCCATGCAGATGGCGATGACATAGCCCACGATAACCCCCGAAATGATAGGAACCAGCTTCATCAAGCCCTTGCAGAAGGTAAGCACCAGAATAGCGGTGATGAGCGATGCAAAGGCGAGAATCCAGTTGGTCTTTGCCATATCCACAGCGCTGCCCGAAAGGGAGAGACCGATGAGGATGATGGCGGGACCGATGACTACCGGAGGAAAAATCCTGTCCAGCAGTTTCTTACCTTGCCATTTCACTAGGGCGCTCATGACGAAATACACCAGAGAAACGCTGGTTAGTCCGGCGATTGTTCCCGGCAGTCCCCATTGCTTGGTTGCAGCGATGATAGGGGCGATAAAGGCGAAGGAACTGCCCAGGAAAATAGGCACCTTACCCTTGGTGATGAAGTGAAAAAGAAAGGTTCCTACACCAGCGGTGAAGAGAGCCGTTGCCGGATCGATGCCTATCAGAAGAGGCACCAGAACCGTTGCACCGAAAGCCACAAACAGGAACTGTACTCCCACAAGGGTTTTCTTGGTCATAGAAAGTTGTTCTGTATCCATAGTCAATATTCTTTATTAGTCTTTCAGACTCTCCTGATACCAGTCGAAGAGTTTCTTCACACCATCCTCAATCTCTACCTTATGCGTCCAGCCGAGGCTGTGGAGCTTATCTACAGAGATGAGCTTGCGCATGGTTCCATCTGGCTTGCTGGCGTCAAACTCTACTTCGCCTTCGAAACCTACTGCCTTTACTACAAGTTCAGAAAGTTCACGGATGGTGAGCTCCTTGCCGGTACCCACGTTGATGTGGCAGTTGCGAATCTCACCGAGAGAAGGGATAGCGCCACCACGGCCCTCAGAGTTGTTTCTATCCACAGCACCATCTACCTTGGCACCATAGAATACAGAACTGTACTTCTCGATACCGATGATGTCCTTGAAATCTACATTCAGGAGCACGTGAACGCTGGCATCTGCCATATCCTCGCTCCAGAGGAATTCACGCAATGGTTTGCCTGTTCCCCAAAGCACCACCTTGTTGTCGTAGATGCCATAGAACTCCAGCGCCTTCAGAATGCGCTCGTGAGAGTTGCTGCCGTCTACGTTACCCTCGCCGATGATTTCGCGGAGCTTATCAGTAGGGTTGATAGGGCGCTTGTTCATATCCACCTCGATGCTGTGCCAGTCGCCATCGTGGATGAGTTTGGCAAGATAAATCTTGCGCATCATCGCAGGCATTACGTGGCTGTTCTCCAGATGGAAGTTATCGTTAGGGCCATAGAGGTTGGTTGGCATCACAGCGATATAGTTGGTACCATACTGAAGGTTGTAGCTCTCGCACATCTTCAGTCCGGCAATCTTGGCGATGGCATATTCCTCGTTGGTATATTCCAGCGGAGAAGTAAGGAGCACATCTTCGCTCATAGGCTGCGGTGCATTCTTAGGATAGATGCAGGTAGAGCCCAGGAAGAGGAGCTTCTTCACGCCATGAGAATAAGCGTTGCTGATTACGTTGCATTGCATCTTCATGTTCTGCATGATGAAGTCTGCACGATACAACGAATTCGCCATGATACCGCCCACGAAGGCAGCAGCCAATACTACTGCATCAGGCTTTTCCTCGTCAAAGAACTTCTCTACTGCATACTGGTCGGTCAAGTCGAGTTCTTTGTGAGAACGACCTACCAGGTTGTTATAACCTCTCTTCTTGAGGTTATTCCAGATAGCAGAACCCACGAGTCCGTGGTGGCCTGCAATATAAATCTTACTATCTTTTGATAACATTGATTATTGCTATAAACTATCTATCAACTGTTAACTATAAACTATTACTTAACAATACCCTTCTCAAGATATTCTGCAAGATTGCAGCGAACCTTCTGACCGGCATCCTCAGCAGCTACCTTCGCCATATCGCTCTCTACCATGATCTTTACGAGATCCTCGAAAGAGGTGGTGTTTGGATTCCAGTTGAGCTTAGCCTTTGCCTTTGTTGGGTCACCCCAAAGGTTCACCACGTCGGTAGGACGGTAGAAATCAGGAGAAACCTCAACGAGTGTCTTGCCGACGAGTTCCTCAGGACCCTCAACGCAGATACCCTTCTCGTTCTCATCCTTGCCTTCCCATTTCAGTTCGATTCCTACATAGTGGAACGCCAGCTGGGCGAACTCACGAACAGAGTGCTGCTTACCGGTTGCAATCACGAAGTCCTCTGGTTTCTCAGCCTGGAGAATCAGCCACATACACTCTACATAATCCTTGGCATAACCCCAGTCGCGGAGCGAATCCAGGTTACCGAGATAGAGCTTGTCTTGCTTGCCCTGCTTGATGCGGGCTGCAGCCAAAGTAATCTTGCGGGTTACGAAAGTCTCACCACGGCGCTCACTTTCATGATTGAAGAGGATACCAGAGCAGCAGAACATATCATAAGCCTCACGATACTCCTTGACAATCCAGAAACCATACTGCTTGGCAACAGCGTATGGAGAATAAGGGTGGAATGGAGTGTTCTCGTTCTGAGGAACCTCTTCTACCTTACCGTAGAGCTCAGATGTTGAAGCCTGATACATGCGGCAGGTCTTCTCCAAACCGCATTGGCGGATAGCCTCAAGGATACGGAGCACACCGGTAGCATCTACATCTGCTGTAAACTCAGGGGAGTCGAAGCTCACCTGTACGTGGCTCTGAGCCGCAAGGTTGTAAACCTCTGTAGGTTTCACCTTGTTCATTACCTGGATGATACTCATAGAGTCACCGAGGTCAGCATAGTGAAGATGGAAGTTAGGTGTACCCTCCAAATGAGCAATTCTTTCGCGGTAGTCGGTAGATGATCGGCGGATAGTTCCGTGAACATCATACCCTTTTTCCAACAATAATTCAGCCAAGTATGAACCATCCTGGCCTGTAATACCTGTAATTAAAGCTACTTTTCTATTCATGTCATTATATGTTTTTAATGATGTCTTTTTATTGAATAAGTCAGAATATCTGTGGGTGAACCGGATTAAGCCTTAGCAACCAGGTTTTCAAAGTCATCACAGAATTCAGTCATCTGGTGATAGAGTAGATTGCAACCCTTATTGGATAATTCTTCATCTGGTAGCGGACCGCTGTTAATTGCTACCGTAAAAATGTTGGCTGCCACGCCGGCACGGACGCCCAAAGGAGCATTCTCTACCACGATGCCTTCCCAGGGTTTCAGGTTTCCTGCCTTCTGTAATCCCATGAGATATGGGTCAGGATTTGGTTTGCCGCGCTTTACATCATAGGCGGTTACGATATGTGCTTCATCCAGAAAATCGCCGAAGTCGTTGAGCAGTCGCATGATGAGCGGGCGCTGTCCGCTTCCTGTTACCACTCCTACCTGCATGCCGGCATCTTTAACCTTCTGCATGATTTCCTTTACGCCAGGAAATATTTCGGCAGTAGGCATCGAGTGGAATATTTCGGTCTTCACATCATACATCTTCTGTGCTTCGTCCAGCGTGATGTCGATGCCCTTCTGCTTCTTCACCATCATCTGGATGGTGTCAATGCCTCGGGCTCCTTCGGTGGCATAAGCATCGGCTGCTGTCATGTGAATATCAAACTGTTTCATCGATTCCTGCCATGCCACAGCATGATTTGGCATACTGTTGTACAGCACGCCGTCCATATCAAAAAGCACGGCTTTAGGGTTGAATTCCCCAAAACCGTGTTCTTTCATATATTTAAAAATAATTTCCTTCATCAATTATTTAATGTTTTGTGTTTAATGTTTAGTGTTTAATGCTTTGCATGGCGTATGCCCTCAACTAAACATTAAACACTAAACATTATTCATTCTTCAAGCGCTCCTGGATAGCTTTGCTCTCTGCCTCATAACCTGGCTTGTTGAGCAATGCGAACATATTCTTCTTGTATGCCTCAACACCAGGCTGGTTGAATGGGTTCACCTCTTCCAAGAGACCGCTGATACCGCAAGCCTTCTCGAAGAAGTAAATCAGCTGACCGAGGTAGTAAGCGTTCAACTCTGGTACGTTAACCAGGATGTTAGGAACACCACCGTCAACGTGAGCCAGACGTGTACCGAGCTCTGCCATCTTGTTCACCTCGTCAACACGCTTGCCCTCGAGGAAGTTCAAACCGTCGAGGTTCTCATCATCGTGAGGGAAGAGCAACTTCTCGTTAGGAGTCTCTACGCTGATAACAGTCTCGAAGATAGAGCGCTCGCCCTGCTGAATCCACTGGCCCATAGAGTGAAGGTCGGTAGTGAAGTCGCAAGCTGCTGGGAAGATACCCTTCTGGTCCTTACCCTCGCTCTCACCATAGAGCTGCTTCCACCACTCAGCGAAGTAGTGAAGTTTAGGCTGGAAGTTGCATACAATCTCAATCTTCTTGCCTGCCTGAGTATAGAGAGCCTGACGTGTAGCTGCATAGATAGCTGCAGGATTCTCCTCGAAAGCTACGTCCTTGCCGCAAGCCTTCTCCATGTCAGCCGCACCAGCTACGAGCTGCTTTACATCGAAACCTGCTACTGCGATAGGCAACAAACCTACTGGGGTCAAAACAGAGAAGCGGCCACCTACATTATCAGGGATGATGAAGCTCTTGTAACCTTCCTTGTCAGCACAAGTACGTGCTGCACCCTTCTTGGCGTCGGTTACAGCTACGATAACATCCTTAGCCTCTTCTTTACCGCGCTGATCCTCGCATTGTTTCTTTAAAAGACGGAAAGCGAGAGCAGTCTCAGTAGTGGTACCAGACTTAGAGATATTGATGACACCAAACTTCTTGTCCTTCAAGAAAGAAGTCAACTCGAAGAGGTAGTCCTCACCGATATTGTTACCTGCGAAGAGGATAGTAGGGTTCTTCTTGTCGTTTACGAGCCAAGCGAAAGAGTTGCCGAGGCCTTCGATAACGGCGCGTGCACCGAGGTAGCTACCACCGATACCTGCTACAACAACTACCTCACACTTTTCGCGCAAAGTATTGGCAACAGCCTGAATCTCATTGAGGAACTCAGGAGTGATAGAAGATGGCAAATGCAACCATCCCAAGAAATCGTTACCTTCACAAGTGCCGTTCTCAAGAGCTTCCTGAGCGGCCTTAACCTTAGGCTCGTAAGCCTTTACTGCACCTTCTGCAAGGAATGATGCAGCCTTTGTAATGTTTAAGCTGATACTTTTCATTTTTCTTTTAATATCTAAATGAATGTGTTAATGTTACTACTTGAAGACAAACTCTTCTGCCGAAATCGAAGGATAGGATGTGTCTATCTGAACGAGTCGGTCAAGAGCTTGATTTCGATTTGCGGACTGATGCGCTCGTACAATATATTATATACAGCATCGAGAATCGGCATGTTGACGTGCATGTGGCGATTGATTTCCTTCATACACTTGGTGCCGAAATATCCTTCTGCAATCATCTCCATCTCTATCTGCGCACTCTTCACGCTGTAGCCCTTGCCTATCATGGTTCCGAAGGTGCGGTTGCGGGAAAAGTTGCTGTAACCTGTTACGAGCAAGTCGCCCAGATAAACTGAGTCGTACATGCTTCGGTCGATAGGGTGGACGGCTGTCAGGAAGCGGTGCATCTCCTGAACGGCATTTGACATGAGTACCGCCTGGAAGTTGTCACCATACTTCAGTCCGCCACAGATACCTGCTGCGATGGCGTATACGTTCTTCAGAACCGAAGAGTATTCGATACCGATGACATCGCTCGAAGTCTTGGTCTTGATGAATTCACTCGCCAGACAATCGTTGGCGAAGGCACGCGCCTTTTCGGTATCGCTACAGCCCACGGTGAGATAGCTCAGTCGCTCCAGTGCCACTTCCTCGGCATGAGAAGGACCTCCGATGCAGGCGAGGTTCTCGTAAGGCACATCGTAAACCTGATGGAAATACTCTGAGCAAACGAGGTTTTCATCAGGTACAATACCTTTAATGGCTGTGATGATGAACTTATCGCTGAGTCGGGTCTTGAGCTTCTTGAGATGATTCTTCAGATAAGGCGACGGGGTGACGAACACGAGTGTATCGTAATTCTGTACTATCTTGTTGATGTCGGAAGAGAAGAAAATCTCATCTACATTGAATCGTGCCGACATCAGATAGGCAGGGTTGTGCCCCATGCGCTTGAAGTCCTCGATGCGGTCATCGCGACGCATATACCAGCCTATATGATGAGTATGACCCACCACAATCTTGGCTATTGCCGTAGCCCAGCTACCGCCGCCAATTATCGCTATTTTACCGCAGTTGAACACTTCGAATGAATTTATAATTAATAATTAATAATGAGGCTTTCGCCTTTGTTTGTAGATATAATGTATAACCAATAAAAAGCCGGAACTCTTTATTGATTATACATTATTAATTATGCATTATCAATTAAGCATTTGCTGCATTAATCCAGCCCTGGATGTCGTCAACAGAAGGCTTCTCGTAGCCGAGCTTGTACTTCTTGTTGATTTCTCCAATCTTCTGCTGCAAGCCTTGTGCTTTTTCTTCACGGATATCAGAGATGAGGTTGAAGCCTGCCTTGCGGAGCACGTATGCCCAATCCTCTGGCACGCCAATCTCTTCCCATTCCTTGATGGTGCTCTGTGGCATCTTCTTCTCTGGCTTCATCTGTGGGAAGAACAATACCTCCTGGATGAAGGTCTTGCCTGTCATCAACATGACCAAGCGGTCGATACCGATACCGATACCTGATGTTGGAGGCATACCGTACTGGAGGGCACGGAGGAAGTCCTGATCGATGATCATCGCCTCGTCATCACCCTTGTCAGCAAGCTTCATCTGGTCGATGAAACGCTCTTCCTGGTCAATTGGGTCGTTGAGCTCAGAGTATGCATTGGCAAGCTCCTTACCGTTTACCATCAACTCGAAACGCTCGGTCAAGCCTGGCTTAGAACGGTGCATCTTGGTCAATGGAGACATCTCTACAGGATAGTCGGTGATGAAGGTTGGCTGGAGGAAGGTTCCCTCGCAGAACTCACCGAAGAGCTCATCAATCAACTTACCCTTACCCATGGTCTCATCTACGTCCATGCCCTTCTCCTTGCAGAATGCGCGGATCTCTTCCTCGGTCTTGCCGTTGCAGTCGAAACCGGTCTTTTCCTTGATGGCATCGAGGATAGGCAGACGGCGATATGGAGCCTTGAAGCTGATGATGTTGCCATCAATCTCGCGCTCTGGCTTGCCGTTTACGGCGATACAGATCGTTTCGAGCAACTTCTCTGTGAAAGCCATCATCCAGTTGTAATCCTTGTACTGAACATAAAGCTCCATACAGGTAAACTCAGGGTTGTGGTTGCGGTCCATACCCTCGTTGCGGAAGTTCTTGCCGATTTCATAAACACCCTCGAAACCACCTACGATGAGGCGCTTCAGGTAGAGTTCGGTAGCGATACGCATGTACATATCCTGATCGAGTGCATTGAAGTGGGTGATGAATGGACGGGCAGAAGCACCACCGGCAATGCTCTGCAGGGTAGGAGTCTCTACCTCAGTATAACCTGCGTTGTCGAGTACGCTGCGGAGTGTGCGGAGTACGGTAGCACGCTGCAGGAAGGTTTCCTTTACGCCATCATTAACGATAAGGTCAACGTAGCGCTGGCGGTAACGCAACTCTGGATCATCGAACTTGTCGTAAGCCACGCCATCCTTGTACTTCACGATAGGGAGTGGCTTCAAGCTCTTAGAGAGCAGGCACAATTCCTTGGCGTGAACAGAAATCTCGCCAGTCTGTGTGCGGAATACGAAACCCTTTACACCGATGAAGTCACCGATATCGAGGAGTTTCTTGAAAACAGTATTATAAAGGTCCTTGTTCTCGTCTGGACAAATCTCGTCGCGGGCGATATAAACCTGGATTCTTCCCTTTGAGTCCTGCAACTCAGCGAAGCTAGCTTTACCCATTACGCGGCGACCCATCATACGTCCGGCGATAACTACCTGGCGTGGCTCGTCCTCGTCCTTGAATTCAGCTTTGATATCTGTGCTGAATGCATTGGTTGGAAACTCTGCTGCTGGGTATGGGTCGATGCCCATCTCGCGCAATGTCTGAAGACTCTGTCTGCGAACGATTTCCTGTTCGCTTAGCTCTAAAATGTTCATATTCTATTCAGATATATCTTTTATTTTCTTATTTTTGGTGCAAAAATACAAAATAAATCTGAACTATATGCCGTTTTTTATGTTTTTTATTATTAAAGAAAGGAAAAGGTATGTAAAGTTTGCCCTTCATCAAATAAAAAGTGCGATAAATTTTGTTTTCTCTAAAGAAAGTCTTACCTTTGCGTTGAGTTTATCAGAAACATACTTTGGAGCGAAGAGAAAACGAATAGCTCTGAATCAATAACAAAATACGAAAAATAGGAGATAATAAGATGAACATAGATGAATTAGTAAAAAGAATCAGCAAGACTGATGGATTATCCAAGACGCTCGGAATGCATTTCATTTCTACCCCTGAGCCTGATACGCTTCAGGCAACGATGAAGGTAGATGAACGTAATCGCCAACCTTTCGGTTTCTTGAGTGGAGGTGCTTCTCTGGCTCTTGCCGAGAATGTGGCGGGTATCGGTTCCCTGGCGCTCTGTCCGGGACAGATTGCCGTGGGCATCAACGTGAGCGGTACTCATGTCCAGGCGGTCAGCGAGGGCGATACGGTTACTGCCTTTGCCAAGATTGTGCACAAGGGCAGAACCTTGCATACCTGGCAGGTGGATATCAAGAATACGGCTGGTGAGGTAATCTGTACCGTACAGGTAACCAACTATGTGTTCACCCCAAAGAAAGATAATCAGAAAAAGGGGGCAGAAACAAAGGTATGATAGCTTTTGCGTATTATCGTCTGCCTTATCTGCACCATGCTATCTATGTGGCTCAGCATGAGGGCGAACCTGAGGTACTCTCTTCTGTGGCAGAACTGAATGGCAAGGAAGGTTTCGTGATAGCTCCTTTCGCGCCATCCAGCGAATGTCCCGTGGTGTTGATGCATCCGGATGAAAGCAAACTGATTTCTGCCGAGGGAGCTGAAAATGCATCGCGATGCGGCACTTCCTACGTCGTGACGCTGCAGGATTTACGTCGTGACGTAGCAGAATCTACGTCGGGACGTAATTTTGAAGCCTATACAAGGGAGTTTGAATGCTTTCACCGGCAGCTCTCTGAAGGTAAATTCAGCAAGATTGTTCTGGCAAGAAAACTGCGTATTCAGAGCAATCGGCAGCCTTTAGAATCAGTCCATACTTCAGCAGCGCAAGATGCCGGCAAGACTTCAGATGTGCAGAATACAGCCAATGCTTCAGTTGTGCAGGATGCAGACTCTTTAAAGGCTCTGTTTCTGAAGACCTGCCGGATGTATCCCCGTCTTTTTGTAGCCTTGGTTTATACACCCCAATCGGGTTTATGGCTGATGGCTACACCTGAAATTCTGCTCAAAGGTGAACAGAATCAGATGGCAACCATGTCGCTGGCAGGCACCCAAAAGGCTGAACCTTCCAAGACCATAGCCGATTATCCGGTAGAAGGGATAGAATGGTCGGAGAAGAACAGAGAGGAACAGCAGTATGTAACCGATTATATCGAGGATTGCATCAAGGCCTTTTCGGATGAATATCAGAAGAAGGGACCTTATACCACGATGGCTGCCAATCTCTATCATCTCCGTACCGACATCGCTTTCCGTCTGCATGATACGGGGCGTTTGGGCGATGTGCTCGATGCCTTATATCCTACGCCTGCCGTCTGCGGAATACCGAAGGATGAAGCTCGCCGGTTTATCTTGCAGCATGAACATCAGTCGCGCAAATACTACAGTGGTTTTGTGGGACCGATTTCGCCGAAAGGAAAGACGCATCTCTATGTTTCCCTGCGCTGCATGAACATCCTGGATGACGGCTCCTGCGAACTCTATGCCGGAGGCGGATTGCTGAAGGAGAGCGAGATGGAGAAGGAGTGGAAGGAAACTGAAGCTAAGATGCAGACCATCCTGTCGGTCCTGTAAAGGTCTTGCAGAGAAAATGATAGGGATTCATTCTGATTTTATAATGCTAAAAGACAAAGGGTCTTCAAGAATCTGAAAACATAAAAATAACCTGAAAAATAAGGTGAAATGTATAGCAATAAAGAAAACGTCAATATTTTGACAAGTTTACTGGTAGCGCATGGTGTTCGCCATGCTGTAGTGTGTCCGGGCAGCAGAAATGCAGCCATAGTTCACAATCTCAACGAGTGTGAAGACATCACTTGCTATCCTGTAACCGACGAACGTAGCGCCGGCTTCCAAGCTCTTGGACTTTCTATGGCTGAAGGTTATCAGCCTGTTGTAGTGTGTGTGACTTCGGGTTCTGCATTGCTCAATCTTTATCCGGCAGTAGCTGAGGCTTATTATCAGCAAATCCCGCTCATAGTGATTTCTGCCGACAGACCGGCACAGTGGATCAACCAGCTGGATGGTCAGACGCTTCCTCAGCCTGATGCTTTGGGGCAGATGGTAAGAAAAGCGGTATCTCTGCCAGAAGTGTTCGAAGGTGAGCAGCAGGAAGAGATGCATTGGTATTGCAACCGGCTGGTCAACGAAGCGCTGTTGAAAAGCATGGGGCGGGTAAAGGGACCTGTACACATCAATGTACCTATCTCCGAGCCTTTCTATTCGTTTACGAAAGAAGCTTTGCCCGTTGAGCGCAAGATAGAGGTTGCTTACTGCAGGGCAAATATTGACACATTTGATGGGACTCCTTTTGAATGTGTGTTAAAAGCGAAACGTCCATTGTTGGTAATAGGACAGTTGGACAATACCGAAAAATATGTAGACTTGTTGGCTTATATTGACCGGATGCCTATATTATGGGAATCTCTGGCAATGCCACCTTATCTATATAAGGTTCAGGAAGAACTGGGAGAAGATTGGAATAAAACCACCTTGTATGGCGCTTTCGAGAATTTGCTGGATGAAATAAAGGACGATGAAAGATTCCGTCCTGACCTGGTGGTTTATATTGGTGGACATATTGTAAGCAAGAAGCTGAAATCTTATCTGCGTTCGCTTAAAGGAGTTGAGCAGATAAGAATCTCGCAAGAGGCTGATATCGAAGATACGTTCATGCATCTTACTAAAGTGATGGATTTGCCAAACAGTGATGCTATGTCATGGTTGGATAATTTTGGCTGGCACAACCAGTGGGAGGATTATCGCAAATTGTGGATGGATGCGTTGGCTAAAAGCTATGAACGCAAAGAGAACTTCAAGCCTGAGTTCAGCAGTCTGGCTACCGTAAAGGAATTCTTCAGCCAGCTTCAGAAGGTTGAGCCTCTGAATTTCAAAGCGTTCACCTTAGGCGGTAAAGATACTCAGGACGATGGTATCTATGACCGCAAATTCGATACATTCCTTCCTGGTCTGATGAGCAGCGTCATCTCGGGCAACAGTTCTGCCATCCGATTGATGAATCTGTATGCCGACCGCCATGTTTACTGCAATCGTGGTGTGAACGGCATAGAAGGTTCTCTTTCTGCGGCTGTTGGCTTCTCGATGTGCAAGAACAAGTCTGATAAGCATGTATACAGCGTTCTCGGCGACCTGAGTTTCTTCTATGACCAGAATGCGCTCTGGAATAGAAATCTGAACGGCAAGCTCCGTATCATCGTGCTCAATAATGGTGGCGGTGCCATCTTTGGCAAGTTTCAGGGATTAAAGGAGAGTCAGGCTCGTGAAGAAATGATAATGGCAAAGCATCATGTAACGGCTGAAGGAATCTGTAGTCAGAATGAGGTAAAATATCTCGCAGCTCATACGATGGAAGAGATGGAACAGGGCATCAGCCAATTGATTCATGCCGAGAGCGAGCGCCCGATGCTCCTGGAGGTTTTCACCGATATGGATGTAGATAACGAGATGCTGGAAGCTATCCAGAAGTGCTGATAGAGGACCTGTAAGGAACTTGCCTGATAGTTCTTTCAAAAGAATAAGATAAATAGTAATCATAAAGTTCAAAGTAAAATGAGAGAATGGAAAAAGATAGAAAGTTTTGATTTCAAGGAAATCATCTTCGAGGAGTATAATCATATCGCTAAGATTACCATCAACCGTGAGCGCTACCGTAATGCCTTCACGCCGTTGACCACTTGGGAGATGGCACAGGCATTTAACTATTGCCGCGACTGTTTGGATATCCGTGTGGTCATTCTGACGGGTGCCGGCGATAAGGCGTTCTGTGCAGGAGGTGACATGCATGTGAAGGGCCGAGGCGGTTATGTAGGTAATGACGGTGTACCTCGCCTGAATGTGCTCGATGTACAGATGCAGATTCGCCGTCTGCCAAAGCCGGTCATCGCTATGGTGAATGGTTATGCCATCGGTGGCGGACATGTGCTTCATGTGATGTGCGACCTGACCATCGCTTCAGAGAATGCCATCTTTGGACAGACTGGTCCTAAGGTAGGAAGCTTCGATGCCGGTTTCGGTTCTTCTTATCTGGCAAGAATGGTGGGTCAGAAGAAGGCTCGCGAAATCTGGTTCCTCTGCAAGCAGTATTCTGCCAAGGAGGCTGAAAAGATGGGAATGGTGAACAAGGTGGTGCCTCTCGAAAAGTTGGAAGATACCTGTGTAGAGTGGGCTGAAATCATGATGGAGCGTTCGCCTCTGGCACTCCGTATGATCAAGGCTGGCTTGAATGCCGAACTGGATGGTCAGGCTGGTATTCAGGAGTTGGCTGGCGATGCCACGATGCTCTATTATACGATGGATGAGGCTCAGGAAGGTGGCAAGGCGTTCCTTGAGAAGCGCAAGCCTCGCTTCGAGGATTATCCTCAGTTCCCATAATTTCATCAGCAATAAACAATAAAAAACCTCGGAAGAAAAGCAATCTGCCAATCTTCCGAGGTTTCTTGTTTTTTTATTCGTGAGTAGCGAATCTCTGCTCTGCCAGTTTCTCGTATTTGGTGCCTGGCTTGCCATAGTTGGCATACGGCCAGATGCTGATGCCGCCACGAGGAGTAAAGATGCCTGTTACCTCTATATATTTAGGGTCCATCAGTTTGATGAGATCCTTCATGATGATGTTTACGCAGTCTTCATGGAAATCGCCATGGTTGCGGAAACTGAAGAGATAAAGTTTCAGACTCTTGCTCTCTACCATCTTTACGTCAGGAATATAGCTGATGCGAATCTCTGCGAAATCTGGCTGTCCCGTAATAGGGCAGAGCGATGTAAACTCAGGGCAGTTGAACCGTACCCAGTAATCATTGCCAGGATGCTTGTTCACGAAAGTTTCGAGGACCTCTGGCGCATAATCCATTCTATATGTAGTCTTGGCACCTAATGCCTGAAGACCGTCTTCTTTTCTATCCACGCTTGGTAATGTTTTAATGTTTGATATTTACTGATGTCTTTTAGCCGAGGCTGAAGATCTTGAATACATTGTAGGAGATGTTATTGTCGTATGCATCTTCACCTTCATGCTTCTTTACGTATTTCACTACACGGATGGTCAGAGGCAATACCACAATCTCGTAGGCTGTCTTCAGTATCACCTGCCAGAGCATGAGCCAAGGCAATTCTGATGCAGGCACCACACCGCCCAGGGCAAGTGGGAAGAAGATAAGACTGTCGCAACTCTCTCCTGCAATGGTACTGAGGATGGCACGGGCAGAGAAATGCTTGCCGCCATCGCGGATTTTCATCACGCTCATTACATAAGCATTGGCAAACGAACCGATGATGAAGGCTACGAAAGAGGCTGCTGCAATGCGGGGTGCCAGACCGAAGATGGCATGAAAACCGGCATCGTTGGTCCAATAAGGCGCTGCTGGAATTACATCGCAGATAGCACCCAGTGCCACGAAGAAGAAGTTCATCGCAAAGCCGGTCCAGATCAACAGACGCGCTTTCTGATAGCCCCATACTTCACATATCACATCGTTGATAATGTAGCTTACAGGGAATACGATGAGTCCACCGGTAAGGGAAACTGGCCCGAAGGCGATTTGCTTTGTTTCGAGTACGTTTGCTGCAATCAGGCAAACGCAGAAGAGGATGCTGAAAAGCATAAACAGCACGCTTACTTGAGTTTTTTTCTTGTCCATTTTCTTGTTTTTTACGAGGTTTACCAAGCACTCGGGTTATTGAATATGATGATTCTTTTCAGAAATCGGCTGCAAAATTACAACATTTCTTCTTAATAGCCAAATATTTGGGCAAAAAAATGGCCCCAAATACTAATCACTAGCACTTGGAGCCCTTATCTAACTAAAAACCTAAAACTTTTTTCTAAAAACTAAACCTAACAATCTTAACCTATGAGAAACTAACCTTTTCAGATTATATTGTGATAGCGAAATAACACTCTTGTTATCCGCTGTCATCTGTCAACAAGCAACAGATATACCAAAAAGTAGTTTCATGACAAGATGTCAGAGAAAATTTACTTTTCCATAAACTTCTTTGCAGCTCTTAACTGATGCCTCATCACACTCAGGAATTCCTGACTCTCCTGCAGTACGTTGAGATAAACTAGAGAAATCTGCATCAGCGTATTGTCAGTCATGTGCTGGATGCGGTCGATATGCTTCTTGCGGAGAACTGAAAGCTCGTCTTTGCAGGCATCTGCCTCGGCAAGTATCTCGCGATAGCTGTCATATCTGCCAGTTTCAATCAGTTCGCAGCTCATGCGCATCAGGTCGTTGATCTTCTGGCGTACAGGAGCAAACTCCTTGATGTATTCAGCAGGAAGCGGATTGAAGTTGTTGTCAACATGTTCCTTGATTGGGTCGAGCATACGGCGCAGAGAGTAGATAAACTGCTGGTTGCTGTTGGCACCCAGATGGAACCAGGTGTTGCGCTCGATGGCAATCTCGATAGGCGATTTCTTCAAACCGAGCATCTCCTGACGGCGGAACTTCTTCAGCATATCCTGTTCCTTCTTCAGATCCTTGTTGGCATGACGAAGGTTGCGGGTATTCTCGTTAGCAAGACCATCCATAATCTGGTTGAACTCGTTCAGGGCGAAGTGGCAGACGTAAGACTGGGTGCGTGAAACCTGACGGCGAAGCAAATCCCATACAATCTCTGGGTCGCGGGAACGCATCATCAGCTGGAAGGTACTACTCTTGCCCTCTTCCTTAGCCTTCTTGTTATACTTGATGTTGCTGCGGATGAGCAGGTAGATAACCAAGCCCATGAAGCAAGCCTGGATGCCCACACCACCGAAGTGCATGATGATACAAACAATGGCACAGGCTGCGAAAGCTACACCGGCTGTGATGAACCAACCACCGATTACACTCAATACACCTGTTACACGGAATACTGCACTCTCGCGGCTCCATGCTCTATCTGCAAGTGAAGAACCCATAGCCACCATGAAGGTAACGTAGGTGGTAGAGAGAGGCAACTTGAGGTTGGTACCGATGGTGATTAGCATGGAAGCAAGTACCAGGTTAACGGCTGCACGAACCACGTCGAAAGCAGCACTCTCCTCGAGTTCAACATCATTCTTGTCGAAACGGCTGTTAATCCAGTTCATCAGTCCCTTTGGCATAAACTGCTTCAACCATGAATCTGTAGCCTGGCAGTTGCGTACAATCACGCGGGCTGCAGAAGAACTGCCGAACATCTCATCGCCCTCATCCTGACGGCTCAAGTCAACAGAAGTCTTGATTACGTTCTGTGCCTTCTTGGATGTCGCCATGGCGATAATCATCACGGCACCGGCAGCAAGCAGGAAGCCTGGAGTAGTCTTGGCACTCTCCATCAATGAAGTCATCATAAACTGGTCTGGCGCTGCACCGTTGGCATTTGCCATATAGTCCTGATAAGAAGAGAGACCAGCCAGAGGCACACCGATGAAGTTGACCAGGTCGTTACCAGCGAAAGCCATAGCCAGGGCGAAAGTACCCATCAGCACCGTAAACTTGAAGATGTTGACACGGCAGAGGTGCAGGAATTCCATCACAACAGCAGATACCACGAAGGTGATGCAGATGAGGAAACCGAGATTCTGGTCGATGTAATCGCGCACCTCAGCAGGCAGGTAAGGACTCTTGCCCAAACCCTTCATGAAGATGAAGTAAGAGAGGGCCGTGAAGGCGATACCACCGAAGATGGCAATGCTGTAGCGGCTGTGCTTGCGGTAGTTGAAGGTGAAAATGATACGGGAAAGCCACATCACAAAGGCACCAAACACAAAGGCGATGATGACAGATGAGAAGATACCCATGATTACCTCTAAAGCCTTGTTGCTATTGAGCAATACGCCATAGTTGAGGCTGTCATCGCCATACATCTTCAATGTAGCGAGGATGAAAGCACCACCCAGCAACTCGAATACCAGAGAGACGGTAGTAGAGGTTGGCATACCTAAGGTGTTGAACACATCCAGGATGATGACATCAGTCACCATGACCGCCAGGAAGAGCGTCATTACCTCTTCGAATGTAAAGTGGTCAGGACTCATGATACCATGGCGGGCGATATCCATCATTCCCGATGACATGATGGCTCCGAGAACCACACCGCAGGATGCGATAATCAGCACCGTGCGAAACTTAGCCACCTTAGCTCCGATGGCAGATTGCAGGAAGTTGACAGCATCGTTGCTGACTCCTACGAAGAGATCGAACACTGCTAAACAGAGCAGGAAGATCACAATACATAAATAAATTGTACCCATTATTATCTTAATGTTTATTGTTATTGTTTACTTTGTGGGGGACATTTCTTTCCCTTATTTGCGGGAGTTATCCATTTTCTCCTTCTTTTCGGCTGCAAAAGTACGTAGGAAATGTTACAGGCTATTTAAACAGATGTTACATTCTTGTTAAAAACGATTTTTCTTCTGTTTTTCTGAAAGAAAGTAGTTATCTTTGCAGTCAGAACGCCTATATATAATAAGGTGTAAAACATAACAAACATGAAAATGGATAGATTTAAAGATATCAAGGCGATAGCCTTCGATGCCGATGATACGCTCTGGGCATTACAGGAATATTTCGAAGAGGTGGAGCATGAATATTGCGAACTTCTTTCTGAATACGGAAAAGAGAAAGAAATCTCTGCCGCTCTTCTGGAGACGGAAAGTGGTAATATGGCTGACTTGGGGTATGGCTGCAAGGCTTTCACCATTTCGCTGGTAGAGAATGCCGTGAAGGTAAGTAAGGGCAAGGTTTCTGCCTATGTGATTGCTCAGATTATAGGGCTGGGAAAGAGTCTGCTGCATCTTGATGCCAAACCGCTGGAGGGGGTAGAGGAGACGCTGGCTCTGCTGCATGAAAAGAAGAAAGAGGGCAGGAAATTGAAACTTGCCGTCTTTACGAAGGGAGAGTTGCAGGATCAGGAGAATAAATTATGGCGCTCGGGTTTGCAGCGTTATTTTGATGTGGTAAGTATCGTGAGCGATAAAAAGCCTGAAGCTTACCGCCGCCTCTGCAGGGAACTGGATGTCCAGCCTTCAGAACTCGTGATGGTGGGTAACAGTTTCAAAAGTGATATTGCTCCTGCGCTGAGCATCGGCTGTTCTGCCATCCATATTCCTGCCCAATTTATCTGGGCGCATGAGAAGACTGAAGAGTATGAACACCCGAAACTCCGCCGCATCTCATATTTCAAGGAAATTCTTGATTGGATATAAAGGGGGAGAATATCGATCTTTCCTCTTTATCTGCTGATATCCATCTACCTTGTTTTAGGGTTTTATGTATGTTAAATGCTTGGAAATTATAGACTTAGCTACTTGGTTACTTGAGGCGATGGGCAAGCCTTACTTTAGGATAACTCTTAGTAAAAAGGAACTAAGAGTTATCCTATTTCTTTATCAATATACGCAAGGATTTCTTCTTGCTGTTCTGGATGGAACCATTGGATAGTGGTATCCCGCTTAAACCAGGTAAGTTGCTTGCGCATGTATTCACGGCTGTGCGACTGGATTTGTCTGATAGCTTCATCGCGGTCTATCTCGCCGTCAAAGTAGGAGAACATTTCTTTGTAGCCTACGGTTCTCAACGAGGTGAGTCCCTTCTGTGGGTATACGCTGCGTGCTTCTGCCTCCAGACCTTCGTCCATCATCATCAGTACACGCTGGTTGATGCGGTCGTAGAGTTCAGTTCTGTCGCGGTTCAGACCTATCTTGATGATGCGGAAAGGGCGCTGCTTCTTTTCGGCTGTGCGGAAAGAAGTATAAGTCTTGCCGGTCTGATGGCAGATTTCCAGGGCATGAACCACGCGGCGAGGATTCTTCCTGTCTACTATCGCCCAATGCTCCGGATCCATCTTGTGAAGTTCTTCTACCAGTGCCTCCAGCCCTTCCTCTTCCAGACGCTGTTTCATCCAAGTGCGTATGTCGTCACGAACAGTAGGGATGTCGTCGATTCCCTTGCATACAGCATCGATATACATCATGCTGCCACCTGTAAGCAGAGCCACATCGTGATTCTTGAAGATATCTTCCTGCAGGAGATTCATCACATCAGCCTCGTATTGGGCAGCGCTGTAATAATCTTCGATGTGGTGGTTTCCTACGAAATAATGCTTTACCCGCTGCTGCTGTTCGGCAGTAGGGGCTGCGGTTCCGATGGGGAGTTCGGCGAAGATCTGGCGGGAGTCGGCATTGATGATAGGTATAGCGAGATGCTCTGCCAGCGAAAGGCAAAGCTCCGTTTTACCTACACCGGTAGGACCTAAGACCACAATCAATGTTTTCATATATTATTCCTTATATTCAAGAAAAAAGCATCCTTGCTCGTTTCATAAACCTATGCAAGGATGCTCTTTTTACCTTTTTACTTTTTTACCCTTTTACTTTTATCGGATAATGCCTCGCTGAGAACTCTCTACGAAGTCGATAATATACTGAATCTCCTTGGTAACCTCAAGATTCTTCTTGATTTCCTCGATACCTTCCTTCAGGATGCCCTTGCTGTAGAGCAGGCGATAAGCCTCGTGGATGTTCTGGATGGTCTCGTTGCTGAAACCACGGCGACGCAAACCGATGAGGTTGATGCTGCAATAGCGGGTTGGCTCCTTGCCGGCAATGATATAAGGAGGAATATCCTGAGAGAAACGGCAACCGCCCTGGATCATTACGTAGCCTGCGATATGGCAGAACTGGTGAACGAGAACGTTGGCGCTGACGATGGCGTTGTCATCTACTACCACCTCACCGGCAAACTTGGTAGAGTTGCCGATAATCAAGCCGCTGCCGAGTACGCAGTCGTGAGCCACGTGAACGGTCTCCATCAGGAGGTTGTTGCTGCCTACTACGGTCTTGCCCTTAGAGGCTGTACCACGAGAGATAGTAACGTTCTCACGGATGCTGTTGTTATCGCCCACCTCGCAGGTTGTCTGCTCGCCCTTGAACTTCAAGTCCTGAGGCTTGGTAGAGATGCTGGCGCCTGGGAAAAATTCATTATTGTTGCCGATGCGAGCGCCCACGTGGATGGTAACGCTGTTCTGCAATACGTTGTTATCGCCCAAAACGGTGTCCTTGTCGATATAGCAGAAAGGACCGATAATGTTGTTGTCACCGAGTTTTGCCTCTGGGTGAACGAACGCTAATGGACTAATCTGATTCATTTCTATTAAGTTTAAAGTTTATAATTTATAGTTTATAGCCTGAACCACCTAAGCAATCTTGCTAAACGGCGCAGCCGCTATAAACTATTAACTATTAACTGAGTTTTACTTGTTCTTAACAATCTGTGCTGTGAAAGTAGCTTCTGCCACCACCTGGTCGCCTACGAACATATAGCCCTTCATAGAGCTGATGCCATGACGTACAGGTGCGAGGAGTTCTACACGGAAGAGGAGGGTATCGCCCGGAACCACCTTCTTGCGGAACTTCACATCATCGAGCTTCATGAAGTAAGTACTCCAGCGCTCAGGCTCCTCCAACTGGTTGAGGACGAGCAGACCGCCACACTGTGCCATAGCCTCTACCTGGAGAACACCCGGCATAACCGGTTCCTCAGGGAAGTGACCGGTGAAGAAAGGCTCGTTGCTGGTTACATTCTTTACGCCCACGATGCTGCTAGGCCCCATAGCGATGACCTTATCGACCAGCTGCATAGGGTAGCGGTGAGGCAGGAGCTGACGGATGCGGATATTATCCATGATTGGCTCCTCGTTAGGATCGTAGATAGGAGCCTGAATCTCGTGCTTGCGAATCTCCTTGCGCATGAGGCGGGCGAACTTGTTGTTTACGGTATGGCCTGGACGCGTAGCGATGATGCGGCCCTTGATAGGCTTGCCGATGAGTGCCATATCGCCGATGATATCGAGCAGTTTATGACGTGTACATTCGTTCTCCCACTGCAATGGGCGGTGCTGGATATAACCCAACTTGTTGGCATCCATGTGAGGCACCTTGAGATGGTCGGCGAGCTGGTCGAGCTGAGCCTGTTCTACCTGGCGCTCGTAAATAACGATGGCATTGTCCAGGTCACCACCCTTGATGAGGTTAGCCTGGAGCAGAGGCATGATATCGCGTACGAAAACGAAGGTACGGGCAGAAGCAATCTCCTCTGCGTATGTCTCCATCTTTTCGAGGGTAGCAAACTGGCTGTTGATGAATTTACTCTCGAAAGAACACATGGCTGTGATGCTGAAGTCCTCGTCTGGAAGAATGGTGATAACAGACCCGTTATTATCTTTCACCTCAATCTTATGACGGATGATGTAGTAGTCTTTCTCTGCATTCTGTTCCTGGATGCCTACGCTCTGAATCTTCTCTACATAAGGAGCAGCAGAACCGTCGAGGATAGGGAACTCAGGACCATTTACCTGGATGAGACAGTTGTCGATGCCGAGGGCATAGAGTGCTGACATACCATGCTCGATGGTAGAAACGCGGATATCGCCCTTACCGAGTACGGTACCGCGCTGTGTTTCAACAACGTTCTCAGCTACAGCCTGGATGACAGGCTCGCCTTCGAGGTCGATGCGCTGTATTTTATAACCGGTGTTCTCTGGTGCAGGATTGAAAGTTACGGTGAGGCTCAAGCCTGTATGCAAACCCTTTCCGCAAAGAGAGAAACTACCTTTCAGTGTCTTCTGTTTTGACATAACGATTTATTTTAATGTTAGGTGTTAAATGTTAAGTGTTAACTTGTTGGGGCATTCGCTCATTTAACATTTAACACTTTACATTTAACATTGAAAAAAATTACTTTTTCTTTAATTCTTCAATCTGCTTCTTCAGGTCGTTGAGTTCCTTGTACATATCAGGCAGGCGACGGAAGATGGCCTGTGACTTGAAGTAAGCGCGCTGCTCCATAGGAGGAGTTCCGATGAGCTGCTGGCCGCTCTTGAGGCTGCCCGGAACACCGCTCTGGGCACCGAGGAACACCTTGTCGCCGATAGTGATGTGGCCGGCAATACCCACCTGTCCGCCAAACATACACCATTCGCCTACCTTCGTACTGCCTGCTACACCTACCTGAGAAGACATCACGGTGTTGGCGCCGATGTCGGTATTGTGGGCAATCTGTACGAGGTTGTCGAGCTTTACGCCCTTGCGAACATAGGTAGAACCCATTGTAGAACGGTCTACACAAGTGTTGGCACCAATCTCTACATCGTCTTCGATGGTAACGATACCAATCTGAGGAATCTTGTCGTAACCTTCAGGACCTGGAGCGAATCCGAATCCGTCGGCACCGATTACACAACCGGCATGAAGCGTAACATTATTGCCTAATTTACAGCCGTGATATACGGTAACGTTCGGATAGATGAGTGCATTCTTACCAATCTTCACACCCTCTCCGATGTAGGCATGAGGATAAATCTGGCTACCTTCGCCTACCTCTGCACCATCGCTGATATATGCGAAAGCACCTACATATACGCCTTCAGCCACCTTAGCCTTTGGAGATACGAAAGCCAGCGGATCGATGCCGGTCTTCTTAGGCTTCATGGATTCGTACATCTGCAGGAGCTTAGCCACACACTCGTATGCATTCTTCACACGGATGAGGGTTGTGCTGACAGGGTGTTCCAATTCTACGTTCTCATCAATGAGTACGATGCTTGACTTGGTTTCGTAAACATAATGAGTGTATTTAGGGTTAGAAAGGAACGAGATAGCGCCTTCCTTACCTTCTTCGATTTTTGCGAAGGTGTTGACTGTTGCGTTCTCATCACCTTCCACACGGCCCTGAACGAACTGGGCTATTTGTTGAGCGGTAAATTCCATAATTTATCTGACTTCTAGTTTGTTTTATTTAGGTTCCCAAGGCATCATTACCTTTAGGTAACCGCAATTTGTTTGCAAAAATAGCAAAAAAGATTTAGATTCTCGACTTTATTTTGTAATATTTTGCTTTTTCGCCCCATAAAAGGGTATTTTTTAGGCGCAAAGCCTCTTTTTCAAGATACTTTGCGCCTAAATCGAGTTTTTATAACTTAGCAAGTTCTGCTGCCATTTCAGCCTGCAACTCCTTAGCTTTCTGACCTGCTACCTCAGCAAAGTCATTGCCGTTGCTGGCATAGATGATGCCGCGGGAAGAGTTTACGAGCAAGCCGCAATCCTTGATGATGCCATACTTGCAAACCTCCTGCAGGCTGCCACCCTGTGCACCTACGCCCGGTACGAGGAGGAAGTGGTTAGGAGCCACCTTGCGGATGTCTTCAAACATCTTGCCCTGTGTAGCGCCTACTACATACATCATGTTCTCATCGTTGCCCCATTCCTGGCTCTTCTTGAGAACCTTCTCGAAGAGGCGCTCGCCCTCCTTATCCTCGGTGAGCTGGAAGTCGTGGCTACCCTTGTTGCTGGTAAGTGCCAGGAGGATAACCCACTTGCCGTCATACTCGAGGAATGGCTTGACTGAATCCTCACCCATATAAGGTGCTACGGTTACAGAGTCGATATTGTACTCCTCGAAGAATGTCTGGGCATACATCTTGCTGGTGTTGCCGATATCGCCGCGCTTGGCATCTGCGATGATGAAGTGGTTTGGATAGTGGCTGTGGAGATACTTGATGGTGTTTTCGAAGGCAATCATGCCATCGATGCCACGGCTCTCATAGAAAGCCAGGTTTGGCTTGTAAGCCACACAGTATGGGGCTGTTGCGTCGATGATAGCCTTGTTGAATCTGAATATCATTTCGGCTTCTGCGCCCTGGATGTCTTCACTCTCGGTGATGCACTTAGGCAACTTGTTGATATCTGTGTCAAGACCTACGCACAAGAAACTCTTCTTGGCGAAAATCTGCTCTACGAGTTCTTTTCTGTTCATAATGGATTGATATGATGATTCATCGTCCCGAAGTACGGAACGATGAATCGGGGTTTTACAATTCTGTTTCTTTCAGTTTCTCTGCGTTCTCAGCTACGGTCAGGGCATCAATCATGTCCTGAATATCACCTGCCAGGAAACCGTTGAGATCGTGAGTGGTGTAACCGATACGGTGGTCGGTAACACGGCCCTGTGGGAAGTTGTAGGTACGGATCTTCGCACTGCGGTCGCCGGTAGAAACGAGGCTCTTGCGGCGGCTGGCGATATCGTCAACATACTTCTGGTGCTCACGGTCGTGGATGAATGTATAGAGGCGGCTCAAGGCACGCTCCTTGTTCTTTGGCTGGTCACGGGTTTCGGTACACTCGATGAGGATTTCCTCTACCTCGCCTGTGTTAGGGTTTTTCCAAGGGTAGCGGAGACGTACACCAGACTCCACCTTGTTCACGTTCTGACCACCGGCACCTGAACTTCGGAAGGTATCCCACTTGATGTCACCTTCGTTGATGTTCACCTCAAACTTGTCTGCCTCTGGCAATACGGCCACGGTAGCAGCTGAGGTGTGCATACGGCCCTGTGTTTCAGTAGCAGGCACACGCTGAACACGGTGAACACCTGATTCATACTTCAATGTACCGTAAACGTCAGTACCGCTTACAGCGAAGTCGATTTCCTTGTATCCACCTACTGCGCCTTCAGAAACAGAAGTCACGCTGACGGTCCATCCCTTCGATTCGCAGTATTTCTTATACATATTAAATAGGTCGCCTGCAAAGAGGGCAGCCTCGTCGCCTCCGGCACCGCCTCGGATTTCCATCTGTACGTTCTTGGCGTCTTCCGGGTCCTTAGGTACCAGCGCAATCTTGATTTCTTCTTCGAGTTTAGGCTGCAGCGCCTCGTTCTCGTTGAGTTCTTCGCGAGCCATCTCCTTCATTTCCGGATCGCTCTCGTTGGCAAGGATGTCCTTTGCCTCCTTGATGCTATTCAGACAGTTGATGTATCGCTTGCGTGCGTCCATGATGTCACCCAGGTCTTTCCATTCCTTGGTGAGCTTCACGTAGCGTGGCTGGTCGGCGATGACATCTGGGTCGGTAATGAGGGTGCTTACTTCCTCGTATCGGCTCTCTAAGCCTTCTAGCTTCTGTAATATGTTGTTATTATCCATTTTATTTTAGTTTATAGTTTATAGTTTATAGTTTATAGCATGAACCACCTATGGCAAGTTTGCTAAACGGCGAAGCCGCTATAAACTATTAACTATTAACTATCAATTAGTATTCGAATGTTCCGAATTCGCTCTTGATGGTCAGGCTGCGCTTGCCTTCTTCGATGTGACCCACAATCTGGGCATCGATGTTGAAGCTCTTGCTGATGGCGATAACCTTCTCGGCAACCTCAGGACGTACGTAGATCTCCATGCGGTGACCCATGTTGAATACCTGATACATCTCCTTCCAGTCGGTCTCTGAGCAGTCGTGGATTGCCTTGAAGAGTGGAGGTACTGGGAACATGTTGTCCTTCACTACCTTACAGTTCTCGTCTACGAAGTGCAGAACCTTGGTCTGGGCACCACCGGTGCAGTGAACCATACCGTGAACCTCTGGGCGGAGCTCATCGAGAATCTTCTTGATGACAGGAGCGTAGGTACGGGTAGGAGAGAGTACCAGTTCTCCGGCATTGATAGGTGAACCCTCTACCTCATCAGTCAACTTATACTTACCGCTGTAAACCAACTCGTCTGGCACGGCGTGGTCGTAGCTCTCAGGATAGTTCTCTGCGAGATACTTGGCGAATACATCGTGGCGGGCAGAAGTAAGTCCGTTGCTGCCCATACCGCCGTTGTACTTCTTCTCGTAAGTAGCCTGACCTGTAGAAGAAAGACCTACGATGACATCTCCTGGACGGATGTTGGCATTATTGATGACATCGCTGCGCTTCATGCGGCAGGTAACGGTAGAGTCAACGATGATAGTACGAACCAGGTCGCCTACGTCAGCAGTCTCACCGCCGGTAGGATAGATGCCGATACCCATCTCACGCATCTCGTGGAGCAGGTCGTCAGTACCGTTGATGATAGCTGAGATTACCTCGCCTGGGATGAGCATCTTGTTGCGGCCGATGGTAGAGCTAACGAGGATGTTGTCTACGGCGCCTACGCAGAGCAGGTCGTCGGTATTCATCACGATAGCATCTTGAGCGATACCTTTCCATACAGAGAGGTCGCCCGTCTCCTTCCAGTACATGTAAGCCAAGCTAGACTTGGTACCTGCACCGTCGGCATGCATAATGTTACAATACTCTGGGTCGCCGCCCAAGATATCAGGTATGATCTTGCAGAAAGCCTGTGGGAAGATACCCTTGTCGATGTTCTTGATAGCGTTGTGAACATCTTCCTTTGCTGCGCTAACACCGCGCATCATATATCTATTGTTACTCATATTCTTACTTTGAATTTTGTTCTTTGAACTTTATGATATGCTTATTTTTCCTGGTGCCAGAAATCCCATGATGCAAAGGCTTGCAACAAGAGCATTTCCAAGCCATTCTTTACTGTGGCTCCGTGTTCTTTGCCCTTCTTCATGAAGAGGGTTTCGTCGGGATTGTAGATGAGGTCGTAGAGCAGGGTGTGGCTGTCCATTGCCTCGTAAGGCAGCGCAGGACACTCGTCTACGTGTGGGTACATGCCCACTGGGGTACAGTTTACGATGACGTTATACTCCTTGATAATCTCAGGGGTGATTTTTTCGTACTGGATAGTACCCGGACGCTCGTATCGACTCACGAAGGCTGTTTCCAGCCCGAGCGATTTCAGACCGAAGTTGATAGCCTTTGAAGCTCCGCCTGTACCCAGGATGAGAGCCTTCTTGTGATAAGGCTCGATATAAGGTTCGATGCTCTTGGTAAAACCGATTACGTCGCTGTTATATCCTTTCAGATAAACATCTTCGCCTCTGTGCTCTACCTTGATCACGTTGACGGCTCCGATAGCATTCGCCTCAGGGCTTACCACGTCGAGATAGCTGATCACTTTCTCCTTGTAAGGAATGGTGACGTTGAGACCCTTAAGCTCAGGATTTGAGTCGAGAATCTCGGTAAGATTTTCGATAGAAGGTATCTCGAAGTTGATGTATTGGGCATCGATGCCCTCGTTCTCAAACTTTTCGTTGAAATAGTTCTTTGAGAACGAATGCCCCAGAGGGTAACCTATGAGTCCATACTTGTCCATAATATTTTTGTTTTATTTGGTTGCGAAATAGAGTGTGCAGATGCCGAAGGTGAGTCGCTTGAACTCTGCCTTTGCGAATCCTGCCTTTTTGAACACCTCCATCATGACCTCGCCCTGAGGGAATGCCTCGATGGTCTTGTTGAGATAACTGTAGGCGCTCTGGTCTTTGCTGATGAGTTTGCCATACATCGGCAAGACAGTGTTGCTGTAGATGCTGAACAGCTGCTTCATCGGGAAACTGACCGGCGTGGTGAGTTCTACGATGCAGAGATGTCCGCCTTTTTTCAGTACCCGGCACATTTCCTTCAGTCCCTGATCCAGGTTCTGGAAGTTCCTGATACCGAAGGCTGCGGTTACAGCGTCGAAGCTCTCGTCCTGGAACGAGAGGTTGAGGCAGTCTTCCTTGGCAAAGGAGATGGTGTTTTCCAGTCCCAGCTGCTTTACCTTCTGTCTGCCTATCTCCATCATGCCTTCCGAGATGTCTGCTCCGATCAGCTGGTCGGGATGTAGCATCTGTGCGGCTAGGATGGCGAAATCGCCGGTACCGGTAGCGATGTCGAGCATTTTTTTAGGAGAGAAGGGCGCAAGACGCCTGATTGCCTTCTTGCGCCATCCCTTATCGATATCCCACGAGAGACGGTGGTTCAGGGTATCGTAGGTAGGGGCGATGTTGTCGAACATCTCCTCTACCAGCTTGCCCTTGTCTCCTGTGCCCTCGTAGGGCTTTATCTGTTCTTGCTTATACATTTATATATAGTTTACTTGTGTGCAGCAAGCCACTCGCTTACGTTCTTCTCGATGCGGGCAGCGATGTCGCCTTCCTCAGCAGCCTTGTCAAACTTCTCGCCGGTGATGTGCTCGTAGAGTTCGATGTAGCGGTCGGATACGCTCTCTGCATACTCGTCGGTAATCTCTGGCATAGTCTGGCCTGGCTCGTTCATGAAGTTGTGCTCGATGAGCCACTGGCGAACAAACTCCTTAGAGAGCTGGCGCTGTGGTTCACCCTTCTCAAACTTCTCCTCGTAACCGTCAGCATAGAAGTAGCGGCTAGAGTCTGGAGTGTGGATCTCATCGATGAGATAAACCTTGCCGTCGCGCTTGCCGAACTCGTACTTGGTATCTACGAGGATCAAGCCCTGCTTGGCAGCGATTTCCTGACCGCGGGCGAAGATGCGGCGTGTGTAGTCCTCCATCACAGCGTAATCCTCTGCACTAACAATACCCTGGGCGATGATCTCTTCCTTAGAGATATTCATGTCGTGACCCTCGTCAGCCTTTGTAGTAGGGGTGATGATAGGCTCTGGGAAACGCTGGTTTTCGCGCATACCGTCTGGCAACTTCACACCGCAGATCTCGCGGCAGCCCTTCTGATACTCGCGCCATGCACTACCGGTGAGGATAGAACGGATGATCATCTCCACGCGGAAACCTTCGCACTTCAAACCTACGGTAACCATTGGGTCTGGAGTAGCCAACTTCCAGTTTGGACAGATGTCTGTAGTTGTGTCCAGGAACTTAGCTGCAATCTGATTGAGCACCTGTCCTTTGAAAGGGATACCCTTAGGCAGAACAACGTCGAACGCTGAGATTCTGTCGGTAGCGACCATCACGAGGAGGTCGTCGTTAATGTCATACACATCACGTACTTTACCGTGGTAAACACTCTTCTGTCCATCAAAATGGAAATCTGTCTTTGTTAATGCTTTCATTTTACTTTGAACTTTGAATTTTGAACTTTGAACTTTATGATATGCTTTATTTATGATCTGCATTCTTGATGAAATCTATTTTTAAAGAATCATTCAGTTCATTCTTCATTCTGATTATTTTGAATTATCTTTTTCTGCTTTCTGAGCTTCCCGTGCTTCCGCTCTCTCCTTGTCATACTTGTCGTATGCGTTGACGATGCGGGTTACGAGTTTGTGGCGCACGATATCCTTCTGTCCCAGCTTCACCACTCCGATGCCTTCCACGCCGTCCAGAATCTTGAGCGCCTCCTTCAGTCCGCTTCGCTGTTCGCGTGGCAGGTCTATCTGTGTCAGGTCGCCGGTGATAATCATCTTGGTGTTCATGCCCATACGGGTTAGGAACATGCGAATCTGTTGGGAGGTTGTGTTCTGTGCCTCGTCGAGGATGACGACGGCATCGCTGAGTGTGCGTCCGCGCATAAAGGCGAGCGGAGCAATCTGGATAATGTGCTTTTCCATCATATCCTGCAGCTTTACGGCAGGTATCATGTCTTCCAGCGCATCGTAGAGCGGCTGGAGGTATGGGTCAATTTTGTCTTTCATATCGCCAGGCAGGAAACCGAGTTTTTCGCCGGCTTCTACGGCTGGTCGTGAGAGGATGATTTTCTTGATGGCTTTCTCCTTGAGGGCCTTTACGGCAAGGGCGATGCTGAGATAGGTCTTGCCGGTACCGGCTGGTCCCACGGCAAATATCATGTCGTTCTTCTCGTAAGCATCTATCAGCTGCTGCTGGTTTTCGCTGCGGCTCTTGATAGGTCGGCCGCTGATGCTGTATACCAGTACGCCTTTCACGCTGTCCGCCTTGGTCTGTTTTCCTTTCACGATGTCCAGGATGTCTTCATCATTGAGCATGTTGTATTTAAGCAAGTGCTTGCGCATCTGCTCAATATCCTCTTCCACCTTTGCCATTTCCTCTTCGTCGCCGAGCACACGAATCACGTTGTCGCGTGCTACGATACGCAACTTAGGATACAGCGATTTAATCATCTGCAGGTGGGCATTGTTCACACCGTAGAACATCACTGGATCGATATCTTCGAGTACAATATGTTTCTCTATCAAAATGTCTTAATTCTATAAAGTTTAAACTATCCTATCTAATATTTTGTTATATAACGCTGCAAAATTACTACTTTTCCATGAAATGAGCAAATTTCGGCGAATAAAACATTCTTTAAATATTAAAAAAGCTATTTTTTCGAGAGATTTTGTTACCTTTGCAGCTAAATTTGGCGATGCGGTTCCCGTTTTGCCTGAAGAATATAGAATATTATTTCGTGAAAATAAGATAATTATGAAGATTAGTAAGAACAGATATTTACAGGGTTTTGGTATTGTGGTTTTGCTTCTGGCGCTGGTAAGAGTCATTTTCCCGGGAGTAGCAAAACCGAAGGTTGCGGCTGCTGGTGCGGCTGATTCTACGCTCGTGGCAGCGAAGGATTCGGCTGCTTCTGATGCTTCTTCTGCTGAGATTTCTGATGCATCGGCTGATGCTGAAGGGAATGTGGCTGAGAACCTGAAGAAGGATGAACTCTCTGTTATGCCTGATACGGAACAGGGCGGCAAGCCTTCTATCTTCTTCGACAAGGATGGCAAGGAGGTGAAGCATCGTATCTTCTCGGTGCCTCATTTCGGCAATACTTTCCCCGACCAGCAGGATGTGCAGATTCTGGCGGCTACTAAGCATGGTGTGAAACCGGTACAGAACCGTCTGGAGGCGGAGAACAGCAAGGGCAAGCTGGTGTATGTGGGCAGCAATCCTTTCTTTTATGTCGACAAGCTGAACAACAGTATTCCTTACCTGGTGCCTCGCGCCTCTGTGCTGCTCCAGGATATCGGCCGTGCCTATTTTGATTCGCTGCAGATCAAGGGCATTCCGCTGCATAAGATTATCGTGACGAGCATTCTGCGCACCAAGGATGATGTGGCTAAACTGCGTACCCGAAACGGCAATGCTACCGAGAATTCGTGTCATCTCTATGGTACTACCTTCGATATCTGCTACAACCGCTACAAGCAGATTCAGACCCGTGAGCAGCCTCGCCGCCAGGTGCAGAATGATACCCTGAAATGGGTGTTCTCCGAGGTGCTCCGCGATTTCCGCAACAAGAACCGCTGCTATATTAAATATGAGGTGAACCAGGGTTGCTTCCATATCACCGTGAAGTAGTGGTGTTTCATTTAATTTTTGATTCTCTTCAAATCTGCTTCTTCTCCCACTATCCAGATGATGTCTCCCTTCTTGAAGACTCGTGTAGGGGATACGTGCGTCAGATTTTCCCGGCCCTCTTCCAGTCCTACCACCATACAGTTGTATTTATCCCTTATTCCGCTTTCTATCAGCGTCTTTCCCAGGAATTCGCTGCCGCCGCTGATGATGAGCTGGCTGAGCTTCATCTCGCGCTTTTCTATTTCAGCCTCCTCAGGCAGCAGGTCGCTCTGCAGGGCGGTGTTGAATTTCTGCAGCTGGTCGTCGTTGCCGATTACCTGCAGTTTGTCGCCCGGGAAGATGATCATGTCGCCGTTCGGGATGTTCAACCGGTGAGAACCGCGGTGAATGCTGCTCATGTCAACACCGAAACGCTGGCGCAGATGCAGCTCTCTCAGCGATTTGCCAGTCCAACTGCTATCTTCAGGCACTTCAAATTCGCTGATGTGGATATCCCGGTCTAGCAGTCTGCCCTCGTAGAGCGGCCGCTTTTCGCCGTTCACCTGAGCCGCAATATCGCGCGAACGCAGGTTGTGAACGAAGACGCGCTCCATCACGATGCTACGCTTCTTGATGCGGCGGGATGCCAGCATCAGTATCACCACGGCGGCACCGATGCAGACAATCAGCGCATTGGTAAAGCGCGAGAGGAAATTGATGATATAGAAGATGAAAGCCAGTGCTATCATGAAGCGCACAAACACAGTAAAGAGCAGCGGCACGCGGTTGATGCTGCTCTCCACCCAGAGGCGTTTCCACTCGGCACTGTGGTTCTTCTTCATCACGATGGCGCGCAGGAACGGTGAGATGAACAGGACGGTGAGCAGACCGGTGATGGCGTTGGCATACCAGTGGAGATGCCAGCCTGGTAGCAGATTGCGCATCAGTGGCAGCACGAAGGTGAACATCAGGGCGATGACGGCTGCCGAGAGGATAGAGTAGGCGGTGGTGTTGACCAGCATCTGGCGGATCAGCGATTTCCACTTGCTCTGCTGCTGCGTCTGGGGATGACTCATCGCGAAATGGTTCAGAATATGGATGAGCTTGTCGGGCAGATGTTTCTCCATCACCTGGTAGGTAGGTGTGGCAAGACGAATCATATAAGGTGTAAGGAAGGTGGTGATGACGCTCACCGCTACCACTACCGGATAGAGGAACTTGCTGATGACGCCGAGCGACAGACCCAGCGAGGCGATAATGAAAGAGAATTCACCGATCTGAGCCATCGAGAAACCGCAGCGCATCGCCGACTTCAGCGACTCGCCTCCGAGCATGAAGCCGAAGGTGCCGAATATCGCCTGACCTACCAGTATCGTGCCCACCAGGGCGAGGATAGGAACGGCATATTCTATCAGAATCTTCGGGTCTACCAGCATACCTACCGATACGAAGAAGATGGCTCCGAAGAGATTCTTTACCGGTTCTACGAGTTTGATAATCTTCTCTGCCTCAATGGTTTCTGCCAGTATGCTGCCCATAACGAAGGCTCCGAAGGCGCTGCTGAATCCCACTTTGGTGCTCAGTACCGCCATGCCGCAGCACAGACCCAGCGAAACGATGAGTAGGGTTTCGGCATTGATAAGTTTCCTCACCGAACGCAGGAACCACGGAATGGCGAAGATGCCCACGATAAACCATACGCCCAGGAAGAAGCCTATCTTCACGATAGAGGCAAGCATCTGCCCGCCGTCGGGACTGCTTCCGCTCGCTATCGCCGACAGCATCACCATCATCACGATAGCCAGGATATCTTCCAGTATCAGTACGCTCATCACCATCGAGGCAAACTTCTGGGTGCGCAGCCGCATATCATCGAATGCCTTATATATAATAGTGGTGGAGCTCATGGCGAGCATACCGCCCAGGAAGATGCAGTCCATCCTTCCCCAGCCGAAACTGTGGCCTACGCTGATGCCCAGCATCATCATGCAGAACACGATGACCACGGTGGCGATGATGGGAGAGGCACCCATCTTCACGATTTTCTTGAACGAGAAGTCGAGACCGAGCGAGAAGAGGGTGAAGATGACACCGATGTCGGCCCAGGTCTGGATATCCGTCTCGTCGACTACCGACATGGTGTAGGACATGTGTGGCGAAACCAGGAATCCCGCCATGATGTATCCCAGCACCAGCGGCTGCTTGAGCCTTTTGAAGATGAGGGTTACGATGCCTGCTACCATCAGGATGAGGGCGAGGTCTTTTACTAAGAATGGAATTTCAGCCATTAGTTATAGTTTATAATTTATAATTTATAATTTATAGTTTATAGCGGCTTCGCCGTATTATTTATAGTTTATAGTTGATAGTTAATAGCGGCTTCGCCGTATAGGGGCAAACTTGCTTAAAGAAGAGGGATGCTGATAAAAATAATAGTTTATAGTAGATAAGACGCTTGCTTTGCAGCAAGAGTGCCCTATTAACTATAAACTATTAACTATAAACTAATCATTAAATTCTTCTGTGATTTCCGCTATCTTCACGATGGTCTTCACTACCTTCTCCATTACCTGGATGCTCACAAACTCGTGAGGACCGTGGAAGTTGACACCGCCGGCGAAGATGTTAGGACAAGGCAGACCTTTGAAGCTCAGCTGGGCTCCGTCGGTACCGCCGCGGATAGGTTCTACGCGAGGTGGAACGCCGCTCTCCTGCATCGCTCTGAGCACGATGTCGATGACGTGCATGTTAGGATCAATCTTCTCCTTCATGTTATAGTACTGGTCGTAGATAACCGCCTTTACGGTTCCGTCGCCATACTTCTCGTTCATCTTGTTTACGCAGTCCTCGATGAAATCCTTGCGGTTTTCAAACTTGTTGCGGTCGTGATCTCGGATGATGTAGCTGAGTTTTGCCTCCTCGCAGCGGCTCTCGATACCGATGAGGTGGTAGAAGCCCTGGTAGCCTTCAGTCTGCTCAGGTGTCTCGTTCTCAGGAATCATGTTCTGGAATTCCACAGCCAGTCGGCTTGCATTCACCATCTTGCCCTTGGCATAGCCTGTATGAACGCTCACGCCCTTGATGATGATTTTAGCTCCGGCAGCATTGAAGTTCTCGTATTCCAGGTCGCCCAGGTCGCCGCCATCTACGGTGTACGCCCAGTCGCAGCCAAACTTCTCTACATCGAAATGATGCGCACCCATACCGATTTCCTCGTCAGGATTGAAACCTACGCGGATATCTCCGTGCTTGATTTCGTCGTGGTCGCGCAGATAGCACATTGCCTGTACGATTTCAGCGATGCCCGCCTTGTCGTCGGCACCCAGCAGGGTAGTACCGTCTGTTACGATGATATCCTCTCCCTTGTGAGCCTTCAGCTCTGGGAAAGTCTCAACGCTTGAGATGATGCCCGGGCTCAGCTCGATGTCGTTGCCGTCATAGTTCTTGATGACGCGCGCCTTTACATCCTTTCCGCTGGCATCAGGCGATGTATCCATGTGTGAAATAAATCCGATGGTAGGAGTCTTTTTCTTGGTATTGCTCTTCAGGGTGGCATAGATATAGCCCATGTCATCCATTTCGACATCGCTCAATCCTTCGTCCTCAAGTTCCTTCTTCAGGTACTTGGCAAATTCGAGCTGTTTTGCCGTACTAGGCACGCTGGTCGATTCTTCGCTCGACTGTGTGTCGAATTTCGTATAGTTTATAAATCGTTCTACTAAATCCATGTTTTCAATTATTAATCATTTCTGTTGTTTCGGGTGATCTCGGTGGGATTCAAACCCACGACCTTCAGAACCGGAATCTGACGCTCTATTCAGCTAAGCTACGAGACCCTCTTTTCTGCCGCCCGTTTCTCCGCCTGAATGACATCGAATCGGGAAGTCGACTGCAAAATTACTGCTTTTATTTGAAATAACCAAATATTTGGGGCAGATTTTTTCATATATATAATGTGTATTTGTGAATTGTTCTACAAAATGCTACTAAAAAACTTAAAAATGCTATCATTTTGCGAAAAAATACGGAAAAATGCTTGCAGATTAATTATTATTTTGTACCTTTGCAGCGCAAATACTAAATATGAAATAAAAATGAGCAATTTGATAAAACCTGAAGGGTACAAGGCGCTGCTGGATATGCGCCAGACCGAAATGGGTATTAAGATGATAAAAGAATTCTTCCAGCAAAACCTGAGCACCGAGCTCCGTCTGTGTCGTGTTACCGCCCCTCTCTTCGTATTGAAGGGTTTGGGTATCAATGATGACCTGAATGGAGTGGAGCGCCCTGTAACTTTCCCTATCAAGGATTTGGGCGAAGCCCAGGCTGAGGTGGTTCATTCTCTTGCCAAGTGGAAGCGACTGACGCTTGCCGAGTATGAGATTGAGCCTGCTTATGGCGTATATACCGATATGAACGCCATCCGTGCTGACGAGGAGCTGGATAATCTTCATTCGCTCTATGTTGACCAGTGGGACTGGGAGGCTGTGATTACCAAGGAAGACCGTACCATCGCCTTCCTCGAGAATATCGTGCGCCGCATCTATGGTGCCATCTTGCGTACCGAGTTCCTGGCTTGCGAGCATTATCCTCAGCTGAAGCCTTTCCTGCCTAAGGAGATTCATTTTATTCATGCGCAGGATTTGCTCGATATGTATCCAGACCTTTCTCCTAAGGAGCGCGAGGATGCTATCTGCAAGAAGTATGGCGCTGTATTTGTAGAGGGCATCGGCGGCAAGTTGAGCGATGGCAAGAAGCATGATGGCCGAGCTCCTGACTATGATGACTGGAGCACCGTGGCTGAGAACGGCAAGATGGGACTGAATGGTGATATCCTTATCTGGTATCCTGTTCTGGGTCGCAGTTTTGAGCTCAGTTCTATGGGTATCCGTGTCGACAAGGAGAGTCTGCTGCGTCAGCTTAAACTGGAGGGCAAGGAGGATAGAGAGAAGCTTTACTTCCATCAGCAGCTCCTGAACGACAAGTTGCCTCTGAGCATTGGTGGCGGTATCGGTCAGAGCCGTCTGTGCATGGTATTGCTTCATAAGGCTCACATTGGTGAGATTCAGGCTAGCATCTGGCCTGAGGAGATGCGCAAGGAGGCTGAGGAAGCGGGCATGAACCTCATCTAGGCCTTTCTGTCGGTGCGTCATGGTGAGTACTGTGATGTGCTGCATATTCAGTTGATCTTTTTAAGATAATAATAATTTGCTTACGAAGGCTCCCGGTGCTTTTCTGCATCGGGGGCTTTTTTGTTGTGTGTCGGTATGACACTAACTTAGTTGGTTCAAATTCCCCAGAACGCCCCGTTTCTGCCGTTTTCGGGGTCTTCATTGATGACCGGCGTCTGCCATCATTTATAACCCGTGTTGGTCTTAATAGAAGACTCGAGCGAGACACAAAAGACTGTTCTTTCGATTGCCGGTGCAAAGATACGAAGATTTCTGGTATCTAACAAATTTAGGCATGTGATAAGGAGCGATTTTCAGCAGCTTACGATTTGAAACTTAGTAAAGAGAAATAACTCTATGTTTCATGGGACGCATCTCTATGTTTTGCGGTGTAGAAAACTATGTTTTGCGCTATAAATCAGTATATTACAAAGTAATAACCGATTACGTGGAACGTATTCAGTATTCAGTATTCAGTTTTTTTCGCTGTTGTTACCACTCTCTGTATAGATAGTATATTATATATATATTAATATATATATATATATATAATATAAAATAATTACTTACAATTTGTAACCATATAAAAGGTAACTATCGCGAAAAAAACTGAATACTGAATACTGAATAACCTCTTGGGCATCATACGCCCGGGTATAATGGCAGCATTTGGGGAAGATAGTACTAGTTTCTCCACTCCGTATAGGTTGTCCTACATGGAGTGGAGAATTTCGTATCGTGTGGAGTATCTTCTATGTCATGACCAGATCCAGGTCCTTTGTGAGCTTTTTCATCGCAGGGTTCTTCTCCATAAGAAGTTCCAGAACTTCATTCTTGGTCAGAACCTTGCCTACCTCTTCCTGGTCGGCAAGGCGGTAGGTGATGCTCAGTTCGCTGTTGTGAAGACCTAAGACGAAAGTCTTGAGAATGCGGTTCTTGATGTTCAAAACGTCGTCTAATAAGAGCTGGTTGTTGATGATAACCTCTATCTGCGGATAGTTGGTTATCTTCGGTACAATACTCTTCATGCGGTTGGCTAAGCCTATGAAATCCAGCTTGTTCTGCATTCTCATGCACATACTGAACCATGTTGCTTCCACCTGCTCCTGGGTGAACTCGTTCTGGTCGCCCGTGATGGTCGCTTTTTCCTCATTGGTATCATCATACGGACTGTGCAGGCGGCGCTGGTTCTCCTCCCTCTTCTTCAGGTTAGAGAAAGTCATGCCTATGCCGCCCAGCTTGATATTCTTGAGTCGTGGCTTATGAGGCGATGCAGCATCAGTAGCAGCTCCGGCAGCGGCTGAGCCTTCTGGAGAGGCAGATGCGGCTGCGGTGGCAGATGCAGAATAAGATGCAGCATTGGAGGCTGCAGAAGCGGCTGCTGAGGCTCCGGAAGAAGGCACAGCAGTAGCTGTAGCAGCAGACGCTCCCGGCTGTGATGACCGGTTTTCGCTGCTGCCAGAAGGCTCAGAACCTGCACCCTGAGAGGCAAGCTTAGACTGAGCCAGGAGTTTCTGAAACAGGGATTTTAATCTATTGGGCGTACGCCCCGCACTAGGCACATCCTGATCCTCGGGTTGCGTAATCTGGCCTATCTGTATCAGGGTGAGCTCTACCAGTAATCGCTTGTTGCTGCTGGCGCGGTAATGGATATCGCACTGGTTCATCAGTTCCAGCGCCTTATATAAGAAAGGTGTAGGCGCCTTCTGGGCCTGAGCCTGGAACTTGGCTTTCTGGTCGTCGCTGGTTTCGAGCAGAGGCAGGGTCTGAGGGTCCTTCGCCATCATCACGTTGCGCACATGCTGGGCAAGCCCCTGTATCATGTTGCCGCCATCGAAACCGCGGCTCAGAATGCCGTCGAGCGTTACCATCATCTCGGGCACCTTATTCTCCAGAGCCAGGTCTACCAGACGGAAATAGTTGTCGCTGTCGAGCACGTTCAGGTCCTCGATTACCTTCTGGTAAGTGATGTTGCCCATGCAGAAGCTGGCAGCCTGGTCGAAGATAGAGAGGGCATCGCGCATACCTCCGTCAGCCTTTTCGGCTATCACGGCGAGCGCCTGCTCTTCATATTGTATGCCTTCCTTCTCAGCCACCATCTTCAGGTGGTTGATGGTATTGGCTACCGTCATTCGCTCGAAGTCGTAAATCTGGCATCGGCTCAGGATGGTAGGCAGAATCTTATGCTTCTCGGTAGTGGCGAGGATGAAGATGACATGCTGAGGTGGCTCTTCCAGCGTCTTGAGAAAGGCGTTGAAGGCAGCTGTAGAGAGCATGTGGACCTCATCGATGATAAACACCTTATACTTGCCTACCTGAGGCGGAATGCGGGTCTGCTCCATCAGAACCTTAATCTGGTCAACACCGTTGTTGCTGGCGGCATCCAGCTCGAAGATGTTGTAGGAACGCTGCTCATTGAAGGCACGGCAGCTCTCACATTCGTTGCATGCCTCGCCGTCTTCGCGAGGGTGCTCGCAGTTGATTGCCTTCGCAAAAATGCGGGCACAAGTGGTCTTTCCCACACCTCTCGGACCGCAGAAAAGATAGGCGTGCGCCAGCTTGCCGCTCTTCACTGCATTCTTCAAAGTGGTGGTCAATGCACTCTGTCCGACAACCGAATCGAAGGTCATCGGACGGTACTTTCTTGCAGAAACTATATACTCTTCCATTATTTTTTCTTAATTGATGATGCAAAGATAACAAAAAAATATTATCTTTGCAAACAAATTCGGAAGAAATGAGTAAAAAACTTGGTATTATATGGAATTATCTCGCTCATTATAAGTATCTTATAGTGATTGTAGCGGGTGTTCTGGTAGTTGGTGTAGTTGACGACAATAGTGTAAGACAGCACATTAAGTACCAGATAGAGATAGCTACGCTCCGTTCGGAGATAGAAAAATATCGTGAGCAGTATGAAAACGACAAGCATACCCTGCGTGATATGCAGCATGGTGTGCGGGCATTTGAGAAGATAGCCCGCCAGCGTTATTTCATGAAGGCTGATGATGAAGACATCTTTGTATTGAGTTCGGATATTCCGGAAAAAACTAACGAACAAGACGAAAATGAAACAATTGAGTAAACTGGAAAGTGTTATTTTCTTGCTGGGCGGCGTGCTGATGGTTGTCGGTGCGGCTTGCTTCGCATTTGGTTTTTCACATCCGCAGCTGGTGCAGGTAACGAGCTGGGGGTTCCTGCTGGGCACCATACTCTTCAGTGTAATGCAGGCGATGCAGGTCTATGAGGGACCTTCGCTGGTTATCCACCGCCTGAAGCGGATGCAGTATGTGGCAGACATCTTCTTCGTGCTCTCAGGCATCTCGATGGTAGATACGGTGTATGCCTTCCTGCGCCGCTGGTTTGAGAATTATGAGACCTATATCACCTATTTCTATAATAAGTGGGTAGTCTTCCTCCTCATCGCAGCCCTGCTGGAACTGTATACCACGCATCGCATCTCTCATGAACTGAAGAAGGAAAACAATCAGTAATATAGAAAGGACGAGAAAAAAGCTTTCGGTGGGCAATAGGAGTGCAAACAAAACATAAATCTTGTAAGAATGAATTAAATTGCTGCAATTTATTTCGTCAGTTCAAATTAAGATTGTACTTTTGTTCACCGAAAGTGATATAGATAGCTTATGAATAGAATATTTTACGCATTCATTGCCTTGATGGCACTTGCATCTTGTGCCAACAGTTACGATATCTCGGGTACTTCTAACGTAAGTACTCTGGACGGACGCATGCTGTACCTTAAGATACTGGAAAACAACGATTTCAAGAACGTGGATTCTTGCGATGTAGTGCACGGACAGTTCCATTTTCAGGGTTCTGTCGACTCTATGAAGATGGCGAATATCTTCATGGATGATGACCCTGTGCTGCCGCTGGTGCTGGAGAGTGGAAGCATTACGGTGAAGCTCGATGATACACAGCAGGTGGTAAGCGGTACTCCTATGAACGATAAACTCTTCGGATTCTTCAAGAAATACCAGCAGATTCAGAATCAGTTGCGCGAACTGGTACACAAGCACGACCAGGCTATCATGAACGGTAGCGATATGGTGGCTGTCAACAAGCATCTGAACGAGGAATCCATCCGCCTCTCTGAGCAGGAAGACAAGCTCATCACTTCGTTTGTTACCGACAACTTCAACAATGTGCTGGGACCGGGCGTCTTCTTCCTCGTTACGATGGGCAACCAGTATCCGATGCTCTCTCCTTGGATTGAGGATATCATGAGCAAGGCTACCGATTATTTTAAGAATGATCCTTATGTAAAGGACTATTATAAGAAAGCTCAAGAAAATCAGGAGATTATGAACGGTACACGAGATGCGCAGAGCGGCATGCAGCCAGAGATGGAAGCGGCTCCACAGGTAAATCCTGATGCGGCTCCGGCACCTACAGCCAACGAACTGGCTGCGCCTACGATTCCTGAAAAACAGGAAGGTCAGGAGTAGAAACAGGGCTCTTTCAAGGTCTTGGGCATTAACATCTTGTAAAACTCTTCATTTTATAAGTTTAGTAATATGAAATTAATCAAGAATGGAACCATTATAAATGAGGGTCGCTCTTTTGTGGGCGACCTCTTGTTGGATGGTGAATTTATCAAGGAGATATATGAAGGCGAGGCACCCCGTGGCAATTACGATGAAGTCATCGATGCCTCGGGGTGTTTTGTTTTGCCGGGTGTGATTGATGATCATGTTCACTTCCGTGAGCCGGGACTTACGCAGAAGGCTGACATCGAGAGCGAAAGCCGTGCAGCTGCCTTTGGTGGTGTGACCAGTTATTTTGAGATGCCTAATACGGTGCCTCAGACTACCACTCTGGAGGCCTGGCAGGCAAAGCGGCAGCTGGGCGCTGAGAAGAGTCATGTGAACTACAGTTTCTTCTTTGGTGCTACCAATGATAATGTAAATGATTTTGAACAGCTCGATACGCATCGTGTTCCGGGAATCAAGCTCTTTATGGGCTCCAGTACGGGCAATATGCTGGTGGATAAATATGAGGCACTGCAGGCTATCTTCAAGAAGGCGAAAGAGCTGGATTTGCCGGTGATGACCCACTGTGAGGATACCGAAATCATCAACCGCAACATGCAGCTGGCTAAGCAGAAATGGGGTGAGGACCCTGCCGTAGAACATCATCCAGAAATACGCAGCGAGGAGGCTTGCTATGAAAGCAGCCGTCTGGCGGTGCAACTGGCTAAGGAAAGCGGGGCGCATCTCCATATCGCCCACGTTACTACGGCTAAGGAACTGGAGTTCTTTGGTAAGGATGAAAATATTACAGGAGAGGCTGTTGTGGCTCATCTCATGTTCTCGGATAAAGATTACGCTGTGAAGGGCGCACGCATCAAATGCAACCCTGCAGTAAAGACCGCTGCTGACCGCGAAGCTTTGCGCAAGGCACTGAGTAATGGCAAGATAACTGTAGTAGGAACCGATCACGCTCCTCATCAGTTGAAGGATAAACAGGGCGGTTGTGCCAAGGCTGCATCAGGTATGCCAATGGTACAGTTCTCATTGGTAAGCATGCTGAAACTTGTTGACGAAAAGGTAATCAGTATCGAGCGCCTGGTTGAACTGATGTGCCATAATCCAGCCCGTCTGTTCCATATCAGTCAGCGCGGTTTCCTGCGTCCGGGTTATAAGGCAGATGTCGTTGTGGTGCGCAAGGGAGAGCCTTGGAAGGTGACCGAAGAGGTGATTCAGAGCAAGTGTAAATGGAGCCCTGTAGAGGGTGATGAGTTTGCATGGAAAGTGGAACAGACTTTCTGTAACGGTCGTCTGATCTACGACAAAGGCGTGTTTGATGCCGCCAGCAGAGGAGAGGAACTGGAGTTCAGAAACAATTCTTGAAATAGGGAAATCTTACGGGGATTGTAAAATAAAATATCGTATCGGATGCGAAGAATAGTATACAATATAAGCGAAATTGAGCCATATATCAACTGGCTATATTTCTATCATGCCTGGGGATTGAGCGGCAAACCTCGAGAGGAAAAGGAAAAAATGAAGGCTGAGGCGCTCGATATGCTCCATTCATGGGAAGGCGAATATCATACCTATGCCGTCTTCGGACTCTTCGAGGCGAACAGCGAGGGGGATGATATCTGGCTGGAAGGGCAGAAAGTCCGCTTCCCGATGCTCCGTCAGCAGCATCCGGCGGCTCAGGGAGAACCCAATCTCTGTCTGGCTGATTTCATCCGCCCTCTGGGCTGCGGAATAACAGACCGGCTGGGTATCTTCTGCACGACGGTAGATGGCGGTCTGGAGAAGAAATATCGCTCGGACGACTACCTCAATATGATGGCACAGACACTCTGCGACCGGTTGGCTGAAGCCACGGCAGAGAAGT
>OGIJ01000014.1_pt1 | contig 119499 bp, 104 predicted proteins | sample 1571741 | NCBI WGS metagenome assembly OGIJ01 (sample SAMEA2582034, study PRJEB24529) | metagenome | biome: Human gut stool | place: China | collected 2011 | reverse complement strand
CAAAAGATTTGTCAGTGAGGACATGGATATGTCCGAAATGCGGAGCAGAACATGACAGGGATATCAATGCTGCGAAAAATATACTGACAGAAGGATTAAGACAAATAGCATAAAGAAATATATAGGGCAGGGACTGCCCGAATTAACGCCTGTGGAGATAGTAGGTTACGAGGTCGATGAAGCAGGAAGCCCATTGGCTTAAGACAATGGGTAGTTCACAGTGATAACTTAATCATCAAAAAATATATCCTATAATTCCTCCCAAAACAGAATACAACTTAAGCGAGTTAGGCAAAACACTGATTCCTTTATTGGACTCTATGTGCGAATGGGGACAACAATTTATGGAGGATCATTAGCTAAATGCTCCCGCACATTCCAGCCTTTTCGCTCACTTATTCCCAACATTGAAGATATCAGTCGTAAAAAAATAGCCATCTGGATTGTCAGTCCAGATGGCTTATGTATGCAAACCTGAAAGCCAGGCATGTGTTCCTCTCGCTTGCACTCATTATATCGTGATTTCATCACTCAATCACTTCTCCGTTCGTCAAATACAAATAAATTTGTATTTTCCTCTCTTGCGCTCATTATATCTTATTTTTGAGACGAAGCGATGACCTGCCTGAGCTGCTCTAAATCCTGTTCATCCGGATGTGAAACTGCCCTGTCAAAATTTTCTATCATAGCATCAACATTCGGAACTGGCAGTGGACTATTCTTCATTTTCATATAACGCTCTCTCACGGAATTTGGCATTTTCCCCTGACACATATAACTGCCACACAAAATGTTACTGTGATTAAGATTGTTTTCTACCTTTTTCAGAATCTTATCAAAGTATTCCGAATCCCCTCCAAACCCGGCTGTACCAAACAAAAATACTTTTTTGTCTTTGATTTTTTTCAAAAAAGTTCCTATCTCAGCGTTACAATATCCCTTGTCCGTCCAAAATCCAACATAATAACAATCTGCATCCAAAGGTGCTGTCTCTGGAGAACCAAAATATTTTATTGTTTCTTCCGGAAGGACATTACGAATCTCATCAGCTAATTTCTTTGTATTCCCTGTTTTACTACTGAATACAACTGCATTTTTCATATTTCTAATTTCATGCAAACATTCTTTTTCCATCTTTTGCCTCCATAAAATCCAGTTTACAAATCCATTTTGATTTGCATAGGCACAGTATAGCATAATTACCGTGCCTATGGCGATAACTTTATGGTTTCTTTGATCTGTTCCGTTTTTGTTATCTTATAATTTTTTCATCATCCAGTCCGCAGACGCATAATGTCCATCCGCATATTTCATGTTATCTGGAAATGTGCCATATTTCTGAAATCCCAGTTTTTCATACAATGTAATTGCATTTTGATTATCTGAGATCACTTCAAGGTTACTTCCTGTTTTTCCCAAAAATGACATCATAGTTCACATTTTGATAAAAGATGTCTTCTAAATTGCCGCCTAATGCCTCCCGGTTGCCTAACATCCACATCACTTTTGCAATGACAGATTCCAAGGTCATATCGTAAGATTCGAGAAAGCGGCAGTATTTTTTCATGTCGTGTCCCACTTCATAGACCGTCATATCGCTGCCCTCATGTGCGACCTGTGTAGACATCACGACCAGACGATCTGGAAATTCCTGACAAAGCTTGTAAAAATCATCCGAGATTGATTTCGGGATACCGCCCACACCAAAACTCTCCACAATGATACAGTCATAGTTTTCAAATACGCTGCGCAGGATTCTTGGCTTGATCCCGGGAATCATTTTGATCAGATAAACATTTTCATCCAGATTCTCATAAAAGAAAACCTCATCTTCGTAAGGCGCCGGCGGAATATAACGCATGATATTTCCATCCTGGATGACTGCCAGATACGGAAAATCAATGCTGGAAAATGCGTTGTAACTTTTTGACCGGACTTTTTTTGCTCTCGTTCCCGCAATCACCTTCCCGTCAAAAACAATCTGGACGCCCTGCGATTTTTCATCTGCCGCATACAAAAAACTATCGAGCAGGTTTGACTTTGCATCCGTAATCTCAAGGTCGATTGGTTTCTGCGCCCCGGTAATGACGATCGGCTTACACGAATTTTGTATCATATAGGAAAGTGCTGCCGCAGTATATGCCATTGTATCTGTGCCGTGTGCGATCACAAATCCGTCATACCTGTCGTAATTTTCACGGATCGTGTGCACCATCATTTTCCAGTGTTTCGGCTCCATGTTGGAACTGTCAAGGTTTAAAAGCTGGATTGCATGAAACTCGCAGATCTCACTTACCTGTGGAATGTACTGCATCAGTTCTTCCGGCGTAATCTGTGGTTTTAAACCGCTGTCTGATTTTTTGGACGCAATCGTGCCACCGGTCGCAATCAGCAAAATGTTCTTTCTGTCTGCCATGTTGAATATCTCCTTCATTTATTTAAGCAGTCTGGAAATATCGGAAAGCAGAAGATCAACATTTTCCTCTTTCGTTGCCCAGCAGGTACAAAAACGAACCGCACTGTGTGTTTCGTCCATGCGTTCCTGATAAGCGAAGCTGTATTTCTTTTTCAGTTCCTCTAAGACCGTATCCGGCAGAATTGGGAACTGCTGGTTGGTAGGCGAATCAATATAGAACTTCACGCCCATTTTGGTTAATTCATCTTTTAATTTATCTGCTAATTTTGCCGCATGTGCGGATATTTCAAAATAACGGTTTTCTTCAAACAGAGTCAGAAACTGGATTCCAAGCAGTCTTCCTTTTGCAAGCATACCACCGCGCTGCTTGATATTGTAACGGAAATCCTTCTTTAATTCCTCATTACGGATGACAACTGCCTCTCCAAAAAGTGCTCCCACTTTCGTTCCACCAATATAAAATACATCTGTGTTGGCAGTAATATCGGAAAGCGTCAGATCGTTTTCCTTGCACATCAATCCATAACCTAATCTTGCTCCATCCATAAACAGATAAAGTCCACGCTCTCTGCACACCTGATAAATGGCTTCCAGTTCCGCTTTTTTATATATGGTTCCGATCTCTGTCGGATTGGAAATGTATACCATTTTCGGCTGTACCATATGTTCGAAACTTTCATCCGCAAAATGTGCATCTGTGTATGCTGCGATCTGTTCTGCGGTCAGCTTTCCATCCGGTGTCTCGATACACAGGCATTTGTGACCACAGGCTTCTAACGCTCCTGTCTCATGAATGTTAATATGCCCTGTTTTTGCTGTGATTACTCCCTGATAATGCTTTAATGCTGCTGAAATCACAGTAACATTCGTCTGTGTGCCTCCCACAAGAAAATGCACATCCACACTTTCATCTCCACAGGCTTTCCGGATGAGTGCTCTCGCCTGCTCACAATATTCATCCTCGCCATAGCCTGCCGTCTGTTCCATGTTCGTCTCTGCGAGCTTTTCTAAAATCGCCGGGTGGCATCCTTCTGTGTAATCACTGTTAAATCGAATCATTGTTGTCTCCTCGCTGTTCTTCTATTATCCATTGGATGCAGCGACAAGCTCCTCCAATTTGCGGTAAGCAGCCCCTGAATCAATGGTCTCTGCCACTAATTTTACACCCTCGGCGATAGATTGCGCAACCCCTCCTACATAAAGAGTTGCTCCGGCATTCAAAAGAATGATGTCACGTTTTGCACCTTTTTCTTCACCCGTCAGGACTGCCTTTATGATTTTTGCATTTTCCATGCCATCGCCGCCCTGCAATTCTGAAAGGCCACAGCTTTTTAGTCCGAATTCCTCCGGTGTGACCGTAAAGGTTGCGACCTCTCCATTTTTTATTTCAGAGATCGTGGTTGCTCCTGTTAAAGTGATCTCATCCATATGATCTTCTCCGGATACAACAAATGCCCGCTCTACCCCAAGTCTTGCCATTGCCTTCGCAATCTGTTCTGTAAGTGCCGGACTGTAAACTCCGACTACCATGTTTTTCGCACGGGACGGATTTGCAAGTGGTCCTAAGATGTTAAACACAGTACGAATTCCCATTTCTTTTCGTGCCTGACCAACATATTTCATGGATTTATTGAAAAGCTGTGCAAACATAAATCCAATTCCAACCTGATCCACACACTTTTTCACAAGCGCAGGTTCTGCCATGATATTTACTCCAAGTGCCTCTAATACATCTCCTGCTCCGGATTTTGAAGAAATGGAGCAGTTGCCGTGCTTTGTCACCTCCGGGGAAATCGTCTCTGCTTTGTCCTCGGTCAATTCTGTCTGCTGCTTTTGCAATTGCTTCTTTCATATTCATATCATTTTCCTCACATTCTTTGTTTTACAGATTATTTAAATCCTGTTTAAATTTATTACAATAGTTAGCTGCTGCTATGGTGCTGAAGTTGTTTTCCTCCAATAAAGTAATAAAATGAGAACCCACGATTGCACCATCAATGATGTCTTTCATTGGAGCGACATCCTGTGCTTCCCGGATACCAAATCCTATCATTACCGGAATTTTTGACACCTGTTTTACCTGTGTCAGATAAGAAATGACTTCTTTATGGAAGGATGCTGCCTGTCCGGTCACTCCCATGGAAGATACACAATATACAAATCCCCTTGCATGCTCTAAAATTTTCGGAATACGTTTTCCGGAAACCGGGGATACAAGCTGGATTAAAATCGTTGCATCGGACTGATTCAGATATTCATTGATCTCGTCCTGTTCTTCATACGGAAGATCCGGAATGATCAGACCATCCACACCGGCTTCATTACATTTTTTTACGAAATCTTTCACGCCATAATGGAGCACCATATTGTAATACATCATGAAAATGATTGGAATCTGGATTCCTTCTGCCCGCATCTGTTCCACTGTATGAAACACTTTTTTTAATGTCACGCCCTTGCAGATTGCCTGATAGGATGCGTTCTGAATGACCGGACCATCTGCGGCCGGATCTGAAAATGGAACGCCAAGTTCTATCAGGTCAACTCCGGCTTCCTCCTGTGCCCGGATCAGTTTTTTCGTTCCTTCTAAGTCCGGCAGACCAGCCGTTGTGTATGTAATAAACGCTTTTTGATTTTTTTCTTTTAACATTGTCAGTTTTTCTTCGATTCGATTCATTACTTTCTTCCTTTCCCTTTCTTCGATTATTTCTGTTTTACATTCGGTATCCTTTCTAATTCAGGTAGCCTTTGCCGTCCAGATAATCTGCGATCGTATTTACATCCTTATCTCCACGACCAGACAGGCATACGATCAGGCTTTTCTCCATTGCTTTTTCTTTTCCGAGTGCTTCCTGCAGCCCTTTTGCGTATTTTTTTGCATAGGCAATGGCATGGGCACTCTCGATTGCCGGAATGATTCCCTCAAGTTCACACAGTTCCATTAACGCATCCATTGCCTCTGTATCTGTCACGGAAACATACTCTGCACGTTTTGTGTCACGAAGGTAAGCATGCTCCGGTCCCACTCCCGGATAATCCAGTCCTGCGGAAATGGAATGTGCAAGTTTTACATTTCCATTTTCTTCCTGTAATAAGTAAGATCGCATTCCATGCAACACGCCCGGCTCGCCAAGCGCCATTGCCGAAGCATGTTCACCGGTCTCGATTCCCTTTCCGGCAGCCTCGACACCGATCAGTTTCACGCCTTTTTCCTCGATAAAATCTGCAAACATTCCGATTGAATTCGAGCCACCGCCAACACATGCCATAACTGCATCCGGAAGTCTGTTCTCCACTTCATAAAACTGTTTTTTTGCCTCACGGCTGATGACACTCTGAAACTCTTTTACCATTTTCGGATAAGGATATGGACCTACCGCAGAGCCGATAATGTAAAAGGTGTCCTCTGCTGTTTTTGCCCAGGTACGGATTGCCTCGTTCGTCGCATCTTTTAAGGTGTTGCTTCCGGAACGGACGCTCACCACATTTGCTCCAAGCATTTTCATTCGCAGCACGTTCAATGCCTGGCGCTTGATATCCTCCTCACCCATGTAAACCGTACACTTCATATCGAATAACGCTGCTCCGGTTGCCGTTGCCACACCATGCTGTCCTGCTCCGGTCTCTGCGATCACTTTCTTTTTCCCCATGCGCTTTGCAAGAAGGATCTGACCGATCACATTATTGATCTTGTGTGCACCTGTGTGGTTTAAGTCCTCTCTTTTCAAATAAATCTTCGTTCCATATGCCTGACTGAGCCGCTCTGCATAATAAAGCGGTGTCTCCCTTCCGACATACTGTTTCAAATAATAATGATACTGCTTTAAAAATTCCGGATCACGGATTGCCTCCTCAAATGCAGCATCTAATTCCTCTAATGTGTTCATCAAAGATTCTGCTACATACTGTCCGCCAAATTCTCCATAATATGCTTTCGTGTTCATTTCGATCGTCCTTCCTTTCTCATAGTCTACAAACAATAACCTTTGCTATCTACATGTCAACTTTTAAATTATACATGCAAGTTTTTTATTAAATTTACAATTAACTTTTTGTTTTCTTTATAAATATCCTGATCTTTTCTTCATCCTTGCCATGCTCATTTTCCACGCCGCTGCTCACGTCCACGATGTCCGGCTCAAAGATTCGGATTCCCTCACTGACATTGTCCGCACAAAGACCTCCCGCCAATACAAATAAAATGCCGTGCGCTTTTAATCTTTCCCGGAACTTTTGCAACATCTCTATCTGGCTTTTTGTACTTTCTGCCTGTGTCATAGTTTGCTTTATCTGTCGTCCGGCGTCTTCACTGTCCCAGCCAAAAGTCTGACCGCTCCCATATTTTTCTGCGTCCAGAAGGATTGCATCAAATGCCTTCGCTTCCTCCCAGTCAAAAAATTCCAGTTCTTCTGGTTTCCGGATATTGACAGCCCGCCAGAGTTTCAATTCATCCGGCTTATGCTCTAATATCTTTCTGTCAAAGTCACCATGAATCTGTAACACATCAAATCCGGCTCTTAAAACCTTGTGCATCATTTTCTCCTCCGGCGACACCGTTACGGCTACTTTTATTGTATTTTGATTTAATTTTTTCACTATTCCTTTTGTTTTATTGATTGGAACGTAACGTTTACTTTTTTCATATAGTACAATTCCTGCATAATCTACCTCATTGCAGTTGAGGTATTCTGCCTCCACCGGGGTTTGGATCCCACATATTTTTACTTTTGTCATGCCAGCTCCTTCCAGTGTGCGGCAACCTCGGCAGGATGTTCGGCTTCCATGAGTGCCCTTCCGATCAAAAACGCATCTACCCTGCACTGCTTCAAGAACTTCACATCCTCATCTGTGATAATGCCACTTTCCGCCACAAAAACCTTATCCTTTGGAACCATTGCCGACAGCCGCCTTGTCGTATCTAATTCAATGGTAAAATCCTTAAGATTCCGGTTATTCACACCAATGATCTCTGCATCTAACTTCAGCGCCCGTTCCATTTCTTCCTCATTGTGTACTTCCACCAGACTGTCTAAGGAAAGTTCTTTTGCAAGCTGATAAAAAGCTTTCATCTGTGCATCGTCTAATATAGCTGCAATGAGCAGCACTGCATCAGCCCCGATCGCCCTCGACTCATAAAACTGGTATTCATCGATCATAAAATCTTTTCTCAAAATCGGAAGTGTTGAAATACTGCGGATGTATTTCAGATAATCGATATTTCCATGGAAGTGATCTTCTTCCGTCAAACAGGAAATTGCATCCACAGAACTATTGTATTCTTTGATTCTTTCTTCTAAATTAATTTTACTTTTAATTTTTCCGAGACTTGGGGATGCATTTTTAAATTCCCCGATAATGGAAATCTGTTCTTTTTTCAAGGCATCATAAAAACCATGTGAAGTACTCTCACGTTGTTCTGCCTGCGCCCGGATTTTAATTTCACTCACTTTGTTCTTGTGCTCAACAAGACGTTTCTTTTTATCTTCAACAATCTGATCCAGTATCATATTTTCGCCTTTCTCTTTCTTATTTTGATTGGCAATTACGAAACTCATAGATATCATAGATTAAATTGTAAAAAATTGACAAAAGCTTGAGAAGACACTGGGGAGCCGCCGGTTCTTAGAAAACAGCGGTTGTATTTCGTTCTGATTTATCAGATAGAAATGCAAGCGTTGGTTTCTTAGTACCGCTGCGAGCGACACGTAACGAAAGTGTGTCTTCGAAAATTTTGTTAATTTCTCACAATCTTCACAACCTGAATTAGAGTTTCGTAATTTTCTATTTTATTGTGACAGAAAATTCTCAATCATGCGTTTTCCATGTTCTATATAGATAGATTCCGGATGAAACTGCAAACCATACACCGGAGAATCAATGCCTTTAAAAAAGTCCCTGACCAAAGCTTTTACTCTGGTCAGGGACGATTTTTCTTCGTGGTGCCACCCTTCTTCATGAAACATGTCAAATTTCCTATGTAAGAACAAAGAGTTGCTATGCAATAAAAAAACGGACTTTCCAATCTCTTGGAAAATCCGCCACCAATCATGTTTCATCTCATTCCGATACTTTAAACTGCCTGCCGCCTAATCTGACTGCCTGCAATTCCTATATCATACCTCTGTAACGTGAGGACACGGCATCCGCTACTACAACCGTTCTGCTGTTTCGCTTTGCTCTCACAAACCCATTCCTTATATAGTATCTTATCAGCTTTCCACCAGCCGCTGACTCTCTGTAAAGCATCCTATCAAGTACTCTCTTTGCTCATCGATTTTTCTTCTTCACTTGTCCGCTAGTTTATCGTATTAATGTTCTAATGTCAAGAAGTTTTTATAAAATTTTCATATCCGGATATTTCTCGCTGATTGGTCTTTTGTACCCTTCTTCGCGCAAAATTTGAAGATCCTCTTTTGTCACGATTTTATCGTCGCTGCAATGCAGTATCTTTTTCGCATATTCTAATCTGTGGCAGACTTCTTTGATCGGTTTTCCAATTGCATGCGCTCCCATGACAATGACCACCTCATCAAAATAAGGAAAAAGAACCGGCTCCCACTCTGCCGGAGCCTTGATCGGCATATGCGCTGATCCGTCTGCTTCAACTAATATCTCGTCTGCCATGTATAACAGCTCTTGCATGAGCAGTTCCGGCAACATTCCAAATTTTCCTGTGCCGGGAAGTGGCTTTCCGGCTATGCAGTATCCATGCTGCTCTAAAATTTTCTGCACCTGCTTTTTAAATGCTCTTTCCGCTATTTTGCAACGATTTGCCGTTTTTTCCGAGTTCTCTATTTCTTTTAAATTTTCTGTATACTTTTCATTTCCCGAATTTTCTGTATATGCAGCAAATATATCCTTTTTCTCAGGTATCATCATTTTTGTGGTTGTGAGAATCAGTACCTTTTTCCCCTCCGCACACAGCTTTTCTGCCCGTTCCATAATGCTTGTCGTCTTTCCACCTGCGCCAACATAGGCGGTCACTTTTCCCCGGTTCTCCGCCGCGATCTCTTTCATGGCATTTACCGCCTCTGCTACTTCTTCTTCCGTGTTAAAATAGGAAAAACTAAACCGCACCATGCCCTGTTCCACGGTTCCAAAATAAGTATGCATAAGCGGTGCACAATGAGCGCCTGCCCTTGTGGCGATCCTATAGTCCTGTGCAAGACAGTCACTGACATAAGACGAGTCAAAATCTGCAAGATTGCAGGCTACGATCGCCGCTGTCTTTTCTTCTTCGCCATAAAGACGGATTCCGGGAATGTTCTCTATCCCCCTTTGAAACTGTTTTGCAAGCGCCATTTCTTTTGCATGGATTTTCTCAATACCTGTCTCTTTGATCCATTGTAAGGCGGCATGGAGTCCTGCAATTCCGTGCCCGTTTAATGTTCCGGCTTCTAAAGCAGTCGGCAGTTCTTCCGGATGTTTTTTATCAAAAGAATGAACTCCGCTTCCCCCGGATAAAAGTGGATGCACACACACACCGTCTGCCAATGCGATTCCACCTGTTCCCTGCGGTCCATAAAGTCCCTTATGTCCGGTAAACCCAAGTGCCGTAATATGATTCTGTTCCATATCAATATCGATATTCCCCGCCGTCTGCGATGCATCTAAAATAAAATATAGATTATATTTTTTGCATAAAGCACCTATTTCAGCTATATCATTGCCGTTTCCTGTTACATTAGAAGCATGCGTGCACACAATGACTTTTGTGTTGTTTCTGATCGCAGCCTCCATTTTTTCATAGGATACCGTTCCCTTTTCTTCGCAGGAAAGAATCGTCAATTCCACTCCCTGCTGCTCGATCTCATAAAGTGGGCGCAAAACACTATTATGCTCCATTGCAGTTGTGATCACATGATCGCCTCTCTGCAATAATCCCTTTATAACGATGTTCAGACTTTCTGTTGCGTTCATCGTGAAGATAACACGCTCCGCAGCAAGATTTTTCTCCCCGTCTTTCATGTGAAACAACTCCGCGATCTGTTTTCTCGTCTGAAAAATGAGTCTGGATGTAAAAAGAGAAGCATCATTTGCCCCTCTTCCTGCATTTCCAATATAAGAAAATGATTCTTTTACTGCTTGCGCAACCACTTCTGGTTTCTGCAGAGTCGTTGCAGCATTATCAAAATAAATCATTACAAGTTTCCTGCCTTTCCGGAAGAATCCCTGCAGAAAGCAGTGCCTCTAACACGCCGCCTGCAATGCATCTTGCCTTATCAGAAATTGTAAAACAGTTCTCATACTCGGATTCTCTCGGATCGATATCTGCGATTTTAAATCCCTTCGTCACCGGATAACCGTCCCGGATCAGTCCACGCAGGATTCCCGAAATCGAAGCATAAACCGGAATTTTCTGTTCTGTAACATTCTGTTTGGTATCTTCTGCACTTTCGTCTATCGTGCCGTCCGGCTGTTTTTCTTTATAAATATAGGCAATGATCTCGCCCTTTTTTACATAATCTGCAATTTTTTTTGTTCCATACAGATAGCCTTCTGCCTCAGAATGAATGACACGCTCCTTTGCCACTCCTGCGATAGCACCCGGAACTCCGGTATTCGGAATTGCAGTTCCTTCCTGAATGATTCTGCCAAGCTTATGTCCGCGCATTGTCTCCACAACCACATTCACATCATATCCAGCCGTAAATCCCGGACCTAATGCAACGGTAAATGGTGCCATAGCAAGGTTCGTTCCAAGATTTTTCTTGGCAAGGATTGCATCGACCACCGCCGCCGGTTTTGCTTCCCGGATGACTGCACCGTTCGCATCCACCATAAGCGGGATCATTCCCTGTGCGATCACTTCGTATGCTTCCTCTAATGTATCCACCTTTTTACAGGTGACACCTTCGATTGTGTAAGTTCCTTCATAAACAGCCTCTGAAAATGCAACATAGCGCCTGATTGCCGAAGGATATTCAATTTCAAGCACAAGCACGGCATACCCGCTCTGATGTAATTTGTAAATCGTGCCCGTGGCAATGTCACCGCCGCCACGGACAAGGATCAAATTTTTCTTCATACTGATTAAGCTCTTTCTATGGTTTTATGATATGTTCTGCTTCCATCATCGTCTGTGCGATCACATACATGTTTGTGACAGAACCAACTGCTAATTTTTCGGTCAGTCCATAATGGTTCAGACAGGTTCCACAGGTTATGACCTCAACGCCCTGGGCTTCAAGGCTCTTTAAATCCTCAACAGAATCTGATCCCTCACTGCTTAAATATGCCCCCGAATTGAAAAGTAACACTGTCTGCGGCAGTTCGTCTAACTGTGTCAGCGCATAGATAAATCCTTTCATCAGCGTTTTTCCGAGTTTTTCATCCCCTTCGCCCATATGGTCTGCGCCAAGTACAACAACCGTCTTTTTCTTTCTGGTATCCGGGATACATATTTCTTCTGCTTCCTCTGCCTGTGCGTCTTTGTTATCGCTTGTATTATTTTTCACAAAGTCCTCTGTCACTTCGATCCAGACTGTGTACTCCTGCTCGGATTTTTTCTCACTTGTTGCTGTCAATCCTTTGTGATTTGCCATTTTTGTCAGGTTCTGCACTGCAATCTCATTGTCAACTGCCACTTCCACGGTTCCTGCTTCCGTCATGCCCTGCATTGCATTTTTTGCCTCAATTACCGGTAATGGGCACTGTTTTCCTTTTGCATCAATCTGAATTTTCATTCCTTTTATCCTCCATGCTATATATTTTTTGTAAAAAATTTTGTTTTCGTTTGTCACATTTCACCTGTGACATAGATTTTCTTTTCTTTTTTCCGGACTACTTTTCCGATGATTCCACAGTCAAGTCCAAGTGCTTTGATCTCCGTAAGTGCCTGTTCTGCCTCATGTTCCGGAACTGCCACCAAAAGTCCGCCTGATGTCTGCGGATCAAATAGAATTTCTTCCATGGCAAAACTGCAATGATCAAATGCTGCCTGTGCACCGATATGATTGCGGTTTCTCTGCCCTGCCGCTGTAATGTAAAATTCTTCCACATAATCCTCACAGGCTTTGATATACGGAATCTGTGTTGTCTTAATCTCTGCCGAAAAAGCTTCGCCCAACATCTCCCCTAAATGAACTAACAGTCCAAATCCTGTGATATCTGTGCATGCATGCACCTCATAATGCTTCAAAATCTCCGCTGCGTATTTATTTAACGTTGTCATGGACTCCACTGCCTGGTCAAACGCTTCCTTTGACGCTGCCTTCATGCGCGACGCTGTCATAACGATTCCAACGCCTAACGGTTTTGTCAAAATCAGACAGTCACCTTCCCTGCAATGATTATTTTCCAGAATTTTTTTCGGGTGAATGGTTCCCATTACGGACAATCCATACTTCACATCTGTGTCATTAATGGAATGACCTCCGGCTAACACACCGCCTGCCTCTGTGACTTTTTCGTTTCCACCGAGCAGGATCTGTCCTAAAACGTTGGCGTCCATACTTTCCGGAAAACATACAATGTTTAATGCCGTTTTAACTTCTCCGCCCATTGCGTAGATATCACTCAATGCATTTGCCGCCGCGATTTTTCCAAACAGATAAGGATCTTCCACCATTGGTGGAAAAAAATCGAGCGTCTGCACCACCGCAAGATCATCCGTGAGCTGGTACACCGCTGCATCATCCGAATGATCGAAGCCCACTAACAGGTTTGGATCTGCTTTTTTCGGTATCATTTTTAATACTTTGTCTAAAATGCCGGGACCAAGCTTCGCTGTGCAGCCACCGCCCTTGCAAAATTCATTTGTCATGTTCATTTCTCCTGCTGGATATATATCTTTTCTCATCCTCACTTATTGTACACGAAAACCTTTGAGAATTCATCCTATTTTTTCCTAGTTAATTTGAGAAATTCCATGTATAATGTACGTAAGGCAAAAGTGAGCACACATATCACATGCCAACCAATCACAACAGGAGTACCATTTATGGAGCAGACCAGCACAACCCCAAACCGCAAAAAGAAAAACCGATTTCGTAAATTCGCAATACTGCTTGTATGTCTTCTTCTGCTTGCTCTTGGCAGTTTTACCTATGTTTCCAATCATCCGCGCGCAAAAATGCTTTTATCGGTTGTCTATTTTATGCAGCATACCTTAAACGATCCCGCCTATATTGCTTATCACATTGATATTATGGAATTATGCCAGGATTACTTCAATGGAAATATTTCTTTTGAGGGAAAGGCTTATATGAATGACATTAAAAATTTTAATTACTCTTCTTCTATGAATATTTCCGGAGAACGGTCTTTTGAACAAAAAAAGCTTTCGATCATTTCCGATATGGATGTTCTGACACTGAATGTGGGAGAAATGGATTTTTATATGAACGCAAATACGGTTTATTTTATGGTGCCAATGTTAGATAACTTATCTTACGCCATGACCACAAATAATACCTATTTCAAAAAAGCGCCGGAGCTTACCCACGATATTGATCAGGAATGGTTTCATGATAATTTTTCGAATATTATTGAGTTGACAAGACAGATCCAGATTGACGAAACCGGAAAGGTACACACCGATTCTGCCGGGAAAAAAAGTCACGAATACCTCGTTACAATTCCGAAAGGCTGTGGTGGTTTTATCTGGGAACTTTTAGGAATGGAAACTCCTGATTATGACATCCGCGTTTCACTCTATCTGACCAATCTCTGCCAGATGAGCCGTATGGAAGTTGACCTTTCCGATATCACGGAGGGGGCTTCTATGGTCATTGACGGAACCGACGTCAGCACCTGTATTCTAAGCTATGAGTTGCCGGATGATGAGCGCATGACGCTTACCTATGTCCGCAATCCGTCCGTTACGCATGTGAATTTTCTTTATATGGACTGTCTCTATGAGACAAATCAGGGGGACAATTTTACCGCAAGCGGTTATATCACTGCTGAACCTGATGACACAGGCTGCAAGATCAATATAAAAAATCTTTCCGTCAATCAGGGAGAAGAACTGCTTGGCAATTTTTCCTTTGTCGGAACAATCACTAAGAAAATGTCTTTGCCGGATATTTTCCGCAATGCAGACCTTGATTCACCTGATATGGAACACATTGACTGGAAAACAGTGCGCAATGATACAGACGGTTTTGTGCAGGATGTCATCGACGAGGCAAAGAAAAGACTAGCAGACTGATCTTTTCTTTGCCCCTCGACTGCTTTCCTGCTATTCTACCTGTTCCATGAAGTACATCCGGGAGGCAAAATCCGGGAAATGTCTGACCTGTTCATTATACCCGGTGCCGCCAAATGCCTGTTTCAACTTCACTCCGGCATACATTAACGTGTCACCATATGCGCAGAAATCTTCCTGCTCACCATCCATTTTTTTCACCATAGCGATCAGATTGTGTGCAAGGGAATCCTGCCTGATATGAACCGGCGCTACTGTATTGATCAGATCCCCGAATTCCTTAACATTGTATTTTAAACTACGGTTGTAAAAATGGTATTCTCCTTCCGGATTTAATCCTTTGGCATGATAAGCTTCAAACTGCGTATTCGGCGACACCAGCTTTTGCATCAGGAATCCGACTGCTTTTTTCTGGTCTTTTGATACACAGGTCCATTCCTGTATATTGCCAGCAGACGCTCCTAACACACTGCCACTGGTACTTCCTTCGTCAGAGAAATTTCTTCCCCGGTAAAAAAAACCGGTCTGCAGCACTTCTCTCCACTCTTTATAAAGTGCGATCTGCGCTTTTACTGCCTCTAACTCCTCTTTTTTCATATCACAGAAGTTACACTCATATCCGCAGACACCAAACGCTGCCACCTGAAATCTTGTCTCAAGCGGTGTTACGCGGAGTGTCTGGTGGTTCGGGCACGATGAGACGTGTGCGCTTACCACGGACATTGGATATCCGTAACTATATCCGGTCTGGATTTCTGCCCGGCACAGTGCATCGGTATCATCACTCGCCCAGATCTGTGGAAAATACGATAAGATTCCAAGATCAAAGCGGTTGCCGCCGGCAGCACATCCCTCGAATAAAATATCCGGGAACCTTTCTGTAAGCTCCTTCATACAGCGGTAAAGACCGAGCACATAGCGGTGTGCCACTTCTCCCTGTCGTTCCGGTGGAAGTGCTTTCGAATAATAATCTGTCACGATCCGGTTCATGTCCCATTTTACATAGGCAATATTCGCAGAAGAAAAAAGATTACTCATCTGCTCAATGATATAATCCTGCACCTCTGTCCGTGTCAGATCTAACAGTCTCTGGTTTCTTCCCTCCGAATGATTTTTTCCCGGAATATCCATCGCCCAGTCCGGATGTGCCTGATAAAGCTCGCTGTCTACATTGACCATTTCCGGTTCTACCCAGATTCCAAATGAAAGTCCAAGCTCATTGATTTTTTTACAGAGACCGGACACTCCATTCGGAAGTTTTTTCGCGTTTACTTTCCAGTCTCCGAGAGAGGACTGGTCATTATCCCGGTGTCCGAACCAGCCGTCATCCATGACAAAAAGCTCGATTCCTGCCTCTTTTCCTGCTTTTGCCAGTTGCAGCAGTTTTTTCTCATTGATGTCAAAATATGCTGCTTCCCAGCTGTTTAACAGAACCGGACGCACTTTTTTCTTCCAGCTTCCACGCACAATATGTTCCCGCACAAACTGATGCATGCACTGGCTCATGCCGTTGTAACCGTCTTTGGAATAGGTCATCACTGCTTCCGGCGTCTCAAAACATTCCTCTTGCTTTAACTGCCAGCAAAAATTCTGTGGATTGATTCCAGAAACAAATCTTGTTTTTCCATAGCCGTTTACTTCCACAACCTCATAATGATTTCCGCTGTATACAAGATTAAAACCATAGCAGTCTCCGGCATCCTCGGTTGTCCCACGGTCGCTTAACATCACAAATGGATTTGCCCTGCTTGAGGATGTTCCGGTATAAGATGCGTTCACATACTTTCCGGCTGCAACAGGCACCTCATATTTTCGCATTTCCCTTGCCCATGCTCCGTGAAACGAAGTGAACACATAATCAGATGTCGGGAAATCGATCTGACAGCTTAATAAACGTTTTATCTGCACGGCACTCTCGCCTTCATTGATAAGCTTTGCGCTTCTCGTGATCACATCACAGTCTTCATAGACATAATAATGAAGTTCCAGTTTCAGTGCGGAATTGTTGTCCTTCAGCACGATACAGAGGTGTTCCACCGCATTGTTTTCATCATAGGAAGTTGGAAGTGCGTCCTCTGTCTCTCTCGCTTCCCTGCTCTCGAACTGTTCAAAGGATTCATACACAAAATCCGAGGAAAAGCTTCCGTCTTCATACACCAGTTCCACAAAAGGTTCTCTGATATCGCCTTTTCCATAAGAAGACATTTCCAGACACAGATCCTCTAATGCATAGGTATCGTGCTCTTTATCATAAACACAACTGTTGCCCGGCTGGAAGGTATGTTTTTCGATCAATGGAGTGATCGCATTTTCGTCAAGCGGTTCCCTGACATGGATTTTTCTTCCATAGTAGAGGTGTTCGAGTTGTCCGGTTGGCAGTTTTCGAAATGCATAGGTTGTGTTTGCAGTATGCAAAACGAAAATTTCATTCGATATCTGAATCATGTTTTTCTCCTTATTCGCGATAATTGCAAAATTCTAATTCAGATTATGCAAATTGTGAAAAATTAACAAAATTTTCGAAGACACGCTTCCGCTACGTGTCGCACGCAACGGTACTAAGAACTCATCTCCTGCATTTCATTTCTGATAAATCAGAATGAAATACAGAATCTGACTTCTAAGAACCGGCGGCTCCCCAGTGTCTTCTCAAGCTTTTGTCAATTTTCCACAAATCACTTTACTTTATTTATGAATTTTGCAATTTATCTCATATTATTTTTCCCGATGTTTTTTCTCTAACTCGCCTGAAATTTCAGCCAGTTTTGAATCCGTCAGGATGTAATGTTTTTTGAATACTATGAATCCAATATATAATACTACAATTGGAATGAGTGTCATGGATAAGCGGAGTCCCATGCGGGAGGCGGCTGCGATTGGTTCGGTCACTACGGCTTCTTTATTGGAACTGATATGGAAAACAAACAGTACCATGGAAGATAAGAAACCTGCGATTCCGGATGCAAGTTTTACTACAAATGTCTGCATGGAGAAGATGACAGATTCATCTCGTCTGTTGTTTTTGTATTCACCATAATCAACGGTGTTTGCCAAAAATATGGTAATGATAACGTTTAACACACCAACTGCTGCCATGATCAGGGCTGCCGGAATGAACAGCCATACAACAGAGCTTGTTCCGGTTGCAGAGATAATGATGATCAGAATGTATCCGGTCACAGCCATTGCAAAACAGGTGTAGAAAATTTTGATCGTATCCATGAATTTACGCAATACCGGGAACAGGATCATCATGGCTAAAATCTGGCAGCCACCGCCTACCATATTAAACCATGTAAAATCTGCCTGATAGGTGCTTGGGCTGAAATCGTATTTTAAGAAAAAGTAAACTAACTGCTGTGTGATGTATAAAGCGGTATTGATCATAACAATTGCAACTACAACTGTCATTGCCTGATCATTCTGGATCAATGCCTTAAACATCTCTCCGATCGTTGCACTTTTCATGTCGACCGTCGATTTTTCCTTGATGCATAAGCAGGTGATCAGTATAAAGATGACGAATAAAACCGCAATGATCAATGCAAATTTGCTGTATCCGATCCGGTTGATCTCATTGTCTGTTGTTCCGCCGAATGCTTTTCCAAGAGCCACAACACTCATGACTGTGACAATGGATACCAGTGCAGAACCAACACCTGCGCAGGAACGTGCGAATGCAGATAAGCCCTCTCTCTCTTTTCCTGCCTCTGTGAATGCCGGAACCATGCTCCAGAACGGAATATCCATCATGGTATAAGTCATTCCCCACAAAATGTATGTAACGGATGCGTATGCTACCAAGCCTGCACCATTTAATTCCGGTGGAATGGTGAACATCAGATAAAGTACCACTGCATTTGTGATCGTACCGACTAATAACCACGGACGGAATTTTCCCCATCTGGTCTTCGTCTTAGCGACCAGCACTCCCATGATCGGATCGTTAAATGCATCAAATGCACGCGCAGCCATTAAAAGTACTGCGATTGCTGCCGCACTGATCCCCATAACATCCAGAAAATAAATTGAAATGTAACTTGCGGAAAGCATATAGACCATATCCTTTCCTACAGCCCCGATTCCGTAGGCAAATCGTTCTTTGCCGGTTAATTTATTCTTTGCTTCCATTGTAAAAATCTCCTTTTTTATATTCTCCACTGCTTTTTATTTATTCTTTAATCCCATTGCAAGTTCTACAACTTTATAGGCTCCGTCATAAAGTCCTGCCACCTTATTTGTCTCAATGTTGTGGCACATGTCGATCAAAAACTGGTCATCCTTTAAGAATAATTCCAGCATCTGGATCGTATGTGGAATATCACGGCACTCCAAGGTTCCGTCTCCGACCTCTGCGGAATGGATTGCACCCCACATCTCATGCTTTCCTACACGGCGGATGAAAAGCTTTGGAACCGGATAAAATGCAAGTTCACTCGGCTTTGTCACAAGAACATCACAGTTTCTCATAAGAAGGTTGGTACAGTAGACCGCCTCAAAAATATTTTTGTGCCAGAAACCATGGATTCCTTCGATCTCCTCTTTTTCATCCAGCGCTTTTTTTGCAAACTCTTCGGTGTCTGTCCAGTTATCAAAATGCTCTGTCGCATATTTTTTCATTTCAGGAATCTCTGCGATCAGTGCATCCCATACATTTTTATAATCTCCGACATTGACATACAATGCAGCCTGTTTTTTCTCAATGTATGGAAGCAGGTATTTGATAATCGCTGCAAATATCTCCTTCTGTGCTCCTGCGCCTCCAATAGTCAAAAGGAAACGCATTGGTTTTCCGTTTTCTTTTCTCCGGATACGTGCTGCACAGTCTGCCTCGATTCCCTGCACAAGTTCATGGTCAATGTAATGACCTGTGTATACAAGGCTGTCCGCCGGCATTGGCCGGTTTACTTTTTCCTTGTTCATTCCGTTTAAAATCCGGTATCCCATATAGGAATTATGACACTGGATCGTATGCACGCTTCCCTCGGATAAATGCAATGCCATTGGCCAGTTATCCGGGATCGCATTGACCACATATTTCATTCCGGCATGAATGGCTGCCTGCGCAGGCCAGACATGAGTTCCGATCACCGGGATGTCTTTTGGCACATTGCGGTAAACCGGAGCCATTAACTCTGCGTTTTTCTGATCTGCCGCATTATAGGATAACGCGCGGAACCCTTCATAGTTCATTGGCTCCCAGACCAACTTGTTAAAAATCGGATTTTTGGAAAGTCTTGAGCCGAGCGAGTAAAGATCGTTCTGCGCCCCGATCACTTTCGTACAGGTCGTCTCTCCATAAGAATTTAAGTCCATCCAGTATGGTGTGTATCCGAGTGCTTTCGCTGCCGATGCCATTGCCATGGAAATACGGTAATGACCAAATCCCATACGGATATTTCCGACAATGATTCCTTTTTCCGTATCAAATTCGCCGCCTTCGGCATGCGCATCTGCATCATAATGGGCGTTTTCTGCGAGATTGCCTACCAAAATGTTATAAACGCCTAAGGAATCGCCGATATACCGGTTCTTTTCAATGGTCACCGGATAATCTTTTGTTGAATCATCCCCGAATTTTTTCATGTATTTCTTTTTGGATTTTAATGCTTTTTTGTAAACTTTTTCCGGCATCTCATTGTCAAAAATCACTTTTGATCTGTCTGTCATCTTTTTTCCCTTTCCAACAAACTTTCTATTTCATTTTCTTTAAATTGTTCCATTCAGTACACATTTAGTTATTTTTGAGTTTCGCAATTTCATCCCTTTGTACCGTGAATCCGATTTTAATTTCGTTTTCGCCATCGTGTATGATAAGCGCCGCCTTCTGTGGTTCCCCTGCGGCAATTTTTTTAGTCTTTACATAGGTGCCTCCCATTCCGCCCTGCAACGAAACAATCTTTGGTCCGATCACCTCGATTGGTCCTTCCGTCTCAAACGTGAGCGGATCATTATAAAATGGAAGAATGTTTCCATGTTCGTCCTGCGCCTGGATTCGGACTGCCGCCACATCATAGCTTTCTTTTTCCACCAGATTTTCATGATCTGCAACAACGGAAAGTTTGCGCTCCGTCATCGGCTCTTTGATGATCGTCTTTACCACGCGTTCCTGCCCGGTCGCCGGATCGACCATGACTGCCTCAAAATGATACGTTGTGGATGTAGCGCCCCAGTCACCTATATACTTATTGTATAACCGTACAGCTTCTTCCATATTCATGTGATACCGCAGGATCATCCATGCGCCTGTCAGGTAAATGGATTTTGGAAGTCTGGCAAATCCAAACCTTGTAAATGCATTCAAGGCTTTTTTCACACCAGCTTCCTGCCCCGGTTTCATGTGCTCCTCTTTCAAAGCGTCCCCGATAAAATCATCGATCAGGATTGGACCATGCTTTAAATATTTATAAGGAGAATCCGCTGCACTGTATTCCTTGATAAACCGGTCATTTTTAAACATCCGCACCTTATCTGCATTGGTAAAAATATAGGTTTCTCCACGGTTACATCCCGGATGCTCTCCAATATCCATCGAAGAACTCAGTTCCAGCACCGGCTCTTTCTCCTGCTGGCTTGCATAGATCACTGCCGCAAGTTTCGGATTGCGGAACATATCAAGCACACCATGATAACAGATACGGTCGCCACTGCCGAAATCTTTGTGTGTATTGTAATCGAACATACACCAGCCAAAGCATCCGGCAATATCCTCATTTTCCGCTACAGCATTTAAAACATTTGCATGCCGGAGTGCATGCTCTACCCGGTGTTCTTCCCAGTCAAATGCTTTCGTCGGATACATATGTCCGTTAAATTCACTGATCAGATATGGTTTTTCCATATCCGAAGTCACATTTTTTTTCGGCTCACATCCCTTTGCTTTTCCGTCATGTACAAAATCATTGTAGGTGTATACATCCTCTAACAGACTGCTTTTCCTGTTCGCGCGGACACCGCCTGTCGGTCTTGAATCATCCAGCTCATGTGCTGCCGTATTTGTCCGCCTGTAAAATTCATCATCATCCTGCGATTCATTGATCCGGACACCCCACAGAATGATCGACGTATGATTGCGGTACTGTTTTACCATGTCCTTTACATTTTCCACTGCCTGATCTTTCCAGGCTGCATCACCGATATGCTGCCAGCCCGGTATCTCTGTAAAAACAAGAAGCCCGATTTCATCGCACCGCTCGATAAAGTAATGCGACTGCGGATAATGGGAAGTCCGCACAGCATTGACACCAAGCTCCCGCTTTAAAATATCCGCATCCAGCCGCTGCATGGAACGTGGCATGGCATATCCGACATATGGATAACTCTGATGCCGGTTCAGACCGCGGAGTTTTATTTTTTCACCATTCAGATAAAATCCGTCTTTTAAAAATTCTGCCTTGCGGAAGCCAACCCGGTTAATTCTCTCATCCATCAGCTTTCCGTCACAGATCAGCTCTGTCTTCACCTCATAAAGTTCCGGTTTTTCCAGATCCCACAGGATCACATTCTCGACCGGGTAGGAAAGCTGCATCGTGCTGCCGGAGATTTCACTCTCCCCCAACGGCTGAAACTCTCCCGTCTTTTTATTCTTCAGGCTCTGCTTTAAGAACAATCCCTCCTGCGTCCTTGAAACAGCCACCTCGGAGATCAGCTCTGCACTTCCTTTTTTCACATCCGAAATTTTTGTCTTGATAAAAATATCTTCGATATAATCTGTGTTTTTGATATCGAGGTAGACATCCCGGTAAATTCCGCCATAAGTCATGTAATCGATCACGTAACCAAATGGCGGGATATTTAAATCTTCCCTGCTGTTTACCTTTACTACAAGGGTATTTTTTTCGCCATACAAAAGTTCACTGCTGATATCCATGGTAAAGGCGGTGTACCCACAATGGTGTTCTCCCACTTTTTTCCCATTCAAAAACACTTCGCTGTCATGGGCTGCGCCATCGATCGTCAGTAAAATCTTTTTCCCTTCCCACGCTTTCTCTGCCTCAATGATTCTCCGATAACCGCTTATCATCTGATAACAGTGTTCGTCAAAATAATGGAGCGGTGTTTCCCTGCACGTATGCGGAAGCCTTACCTCCTGCATGGCGCTGTCATCATAATCTGCCGCTGTCAAGTTCATCTCAAACTGTTCCGTAAATTTCCAGTCATCATTCAAATAAATACGTTCCGACATTTTCTCATCCTCTTCCTTTTTATGAATAAGTAGCTGCACAGTTCAAATCTGTGTTATGAAAATTGCTGCGTTTTTCTCTCTTACTTCGTCTGTATGATTCCGTCCACAAGGATGTTCACCACTTCCTCTAGTGCATCGTTATATGATATCTGGTTTGTGATCAGAACATCTCTCTGGAAAAACTGTTCGATCGTCGCCTCTAACATGGTCTTTATGATCGGTATTTGAATCGGTCGAACCGTTCCCTCTCGGATTCCCTGCTGAATGAGTGCGATCGTTGTCTCCCAGCCGGTCTCTAACCTCTGTTCCACTTTTTTATAAATCTTCGGGTACTTGTCCTTTAACAGATATAGCTGCCTGAAATCAATGTCCCGGTAACTCTCAGGGAGAACTCCTAAGATTGCCCTGATCTTTCCGATCGTATCTAAGGATGTATCGGCAAGTACTTTCTGCTCGCTCTCCTTGATTGAATCAAAACAGTAATCTACCATTTCTGACACGAGCGAATTTTTATCCTGAAATACGGTATAAATCGTTTTCTTACTGATTCCAAGTAAGGCTGCGATATCGTCCATTGTGAACTTTAACCCTTTTTTATTAAATGCCAGAATGGTTCCCTCTAAAATTGATTCCCGTAATTCCATAACTGCTCCTTTTTCCGCCAAACGTTCCTTCTTTTCGGTACTTCCATAATTCTCATGGTTTCTGTTGTCTTCATTATTTCCATATTTTCGTTGGAAACTCTTTTTATCATTTCCGTTTCCATTATTGTAGCACTTCCCTGTAAAGCCTACAAGAAACTACTTTTACAAAAATAGTTTCCATTTTTTGTGGAAATGTACTAATGAAGCTGCTTGCATCCCGTAAAAAAATCTAATAATATAAAGGTGAGATTGTAAGAAAGGATTTTGTTTATGAAAACATTATATTTTGAATGTAAAATGGGAGCTGCCGGAGATATGCTCATGGCTGCCCTTTATGAGATATGTGACCAGAAAGATATTTTTTTGCAGACCATGAATGAGGCATTTTCCGGGTATGGGATTCAGATTTTTCCAGAAGAAGCCAAAAAATGTGGGATTTCCGGCACGCATATGCGCGTCACCATAAACGGCGAGGAGGAACTCGTTTCTTCTGATGCTGCCGCCCACCACCATACTCACACTGAACAGGATCATGAGCACGCACATCACAGTTACCCGTCAATTCTCGCACAGATTGAACACTTAGAACTTCCAGCACAGGTCAAAGCCGATGCCGCCGCTATCTATCAGCTCATCGGTAATGCGGAGGCTTCTGTTCACAATACCACTTTGGAACAGATTCATTTTCATGAAGTCGGCACTTTGGATGCATTGGCAGATGTCTGTGGCTGTGCACTTCTTATGTACCTGATTGCACCGGGAAAAATACTGTCTTCCCCTCTCCATGTCGGAAGCGGTTTTGTCAGATGTGCTCACGGCGTACTTCCGGTTCCGGCTCCGGCGACTACTGAACTTTTAAAGGGACTCCCTTTTTATTCCGGTTCGATCAAAGGCGAATTGCTCACTCCGACCGGTGCTGCCATTCTGCGTCATTACGTCGAGGCTTTTCAGGAAATGCCTGTCATGACTTTGGAACAGACCGGATATGGCATGGGACAAAAAGATTTTGAAACCGCCAACTGTGTGCGCGCATTTCTTGGAGATGTTGCCACAGGTGACTATGACGATAAGATTTTAAGTATCTCCTGTAATTTAGACGATATGACCGGGGAAGCGATCAGTTTTGCCAGCGAATCTCTTTTAAACGCCGGTGCACTGGATGTATACACAATTCCGATCCAGATGAAAAAAGGCAGACCGGGAATTATCCTGACCTGTCTCTGTCCGCTGCCGGAAAAAGAAACCTTTACACGCCTTTTCTTCCAGCACACTACCACTCGTGGTGTACGCTATGCAGTTTATGAGCGTGCAAAACTCACTTCCACATTTGAAGTCAAAGATACTTCTTTTGGAAAAATCCGCATAAAAAAAAGTTCCGGTTATCATGCAACTCATGAAAAACCGGAATTTGAAGACTTAAAGGCAATCGCCCTAAGTCACAGATGTTCTTTAGATGACGTCTTAAAACTGTTAAATAAATAAAAATCTATGCATTTGCAGCCTGATTCATATGAGCATAAACCTGTGTCGTGGAAATATCAGAATGTCCCAATATCTCCTGCACAATCTTTAAATCTGCTCCGCTGCACACCAGATGTGCAGCAAATGAATGGCGCAATATATGCGGTGTGATCTCTGATTCTATCCCTGCTCTCTTGCCGTAAGATTTGATCAACTTCCAGAATCCCTGACGGCTCATCGCCTCTCCTGCACAATTGGTAAATAACCAGACAGAATTCTCATCCTTCACTAACTGCGGACGTCCCTCTCTGATATATCGCACAAGCGTGTCCTTAGCCACTGGTGTAATTGGAATCACACGCTCCTTATGTGCATCCACACAAGTAATATATCCGGTAGACAGATCCACATCCGTCAGCTTCAAAGAGATCAGTTCTGAAACACGAATCCCTGTCGCATACAAAAGTTCTAACATCGCTTTATCGCGCAGACCTTTTGGTGAATTTTCCTTCGGCTGGGATAACAGACGATCTGTTTCTTCCGTTGTCAAAATACTCGGTGCTTTCTTCTCTACCTTCGGAGCTTTCAGATTCAAAGCAGGATCTTCACTGATCTTCTGCTCTAACTCCTCATAATGAAAGAACGCTTTCATGGACGCAATGCTTCTAGAGACCGTTGCCGGCTTAAGCCCGGACTGCTCCTGCTCTATTATATAAGAATTCAGAACCTCAAGGGTAACAGCATCCACCCGGTTCACTCCATGCTCTGTTAAATACAGACTCATCTTCTTCAAGTCACGTTCATATGATAATTCTGTATTCTCTGAAGTTTGTTTTTCCTGATGAAGATATTGGATAAAATTATGTATATCCTGTTTCATGCTCATTACCTGCCCCGATTCTTTTCTCTCAATGTAAACTCTTTCAAGCCGAAAAAATACCTCTTTTTCGAGGTATATTCCCTATTATAATGACTCACAAATTAAAATGCAATCAGTATTTTTGCCCATTTTTCCGGTCTTTTTGCGAAAATACAATATCTCGTTTTTTCTGATCCTTTTTTACCATATCTTGTAATTATTCATTACAATTTTTTTACAGACATATTACACGATTGTGGTGTTTTTCGCTGTTATAACACTTTTTTCAGGAAAAATGGAGAAATATATCCTTCCAGCAGGCATCCGATCAGCACCAGTACAAAGCAGAGCAAAATCACTTTTCTGTCCCGCCCCTTTTCAAAAAACACCAAAGCTGTCAGATAGAAAATCCACTGTGGCAGCATTGCGAAAAGCACAGCCACAATCCCAGCAATGCCCCGCTCCAGCACTGACATTGTGAGAAATATCCCGGTTAAAAACAGAAATAACGAAATGCATATCTTCGTGAGCATTCTCCGGTCGAACACCACTCCAAGCAGCAGTATCAGGATCATCCCTTTCATACGCCCGAAAAAGAGATACCAGAAATACTGGTCATACGACAGATTCCAAAATGTAACTGCTGCCTGATCCCAAAATGAGATCATTCCATATGTATGCAGTAAACTACTGCCAACGCCATTCACAAGTATGATCCCGGCTACAAAACAAATTGCATAGAGAATAAAACTTTTCCGAATCATTTTTCTCACATTCCTCTGTCTGAAACAAAATGTATGCTTCATTTTTCAGACTTCATAGGACAATTTTATCTTCCTAATAATCTATGCTTTCCAGAATAATCTATGCTTTCTCTGTCGGGATTTAAAATCAGTTTTTACGCTCTGCGTTCCTTATTCAGCAGATTCTTATAAGCAAGGATTGCTGAAACCGTCTTGGAATCCTGAATTTTTCCTGCATAAATCATTTCACACAATTCATCGACATCATGTGCCTCGACATCAATCGCTTCTCCCTCATCTAAATGCTGTTCACTTTTTACCAAATCTTTTGCGAGATAGACGTCAATAAACTCATCACAAAATGCGACCGTAGTTCTTAACGAGATCAGAAAAGAAAGATTTTCACTCCGATATCCGGTCTCCTCTTCTAACTCCCGTGCCGCACATACTTTTGTGTCCTCTGTCACACTGTCTCTTGCCCCAGCAGGAATCTCTAACGTCATACGCTCTAAAGCGTTCCTGTATTGCCGTACCATTAACAGTTTTCCGTCCTCACGCACTGCAACTACCGCAGCCGCTCCCTTTCTGTGTGAGACAAAATCCCACTCCTCTGTCTTGCCGTTTGGGAGTTCCATTGTGTCCTTATAAATATCTAAAATCGTGCCTTTCAGCATTAATTCACGTTTGATTCTTTTTGCATATTCACTCATTCTCTTTCCCTCACATTCATCATTTTATTTCGTATCTACGCATCAGTCGCATCCTAACGAAGTTTCTTATACAACAGGGAATTCCAACGAAATATCCTGTTACATAAAAAAGAAGATCCGAAACAGGATCAACCTCTTCGAATCTTCTTTTATGCTCTCTTTGTCAAGCTATTTCGCAAAGTCCGTAACTCGTGACTCGCGAATTACATTTACTTTAATCTGTCCTGGGTATTCCAATTCAGACTCGATCTGTTTTGCAATATCTCTTGCTAACAATACCATATCTGCATCACTGATCTGTTCTGGAACAACCATAATTCGAATCTCTCTACCTGCCTGAATAGCAAATGATTTTTCTACTCCCTTAAATCCGTTTGAAATGTCTTCTAACTGTTTTAATCTGTTGGTATAAGTATCAAGTGTCTCTCTTCTTGCACCAGGTCTTGCCGCACTGATCGTATCAGCAGCCTGTACAATACATGCAATCAAAGACTCAGGCTCTACATCACCATGATGAGCCTCAACTGCATTGATAATAATTGGAGATTCTTTGTATTTTCTACACAAATCAACACCAATCTGAATATGAGATCCTTCCATATCATGATCCACAGATTTACCAATATCATGTAAAAGACCTGCACGCTTTGCAGTTCTTACATCTACACCAATTTCCGCCGCTAATAATCCGGAAAGCTGTGCTACTTCGATAGAATGTTTTAACGCATTCTGTCCGTAACTTGTCCTGAACTTCATTCTACCAAGTAAACGAACGAGTTCCGGATGAATTCCGTGAACACCAACTTCTAATGTTGCTGCTTCACCTTCCTCACGGATCATTGTCTCGACTTCTTTTTGTGCCTTTTCTACCATTTCTTCGATTCTAGCCGGATGAATACGTCCGTCTACAATCAATTTTTCCAAAGCAATGCGGGCAACTTCTCTTCTGATAGGATCAAATCCGGATAAAATTACTGCCTCCGGTGTATCATCTATGATCAGATCCACACCAGTCATCGTCTCTAATGTACGAATATTACGTCCTTCTCGTCCGATGATTCTACCTTTCATTTCATCATTCGGAAGCTGAACAACAGAAATTGTTGTCTCTGCCACATGGTCAGCTGCACATTTCTGAATAGCTGTTACCACATAATCCTTGGCTTTCTTATCAGCCTCTTCCTTTGCCTTGTTTTCCATTTCTTTGATTAATTTTGCGGTATCAAGTTTAACATCTTCTTCAACGGTTTTTAAGAGATATTCCTTTGCTTGTTCGGAGGTTAATCCAGAGATTCTTTCCAGTTCCTGTAAACGCTCTTCGTTGAGCTTTGCAATCTGAGCTTTCTGCTTGTTGATTTCTTCTTCTTTTGCAGCAAAACCGGCTTCGCGTCTCTCAATGGATTCTAACTTCTTGTCTAAGTTTTCCTCCTTCTGTACGACTCTGCGTTCACTACGCTGAATCTCTGCTCTGCGCTCTTTCACTTCTTTGTCCAGGTCATTCTTGACTTTAATGGACTCTTCTTTCGCTTCGAGCATTGCTTCACGCTTTTTGGTTTCTGCTGCCTTTACTGCTTCATCAATGATCTCACGCGCTCTATCTTCCGCGTTACCAATCTTCGCATTCGCTACGTTCTTGTGGTAAGCAGTTGTGATAAAGTAAGTCAGAACCGCAGTAACAATAAGTGTTATAACAACAGCGATCACTATCTGCAGCACAGGAGCACCTCCTTTATGAAATTTTCATTGTACATATAACATATAATTAGATTAATTTTTCTGTCATAATTAACAACAGATTAATTTTATTCTATTTTTCTAGTTATGTCAAGTGAATTACTGTTCAATATGCATAATATTGAATGTCTCAAAAATAAGAATACAACATATTGTACAAATTTGTCGTATTTTCTCTGGAACAAACCGTCTCTTTTTTGCCAGATCCGCTACCATTCCTGACGCATCACATGAAGGATATCACTGCTTTGAAATCCTCTTCGAAGCAGGAACTGGTAATTCTTCCGCTGTTCCGCGGTATCCGCATTTTCGAAGCTATAGCGTCTCTTCTGCAGTAATTCCAGTATCTTCTTCTGATCATCTGAAACATACTCTTCCTCTAACGCTTCCTCGATCACATCTCTTGCGATTCCTTTTGCCTGCAGTTCGAGTTTCAGCTTCTGTCTGCTTTTCTTCTCCTGACGATACCGGATATAAGCAGATGCATAGCGGAAATCATCAATGTAGTGGTATCTTTTCACATAGGAAATAGCAGATTCAATACAGACCTCCGGATATCCGTTCTCCTTCAGTTTATCATAAAGCTGTCGTTCCGTCCGATCCTGCTTTTCTAACAGATGCATGGCTCTTTTGATTGCACGCTGTCCTAGGATTTCATCTATGATCTTATGATAGACCTCGTCCGTGATCACGCAGCCTTCCTGTATTCCAAGCTTCCGGATCTCTCCTTTATAAAGAATGACCTCTGATCCATCCTCAAACCGGATTCTGGCTTTTCCTTTTTCCAAAGGGATCACAGATGTCACCTGCACATCCATGCTTATTCTTCACCCTCTAATACTTCCGGTTTTTCCACAGCATCAGCTTCCTCTGCTGTTCCGTCTAACTGGAACTTTGCTCTGACTTTTGCCTCTACTTCTTCACATACCAGTGGATTTTCTCTCAGATATGCCTTCGCATTCTCACGTCCCTGACCAATCTTGTCTCCATTGTAAGCATACCACGCACCAGACTTCACGATAATACCGCAGTCTGACGCAAGATCTAAGATATCTCCCTCTTTGGAAATACCTTTTCCAAACATAATATCAAATTCTGCCTCTTTGAATGGAGGTGCTACTTTATTCTTTACGATCTTCACACGGGTACGGTTTCCGACAACCTCTCCTGCCTGTTTCAGCGACTCGATCCTACGGACATCCATACGGACAGATGAGTAGAACTTAAGCGCACGACCACCTGTAGTTGTCTCCGGATTTCCGAACATGATTCCTACTTTTTCACGCAGCTGGTTGATAAAAATAACAATACAGTTGGATTTGCTGATAACTGCTGTCAATTTACGAAGTGCCTGACTCATAAGTCTTGCCTGAAGTCCCACGTGGGAATCTCCCATATCACCGTCGATCTCTGCCTTCGGAACAAGCGCTGCAACAGAGTCCACGATCACAATATCCACTGCTCCGGAACGAACCATTGTCTCTGTGATCTCAAGTGCCTGCTCTCCGCAGTCCGGCTGTGAAATATATAATTCGTCGATGTTAACACCGATATTCTTGGCATATGCCGGATCAAGCGCATGCTCTGCATCAATGAAACCAGCAATTCCTCCACGCTTCTGCACCTCTGCAACCGCATGCAGCGCAACAGTCGTCTTACCACTGGATTCCGGTCCATAGATCTCAATGATTCTTCCCTTCGGAAGTCCTCCAAGACCAAGTGCTATATCAAGGCTCAAAGAACCTGTCGGGATAGTCTCAACGTTCATATGTGCTGAATTGTCACCCAGCTTCATAATAGATCCTTTACCATACTGCTTCTCGATCTGTGAAATCGCAGCATCCAATGCTTTCAATTTATCTTCTTTTGCCATTTTCTTTCCTCCAATACGAACTTATGTTCGTTTTCTTGTTCTTATAGTATTATACTTTCCTTCAATTGTCAACTATGAACATGAAACATTTTTTGCACATATTCCTTCTTCTGTCCTGTCTGCGCAATGCATGAATCATTCTGTTGTTTTATCTTTTCTGGATTCCATGCCGATCCGGCTGAAATGTTTTTACCGGTAATGATACCTTACCCTCATAGTACGATCTGTTACATTTTTGATAAAAAAGATTCTGTTATCCGCAAGATTGACTGTAACCGATATAGATAAGTTTGTCAAGAATTTTTGTCTGAAATGTTTTTGTTATAAATGCATTGTGGTTACTGTTCAGACAGCAACTTAATGTGCCTGCACACAGCGTGCAGCCGATGCGCAGACACATTGTTATATGATTATTCAATTTTTATCAGCATCTCGCGGATTGCATCTTTTCCCTGCACTCCGACTGCTTTCCCCTGAAATAATCCATAGTGCATCACAACCAGTGTCGGGATGCTCATGATCTGATAATTTAATGCCAGCGAAGCTTCCTCGTCCACATTCACCTTGCAAAACTTCACTTTTCCATCCAGTTCTGCGGCAAGTTCTTCTATGACCGGAGACTGCATTTTGCATGGTTCGCACCATTCTGCCCAGAAATCGAGTACGACCGGGATTTTGCATGCCAGCACTTCTGTCTCAAAATTATCTTTTGTAATTGTTACAACTGCCATTTTGTTCGCCCCTTCCCTACTCTCGTCCAAATTCGGATAGTACAAGTCCTTCGTTTCGGTCAAGTACCATGCCGACGCTCCAGGAGTTGACGAACAGTAATAACGGACGTCCTTTGAGATCCTGGATTTTCTTCATGTCGGAGGTTCCAACGATCTTGTCCATATTGATGTCCTCGTTTTCAATCCAGCGGATATGTTCATATGGAAGGTTGTCCATGCGGATCTCTACGTTATATTCATTTTCCAGACGATATTTTAAAACATCAAACTGCAACACACCGACAACGCCAACGATCACTTCCTCCATACCCATGTTATATTCCTGGAAGATCTGGATCGCACCTTCCTGCGCGATCTGCTGCATTCCCTTCATGAACTGTTTACGTTTCATGGTATCCACCTGACGCACTCTCGCAAAATGCTCCGGTGCGAAAGTCGGAATTCCCTCAAACTTAAATGGTTTCGCCGTAGTCAGGGTGTCACCAATGGAAAAAATGCCCGGATCGAATACGCCGATAATATCTCCTGCATACGCCTCATCCACAATATGACGCTCCTGTGCCATCATCTGCTGTGGCTGGGAAAGTTTGATTTTCTTATTGCCGCCCTGAACATGGGTAACTTCCATGCCCGCCTCGAATTTTCCGGAACAGATACGCATAAACGCGATACGGTCACGGTGTGCCTTATTCATATTTGCCTGAATTTTAAATACAAAGGCAGAAAAATCTTTCTGGAATGGGTCGATCTCTCCGATATCTGCTTTTCTTGGAAGCGGAGAATACGTCATCTGCAGGAAATGCTGCAAAAAGGTCTCAACACCAAAGTTTGTTAACGCAGAACCAAAAAATACAGGAGACAGCTCACCTTTTGACACTAACTCCATATCAAACTCGGCACTTGCTCCGTCAAGAAGCTCGATTTCTTCCAATAACTTTTCTTTTGCAGCCTCACCGATTTCTTCCACCAGCGCCGGGTCATCAATATGAATGTGCTTTTCCGTTCCCTCTTTTGTTCCCTTTAACGTATCCGAGAATGTCATAACCTCTTTCGTGTTGCGGTCATAAACACCCTTAAATCCTTTTCCGGAACCGATCGGCCAGTTGATCGGACAGGTTGCGATTCCTAGTTCTTTCTCGATTTCATCTAAAAGATCAAAAGTATCATTGGCATCACGGTCCATTTTATTGATAAAAGTAAAGATCGGAATATGACGCATAACACAGACCTTAAATAATTTTCTCGTCTGCGCCTCAACACCTTTCGATCCGTCAATGACCATGACTGCGGAATCTGCCGCCATTAAAGTACGGTAAGTATCCTCTGAGAAATCCTGATGTCCCGGAGTATCCAGAATGTTGATACAATATCCACCATAATTAAACTGCAATACAGAGGAAGTAACGGAAATACCTCTCTCCTTCTCAATCTCCATCCAGTCGGAAACTGCATGGCGTGCGGTTGCTTTTCCTTTTACCGATCCTGCCAGATTAATAGCTCCTCCGTAAAGCAGGAACTTCTCTGTCAGAGTAGTCTTACCTGCATCCGGGTGGGAAATGATCGCAAATGTACGTCTTTTTTCTATTTCTTTTCTTAAATCAGCCAAAATATATCCTCCAAATATAAAGCACAGCGGTTCTCAAAAAATAATGAATTAAAATACCGAGAGACCGCTGTCATGTCTCATTGTAACACCATGCAGCCTGCTTTGCAGACTGCCGCCTTATAAGGATATAACGATAATCAAAGAAAATCAAGGAAAAATTGTAATGAGTCTGCCGGAATTATCCCGGAATCATTTCGCATCCGCCTCACCTACTACAATCGGCGTAATGATAACATTTTCCGCGGAAACATTCGTCTTACGTTTCACAATATCCTCTACCTGTGCGCGCTTTGCGTCAGTGACCTCTCCCATATTTAAGACAACATCGCAGCTGTCTTCGGTAATGCTTACCACTACATCTGTAAATCCTTTTGCTTCCAACAGCATTTCCGCTGCATTTTCCCGCTCTGCAATATCCGTCATTGCGATCATTTTATTGATCGCATCCTGCTTTAACTCATCCGAAATTGCATTGTTGTTCACGATCTCCAACAGGGTTTCCTTGTTTTTAGAACGGATCTGTTCACGGTTTAATTTCATCTCAGAAGCATAGTCAATATTTGCAACCGTTGTGCTTGTAAGGACTGCTTCTCCAGGATTTACAACATTTTGGGTCCCGGCTGTTCCTTCAGCCACCGTCTCCCCGGTTTCTTCCGCTGCAACCTCTCCATCCGTCTCTGCCGCCTCTGCAAGTTCGCTGCTCTGTGTGTCCGCTGCTGCCGTCTCCGTTCCATCCGGTTCCTCTGCCGTAAAAATCTCATTCTGTACCATATCTTCTTCGGAAATATCATAGTCCTCTTCCAATCCGTCTGCTGCTGCCTGCGTATTCGCTGCTTCCGCCGCCGTCTGAAGTTCGCCGTCGTCCATATTATTATTCATATAACTGAAATACCCTGCGACAGCGATCATAAGTGCCAGTGCTGTGATCACCAGTTGATTTTTTCGAAATATTTTCTTCATGTGACTCCTCCTTGTTTACTCCCGAAAACTACTCATCTTCACTACTTTTATTTTATGTGCCTCCACACGGAATAATGCCATTACAGTATCGGAAATGTCAGAAATTACTTTTGGATCATCTCCTCCCTCCGCCACGACAAGCACGCCTTCCACTTTAGGCAGCACTTCTTTTGTCACATACGGATAGGCTTCACTTCCATTTTCCACATATACCGTCACATTCTCTGTCTCACGCTCTGTTGTAGACCGCGTTCCTCCACCCGTGTCACTCTCCTCTATGTGATTTTCCTGTTCCTTGTGATCTTTCTCTACGATTGTTTCCCCGGAATCCGCCAGCGTGATCATCACCTCAACCTTTCCGGCTCCGTCCATCTGTCCTAACACCTGCTTTAATTTTCCCTCCAGAGAAGCCACATATGCATCCTGACTTTCCCCTCCGTTCCCCGAAACCGTCTCAGATATCTCCTTTTCTGCCGTTTTAGTTTCTTCTTCCTTCTTCGGCGATAACGGTATCGCGATGATCAGAATCAGCACACCCGTCAGCGCAATTGCAATCCAGTCACTTTTTTTGAGTTCCCGCAGTTTATTCATACAGGATATCCAACTGATCTTCCGATAATTGATAATAACTCACCAGCTTTTCTTTTAATTTTTTGTATGCGCCATCCTCGGAAGTTTCCTTTGTTTTTTCCTCATCCAGTACGACTTTTCCGATCACAATCCCCTCTTTTACCGGATTTGTAAGCGTCATTCGAATACATTTGATCTCATAATTTTCTGTCATTTCTACCTCAATCTCCTTTACTGCCAGATTTTCTTCCTGCGCCATTTGTGTCATATCAAGTGCAAGGGCGTTTTCGTATTTTTTTACATAATAATCGTTATCCATGTAGGTGATCTTCTCCGCATCCAGTTGTACCTCCTCCATTTTTTGTAAAAAAGACTGGTATTCTATTTTCTCTAAAAATGCATCACTCTCTCCGAACCAGCCCAAAACCGGATAAAGCAGCCCAAACACCAATACGATCTGGGAAAAAAAGCGGATATATTTCTGCATGCCGGCTTTCGGCACCATTTCATACAAAATTGTAAGCACCAGAAAAAGAATGATGTAACTTTTCAGATAAGAAAATACTCCGTTCATGCTCTCTTCCTCAATAAATCCCAGTTAACTGCAAAATTCAAATTCAGGTTGTGAGTTTCGCAATTACTTAATAAATAAATCCGGACGACGCAGCTGTCAGCGCGATTGTCACAAAAAACAACAGCACGCAGTACCCTAATAATTTTACATACAGGATTCCCCCGTTTGCCATTCCCTTTAAACATCCGCAGATCCGTTTATCTGTCACAGGCTCGGTCACTGCCGCTGCCAGCTTGTAAAAAAAGGCAAGACACAGTGCTTTCAGCAAAGGGATCAGGCTGATCAGAATAAGTACGATCAGTCCTGCTGCCCCCACGCAGCTTTTTACCACGATTCCTGCCCCCAACAGCAGTTCTGTCACACTCCCGACCGCACTTCCGATTCCCGGAAGTACCGCTGCTGTTTTTGCAAAAATCCCCTGCTGCATCCGGTCCTTTGCCGGGCCGATCAGATTCTGCACCACATTCAGTCCTAATACAAGTACTCCCGCGATCTTGATTCCCCAGCTGATCACTTCAAAAAAAAGTTCCGTCAGATTCGAAAACCGCTCCTCCGGAACAAAATGCCCCAAAATCTCCATTAGCACATAAATGTGGATCATCGGCAGTAACAGGTTTAAAAACAGCCATTCCACCAGATAGATCACCAGAAACGCGGTCTGGTAAAATCCCATTGCACTGGCAGTATTGGATGCAAACATCATGCTAAGGCAAAACGTCGGCACCATGACTTTCATAAATTCCACGCAGCTCTCTAACGACTTTGACACAATCTCCTGAAAAAGCAGAAAGGACTGTAACAGCAAAACCACCATGACACAATATACCAGCAGAAAACAAAGATCCGATATGTAGGAAGCCTGAAACGCACCTGCGAAATTTTTCAGAATAGAAAAACAAAATGCAAGCAATACAATCTCCAATAAAAGCCGCCGGCTTTTTGTAATCTCCCCTGCAAGTGCTGTTTTGATACAGGAAAACACTTTCTCTCCCCATGCACTGCTCACGCCCTCCTGCATCAGTTCTCCTACAAGGTCTGAAAATGAAACTTCCTCCACGCCATAATCTTCCATAAATGTATCCAATTCTTTATAGTCCATTTCCGCATTCAGTTCACGCAGATAATCATCTGTCTCTGCCGCAGGAACTGTCATCGGAAAGAGAAGTCCAAGAACAATTCCTGCCAGTATGGGCAGCCACCGCCAGTTTATTTTTCGAATTTTCATCTTCACATCAGGCTCCCGATCGTATCGATCAATGCCAGCAGTACCGGAAGGCTCACGACTAAGATCGACATCTTTGCAAAAGTTTCAATCTGCCCTGCAATTGCCCCAAAGCCGGCATCTTTGCACACATTCACTGCAAATTCTGCCGCATAGGTGATTCCCACCATTTTGATGACAAGACCGATATAGGCAGTGTCAATGGCAACCAGTCCTTCTAATTTCTGTATGAATTCCAGCACGATCTCAACCTTTGTAATAATGTAGATAAAAATGCAGATGCAGACCGCCATGCTGATGAACATGCTGTATTCCTGCTTATCTTTCCGCAGTGGAATCGCAAGAAGCACTGCTGCGACACCCAAAATCCCTACTTTTATAATATCCATGCCTTTCCTCTCCCTCTGACTTTATACACTTTGGAAATTGTGAAACTCATAACATAATTAGAGTTTCGCAATTTCCTATTTACAGAGTGAATAAAGATTCCATTGTCTGAAATAATTCATATATATAAGGTATGATCCAGAACAACACGATAATAAGTCCCGCCAGACTGGTCAAAAAAGCATGTTCCTCCCGTCCGCTGTGTTTTAACACCTGGCTTAAAACGGTCACTAAAATGCCCACCGCAGCAATTTTAAAAATCAGATTTACACTCATAAAGTTCCTGCCTTTCCACAGCTTTCGGAGCTTTTACAAAAGCAGAATGACCACGATCAGCCCGCACATGACGCTGACGGTCTGATAGACTTTCTGCTTTTCCTTTTGTTCCCCCCGCACTTCATCAATCACGTAGTCTAATCGTTCCAGACAATGTTCCAGACTTTTCTCATTTTCTCCCATGCTCTTTCCAAAAAAGGCACTTCCTGCCCCGGCAACGATCTCCTTTTCCTCCTGCGTAAGCCCTAACTTTTTCTGCCACACACAAAGCCTCTCCTGCCAGAGTTCCTGACCATTCCCCCGATTCTTCTTTTGCAGTCCTTCCCCTATCTCGTGGCAGAATTCATTCAGATACGGATTTCTGCTGTGTACAGACTGTCCTAATATCATTTCCACAGGCTCCATGGAATATGCCATCTCATTTGCAATGTCAAGAAACAGTTTCCGGACATCATAAAGCATCTGCAAATGTTTTTTCAGATCCATGCAGACCTGGAATCCAAACCCGGCACTTGCAAAAATGATCAGAACGCTTCCAAACACTTTTAACATGATATCCGCTCCATCTGCTCGTCATATACCTGCATGATTCTTCTTCCGTCTGCCTCTTTTTCCAAAAAGATAAAACGCTGGAAAAGTTTACGCTCCATCCACCGTTTCAGTTGTGGCTTTTCAGACAATTCCTTCATATTTCCCGCATGAATCGTGCCAAGCACTCTGCTTCCACAATTCAATGCCTGTTCAACTGCATAAAAATCCGCCTCGGTTCCAAGTTCATCCACCGCGACGATCTGGGGCGACATGGAACGGATCAAAAGCTGCATCCCCTCCGCTTTATTACAGCCGTCCAAAACATCTGTCCGCGGTCCCATATCATTCTGCGGCACCCCATGATAACTTGCCGCAATCTCCGATCGTTCATCCACCACGCACACTTTCAGTCCCACTCCATAAGCCTCTCCATTTGACAATTCCCGGATGCAGTCCCTCAACAGCGTCGTCTTTCCTGCTCCCGGCATGGATAAGATCAGCGTATTATAAATGCTGTCTTTCTGGCGTATCCACGGAAGTACTTTTTTCGCGCAGTCCTTTTTTTCATGCGCGATCCGGATATTTAAAAAAGTGATCGGACTGATCCCTGCGATTTTCCCGTCTGCAGTGCATGTCTGCCCTGCCACGCCAACCCGGTGACCGCCCTCGATCGTGATATACCCCTGCCTGATCTCCTCCTGATAAGCGTACAGCGAATAATTACAAATGTAATTTAACATTTCCCGCAGATCCGCTTCCGTTGCACGATAAAAAGCTTTTTCCCGGTGCTTATACTCCTGCTCATTGCAGAACATTTGTTCTTCTTTTCCAGTCAGATAGCAGTTACGGCTGCCATAACAAAACTCGATTGGTTGTCCGACTCTAACCCGGATCTCCTCTAACCCGTCCTGCCATTCATCCTTTTGAAAAAATGCTCTCATATGTACCGGAAACAACAATTTTATTTCACACAAGGCGGCACCTCACTTTCTGTTTCATCCTGACAGAATCTTTTTTTCTGACAGGACATTGTTTTCCATAAAGAAAAAAGCCATGGGAGTTTGTTTTCTCCCATGACTAATTCTATGACTTGTCTTTTATTTTATGACTGTTAGATACGATAATTAAATTTACTTATCATACCACACACATTACATTCTCTCAGGTGCTGAGAATCCTAATACATCAATGCAGGTCTCTAAAACAGACTTTGTAAGCTCTAACAGACGGATGTAAGATTTCTGGACTGTCTCATTCTCCTCAGACATAATCTTTGTTCCATGATAGAAGCTGTTGAATGCATTGGCAAGATCATAAATATAAGAACAGATCTTATGAGGTGCTGTCTCCTCAAATGCATTCTCCATGACTGCGTTGAACTTGGATAATTCTAACATCAGATCTTTTTCGCTCTTGGAATGTGCTGCCTCGATCACTGCGCCGCTCTCGTCTTTTCCGAGGGCATGATATTTATTTAAAATTGATTTGATACGAACGATCGTATACAGGATATAAGGGCCTGTGTTTCCCTCGAAGGAAGTGAAACGGTCAATATCAAAGATATAATCTTTGCTTGCCTGATTGCTCAAATCTCCGTATTTGATAGCTGCGAGTGCGACCATTTTGGCAGTATTTTCTGCTTCCTCGGCACCGATTCCAAGGTTTTCCTTCGTCTTCTGGTTCTCCTGGATTTTTGCAAGCATCTCCTCATTGATTCCGGAGATCAGATGCTCTAATCGCATAACGCCGCCCTCACGGGTCTTAAACGGTTTTCCGTCTTTACCGTTCATCGTACCAAAACCTAAAAACTTCAGTTCTGTTTCCGGTTTTACGATACCTGTTTTTCTCGCACAGCGGAACACCTGTGTAAAGTACAGTTCCTGACGCTTATCAACCACATAGATGATCTCATCCGGATTGTAATCTTTCATTCTCCATACCATTGTTGCAAGGTCTGTTGTGTTGTAAAGGGATGCTCCGTCTGATTTTAAGATCATACATGGCGGGATCTCTTTTGTATCGGTATCCTCTTTGACATCTACGACTAACGCGCCGTCACTGATGTAGGCAAAACCGTCGTCCTTCATCTTCTGGACCATATCCGGAATATATGGCTGTGCGTCAGACTCGCCCTTCCATAACTCAAAGGAAACATTTAAGTTCGCATAGTTTCTCTTTAAGTCTGTCACGGACACATTTAAAATATGTTTTAATAATGCCTGATAACCGCGTTTTCCATGCTGAAGTTCAAAAGTTGCCTGCATGGCTGCTTCCTTGTATGCCTCATCCTCTTTGGATTTCTTGCTGGCGGTCGGATAAATCTCCTCTAATTCCGAGATTGTAAAAGGAGCTTCCGCAGGATATTCTCCGGTATAAGAATCATCAAAATAAACTAACTCCGGTCTTCTTAACTTTAACTCTGTGATGATCAGTCCCATCTGAAGACCCCAGTCTCCCAAATGCACATCACCGATCACATTGTGTCCCATGAATTTACCGATACGCTTTACACTCTCACCGATAATTGCAGAACGCAGATGTCCTACATGGAGAGGCTTTGCAACGTTTGGTCCGCCGTAGTCGATCATGATCGTCTTTGGATCCTTTGTTGCTTCACATCCGAAACGACCGTCATCCTCCTGCATTTTTGCCACATAATCTGCAAGATATGCCTCATTGATCTTCAAATTGAGGAAGCCCGGCTTTACGGATTCTGCCATTGCAAAAATAGGGTTTGCTGCAAGTTTTTCTACTACTTCGTCCGCGATCATAAATGGGGCTTTTTTGTATTCCTTGGCTGCTGCCATGGCACCATTACACTGGTATTCACAGAGATCAGGTCTGTTCGATAAAGTAACCTTTGCATATTTTGCATCATATCCGCATTCTGTGAATGCTTTTGTCACTTCATCTGTGATCAAATCCAAGATTTTTTTCATAACGTTTTCCTTTCATGTTCTGTAAAACTTTCCATTTATCGTACCTCTCTGGATTTCGAAAGATACTGCTAACTATATAGTTTACTTGCCTTTTGCAAAATCGTCAATCATTTTTAAAAATTACATTTCTTACTTTTGCAAGTGCATTCAATAAGATCGTACCAAGGATACAGCAGCAGATGACTTCTCCTGCCCCTACGGTCAGCATATAGAATGGGATTGCCACATCATGTCCGCCGACTTCCATTGCAAGTCCATATCCATAGCGCAGTACAAACGGGATAATGACCATATTTGCGATCACTGGCGGAAGCGTGCATAAAAATTTATGTTTCCGCAGTAAATAGGTTCCAACCGCACCAAGTAAGGTTGCGAGACTTCCGAACACAACATCATAAACCGCTGCCCCTGTAAGCAGATTGCTGAGCAGACATCCGATTGCAAGTCCCGGTATCGCTGCCGGTGTAAAAAATGGTAAAATGGTGAGTGCTTCTGAAATTCGTACCTGAATGGCACCGGAAGCCAAGTTAAATGCACTGATAAAAATCGTCAGTACCACATAGATTGCTGCAATCACTGCAGCCTGGGTAAGAAATAATACCTTTTTGTTTCTCATATGTTTTTCTCCTTTAGTTTTGTTTTTCGTCAGGAAGGTTTCGAACTGACGCAAAAAATCGTTGTGCTTATCACACAACGATTTATAAACTATCATATTCTTTCAGCATTTGCAAGGACTTTTTACGCAAAGAAGTTCTCAGCCAGCGTAATGCTTCCAATATACACGACCGGTCCTGTCATAAACACCCGGTCATCCTCTGCAAATTCCACCAGCAGATCACCCCCCTGCATATGCACGTTCACACGGTCTCCCACCAGTCCTAATTTATGCGATGCCGATGCTGCCGCACAGGCGCCTGTACCGGACGCATACGTGTAACCTGCGCCTCTCTCGTAAATTTCAATCTGTATATTCTCACGGTCGATCACATGGCAGAGCTGCATATTGATCCGCTCCGGGAAATATTTCGAATTTTCCACATAAGGACCTAGATGCAGCGCCTTATTTTTGCTGATTTCCTCCATCATCACCACACAGTTTGGATTTCCCATAGACACACACGTAATGTTGTAAAAATTATCGCAGAAGAATACGGATTCATTGACCATATCCCCCTCAATGCCTACCGCGTGGATACTCTCTGCGCCAAAAGCGGCATAGCCCATATCCACTTTCATGCACGTTGCATCCTCGTCTAAAAATTCCACCTGCACCGGTCCTGCCTTCGTCCATAGTTCATATTGTTTCTCTTTCACATATCCGGTATCTTTTAAATACTTTGAAAAAATCCGGATGCCGTTACCACTTCTCTCAGCTTCACTTCCATCCGGATTAAAAATGCGTACTTTTATTTTTTCATTCTCAAAGAGCGGACCGAACAGAATCCCGTCTGCTCCCACTCCGATATTGCGCCTGCATAACAGTTGTATCTGTCGTTCCTGTAACTGTTCGCGGTTCTGATTCGGATCATAGATCAGATAATCGTTCCCCAGACCGTGATATTTTTTCAGAGTAACCAAAACGATCCCACCATCGTCTGTTCTTACTATTACGATATGTCAGGAAAGCTCTTTTTGTTCCTGTTCGATCAGGCTCTGTAATCTGTCATCCTTCTCATGCAAAATCTGCTGGATCTTTGTCTGTGACACCTCATCCTCATTCATAGCGTCTGTCTGTTTTTCGCCCTGCACGTCTGCCTCATCATAAAGAGTATCTGCATACACACTGTCTGTGTGTTCCCGCTCGCTCTCTTCCTCTTCCCCACCGATTGCCTCTGGCTTTCCATAGGAAACATTCCAGAATTTGATGATACTTCTTTTCATTTTTTCCTGTTTGTTCTTCTCATCTATTAAATCTTTCATATATACACCGTCTTCTCGTCGTAATTATCGTAAACCCTGATGATGCAGTATCTTTTTCACTGCAGGATCAACTATAGTATAACATTTTTTTCCAGCAAAAAAAAGTTGCTTTCTGTATATTTTTCCCTCAAATGCCACATCCTCATTAATAACATCATTTTAGCAAACCAAAGGAGATTATCATGCCTGCATATAAAGTGGAAATCTGTGGTGTCAACACTGCCAAACTCCCAATTTTAAAAGAAGCCGAAAAAGAAGCATTGTTTGCCCGCATCAAGCAGGGAGACTTAGAAGCGCGCGAAACCTATATCAAAGGAAATCTGCGCCTTGTTCTAAGTGTCATCAAACGTTTTTCCGGCAACCATGAAAATATGGATGACCTGTTTCAGATCGGCTGTATCGGACTGATCAAGTCCATCGACAACTTTGATCCGACCATGAATGTAAAATTTTCCACTTATGCCGTGCCTATGATCATCGGGGAAGTAAGAAGATACCTGCGCGACAATAACAGCATCCGCGTAAGCCGTTCCCTTCGCGACACTGCCTACAAAGCGATCCATGCCAAAGAAATCCTTTCCAAAAATTCTTTTAAGGAGCCAACATTGCAGGAAATCGCAGAGGAATCCGGTGTTGCCGCGGAAGATATTTTATATGCGCTCGACGCAATCCAAAGCCCGGTCAGCCTCTATGATCCGGTCTACACCGACGGTGGCGATACCCTCTACGTCATGGATCAGATCAGTGACAAAAAAAACAAAGAGGAAAACTGGGTAGAAAAGCTTTCTTTAAGCGACGCTATGAACCACCTCACCGAGCGCGAGAACTTTATTATCAACCTGCGCTTTTTTGAAGGGAAAACACAAATGGAAGTGGCGGATGAAATCCATATTTCCCAGGCACAGGTCAGCCGTCTGGAAAAGTCTGCATTGAAAACCATCCGCCAGTATCTTACCTTATAAAATTATCTCATCCACTTGTCACACAATGCATTGATCTGATCTGCAAATTTTGCAAGTTCCTTATTCGGCAGACCTTCGCACTTATTAATGACCTCAAGCAGCCTCTGTCCAGCTGCCAGAAGTCTTGCAAATACATTGCTGGAAGCTTTGGAAGCTCCGTTTTTCTTCTTCTCGATCAGTTCCCTGCTTCCGGCTGCGATCTGCTCTCCGGTCACAAGATCAAATGCGTCGCCGCTGTATGGCGCATAGGTGTCATACCCATATACCTCATGCACATGTGCCGCAAAGTTCTCTGTTACCTTGTCATCCCCATGAACAATAAACACTTTTTTCGGCGGCGTCTCAAAGGCTCCGATCCACTTTGTCAGATTGTTCCGGTCTGCGTGTCCGCTGATTCCCGGAAGATTCTCGATCTTTGCGTGTACCTCGATCGTCTCACCAAACAGTTTTACCTGCTTTGCCCCATTTAACAGTGAATTTCCAAGTGTTCCCGGAACCTGATAACCAACGAATAAAATCGTGGAATCTTTTCTCCAGAGGTTGTGTTTTAAATGGTGCCGGATTCGTCCAGCCTCACACATACCGGATGCCGAGATGATCACCTTTGGTTTCTCATCAAAATTGATCATCTTCGATTCATCACTTGTGATTGCCATGCGAAGTCCCGGAAAACCGATCGGATTGATTCCCTGATGTACCAGATTCAGTGCTTCCTCGCTGAAACAGTCCTCCACATTCTTATTAAAGATCGTCGTTGCCTCCACTGCCAGCGGACTATCGACGAACACATCAAAATGCTCAAACTCCGGCAGCAGATGCTCCGTCTTGATCCTTCGGATAAAGTAAAGCATCTCCTGTGTTCTGCCGACAGAAAATGCCGGAATCACCAGATTGCCGCCCCTTGTAAATGTATCCTTCAATACCCCTGCAAGTGCGGCTGCAAAGTCCGGCGGTGTCTCATGCTGTTTGTCACCGTAAGTGGATTCCATTACGACATAATCGGCATCTTTGATATACTGCGGATCTTTGATGAGTGGACGGTTGCCATTTCCAATATCTCCGGAAAATACAACCTTAACTTCATCTTCGCCCTCTTTAATCCACATCTCAATGCTTGAAGATCCAAGCAGGTGTCCGGCATCCACAAAACGCACCTTAAGTCCCTCACAGACTTCTATCACGCTGTTATAAGCACATGGAATGAAATGTGTGAGTACCCCCATGGCATCATTCATATCATACATCGGTACTACTTCCGGTTTTCCGGCTCTCTTTGCCTTCCGGTTTCTCCACTCTGCCTCAAACATCTGGATATGTGCACTGTCCTTCAACATGATGTTGCAGAGCTGCGTCGTCGCCTCTGTCGCAAAAATCTGTCCGCGGAAACCATGGTTATATAAAAGCGGAAGCAGTCCGGAATGATCTATGTGTGCATGTGTCACAAACACATAATCAATTGCCGCTGCATTCACCGGAACCTCCTGATTCACGTACAGATCCGGTCCCTGTTCCATACCGCAATCCACCAATACATGCTTATCCCCAAATGTTACATAGTGGCAGCTTCCCGTCACCTCATGCGCTGCACCCAGAAATTCTATCTGCATCGTTCCTTCCCCCTTTTGTAAATAGTTCGACTTCTCCTTTAATTTATGATACAATTATACTCCAGTTACTCGAATCGTACAATTTCTTTTTTCAATCTCCCCATAATTTTTTTCTCAAGTCTGGAAATGTACGACTGGGAAATTCCGAGCATATCTGCCACTTCTTTCTGTGTTTTTTCCTCTCCGTCAGATGTGTTTAATCCGAACCTCAGTTCGATGATCATCCGCTCCCTGCCGGATAGTTTTTCAATTGCCGTCTTTAAAAGTTTCCGCTCCACATCCGTCTCCATGTCTTTTCCCACAACATCCTCATCCGTTCCCAGAATGTCGGAAAGCAAAAGTTCATTTCCGTCCCAGTCCACATTCAAAGGTTCATCAATGGAAACTTCCAACTTTGTTTTGCTGTTTCTTCGCAGATACATTAAAATCTCATTTTCAATACAGCGGGATGCGTAAGTGGCAAGTTTGATATTTTTGTCCGGGTTAAAGGTGTTAATCCCTTTGATCAGTCCGATCGTTCCAATCGAGATCAGATCCTCCACCCCGACACCTGTATTATCAAATTTTTTTGCTATGTATACGACCAGCCGCAGGTTGTGTTCGATCAGCTCCTTTCTCGCCCGCTCCGCATGAACTCCCTCAAGCATCCGGATGCAATAGGCTTCCCGCTCCCCCTCTAATGGCGGTGGCAGAATCTCCGCACCTCCGATATAGTGCACTTCATCTTCTTTTCGCAAAAAAAGGCTGCAGATTCCCGACAGAAAATGAACCTTTTCATATCTTGGCATTACAAGTCTCATGATCATGTTTCATTCCTCTTTCCTGACTCCCCAGCATGGACGCATGAAGAATCATGTCATATTCTTTTCCCTCCAATAGACCTTCATTTGCAATTCCAACCTCTGCCGGTCTTATCTCAACCTTGTGTCTTCCATTCTGAATTTTTATGCATGTAATCTCTGCCACCGGCAAAAGCCCCTCCTTCTGCCCTAAGGAACAATACGGAATCAAATGTATTCTGTCTTTTCCCGGATTTAAAATCTTTTTGGCGGCACTTCTGCTTAAAATGCAGACTGGTCTGTGATTGTACGGATCTCTCAACTGGTTTCCACTGTCCCAGTATCCGGTAATCTTCATCACACGCCCCCGGTGCTCTAATAGCACACAAAAAAGCTGATTGCCGAACTGTTTTCTACGCCCCATATACCAGGTCACGATTGAAAGAACAGCCGCCGCAATGACTGCCTGTATCCAGAAAAAAGTCTGCCCCAGTCCACTACGGCTCAATGCTTCCATTACTCCGCCAAGTACAATGGTCATCAGATAAATGACTGCCCAGTTTTCTAAGAACTCCCGCCACGGACGCTTTCCAAAGCAAAACAGAACCATTCCTGTATTTAACAGAAAATGTATCAGGATTGCCCGGAAAAATGCCTCTGTGACGCCAAGCGTTACGATCAGGCTTCCTATGGATGACAAACATGCTGTAAACACAATCCTTCTTCCCCTTATTCCTCGCCGCAGGAGGCAGTTCGCCCCTGCAAGTGCAACAAAATCCATCCACAGGTTCTGCAGCAGATAAACATCCGCATAAAAAATATAGATTAAAAATCACTCCCTCCTTTTCTTCTCCATAAGCCTATTCTATTTTTTTAGAACCGGCTTTTTTGTCAAAACGCCTCCTCTACTTTCAGAACTTCATCTGGTTTTTCCGACAAAACCTGTGTGTGATACGGAACAAAGAGTTGCTTCGCAACTCTTTGCGCGCTGATGCGCGCAAGCTTTAGCTTGCATAATTCTTCTGCGCATCAGTCGCATCCTCGCGGAGCTTTTTTATTGCATAGGAAGTAATTTCCTATGCAATAAAAAAAGACCGTTACACGAAAACCTTATGATCTTCATGTAACAGTCTTAACATTCTGTTCCTATGTAATTATCTTCTGGAATTCTTAAGGAAATCCGGAATCTTAATATCCATCTGCTGTACAGAGCTTTCTGGCTGGCGTGGTTTCTGGATGCCAGAGAAAGCTGGTGCCGGATTCGGCTGTACCGGAGCTGTATATCCGGTCTGTGCTGCCGGTCTTGGTGTTACAGGTGCGGTTGGTCTTGGAATAGTTCCCATATTCTGGTACTGCATCTTTGGAACAATCTTGCTTGCTGCGCCTGCATTCTCAAGTCCTGTTGCAATTACAGTGATCGTTGCCTCATCTGTCATGGATTCATCAAACTTCGCACCAAAGATGATATTGGCATCATCCCCTGCAAGATCCTGTACATAGCTTGCTGCATCATTTGCATCCATTAAGGAGATATCTCCGGAAATATTAATGATAACGTGTGTTGCGCCGTTAATGGTTGTCTCAAGTAATGGGCTGGCAACTGCTAACTTCACAGCTTCGATTGCCTTATCGTCTCCCTTTGCAGAACCAATACCGATATGTGCAAGTCCCTTGTCCTTCATGACAGTGGAAACGTCTGCGAAATCAAGGTTGATCAATGCCGGTAAATTAATAAGGTCTGTAATTCCCTGCACTGCCTGCTGTAACACTTCATCCGCTTTCTTCAATGCATCCGGCATTGTAGTACGTCTGTCTACGATCTCTAATAATTTATCATTCGGAATTACGATCAGAGTATCAACGCTCTCTTTTAAGCGCTCAATACCGCCTGTCGCATTCAACATACGCTGTTTTGCTTCGAATTTAAAAGGTTTTGTAACTACACCTACGGTTAAGATTCCCTGCTCTTTTGCAATCTTAGCAACAACTGGTGCTGCACCTGTACCGGTTCCACCACCCATACCACAGGTAACAAATACCATATCTGCACCTTTTACTGCTGCAGATAATTCCTCTGCGCTCTCCTCTGCGGCTTTCTGACCAACCTCTGGCTGTGCTCCTGCACCAAGTCCTTTTGTCAGCTTCTCGCCGATCTGGATCAATGTCGGTGCTTTACATAACTGTAATGCCTGCTTATCTGTGTTGATACCGACAAACTCAACACCGCCAATATTTTCATCGATCATTCTATTCACAGCATTATTACCAGCTCCTCCAACTCCGATCACGATAATTTTTGCACTGGCATCTGCTTCTGTTGTTCTAATTTCCAGCAAGGTAGTTCCTCCTTCATATCTCCCTAAATTTATGTCAAATATGATAACCCGACAAATCGTTTTTCCACTTTGTTTAGTTATCTGTCCTCAAAATCATACTATATTTTGCGTTTTTTAACTCTTATAAACTATAATATAATTTTTCCTACAACAAATCAACCGCTTTTTCAAAAAAAATCAAGTTTTTTTACGGTTTTTATTGCTCCACTGGTGTTTCCGCACTGCCCTGATCATCCTGCGGCTGCTCCACTGGCGTTTCCGCACTGCTTTGATCGTCCTGCGCTGGTTCTTCTGTCGCTTCTTCTGTTATTTCGTCCGCAGGAGCTTCTTCGGCTCTGTCCCAGATAATATCCGTCGTCTCCGGCGTCCACGTCTCAAGATGCAGCGTACCGCTGAGACCGTCTAACTGTGGCAGGATAATGGATAACCGAACCACCTTCTGTGAAAGGTTGTCCTCCGAACCAAGTTTCACCTGGATCGTGCCATAATAAAGCACCGGCTCCATGCTGCTGTCATACTGGATTTCATCCGGAAGCAGATCATATTTTTTCAAGGTCTGTGTCAGATTCAGAAGATCTCTTAAAATCTGGCTGTTCTCTAATTGCAGTTTTTCATAGAGTACCACTTCGTCACAGGAAACCCCGGTAATCTTCGGCACTCCGTCAATGATCTCTGTGGATGTCTCCACAACAAATCCATCCTTGTCAAAATAAGCATTCTGACCTATGGAATCAATATATAAATACCCAAGCATACCTTTTTCATAAACTTTTATATGTACAGTATGCGGATTATCCAAAGACACTTCCATGGTATCCACAAACGGAACTTCCCCAATATCTATAAAACGGTATTTCAGATCTACATAGAGGGAATTCCAGGAATATTCATCATCAAGCACCATATTTTCAATCTGTTTTGAGCTGTATAGTTCGTTTCCTTCCACGACTACATTCTCAACTGTAAATACATTCATGACAATAAAAACACAGGCTGCAATAAGCAGGATCAGAACCAGAAAAATGTATAACCCGATCTTTCTGCGCTTTTTTCTTCTTCTTTCTTCTTTTATCATATTTAATTAGCCTCAAACCGGATTCCCTTTGCCACAGAAAGCGCAAGCCCCATCTCCGCAAGAAGGAATAAGACCGAAGTACCTCCATAACTGATAAACGGCAGTGAAATACCTGTATTCGGAATCGTATTCGTTACTACCGCAATATTTAAAATAACCTGAATCGACAAATGTGCCATAATGCCGACCACGATCAGCGCACCATATAAGTCCGACGCATTATTGGCAATGATCATAAATCTCCAGATCATTAACAAAAAGAGCAGGATCACACACACTGCGCCAAAAAGTCCAAGTTCCTCGCAGATAACAGAGAAAATCATATCATTCTGCGCTTCCGGGATAAAACCAAGCTTTTGCATACTCTCGCCGAGACCTTTTCCGAACAACCCGCCTGATCCGATCGCATACAGTCCCTGTAATGTCTGGTAACCTTTCTCATAGGCTTCCGGATTCAGCCAGATCTTGATTCGGTCCATACGGTATGCCTCAAAGCTGATAAATATAACGCCCACAACGCCGACAGCCACTGCCATTAAAACGAAATGGGAATACTTCGGGCTGGCAACAAAAAGCATACAGACCGCGATTCCTAAAATGATAATAGCTGTACTTAAGTTATTGTAAGCTACCACCGCAACAATTGGGAGCACAATTGCCATTATCTTCACAAGGCTCATGAACTCTCCCATTTTCTGTGGTGTCTTGTAAATAACCGTAGCAAGGAAAATAATGACCGCGAACTTGGCAAACTCTGACGGCTGAAAGGATAATGGTCCGATTTTCAGCCATCTCGCCTGACCATTTGCCTCTGTACCAATGAAAATAACGGCTGTACAAAGTACAATGGCAGCCAGATACGCCATGGAACTCACTTTCATCCAGAAACGATACGGAATTTTTGCCACAATATACATTCCGACAAGTCCAAGTCCGGTCGCAAATAACTGTTTTTTCACAAAATACGCAGCATCCCCGAACTTATTAGAGCCTGCATAGGAACTGGTACTGTACAACATGACCAATCCAAAACACAAAAGAAAAATGATCAGAAACAAAAGACTGTAATCGAAATATTTAATTGGCTTTTTTTTCTTTTCCGTCTGCTGACCTCTTGCCATTCCAATTCCTCACTTCTTACTTTACTACGCACTGCCTGTCATAGGCCCAGACAGCTTCTATTCTGCCAGATTGCGCACATATTCCTTAAAGATACGTCCACGTTCCTCATAATTTGCAAACATGCCCCAGCTCGCACATGCAGGAGAAAGCAGCACTGCATCTCCGCTTACTGCATTTGCATAACAGGTATCGATCGCCTCCTCAAAGGTATCGCATAAAACTACATCTGTAAATCCATGTTTTTTTGCACATTCGGCAATCTTTTCCTTTGTCTGACCGATCAGCACGAGCTTTTTCACTTTGCCGTCAAAGCTTTCGATCCACTCATCATATTCAGACTGTTTATCATAGCCGCCGCCAATTAACAGTGTCGGGCGGTTCATTGCACGGATTCCCTGGATTGCTGCATCCGGGTTCGTTCCCTTCGAATCATTGTAAAACTTCACGCCGCGTTTTTCTGTCACATACTCAATTCTATGCTCCACAGCCTGAAAACGTTTCAGTACTTCCACAATTTTCTCCATTGGAACGCCAAAGCTTACTGCCATTCCGACGGCTGCCATCACATTTTCATAATTGTGTTTTCCTAAAATATTCAGTTCATTCACATTGATGACTTTTGTATCAGCGGTTCCGTCTGCATAAAAAATGTCCTCTCCGACGAGATAAAGTCCCTTTTCTAGCTTCCGCCTGCTGCTGAAATATACCACTTTTGTGTGAAGTGTCTCTCCAAACCTGCGGAGCACCTCATCCTCATAATTTAAAACACAGGTATCATCCGCTGTCTGGTTCTTTGTGATACTTTCCTTTGTCTCAATATAACATTCCATTGTATGATGACGGTTCAAATGATCCGGTGTAATGTTCAAAATAGCTGTCACCTGCGGCGCAAACTCATGTGTTGTCTCTAACTGGAAACTGCTGATCTCGGCAACTGTCACCGTATCATCTGTCGTGTCTGCCGCTACGGAAGTATAAGGGATTCCGATATTGCCAACTACTTTCACATCCGCAAAGTAATTTGCCATGATCTCGCCCACAAGAGAAGTTGTTGTTGTTTTTCCGTTTGTTCCTGTAATTGCGATAATTCTGCCTTTTGCAAAATGATAAGCAAGCTCGATCTCGCCCCAGATCGGGATCTGCCGGTTTCGGAGTTCATTCACCATCGGAAGATCTGTCGGCACACCCGGACTTAACACAACAAGATCGATACGCGCCATATCCTCCGGTGCCAGTTCCCCCAAAAGGATCTCTGCTCCGGCAAATACCGGATTTTTCTCAATCAATGCTGTAATATCAAGATCTTTGTTGCCGTCAAAAAGCACAAATGTGATTCCTTTTTTCTTCAACAGTTCTGCGGCTGCAACTCCGCTTTTTCCAGAACCTACTACTAACACTCTTTTTCCTTCTAAATTCATCGTCTTATCCTTCCAATCTCCTGCCCTTTAACAGCAGGTCACTTATCGGTTTTATGACCTTTTTATAAACCTAATAATGCAAGCATGCAAAGCAATGCCGTCACAATTGCAAATACCGCAACAACTCTTGTCTCTGACCAGCCGCCAAGTTCGAAATGATGATGTAACGGAGCCATTCTGAAAATTCGTTTTCCAACACCTGTTTTTTTCTTCGTGTATTTAAAATAGGTGACCTGAACCATAACAGAGATCACTTCTGCCAGATAAATCAGTCCGACGATCAGAATATATAACGGCATCTGAAGCATATAGGCAGTTGCCACAACGAATCCGCCCAACGCCAGCGAACCTGTGTCTCCCATGAAAACACTCGCCGGATACACGTTAAATAATAAGAAACCAAGCAGCGCTCCTGCCACCGCACAGGTGATCGGTGCGATCCCTGCATTTGTTCCGATCGCCACAACCGAGAAAAATGTTGCGACCATAATAGTAACGCTCGATACCAGACCGTCCACTCCGTCTGTAAAGTTCACACCGTTTACCGTACCGATCACGGCAAAATACATTAACGGAATCGCAAGCCATCCGATGTTTAAATATTTTCCACCGGAAAACGGGATCAGCATTGTAAGATCGATTGCAGAATAACGTACCATATAAACAGCAAATACGGTAGTCACAACAAACTGTAAAATCATCTTCTGCCATGGAAGCAGTCCGTCTGATCTGCGAAGTACTACTTTCAGATAATCATCCAAAAATCCGATCACGCCAAATCCGACTGTCATAAAAAGGATTGGAATAATCTTCGGATAATCTTTTACATAAAAAAGGGAGGTAATGATAATACTTGCAAGTATCATAAGTCCACCCATCGTCGGCGTTCCATTCTTCTTCAAATGGGATTCCAACTCTTTACGCTCCGTCTGCCCAACCTTTAACCGTTTTAAAAACGGAATCACGACCGGTCCTAAAATTGCACTGATTGCAAAAGAAATCAAAACTGGTATCACTATTTCATAATTCATGACTAAACACCTCTTGTATTTTTTCTAACGTTCAATTCGCGTAACTAGTATACGTTATTTCCTCTCATTTATCAAGGTAAGGCAAAATGTTTTCGAAGATTTCCTTTGCCACCGGAGCCGCGATCGTACCACCATAATAGATTCCCTGCGGATTGTTGATCACAACTAATACGAGTACCTGCGGATCTTCTGCCGGCGCAAATCCCAGAAAAGATGAGATATATTTGTGCTCGCTTCGCGGCAGTGTCTGGGACGTCGCAGTCTTTCCTCCAATGGAAAAACCTTCTATTTTGGCATTTTTACCGGTTCCCTCTGAGACGACCTTCTCCAACAGATAGCGCATTGTCTCAGAAGTTTCATCCGTGCAGATATTCTCATGGGTTTCATAGGAAAAAGTTTTCACACTGTTTCCTTCCGCATCCTGCACCCGCACTCCAAAATGCGGTGTCACACGCGTTCCTCCATTTATAATAGAAGAAACGGTCGTAACAAGCTGTATCGGTGTGATCTGAAACGACTGCCCGAAAGAGATCGTGGCAAGTTCCACCGGTCCGATATTTTCCGTCTTATGCATGATCGTTCCCGCTTCCCCCGGCAGATCAATATTCGTTTTGGATAGTAACCCGAACTGCTTAAAATAACGGACAAAATTCTCTGCGCCCAGCCGTTCGCCAAGTTCCATGAAAACCGGGTTGCAGGAGTTCATGATCCCTGTCTCAAAGGTTTCCGCCCCATGTCCTGTCGTTCTTGCACACCGGATACGTCTGTCCTCCACGATCTTATATCCCGGACAAAAGAAAGCATCATCTAACTTTACCACGCCCTCCTCTAACGCTGCCGCTGCCGTTATGATCTTAAAGGTGGAACCCGGCTCGTAAGTATCACTGATACACTGATTTCGCCACATTTTATTCAGAAGTTCCTGTTTTTTTTCCGCTGTTAATGCCGCATTGTCATTCATCAGAGTGAACGGATCGTTCAGATCAAACTCCGGATAATTTACCATTGCCATAAGTTCACCATTCTGCGGATTCATGACGATCACGGAAACACTGTCTGCGGATTTTTTCGTGCAGACTTTTTTTGCAGCCTGTTCACAGTACATCTGGATGTTGTAATCTAATGACAGGCAGAGATCATAGCCGTTCACCGGTTCTAATCTGCTCTCCCCGGCGTTCTCAATCTCAATTCCCCGCGCATCGGTTAACGTTAAGATCTTTCCGTTTGTTCCCTGAAGATATTCATCATACTTTACCTCAAGTCCAAGGATTCCCTGATTGTCTGCTCCCGTGAAGCCTAGAACTTTTGACGCAAGTGTGCCATACGGATAATACCGCTTGTAATCTTCATCCACTTTCACGCCGGAAAGTCCATATGCCCGGATTGCATCCCCGGTCTCTTTTGGCACATTTGTTTTCACACGTTCTATGGAACTGACCTTTTCCACACGCTTTCTTGCGGTTTCCTCCGAAATACCAAGTTCTTTTATTAACATCGCAATGACTTTTTCAGGTTCCTCGATCTGATTGTGGATCACTGAGATCGTACACACCGATTTGTTCGTTGCGAGTACAGTTCCATTTACATCCAGAAGTTTTCCGCGCGCAGCCTTGATATCGCGTTCCCTCTCATGGAGATCTTCCGCCTTGTTTCCATAATATTCCGAGCAGAATATCATCAGATAGACCAGTCTCCCGATCAGAAACATCATGATAAAAAAGACTGCTACAAATACGATCATTACTTTTTTCCGGTTAAAGGTCTTATTCCGGTACATATAAACAAAAACCTCATAAAAGTCTTCCTTGCATTTTATTCCAACTTTTATGAGGTTATGTTTTTATTCATTGTTATCTGAGGTTGTTCCTGCTTCTTCTGCATTCACGCCGTCATTTTGGGCGTTTTCCTCGTTATTTTCTTCTGCTCCCGGAATCTCTTCCATCGTATCCGGGACATCATCTGTGCCCTCCGGCTCCGGTTCCGCGATATTATCCATATTTCCGGTAACGCGGTCTGTCACTGCCGATGCTCCGGTATCGGTTCCGGTAATATCCCAGCCGGAATGTAAACCGGTTGTCTCCTCATCCGGATAAATATTCATATAAGGAAGTACTTCCTCTAAAATCTCCCTTACGATGTTCTGTGCAAAAGTACTGTGTGGCTGGTCCGCATCATTCGGTTCATCCACAACGCAGTAAATCATAAGCTGCGGATCATCCACCGGTGCAAAACCAATAAATGAAACCAGATAATTGATACCGTCTCTTGGTACTTTCTGTGCTGTACCAGTTTTACCGCCCATCGAATAGCCGTCAACTTTTGCCGTGTTACCAGTACCGCCGGTAACAGTGGAATACATGTATTGTTTCAATGTATCACTGGTCGTCTTGGATATCGTCTCACGGAGCAGTGTCGGAGAAAATTCTTCGATCGTATTGCCATTTTCATCGGTAATCTTGCTCACAACTCTTGGCTGGTATAATTTTCCTCCGTTAATGATCGAGCAAAAACCTGTTCCAAGCTGGATCATTGTCGTATTGTAGTTCTGTCCGAAAGAATTGGTTGCAAGACTAAGCTGCGACATATCATCTAACGTATAGATCAGGGAATCTGTTCTCGCCTCACCCGGAAGGTCGATATTGGTTTTCTGACCGAAGCCAAAAATCTGCTGATACTTTGTAAAATTTTCTGCTCCGATGCGGTAGGACATCTGCATCAAGGCATCGTTGCAGGAATTCATCAGTGTCTGCTCCAACGTCTGCATGCCGTGTCCGCCTTTTCTGTAGGCAACACACTTAACTGTAAAACCGCTGAGCTGTTCGGCACCATCACAGAAAAAAGTATCATTTGTGCTGATCGTCCCCGTCTCTAACCCGGAAGCAACCGTAAATGGTTTTGCAGTGGAACCCGGCTCATAAGTGTACGTCAGACAGAAGTTCTGCCAGATCTGGTTTAATGCATCTAAACGTGCATCATCATCCATTGCATCAATTTCTTCTTCCGTATAGTATGCTGACAGATTCCACGGATCACTCAGATCATAATTCGGATACTGTGCCATTGCAAGCACATCTCCATTGTTCGGATTCATGATCAGAACTCCGATATGGCTGGCACCGCCTTCACCCTCACGGTAATTATTCTGATATGTTTCATTAAATTCTGCGATTTTCTTCTCTACTACCGACTGGATCGTAGCATCAATGGTTGTCACCAACGTGCTTCCGTTCTCTGCCGGTTTGATCGTTTTTTCAAAATTGCTGTCGGAATTCAGATAGCCATACTGTCTTCCGTTTACACCATTTAACGTATCATTATAATAGTTTTCAAGTCCATTGATTCCGAGATTTCCTGATGTTGTAAATCCAATCACGGAACTTGCGAGCTGACCATACGGATACTGTCTCTGGTATTCTTTTTCAAACCAGACGCCCTTAATACAAGGATTGACCAGTTTTCCCTTATCGTCGCGCTCCTCCTGCATATTCACAAAAGGCTGGATCGTATCATAGGATAAACGTTTTGCAAGTACAATATACCGGCTGTCCGGCGAATCCTTTACATAAGAATGAAGCTGTTCACTCGTCAGATCCGGGAAACAGCTTACAAGTGCATTGATCGTCGGTTCTACATATTTTTCGTCGTCGTTTAAAACGGAGCAGTCTAAGATCACGTTATAGACTGCGATACTGGTTGCTAACACAGTTCCTTTTGCATCTACAATATCGCCTCGCTGGTAAGGGATTGTCTGGCTGTCATATCCCTGCTGCGCAAGAACGATTTTCTCGTATTTTTCTCCACTGGTGTATTCAATATACATTAATCTGCCGATCAGTCCGACTAAAAGCACTGCTACCACCGTAAACATAACGATGAGTTTTTTCTGCATACGCTTCGGGAACTTTAACATCGGTCTCTTCGGTTTTCTTTTTGCCATTCTACCACCCGAAATATTTAGATTTCACCACTACTGTGGAATTTCGTTGTACTGATTCATATAATCTGTCTTATCTACAGAGTAATACACGATCTGATCTTCGGTCGCATAAAACATTCCAAGATCATTGATCGCAGTTTCCTTGATTGCATCAAGATCTACTGCTGTGTTGATCCGCTTGTAAGCCTCATCATTATCTGCTTTTAAGTCTGTGATCTGGCTCTCTAAGCTTGCGATTGTCTTCATGCGCGCTGTCACATCTGACTGAAGTTTGATATATGCTCCGCAGAAAACGCCAAATACTGTCACTGCCATGGTCAGAAATACCACATAACTTTTGCTCATTCTAAGAGCTTTTTCCTGATTTCTGGCTGCAGCACGTCTGCGCTTTCTTAATTCTTCCTCACGCTCTCTCTGCTGTCTGTCTCTGCGCTCCTGTCGGTAATCCGGCATTGCCTCCATGCGGCGTACAGTGTTGCCCTCTACCTGGTATGCTCTATTTCGATTGTTGTGATTTGCTGTTCTGTTTGGCATCTGCTACACCCTTTCAAATACTCTTAATTTTGCGCTCTTGGAACGGGAGTTCACTTCTAATTCTTCCTCGGAAGGAAGAATCGGTTTTCTTGTGACTACCTTTCCTTTTGATTTCTTGCCACATACGCACACTGGAAAATCACTCGGACAGGTACATGGGTTCTCATTTCGTTTAAAATTCGTCTTGACAATGCGATCCTCTAAGGAATGGAATGTGATAATACAGATTCTTCCACCCGGATTCAAAAGATCGATCATATCGTCTAAATTATTCTGAAGTACTTCTAATTCTTTGTTCAGTTCAATACGGATTGCCTGAAACGTTCTTTTTGCCGGATGTCCGCCGGTCACCTGCACTTTCATCGGAATGGAAGCCCTTATAACCTCTGTCAGTTCTCCGGTTGTCTCGATTGGTTTCTTTGCACGCTCCTGCACGATATGCTTTGCGATATTCTTTGCAAACTTGTCCTCGCCATAATCGCGGATAATGCGGTAAAGATCCATCTCACTGTATCCATTCACGATATCTTTTGCTGTCAGGCTCTGTCTGTCATCCATTCTCATATCAAGTGGAGCGTTCTCATCGCGATAGGTAAAACCGCGTTCCGGTGTATCCAACTGGAAAGAGGATACCCCGAGATCCAACACGATACCATCTACTTTCTCCACGCCGATCCGATGAAGTTCTTCCTTCATATTGGCATAATTGCTTCGGATGATTGTGATCTTGTCCCCAAATTCTTTCAACCGTTCCCCGGCTGCTGCGATCGCGTCCGCATCCTGATCGATTCCGATCAGCCTTCCTTTTTTCGATAACCGCGAAGCCACCTGATAAGCATGTCCGCCACCGCCAAGGGTTCCGTCTACATAGATTCCGTCAGGCTTGATATTCAAATTTTCGATTGTCTCATTTAGTAATACTGAATAATGCTTGAATTCCATTGCAATCCTCTCTGCCTGTCCTTAGCTTCGGCTGTCTGCTTTATTATTATGAACTTAGATACTGAATCCTAAATCTGCCATGTGTTCAGCGATCTCGTCCATCTCATCTTCATCGTAAGTATTCTCCTGCCATCTGTCTTTGTCCCAGATCTCCACTCTGCTTAAGACTCCGACTAAAACGACATCTTTGGTAAGATTGGCATATTCTCTCAAAACTGGTGGGAGAAGAATTCTTCCCTGCTTGTCCAGTTCACAGGAAGCTGCTCCTGCAAAAAAGAAACGTGAAAACTTTCTTGCATCCTTGGAAGTCATGGAAATGTTTCGGAATTTTTCTTCAATGTTGTGCCATTCTTCTAATGTATACACAAATAAGCATCCATCCAGTCCCTTTGTCACTACAAATTCATCGCCAAGCTGCTCTCTGAATTTGGCTGGAACTATCAGTCTGCCCTTTGGATCAACTGTGTGGTTGTATTCTCCCATAAACATGACACAATCACCTGCCTTCATGCGGCAGCTGGTTCCTCTTGATTTTCCATTGCTGTGGTCATTTACCACCACTTTGAACCATTCTCTACCACTTTCCACCACTTTTAAACATATATTAGACTATTCTTAAGAAAAAATCAATATTTTGGTATAAAAAAATAATGCCAAACCAGTATTTTTCTGATTTGGCATTATTTTCCATTCTTCTCTACTTATTTTTCTCCGTTTCCTCGATATACTCTTCGATCAGTCTATCAAGCCTAGTACTTTTTTGATAGTAGTTATCAAATTTATCCTGACGTAAAAGTGCCTGATCCAGTTCGAACCGAACGGATTCAATTTCCTGCTGTAATTCATTCAACTTTCTCATATGAATCCTCCTTATTTTCTCAATGGAAAATGCAATTTACATATATATTTCTGCTAATTGCCGGAGCGGAGAAATGTTCTTTCCCCTTTTTTATATTCTCCATATTACTATCCGCAGATTCAAAAATCAAATGAAATAGCTGACGAGTTTTCTCCAAAATTCGACACACAAATTCTTTTCTCTCTCCACATGTGCCTGTTTCCTGCAAAAACAGCGCACCCATTTTTCGACTTTTGGTGCGCTGTTTATAAAAAATTAATATTTTAATTGAGTGTATTCCTATCGTTTTTATATGTTTTCCGTTTTTTAGGAATGTTTGATCCGGAATTCGGCTCTTTTTTCCGCTAATAACTGTGTCATGGCTTCCAGTGCTTTGTAATTCACTTCCACGATATGATGAATGTCATCCTCCACATCATGTTTTCTCACAAGGTAGTCATCATGGGATTTCTGGATGAAATCGCAGAGGTTCTTAGCGTTCTTAAACTCGGCATGCTCTGTCTTGTGCGGCTTTGCGGCGTCTGTTTTGATGTACTTTCTCAGATCACGTTTCAGCTTTTCCTCATACGAGCAGTGATCCTTCAAGCTTCCCGGATAAATCTTATTGTGGGGATAAGTGAAGTAATCTGCAAGATAATGGCTGATCTGTCCCAAATCCATGTAATATTTGCGTCCTTTTTTCTTCTCGACAAGCTTCTTTCCTTCTGAAAGACGCTCGATATGACGTCTGATGTCCGGATATGTGCCCTCTATCTCATGTCTCTTATATAGAAAGGACGGCTTGATGTCCGGCAGAACACTTCCTATATAAAAAGAAAATTTATGTTTTTTCAAATCTTTGTCTTCGATGTTATTTACGATATAACGTGCCAGTGAAATATGTGATTTTTTTCTCATAAGTACCGCCTCCATAAAGGAATCTCTTTGTTTTTCCAACTCTCATACTACATCTATGAAACCAAAGAAACAAGAGTCTCTTTGTAAACTTTTTGTGTAATTTCTGTGTTCATATACACACGTACCTGAGCCGAAAAGTACTCAGCTACTGTCTGTACAATCGCTTTTCTTCTGAAATACGCGTCTTATGCAAATTATTTTGCACAGGACGCGCACTTCATTTTACCACATATTCACTTTACTTACTCGTACTTGCAGTTACATTCAAAGCTTGCACACTCTGTCTCGCCGCACGTACATGCTCCGGCACCGGAAATACCGATATGATCTGCATGACATTTTTCGTTTTCATTGAAACGGCAGTGTGTCGCTTCACAAGCAACGTCGATTTCCTTGGAAACATCTTTTAATGCGTTACATGCTGCGCCGTTGCTGCCACGCTCCTTGAAGCTGCCGCAGCAGGTGCTGCCGGATTCTGTTGCCTCGCGTCCTTCCACCTGAATATCGCCTTTGCAGCAACAGCCGTCCTGGTTGTTGAAGCTGCATCCTTTTACTGAACAATCCAAATACGTCATACTTTTTTGCTCCTTTTCCTTGTTTTTGAAGGGCGGATAATCATCTGATCACATAATGCCCTAGATTAGTATGGCGGTTTTAGGAGAAAATATGCAAAAAGAGCATCTGTCTTTTTGTTCGACACATGCTCTTTTCTTTTTCATTTATTTTTTAATTATTTTAATGCGGCAGGATTGATCTTCTTTGTTGCAATCTCATCCTTTAACATTGCAAGGAACTCTTCTTTTGGAACGGTTGTGGTAGCCTGCTCACCGTGAAGCCTGTAGCTTACCGTTCCGTCTTTTACTTCGTTCTTTCCAAGAATGATGAGGTAAGGAACTTTCTCTACCTGTGCAGCTCTTACACGGTAGCCGAGTTTCTCGGCACGCTCGTCGATTTCCACACGGATATCATTTGCATCCAGATAATCGAGAAGTTCATGGGAGTATGCATTTAACTCCTCATCTTCATTCTTAACCGGAATAATTCTTGCCTGAACCGGTGCTAACCAGAGTGGCAGATTTCCTTTTGTTTCCTCTAAGATGTAAGCCATGAAACGGTCAAGGGAACCAAGGATTGCTCTGTGTAAAACAACCGGTGTTTTCTTTGTACCGTCTTTGTCAATGTAAGTCAGATTGAATTTTGCAGGTAAGCAGAAATCAAGCTGGCAGGTGGAAAGTGTATATTCATTTCCGATCGCCGGTTTTACATTTACATCAAGTTTTGGTCCATAGAATGCAGCCTCACCGATTTCCTCTGTGTAATCGATTCCAAGGTCATCTAATACTTTTCGGAGTGCATTCTCTGCTGTGTTCCACATCTCATCGTCATCATGATATTTTACTTTATCAGCAGGATCTCTTAAGGAGAGCACGCAACGGTAATCTGTGATGTTGAAATCCTTGTAAGTATCAAAAATCAGATCTACAACCTGTGAGAACTCTGACTCGATCTGTTCCGGTGTTACGAATAAATGTGCATCATTCTGGCAGAAATGACGTCCTCTCTCGATACCTTTTAATGTACCGCTGGCTTCAAAACGGAAGTCATGCGCGATCTCACCGATACGGATTGGAAGATCTTTATAAGAGTGCATTCTGTTTGCGTAAATCATCATATGATGTGGGCAGTTCATTGGACGAAGAACAAAGGATTCTCCCTCCACTTCCATTGCAGGGAACATGTTGTCTTTGTAGTGATCCCAGTGGCCGGATGTTTTGTATAAATTAACGGTACCAACACATGGTGTCATGACATGAAGATATCCAAGCTTTCTCTCTTTTGCTTTGATATAATTTTCAAGTTCCTGCCATACTGTGTATCCTTTTGGAAGGAACATTGGAAGTCCACGTCCAACAAGGTCATCCGACATGAAAAGATTCATCTCTTTACCGATTTTTCTGTGGTCACGGTCTTTTGCTTCCTCAAGAAGTTTTAAGTGCTCCTCTAACTCTTCCGGTGTTGGGAAACATACACCGTAAATACGCTGCATTACGTGATTGTTTGCATCCCCTTTCCAGTATACGCCGGAGTATTTTACAAGTTTAAAGTTCTTGCATAACTTTGTATTGTCTACGTGAGGTCCACGGCAGAGATCAGTGAAATCTCCCTGGTCATAAACAGAGATATTGCCGTCTTCCAGACCTTCGATCAGATCCAGCTTGTATGGATCATCTTTGAACATTTCCATTGCTTCTGCTTTGGAAATCTCACGTCTGTAAATCTTCTTGCCTTCCTTGCAGACTTTCTTCATCTCTTTCTCGATTGCTGCAATTGCTTCATCGTTGATGATATCATCGCCAAGGTCAATATCATAATAGAAACCTTCTTTTACAACTGGTCCTACCCAGAACTTTGCCTGTGGGTATAAGTGTTTTACTGCCTGTGCCATCACATGTGCGCAGGAATGGTTTAAAGTATTCAGTCTTTCGTCTGCTTTAAAATCTACCATTTTCTTCATTTCCTTTCGCTATATAAAAATAAGTTTCTGTAGGAAGTATCTCCGATTCTCTGTACAACATAAAAAATCCCTGATACTGCATTCCTACAATATCAGGGACGATATACTTATCGTGGTTCCACCCATCTTCATCTCTCCGTCTTACCAGACATCAATCTTCTTACTGCCTGTCCATTCCAGAGAAATCTCATTCTTGATTGTAACGGTATCACCGGACCGGATTGGGGTCACTCAGAGTTGGTCTTCACATAATTCTTAGCCGGAACGCTCACACCAAACGCTTTCCTCTCTGGGACTTTTGCTTATGCTACTCTTCTCTTCATCGTTTTGACTAGGGTCATTCTATACCCTTTTCTTCTATCTGTAAAGTATTTTTTACAATTCCGATATGACGGACTATCTTCCGCAGCAGTATTTGTACTTCTTACCGCTTCCGCATGGGCATGGATCGTTACGTCCGACTTTTTTGCCTACATGAACAGTGCCGGATTTCTTCTGCTCTAAGAATAAAGTTTTTCTCTTCTCATCATCGAAAATCTCTTTCCACTGTGGTAATTCATATAACCAGTCTGCTTTTGCGTCAACCATGTTTTTGTATAATTTTTCTTTGTCAAAAACAAGGTTAACTTTTGTATCTTCTTCCATGGTGTCGATTGGATTAGCCTCTACCAAGCTGTCGTTGATTCCATCTAAGAATCCTGTCATCTCCATAACACTGAGGTTGTACTTCTCTGCAAGCTCTTTTACAGTTCCTTCTACTTTCTCATCTGGATTTGTTAAAAGCTGTTCGTATACGCCCTTCTCTAAAAGGAAGTATCTCTGCCAGAATCTCTGTAATTCACCTCTATCTGCTTTCTCATTATAGGCAACTTTCTGCCACTGTTCCAATAATGCCATGTTACATTCCTCGATTTCTAATTATAGTATATTTGCATCACGCATAGATGCATTTGTTATTATAGCAAATATTGATGGGTTTTTCAAAGGATTTTTTTGGTGGGGCGAATGCATACCAAATTTTCAGGTTCTTATATACATTATCACATAAAATTATTAAGTGCTAACAACAATTCGTCTATCTGACAGATCCTTCATTAAGTTGTAATCGTAAAGGTTGTAAATTATATTTTTCGTATTTATATCGAATAAATCTTGAAAAATCTTCTTCATGCGTTGAAATTATCATCTGATAATCTCTAAATTCATTTCTCATCAATTCAACTAAAGACGCAATATTCAAATCATCCATTGTTTGAACCGGGTCATCAATTAATATACACGGAAACTTTTCGCTACCATAAATCTTGTTCAATGTTAATGTAAGCGCAATTATTACCCCTGTTAACTGACCAGAGCTTAATGTATACAAAATATCATGATCTGGCTGATTTGCAGATAAAAATCTTATACGTTCTAGTTTTTCATCTTTAGCATCACATTTAATAAATATACCCAGCCCACCTTGATAATATTGTAAGACTCTTCCGGCATAAATATATAGGGGAATTTGAATTTCTCCAATTATGTCTTTTTGATATTTTCCTATTTTGTTTTTATAAATTGTCACAACTTTATCTACATCATTTTTCATATTAATCAATTCTGAAACTGTCTTTTCTTTCATCTCTAGTTGTTTTTTCATATCCTCTAACTTCTCATATTCCTCTAACTGATACTGTTCTTCCAGATATAAACGTTTATCATTTTCATCATCTTCTGATATAATACATATATTTTCTATCTTTGCTTCAAAAATACTATTAAATATATCCAAAAATCCATTTGCATTTTCCATTTGCAAATATTCAATCGGTAATTTTTTTATGTAATTATCATTTATCGTTTGAATAAACTCTTGTATTTTAATTTCCCAATCATCTTCTTTGTTTAATTGAATATTATATTCATGTATGTCTATATGTTGCTTTGTAAGGAAATCAACAAATTGATTATACTCATCCGAAATAAAAGAAAATTTTTCCACAATATTTTTTATTATGTCATTTTTCATATAACCATTACTATTTAAAAATCCTTCGATTATATCTTTAAATCTCTTATTATATTCTACTTGTAGTTTTTCTAAACCTTGATTTATTTTTTCTGATTCTAAATCGTTACACTTTTCAAGTGTTTCTGCCATTTCCTTTACAGCAGCAGCATATTCATTCTGAGATGTATAATCGTTTCCGCAATACGGGCAGTAAACATTCTTCCCAATAATTGTTCCACCATCTTGCGTCCATTGTAAAAAACTTTTATCTAAATTATCCCTCGCAGTTTTAAATTTTTCTAATGACTTTGAATATGTAGTCTGTTTTTTTCTTGCCTCAAAAATTTCATTTTGAATCAGAACTAAACTATCAACCTCTTCATCTATCTCAAGTTGTTCTTTTAATATTTTAAAATCTACTTTTTCTACATCTACAACCTCTTCATTTTCTTTTAAAGGTAATAAACTTAAATACATGAATTTTTTATATTTCTTATTATTCTCCTCAATATCCTTTTGCCAAATATCAAATACAAAAAGTTTTTTTAAAGATTCCAAATCTTCTATATAAGATTTGAATTTGAAATTATTGTAACTAAGAATAAAGTCATCCAAATTCCGAGAAAATAATGCCGTTTTTTTCAATTCAGCTAACATTTCCTCTAACTTATTTTTATCTTTAACTCTTACAATTTTTTCGTTCCAATATGGTTTTTTCGAGCATTTATAAAATAAATCCTTATATTTTCTTTTTTCAATACTATTTTCTTGATTACTTCCATTTTCTTCTTTATAACCGTTATACTCTGCACGTTTTTGTTTGCACTCATTCTGTAAAGTTTTTATTTTTTTTGCTAACTTGGTTTTAAATTTACTAAAATCTGTATATTCATTTATCTCTTTTTCTATATTAAATAATGTATTAATCTGCTCCATTCTTTTAGACTCAGGTGCAGATAAAAATTTCAACCTATCTTCCTGCGAAATATAATAGAAACTATCATAATATGTTATCAAATTTTTTCCAAGGTATTGTTCAATTATATCATCTGCATTCTTATTCGTCTTTCCATCATACACAATTTTATCATTTAAAATGATTTTTGTTTTTGTAACATTCCTTAAATTTTTAGGATTATTCTGTACACCGGAAATATTCTGAGCATCAATACTCCTCTGAATTTCCAAAACTTCTTCTTTTGAAATAAATTCTCCTCTTATCTCAACTACTTGTTTAGTATCTTTTGCCATAAAATGTGTATCATAACTTATGTTTCCTGATACCTCCGGACATTCCTCCGCACGCTTTATATTTCCTGTCAATATATATTCAATTGCTTCAAATGTACTTGTTTTTCCATAACCGTTAGGTCCATCTAGAACAATCAAATCCGCACTTTTAAATTCAATATTTTTTTTGTCAAACAATTTATAATTGTTCATATAAATTTTATTTAACCTAAATTTATTCATCATCAACAGCCTTTCCATAATACAACTCATGCAAATCATCAATATTATCATCTACCATATTTATTTTTTCATTAATGTCACCTTGTAGTAGAAATTCGTATATTTTTTGCAATTTTTCATTTTTAATCTCATCTTCTATATCTTCTGATAAAGTACTTGCTTTCTTTTCTTTCTCTATGGGCAGCTTAATACTAGGCATCTTAATTAATAATTTAGATATAAAATTATAACCCATATCATTTTTTTCATGAAAGTCAACAAATCTATTTACCTTAACTATTTGTTTCTGCATGTATGAAATGTAATTTTGACAAGATCCTATTTCCTTTAAAAATTCTTTTATCTCTATTTGTAAATAAGGACAAACCATCTTTTTAAAATAATAAGGATTTTCTTCTATAGCTAATATTTTTTCCATCAAATTTTCGTAGTCTTTTTCACATTCCACACCTATTAACCACGTTGTATTTTTTTCTATTCCTGTCTCCTGCGCAAATAATCCTTTTATACCTTTAAATATTTCTGCTTGTAATTCTTCGAAATCAATATTATAAAAATCTTGCTCCTTACATATAGAAACAATATAATATAATGAATTTTCCGCATTTTGGTTAATATATCCCCACACAGAAACTTCTTTTCGATCTAATATTATTTCCTTTGAATTTTCATATCCCAATTCTTCAAGTATCTTATCAGCAATATTTTTAAACTTCTTCAACTGTTCTCGTTCCATATTTCTCCTTAGCTTTTTCAACTGAAATCAATCCAACTTTTTTTGTTTTTGTTATATTCATATATTTTAATGTATCTTCTATATGATCCTCTTTTTCCGTTATAATATTAATATCTCGTGCTGTATCAAATATATCTTCCGCATCATAATTTCTAGTTATTAATTTATCAATTTCCATCAAAACAGTATCATAGTTATCATTATTTATTACTTTTTGGCAAACATCCTGAATATCATTCTCAACTAATCCCTGTATTGTTTTCCTTTGTATTTTAGGTCTATCCGCATCAATTATTGTTGACATCATAAACTTGTCATCTATTTGACACAGTACTTTATACTGCTTAAAAAAGAATTCTCTGTCTATCTCCGTTATTTCAGGAAAAAAGGAATTCTCCAAATCTGTTTTTGAAAATAACTCACTTTTATTTTGTGATAGATCCTCATTTTTGTGCAAAGCCATAATATGAAATATTGCTTCTAATTCTGATATAGAACTTGACAAAATTTCAGTAGAAATTTCGTGTAGCTTACAGCTATGACAATTTTCTTCACTGCTCGCTTCGCAAATATCATCTAAGCAATACTGTTCCAACATAGTCGAATATATCAGTTTATGTCTTAATATCACTTCTTCCTTCGTTGTTTCACAAATTTCAGAGGTATCTTTATCTAAAATATCCTTAAATTGATTTAGAAATATTTGATTTTCTTTTTGCCCCTGCTCTGCCCTGTTAGTAATATTGCCATTTATCAAACCTAAAAGTTTTATATAATATATATCTTCTTTTCCTTTACGATATTCTGCCTTATCTCCCCAATATTTTTTTATTTCTTCCAATGTCATATTTTTAACTTCTAAACTATCAGCAAAATCATTTCCATTTGAATATTTAAATACTTCAATTTTGTCAATTGCTTGTTCTTTCCCTACAAAATCATATTCCTGTTTTTTCTCCTCCAAAACATTTCTACAAGTTTTCATGAAGATGACTTCCGTAATATCTTCTTTTTTCTGAAAATTGTTTTCTTTTTCCATCTTATCTATAAGCAACTTATTCATAGCATTTGTTCTTCGATTTATTTTATGTGTGTTTGGATTCCACATTGATAATATTTCATCATAAATTTTTTTTTGCAGCTCCGGTTTCATAACAATCGCATTCAATTCTTGTATTTTTTGAGGATAATAATTCTGCATCTGATCTGTTATTTCTTTTTTCCAATTGTCTGTTATAATCTCATTTTTTATATGCAAAAATCCTCTCTTAATGCCAGGGTAATCCCTAATTTTCTTTACAATATTAGATAATGCCTCGTTATAATTTTCCATTTTGTTGTCTTTTCTATTCTTTACCTGATGAACTGATTCATATTCTTTTTTCTCTCCTTTTCCTTTTCCTATAGAAAAATCTTCTATCCCCTCTGATTCCAACCAAAACTCTGTCACATCTGAAATTTCGTTTATCTTGGTTAATGCTACTAATAATGCTACTTTTCCCTGATACATATAACCATTCCAATTAGCTGATGCATCCCAACCATTTTCTTTATCCATTTTTTCACCTTCTAACTAATTTCAATATCCTCTGTTCCTTCAATATTTCACTGACTCCATATTTCATTAACACATTAAAACTTCCTTTATTTCCCCTCCTCTCACCCAAAACATCAAACATGAACTTTATAAAATTATGCACTAAACTGAGGCATAATTTATCTAAAAAAATTTATACATCTTGCTAAAATATTTCTTTTCATTTTACCACCCGACATAAAACGACACAATGAACTTACGTGAAATCGAAAGTTATTTTTTACAAAAAAACACCCTAATAGAATGGATTCTAATCAGATTCTCATCTGATTGATCATTCTATTAGAGTGCTTCTACTTTAAAATTTCTGTCATGGTCTGAGTTCATTTCCAAAGCCGCCAAATTCAAACACTTTTTGTATCTGTGTCCTGATCTTCGATTCGGTCATGAAGCTGCTCGAACTTGATACGGATATCCCTTGACATCTGATGATGGTGTATCCTAATCCCGATCGTGATGCCGGTCAGGACAAGCCCTGTCATGGCAATGATGATCAGGACTGTCTCAACCTTTACTTTTAACGGCTTTTTCTCAGTCGTAGATGGATTCTGCTTCCCAGCTGATGATGTTTCCGTTTTCTGCGTTGATCTCAAATTCATACTTTACCTCCGCATAGTAGGCTTCCCCTTCATAGAGAGATATGCCGTCGTCATAGTCCGGATGGATGTAGATGTTTCCGGCATCGATGCCAGGGATCCTGTCCATGACGGTCTGTTTTGCTGTCTCGATGGAAACACCGCCCGGTGCTGTCTGCGATGTGCCGGCTGCATTCCGGGAACCTGTCGTGCCATCCTGCGATGCACTGTATCCCCTGTCTATCACTTCGGAGTCTGCCGAGAGGATGCGTCCATCGGATGCATCCAGCTCATAATCGTACTCCACTCCGGCTGCGGTAAATTCCACCTCATATCTGGCACGGCCGTCATCCCAGTCCTGCTTTACTGTGATATACTGGATCTGTTCTTCTGTGACCCCTGCATTCCCAGCTGCGATGTTCTTCGCTTCCTGTTCCGTGATGCCGCCGTTTACCATTGTGGCAGAACCTGCTGCCTCGTTTTGTGACCCGCCTGCCTGTGATGTCCCACTGCTGTCGTTGTTTCCTGTCTGTGCTGTATGATCTGTTGTGTTGCTGCCGTTTTGTGCTGTTCCTGTTCCACTGCTATAAGTCCTGCGGCAAGCATTCTTTTTTTATTTCTCACGTTTGTCCTCCCATTTCTCCATTGATTCAATGATGCGTTCCATCCTGATGGCTGCTGTTTTCTGCCGGTGCTTTTTCTCACACCTTGAAGATCTCAGTGTCTGCCTTTAACGTTTCTGCCGCTGCGCCTGCCTGTTCCGTGGTCTCTGCCACCTCGGAGCACCGCATGGTGATGTTCTGGATGCGTTCTGCCATGTCGGAGGTCCCGCTTGCGCCCTCGTTTGCTGCATTTGCAACGCCCTCGATCGCATTCATCATGCCGTCCATGGAAGCTAAGAGTTCCTCGGATGTCGCACTGAAATCCGACACCAGGCCGTCCACAAACTCGGAATCCCGGTTGTAGGCATCCGCAAGGCTCTCAAAGCTGTCATAGCTGGATTTCACATCAGTTGCGACAAAGTCTAACAGACGCCTGCTGTCCTTTGTGAGCTGGTTCACCGCTTTCACCACGCTGTCCGTGACCTCCTGGATGGTTGTCGCCGTCTCTCCTGATTCCGTAGCAAGCTTCCGGATCTCGTCCGCCACGACTGCAAACCCTTTTCCCATCTCCCCGGCACGTGCCGCCTCGATGGAAGCATTTAAGGATAAAAGATTGGTCTGGTTGGTGATCTCCATGATCGCCTGTGCCAGGACCTCGATCCGGGATACCACTTCCACATCCTGCAGTGCCTGATCGAGACTTACCTTGATCTCGCCGTGCATGCGCTGTGCATTGGCACGGTTCTCCGTGGTCTCTTTCTTCGCATTGATGGCACGGGTATGGATGTCATTGACACGCTCCGCACCTTCCTGTGCGCTCTCCGCGATGTTTTTGATCGCCCGGTTGATCTCCTCTGACATGGTGTTCATCTCCGTTGCGGATGCTGCGGATTCCTCCATGCTCGCTGCAAGCTGCTGTGTCGTTGCGGAAATGCCTTCCATCTCGCCGTTGATCTCATCCACGTTTTTCCCGATGAAGGAGACATGGCCACTCAGGGACTCTGCATTGTCCTTCACGCTCCCAAGATGTCCCGCAAAGCTCTCCCGGATCTTGTGGAAAGCTGCCGCAAGGTTTCCGATGCTGTCTTTCCTGTCTAAATATTTCTGTTCCACATCCTGTGTGAAATCGCCCTGTGCGAGGGTGTCCGAATAGCTGCAGGCAAGGTCGAGGCTCCTGATGTAATCAATGATGCCTGCAGCACCCACAACGATCGTGATGATAAGCCCGGCTGCCATAAAGGCTGCCATTTTTTTCACATCGGAAGCGATCATTGCCGCAAGCTGGCTCTGCGCCTGCGCCTGTCCTGCACCGTCCATGAGGCTTACTGCGTATGCTGCGAGCTGTTCCATGCAGTTTTTCGCATATAGCACTGCCCCTGCACCGAGCAGTATCACAAAAACGAATACGATCTTTGTTCCAAATTTCGTCTTTCCCATAATTTATCTCTCCTGTTCCTTATATGATATTTGCAATCATTCTCTTCCTGCCTCAGGCTGTGCAAGGATGTCTTTTTTTTCCCAGTCTGCAACAAATTCCACGCACCTGTCTGCCGGGAGCGGCCTGCTGATCAGGTAGCCCTGTAAAAAGTTGCAGCCGAGCTTTTCCAGCTGTGCTGCCTGTTCCCTTGTCTCGATTTCCTCTGCCGTCACCCAGATGTGGTTCCTCTGGGCGAACACGAGGAGCGTCTGCACGATCGGCATTCCCATCTTCCTGCTCCCGATGCCCCAGACCAGCTCCTTGTCCAACTTGATGCTCTGGAACTCGAAATCCATCAGCCGCACGAAATTGGATTCGCCCTTGCCGAAATCATCCATGACCAGGTTGAACTTCTTATCCTGCAGCCTGTGTGCGGTCTCCAGGAGCTTTCCGTTATCCGCCGACTTCCCGAGTTCCGTCATCTCCAGCCAGATTTTCCCGTGCTGGAGTCCGTACCGGTCCAGGCATCTGCTGATCTCCTCCCAGACAGTCTCCACCATGCAGGTCTGCGGCGACAGGTTCACGTTAATCCTCGTGATGCCGTGTTCCGCAAACCTCGTGAACCACCGGCAGCACTCCCGGATCATCCACAGGTCGATGTCATGCACCCAGCCGCATTCCTCTGCCTCCTGCACAAGGCTCTCCGGGTCGAGGAAACCTCCCTTCCCGTCCTTTGCACGGAACAGCGCCTCAAGCCCGGTGATCCTGTGCTTTTCCACGTTGTAGATGGGCTGGAAATAAGCTTCCATCCCAAGACTGGAAATATCTTCCCAAGTATAAGCTCCTGTAATGCTCATGGTCTTTTACCTCTTACCCTGTTTTTTTATTCCATCTCCCAGCCCCCGCTGCCCAGATGACCTTTCCTTTTATCTCTTCCCTTCCTGCCGCACCGAGCGTCCTGCTGTCCATGGACACCGGGCGGTTGTCCCCGAGGAAGAAATAACTCCCTTCCGGCACGGTGTACGGATAATCCACGCTGTCTCCTGTTTCCGACATGCCGTAGATGACATCCGTCTCCTGCACTTCTGCGCCGTTCCTTGTCAGGTGTCCCTCACGGTCCACCCCGATCACATCCCCCGGCAGCCCTGCGATGCGCTTGATCAGGTATTCCCCGGATGCATCCTTTAAGATGACGGCGTCCCCATAGTCCACGCCGTCCGGGAGGATGCGCAGGAAGAACACGATATCCCCGGGATGACAGGCAGGGCGCATGGAATTTCCATCCACGCGCATGATCCCGCACACCCTGAACACCATGAGCCAGACCACAAACAGGATGGCGGCGCGCTCTGTGCGCATCTTTCTTTTCCGTTTTTCCTCGCGGATCTTCAGGAGTGCCATGTCAAGGCTGTACTGTTCTCCCCCGTTCATGGCTGTTCCCGGAGACCGGTCTCTTCCAGTCTGTCTGCCTGTATCTGTCCCGGTCTCTGCGGCTTTCCATGCAGATCCCGGGTGTCTTCCTCCGGCGGACACCCTGCAAAGATGCAGTCCAGGCCTTTTTTCAAGGATTCCAGCCGGCTGCGGTACTGATGGTAGAGCGCCTGTTGCTTCTCCACTTTCTCCCTTGTCTTTGTCAGGATGACATCCATCTGTCTCCCTGCCTCTGCAAGGATCTCCTCCGCCTGCCGCCCTGCCTCTGCAAGGATCTCCCCTGCCTTCCTCTCTGCCTCTGTAAGGGTCTCCCCTGCCTTCCTGTCCGCCTCTGCAAGGGTCTCCCCTGCCTTCCTGTCCGCCTCTGTAAGGGTCTCCCCTGCTTTTCTGTCCGCCTCTGCAAGGGTCTCCCCTGCCTTTCTGTCTGCCTCTGCAAGGATCCTCTTTTCTGCTTCCCCGGCCTCTTTGAGCATGCGTTCCTTTTCGGTGCCGGCATGGTCGAGGATGGCCGCCGCAGTCTCCTTTGCACCGCCCAGGATCTCCTCCGCCTTTCCTTCTGCCTCCGCATAGAGCTTCTCCTGTGTGGGGATCTGTGCCCGCAGTCCTGCGTTCTCTGCCGCAAGCTGCATCTTTTCCAGATATAGTTCCCTCACTGCCTCCCCGTTCTTCTGTCCATAGTACTCCACCAGCTCCCTGATGTAGAGCACGACTTCCTCACGGTCATACCCTAAGACGGCTGTCCTTAACTTTTCTATTTCCTTAACAAAATTCCTGTCTTTCATGATCTGTCACTTCCTTATAATCCCTTTTTCAGGCACAACAGGGGCAGCCTGCGCTGCCCCTGTCATGTCATCCTGCAAGTTCTCTTGAAAGTCTTGATTCAAACACTGCAAGAGCTGCCATGCAGCCGGCTGTAATGACTGCGCCGGCTATATAGATCGGAGTATCTGCCACACAGTGCCTGCCTGTCACAGCCAGTAAGATGCCCGCTGATATATAGGCTGCACACATCACCACCTGGGCTGCGATACATTTTTTCTGCGTCTTCCGCAGTGCTTTTCTTCTTTCAGGATCCATGGTCCTTATCCTCCTATCATTTTTGTTTTTGGGTTACTGTCTTACTCTCCGTCAAGTTCCTCACGGATCTTCCGGATACGCAGGACTGTGTATCCTGCGATCACAAGGATCAGGATGACTGGATACCAGTGGAATCCGCAGTCTGCGAAGCTGATGTGTCCATCTGCATCACTGCTGTCTGCCGGGATGCTGTCGTCTGTGTTTCCGCTTCCGTCTGCGATATCTGTAGTATCATCAGAACCTGTATCTGCACCGGTCTCTGTGCCTTCTGTCACATCCTCACCATCCGTTTGGACTGACTCATTGTTGTTTCTGTTGTTCCTGCTGTGTTTGTTGTTTTTGTTTCTGCCGGACGCATTGTTTCCATCCGCTGCGGCGATATCTGTGGCATTCGTCTTGCCATCTGTGACCCCGGTATTGGTTCCGTTCGTATTTCCATTGCTGTTTCCACCGCTGCCGGAGCCGCCGTTATTGTTTCCGTTATCTCCGCCATTGCTTCCACCATTGCCGCCATTGTTGTCTGGTTTGCTGCCGTCACTGCCGGAGCTGCCGTTGTTTCCACTGTTGGAGCTGCCGCCGTTTCCGCCGTTGCCCGGATTCTTGCCGTTTCCTCCATTGCCTCCGTTTCCACCGTTTCCGCTGTTGGATTCACCGCCGGTTCCACCGTTTCCTCCGGTTCCGTTGTTGGAGTCTCCGCCATTTCCGCCGTTTCCTCCGGTTCCGCTGTTGGATTCTCCACCGTTTCCGCCGGAGCCACCATTGCCGTTGTTGGAATCTCCGCCGGTTCCACCGTTTCCTCCGGTGTTGTTACCACCGTTGCCTCCGGTTTCGCCTGAGCTTCCTCCATTACCGCCGGATCCGCCGTTGCCCTTGTCTGAGTCTCCGCCATTTCCGCCGTTGCCTCCGCTGTTCGTGCCGCCGTTGTTATTGCTTTCTCCTGTGGAGCCGTTGCCGCCGTCTCCTCCGTTTCCGCCCGGGTTCGTGTTATCTCCTGTTGCGTTTCCGCCGTTTCCTGCATCACCGCCTTTGACGGTTCCGCCAGGATTGATGGTGATGGTCTTATCGCCTGCGCTGACTCCGTTTCCACCGTTTCCACCATTGCCAGGGATACCGGCTGCGGAATCTCCACCTTTACCACCGTTGCCGCCGGTTACAGTTCCACTGACTGTCGGAGTGATCTTGCCGTTACCATCGATACCGGCTCCACCATTTCCTCCATCTTTGCCTTCTGTGCCGTTTGCACCGTTACCACCGGTCACGTTTGCATTGCTTCCGATGATAATTCCGGCATCTGCTGTATCACCACTGGCTCCGATACCGGCTGCTCCATCTGGATGTTTAGCAGAACCGTCTCCACCTTTGATCGTACCGTTTACGATTTCAAGATTCGTTCCCGGATGTTCGTTGCTGTTAACATCCTTGACAAATTCCAGTCCCGGTTTTGCCTCATTATTATCATCTGCCTTGTCACCTGTGATGGTCTTATCATTTAAGTCGATCTTGACCTCACCCCATGTGTCAGGGATCTCAACTGTGTGGTCGATGTCTTTCTTCACGATGACTTTGTAGTTGCCGTCATCATCCACTACAACCTGTACATTGGAGTTTTCTGCTTTCTCTGTTCTGTCCGTGGCATTATTGCCTGTTGTGTCCCCGGCACCTCTGTCCTCGAACTGCTTTGCGATATCCTTTGCATCCACGAGGGCTGTTTTGCCGTTTACAGAACCATATTTCTTATGACTGATCTGATATGGTGTTGCTTTCTTCAGGCCTGTGATGGTTGCTTTTCCATCCCCATCCGTAAGTATGGTTGATACATTACCTGTCGGGGTTCCCTGGGCATCCAGCTCCTGATACTTATAAGTCTCATTTGCTCTTCCCTTGAAAGTCAGCGTATATGCTGTCTTTCCCGTAATGGTCGGATTATCATCCGTCACTTCCACTTCTACGCCTGTCGTCAATCCTGATGCTGCAATCATAAAGGTCAAAGCATCCACATATGTTCCCTTAGTCTTTTTCTTTAATTCCTCTAATTTTGTTTGTTCCACAGTCACACTATTACTGATGTCTGAACCGGAATGATCATAAGCAGTCACATTTGCGAGTGTCGCTGCCTCTGTGTCCGTAAGCTTTCTGACATCGTTCACATGAATGACAAAATCATCTGCTGCAATAACGCTTCCATCTGCCCCCTTGATCACGTTCATCCGGTATACCGGGATTAAGGTCACGACATCCGCAGTCTGTGCAGTCATCACAGTTGTTTCATTATAGATCTTTGTGCTGTCTGTTTTATCAACCCATACAAAGAGACTCTCATTCTCAGCCTTTGACTTATCTGCTTCTTCCTGCATTTTGGTAAAGCTTGCTGCCGGAATCGTGTCTCCATCAATCACTGTAATATGCTCTGTCTTATTTAAGATATTGCCCTTTTGATCTTGAAAAACGATCTCATGCAGTTTTTCAAAGTCCACCGTAACATTCCATGCCTGATAAACTTTTGCGAATGTATGGGAATAGGTCTTCGTTGTACCATCCCATGTGATTTCCCCACTCTTGATTGCCGCATCAATATCAATTGCCACATTATTAACCGTAATGCTCTTTAATCCGTAACCATCCTCTGGCTTAATATTGACCTTCAATGCTCCATTATTCTTCACAATCGTCTGGTATGTACTGTTTCCTTTATCATTCCACGCCACACCATCATTTCCAGTCACAAGTTTTCCATGTGTCACTTTTACATCTACGGTCTGTCCCTCTTCAAATGTAATATTTAATGCCTGTGGTTTGCCTACCGCCTGTGTTGTGTAAGTATAGCTTGGTCCATTTCCTTTGAAAGCCTGATCGGATACATCGGAATCATCACTGCCATCCACGTTGCTCCAATATGCCTTTTTATAAGTAGTGGCTGTTCCTGTTGTATCTTTTAACTCCAGCTCTACTGTTTCATTGTCTTTCACAATGACATGCTGGAACTGGTCCGCACCTGATTCTTTTGTTACAAGCCCTGTATCTTTCACTTTTGCCGTACCACCTGTCACATGAACATGTACGATATGGGACGGTGTGAATACAGCTTGCAGTGTCACATCTGAAGTTGTCGGTGTGTACTTTAATTCATAACTCTTTTCTTTCCAGTTAAACGTTTTTGTTCCTGCAAATAAATCTGTATTGTTTGTTGTCTCCTGCAATGCTGTCAGGATAGAGAAACTTTCTCCCTTCTCCCCGGTAAGATCTGAATAATAAGGATTTGAAAAATCATTTGGCGTAAATATAAGGGTGAGTTCCTCATTGCGGTTTACATTGATGCTGCCATCCCGCTCCAGTTTGTATTCATTACCAGATGCATCTACCGCCTTGAAGCTTCCCTTTGCCTTTCCTGCTGCAAGACCTGTTACTTTTAAGGTTGTCATCTGCCGTTTTGCCGCAGCATTCACTGTAATGTCTCCACTGACATTTGGAACCGTAACTGTAATGCTTCCATCTGCCGGATCTACCCTGCACACATCTGCAAATGTCAAATTCTTAACAGTCCCTGTATCGCTTTCCTTCATAGTAACGATAAAGTTGTCCTGATCCAGATCATAATCTGCTTTTGGACTGATTTTTACAGTATAAGTTTTTAAATAACCAACATCAGTCTGCTTCTGACCACTTGTAATCTCAGCATTGCTTCCTATGGTTACGATTGCTTTAAATGTTCCAAGATAAAACTTCTGATTGTTTTCCGTTGCAACATATTCAATACCATCTACTGTGACTTTCTCTCCCACAACAGCTATTACGATATAATCCCTGTCCGGATATTTTGTGTCGACTGCATTTCTCTGACCTACCGTCACGCCACCTGCAGGTGCAGTATCCACCTCATGTCCAAATACCTTCGCCTTTGTTCCCGAAGGAAGTTTGACCTCCGCTTTTTTATCTGATGTTCTGCGCTCTACTGTCACTTTATCGGTGGCTGAACCATTTCCTTTTATCTCTACCGTATTTTCTTCGCCGTCATCCAGCTTAATTACTGCACTCTTGTCTGCCGTAACTTCTGCCTTTGTCACTCTTTCATTCTGGTACATGGCATCCGGGATGTAGACCATCGTCATCTGCCCTGCAGGATTTTTGTAAGTGTAGCTTACGTTTCCAATCTGAACGGTGCCGTCATTTTCTCCCCTGATGTAGGGGTGGTCGCCCTGATTGTCTACATTTACAGTGGACTTGCTGTCAGGTGCTGTTACCGCATAGATGTTTCCATCCTTCGGGTCATAAACCTTAACAGGTGCCTGATTGGAAAGCTCCAGTACACCATCCTTTACGGTAATGCTGCCGTCTGCGGCAATGTCAAGGACAGTATCTGCTGTGGCTGTATAAGTCTTTCTGTCCAGTGCTTCAATGGTAACACCCTTCTTTAAAGTCTGGTCGGTGCAGGCAGTCAGTACATTATTTACTATAACAATAGTATCTCCGGGCTTAGCCGCTGCAAGGGCATCTGCTATTGGAGCATACTTTAAGCCATTGATAGTAGCTTGCGCTTCAACAGGAGCAGCAGCGTCCTGAACCATTCCCTTTAAAGCGGCATCCGGATTTCCCGGGTCAGCTCCGTCAGCATATCCGCCAAACTCAACGATATAGCCGATTGCTCCAACATTCCATAAATTATCTGCGTAATTTCCTTCTGAAATATCATTTAATCCATTCTGAACAGTAGGATGATTTACTATAAGCATACCGCAGCTTTCCGGTGTAACTACATTTGAAAATGTGTTATCTGCCGCATGACCATAACCACAACCTCCTGCATTTGGTTCACCAGAAGCCCACAATGCAGTTATGTTCTGACCGGCTTCCGGACCTCCAACCCAGTAAAAAGTGTTTCCCCACCCAAGCCGGGTAATCTCACCATTTATATTTGTATCAATTCTAGTGCTTCCATCATAAGTCAGTCGTGTTCCGCCAACCCAGATACATCCACCGGCAAGATTGGCAAGATAATCCATCTCACCCTGTTCTGTAATCGTTGCAAGATATCCCTGCTGTCCTGCCAGCTTATAGGTTAATGACCGATTCACTGCGGTATGCCAGGCAACGCAGTTTTCAAGCGGTCTGCCTGGATTTGTACTTGCCGGAATAAATAAATAATAATGTCCGTTTGTGTACTGAGTCAATGTTGCATTTGGAGGTAAAGAATCTACTTTTATATTCTCATTTCCGTCAATAGAAATCTGCACCTCTATTCCGGCTTCATAAGTAAATTCTTTCTTAGAAAGTATATTTCTTACTTCTTCGACTTTTTTCCCACTCCAGAACCATGTTGCTGATTTCTTTACAGCATCGGTAATGGATGCACTGTCTATATCCTCCTGACTTAAAGTGCCATGAGAAACAGTGACTGTAAGTGTTCTGATATCTCTTGTCGCATTTACCTTCACATGGGGATACGAAAATTTGGTATGCGTATCATCCGTCCAGATAGCCGGTCCCAAATCTACTGTATAGTCACCATTGACATAGGCTGCAGCACCATAAAGCCCCGTATCCAGTGCCACTACACTTACCGTTCTGCTGAACGCTGCCACAACTGCTCCCGCATTTCCACCGGATACACTGCCCACAGTTGTCCCTGCTGTGGATGCTGTTACGCTTCCCCCGGCATCTTCCTGTGTGGATGCTGTTGTATTTGCTTCAGTATCCTGAGATGCTTCCGAAGCATTTCCTTCAGAGCCGTTTTCTGACATTGCAGGACCGGTTCTCTGCTTTGTTGTCAATTCATAGCTGACCTCATAATCCCCGGGTACATAGATATCAAACCCTCCCAGATCTGTGATGGATAAATCATACAAATCGCTGTCGTAGGTGATTCCGTCAGTCAGATTGTAATTCTCATCCCCAAGAAAAACTGTCAGATCCGGTGCTTCATACAAAGCGTTTTCTTCCCCGGCCGGCTTCACGGTAACCGTTCTCTGAAAGGTAATGACCTGATTTTCCTGTGTGTCATCCTGTCCATTTCCCTGTGTCTCTTCTGTTGTCACAGGTGTAAGGGAATAGGTCACTTCATAGGAGCCGATCACTTGAATATCGAAGCCTCCAAGATCCCCTACCGTTAACGTATATTTTACATCATCATAAAGAATGTCATCTGTCAGGTCGTAGTCTTCTTCTCCCTGTGTCAGCACCAGTTCCCGTGCTTCATACATAGGTACTTCGTCCTCAGAAGCCGCTACTACATGAACTGTTCTTGTAAAGGTGATGACCTGCTTTTCCTGCGTATCAACGGTGTTGGTGGCATCCCCTTCCGGTGTCTGATCCGTATCTTCCACCGTTGCCATGGCATCTGTCGTTTCTATCGTTTCTGTGCCTGACACTGTCTCGGTGCTTTCTATGTTTTCTATGCTTTCTACACTGTCTGTGTTCTCCACACTTTCAGTTTCATTTACACTGCTTTCCTTTTCCGTCAGTGCGTATGAGATCTCATAATCTCCCGCCACATTGATGTCAAAGTTTCCTGTGTCAGTGACGGACAGGGTATATTTTTCACTGTCATACGTGATCCCTTCCGTCAGGTCATAGTCTGTCACGCCCTGTGTGAGCGTCAGTTCCGGTGCATCATAAGCTTTGCTCTGCTCTTTTGCACCTACGCCGTGGATCGATCCGATGAGCAGTGCGGCTGCCATCACAAATGTCAATGCACGGTTTGCTTTCGTCCTTCTCATAGGTTTCCTCCTTAATTTTTTTGTATAAAGAAAGCTCCACAACATAATGTAGATTATGTTGTGTGGAGGAATGGCTCTTTTGCCCGGTTTCACCGGGATTTTGGACAAATTTATAAAATTTCTGGTTTTTAGCAGTTATTTACGAATGTAGTATAATTAGGAAAACATGATTTCCAGCTGTAAAACCGTGAAATACTGAAAAATCAGGCATTTACAGAAGTCTGGTCTTATTTTTGTGCAAAAATGACAACAATATTCTAGAGAAGTACTATGATTTTAGTGCTTCTTTTATAAAAGTGGGTTTTTTTGTCGAATTTTAGCATCAGACTAATTGACATTTATCGGATTTTTTGATAAAAAAATAATACTCGGAAGTTATTGGTAATAATTACCATACTTTCATCCGAATGCATTCACAACATAATCTACATTATGTTGTGTTTTTTATTTCTGTCGTTCAGACGACCAGATCCAGACGCTCCAATTTTTTGACATGGTCTTCCTCTGTGGTCGCTAAGTAGATCCTTGTGGTATTGATGCTGCTGTGTCCGAGGATATCCGCAAGGTGGCTGATGTTTTTATGTATGCTGTAGTAGGTGCGTGCAAAGAAATGGCGGAGGTTATGCGGAAATGCTTTCTCCAGTGCAACGCCTGCTTTTTCGGCGTTTTTTTCATTTCCGTCCAGATGTTGCTGCGGTCTACCGGGTTTCCGTTTTTTGTGATGAAGACTGCGCCGCTTCTGATGCCTTTCTTTTTGCAGTAGTCGAGCAGTTTCATTTTCAGTTTGTGTACGAGATAGATCTCGCGGTGTTTTCCTTTGCATGATATGCTGATCTTTCCGGTGCCCACTGCCTCCACCGTGACCGATGCAAGTTCACTGATGCGCATGCCGGTGCTGCCGATGATCTCGATGATCATGGCAAGGCGGAGGTTGCCATTCTCTTTTGCAGTTGCGATGAGTTTTTCGTATTCGGCGCGCATCATCTCTTTTTCCTGCGCATAGATGTGGTTTGGCTGGGTCTTGAAGATCGTGACGAAACAGTCGTGCCAGCCTGTGTATCCGAAGAAGCCGTTTAAGGCGATGAGCATGCTGTTTGCGCTGGACGGCATGTATTTGGCTTCGAGATGTTTTTTGTAGCGGATCACGCATTCTTTGGTGATGTCTTTCTGTTCCTGTGTCTGCAGCCAGGCGGTGAAGGTGCGGATGTCGCGGATGTATTTGTCGATGGTATTCTGGGATTTTTCCTGTGTATAAATATGATTTTGATAGGATTGTATGGTATTTTCGTCGATTGTCTTCATGTCGTTTCCTCTTATGCTGTTCTGATTTTCTGCCCACGGATCTCCGGGGAAACCGGGGGATAGTTACAGTATAACGGGTGATTTTGATGAGGACAATCGGAATGGGGGAATTGGAAGAAATTGGCAGGAGGGGCTCATCAGAATCCAAAACACTTCACTCTAAGCTTCTTATTTGCCAGCACACTCAAATAACGTTTGACATTTATTCTGCCTTCATTACAGATAACATTTTTAGAAGCCGTACTCCATGATTCTACTGACTGAATAATTTTACCTGTCTCCCAGTTTTCATCAAGTATTTTCTCAAATAACTTTATCGCCGCAAAATAATGAATATCTTTATTGTTTTGCGCAAACTCATAAAACATATTTTGAAATGCATATATGTCTCTATACTCATGATTTGCCCTATCCAATAATTCCAGCAAACTTTTCAACATATCGTAATCTTCTATTTCGTCCCGGTTTATTTCCGTCTCAAATTTCTTCAATTCTACGGACCACCTGGTCAATGTCTCGACCATCCGTATTGATAACTGTACGGTATCTGTTCCATCCCACCAGTACATTAAATCATCATCGGAAAGATAATAGTCAGGTTTATCCTTAAGTTCCGCCGGTGTATTATAAAATGTAAAGCAGCCATTATTTTTCAAAAAATCTTTTGTTTTCAACTTTCCAATCTGTGTGTTTCTTATTTCTTCTCTCTTTTTTACGACCGACTCACCAACATAGTTTTTAGTAATTTCATCCACATAAAACTCTCCATGCACTTCATGCCATTCTGTCCAGAAATCAAAGCCTTGTATCTCTGCAAAAAGGTACACAAATACTCTGGCTGGTATTCTCAGTGTCATTTCCGCCAGTCCGCCATATTTTTGACAGGCAATCCCCTGTCTCTCATCATACGGAAGCTTCAATAATTCATATAAACGCTTTTTTCTGTCAAACCCGTATGTTTCAGAGAATTTCTGTAATTCTTTTTTTACACACATTATCTCATACGGATATGATCCGCTGCTGGCTTCATTCATCCCCATATCCCCTGTTCCATATACAATATAATAGATATCTGCCAGATCTCTGCCTCCCATTCCACCTCTTAATTCTTCTGGAATAATACCAAACACCGTTTTCGGATATGCCCTGTCATAATGATCCTGTTCTATTTCCGTAAAGTAATAACTCTCATAATATTTCCAGAGATTAAATCGTTTTTCGGCAGTAAAATCTTTGTCAAGAACATGATTGATCCATGCTATGCAGCGTACCGGATCTATAAAATCCCCATTTCTGTCAACATACCCATAATCCATTCCATATAATTCATATAAGAGATAAGCTGCACACATGACTCTGTTAAATTCGTTGTTTCCTATTTTGCCGCTTCTCAGGACTTGCGTCCTGGAATTGAATAACACACTTTCCCATAAGTCATCCTCAAAGTAATTAAAAGAAAAGTATGCTTTCCCTTCCTCATCGCACTCAACCGGACGGATCAGATGAATTTCCTTCCCATACATGTGTACATTTTCAAACTGCATCATTCCGCCCCTCTGAAGAATTTTTATCATATTCTCATTAAATTCGTCTTTGAATTCGTCCGGAATTGTCATGTTTCCATTATAATCACAAAAAGTCCCCATATTATCCTCCATTAAAATCCCATAAATTCTTTTCTGTACTTCTTATTTCCAAGCAGACTCATATACGCGGAATAGCTGCTTTCTTTTTCCTCCGGATCTATCTCATACAAAATCCATTCCAACACCTGTGTTTTCGTAAATTCTCCAAACATCTCCATATCTTCCTCAAGTAGTTTCTGTAACAGATAAACCGCTTTTTTATAAGATGATACTTCTTTATTTCCGATGAACTCATCTACCATATCCTTATTCACATATCTGCATTCCCACTCCAAAGACATGATTGCTATCGCTTTCGCCAGCGCAGCTTCCATATCAAAAGACTTCACATCATCATCTTTCAAACTTTTATACCTGTCACTCCATTCGGATATTTCCTCTTTTCTTTGGTCTGAAAGCAATATGGTTTCAAAATCCCAAAATCCCAGAAGTTCATCTTCATCATCACGAAGAATGCATTTATAAAGCAAATGCCTGTCTACCGGTATTCCTTTTATTTTTCCAATATTGTCTCTGTTTTTTAAGGTTAAAACCTTTCCTGTTAAGCTTTCTACCAGATCAACGTACCCCAGGATGTTAAATAGATTACCCTTATGCATCAGGTAACACGGACTGTCCGAATAGGACTCTAATATTATCATTATCATGTTCATGACCAGACCAAATTCATTTTCTCCGCGATCTTCCGTTACCAATTCACAAGTATGACAATTATAATAGTTTCCTCTTCTTATCCTTTTTTCAAATACAGAATAATCGAAATAAATGATTCCATTTTCATCCGGATATGTCTGTTCAACTGCATCGAACTCCCGACCATTGATCATTACAGTCGTGGTCTTTCTGATTCCTGTCTTATACAGTATCTGTATGATAAGCTCATTCATCTCCTGTTTCATGTTCTCATTGGCAATTTCAAACCTGCCTTCCAATGTGTAATCATTATCCACCATGTTGATTTTCTCCTTTGATATAGCATTTATTCATTGTCCCATTCCAAATAATCCCTTATATTACTTTCAGAATCTGCAAGCATTGAAAACAGATACTCCCCCATTCGCAAATCTAAACTAACTGCATCATTTACCAGCTGTTTCTGCCCTGACTTCTTAAACGGAAAAAACTCCGCTACTCCAGCCTTTCTATTTATCCCGACATAAATTCCAGAAGGATCAAGACAGCTGACAAAGTACGGTGAATGACTTGTAATGATAACTTTACAACCAGCTGACAGCTCACGAATCATCCTGATATACGCCCCGAACAAGCCAGAATATACAGAGTTGTCCGGCTCCTCGATCGCTATCAATGAAATATTACTGACACTGGCTGTAATAATTTTGGTCAATATCATAAAAACCCGCCTTGCACCATCTGATATCGTAGAAAAGTTTACCGGATTCACCAGCCCCTTTCTCTTAACAAATAATGCATAGACAGCAATCGTAAATTGAAACGGTGCATTCTCCCGAAGCTGGTGATCTTCTTCTACATTTAACTGAAAATCTTTTACAATAATCTCCTCAAATTCAGGAAATAACTGAATATAAGCCTCTTTTAATAATGCAAATTTATCTGGATACTGGCTTTTCAGCCTATATATAACTTGTGGCAGATTATCCTCATTTATCGACGCATTGTCGAAACCTTTCCGAATAACAGAATCTGACTGGCAGAAGCTCTTAGCCTCCAGATTGTTTCCCATATTTATTTTTATTCCATTAAGCTTTGTAATAATCAGGGCATAATATAATTCATCATAGGCTCTTAACTTGTTCACAACTAATTCTGTCTCCCCAACCTTAATTATTGATGAACATCTTCCCGTCTCCGAACTCCTATAGAATGCTGTATGAGCAGTTCTATTGATTAGCTGGGCATACTTTTGTCCTTTTTCATTAAGTTTGACTCTCAAAAATTCTGATATTATTCCTGGCTCTTTACCATCGGTATCTTTCCATTCAAACTCATAGCCATACTGCACCAAGTATTCCCTGCCATCAATATCTGCTGCTACCTCCATCTCATATTTATAATTTCTTCCAATCAAATTACAATTACCGGGAATCAGTTGGGAATTGGACATCATATCCTTTTTATCTTCTATCGATGCTTTCATAAAACTCAATCCAAAATCAATACCTGAAAGTACATTTGATTTTCCAAAATCATTTAATGCAACAAGTGTTGTAATATTATTAAAAGATATTCTTACATTTGCTAAGTTCTTAAATCCATCTATAAATACAACTTGAATCTTCATATCGATGCAACCTTTCTTTATCATCTCACTTATATAGTATCGTTTATTTTATGATAATGCAATATTTTTTTGCTTTTCATTTATTTTATATGTATTATATTTATATTTTTTATTTATATACGTAATTTATTTTTGCATTTTTATTGCAGCAGTCAATATGTTTCAAGTAGTGGTGGAATGGTTTTTATGATGCGGAAAGAGCCAGCTCCTGACGGGCTGGCTCTGTGATGGGTGGGTTTTGGGGGTGGTTTGTTTTGGTCTGGGGTTATCTGGATTCGGACTGGAGTTCGGCGATGGCGGTGTTGTATTCGGACTCGGTGTAATCTTCCAGAATGACTTCCTTTGTTGCCCGAAAGCGGATGATCATGTTTTTGATGGCGGCAATGTTTGCCTGGCGTTGACCGATTTCTTTGCCGATTTCTTTTCCGATTTCTTTTCCGATTTCTTTGCCAATTTCTTTTCCGGCTTCCTCGCCCTGCTGATATGCTTTTTCTGCGACTTCTTCTGAATATTTCCTCATTATTTCACACACTGCGTTTACACCTCCCTCTTCATGTTTCAGATAATGCACACGGTTGGTTAATTTTGGAAATTTGGCATTATCTATCTCTTTTTGCAGAAAACAGTCCATGTATTCTGAGATAGTTGTTCCGTCTTTTACTGCGGTATTGACGAATACACGCTCCAATCCGTCGTCTACTTTTTCCTGTGTTTCCCGGATCACGCTGTCCACGTGATAGATCACCCTGCCACATTTAAAGATATCGAACTCGGAAATATACACAACGATCAGATCGATCGTCTCCTCAAATTTATCATCCGTCTGCGAGTCCCGCACCGTGATGACCGATGCATTGAACCGCACTCTTTTTAAATGGTGATCCTTGTTAGAACGCTGCACTTCCACGTTACACTTTTTCCCATTTCCAAGGATACAGAGTGCATCCAGACGGACAGATCGCCCATACAGGTTTCTCTCACTGCTCTGTACGATAACGTCTTTTACGATGAGTTTCTCATCTTCTAAAATGATACGCAGCATCTCCTGACATACGCCAATATCATCTGCCAGTACTTCAAAAAACGTATCATCGATAGGTCTGAAATTTTTGACCTGTTCTATCTTTTCTTCTAATGTCTGTTGTTTTTTCCTGTTCTTTTGTGTTTTCCTGGTCTTTTGTTTTTTCCTGGTCATTTGACCTCCTGCTTTTATGGTATACAAACAGGTTTTCCGAATGATCTATGTTTATTATATAGAACCCCTCAAGATTCTTCAAGACTGTTTGCATGGATTTTGTAGTTACTGTTCTAATTTTGTGTCTGTCATTTTCTCCTGCTGAATGATCCACCGATGTGGTGATGGATTTTTTGGTTACGTTAGCTTGTTTTGTAACTTTGATTTGATAAAAAAGATAGGTTTATTGTAAGGGGTGATTTTGGGAAAGTCAAGAAATTAATTGACTTTGTTTATCCGCGCTCCTTTTCCTTTTCCTGTTCCTGATCCTTATCCTGCCGCAAAATACTGTCAATGTTGTGCTTAATAATACCATATTCTTTGGTCTGTTTTTTAGCTTCCCATAGTCTACATACAAAGCTTCTTCACTCTTCACAATGAAGTACAGTAAACGAAAAGCGGTGTCCAGCAAATTCCTATGAATACAAAGGTATGTGAAGTGTTTAGGCGAGTGTTACAAGAACGTTAGCGTACAACACCGTTAATTATTGGCAAGTACCGTGGATTTATTCTCCTTAATCGAAACGGTCTGCCGAAAGTGGCGGTCAATTATGAAAGTATGTTCCGTGGACTTGTGAAGAAGTACAACAAAAGCCATGAAACATAAGACTTTAACGACATTTAAGAATTTTTAAGAAGATAGTCAATTTATATATAGAGATTTATATGAAACAGTAATTTTTTTTGATTACCGAAGAATAAAACATTGACTTTAAGGGTATAATTATAATAATATTATATGGCACAAAATCTTCACAAAAATGCTTGATAGCATTGACAAAATGTAACTATGTGCATATAATATTAGCCTGAGATTAGGTCAGGAAGCGTACGATGCCCTGACCATTTTTTTAGGGAGTTACATTAGATGAAGGAATATAAAACTTTTAATCAACAATTGACAATACTTCGTAACCGAGGAATGATTGTACCTACCAATTTCATTCTGAGTTACAAGAGATTTTCACGAAGTATAAGAATGAATTTCATACAGTGAGTTTTGTCGATATTCTCAATATCATGGGAATTGATTTACTGGAATTACAAAAATTAATTTAGGCGGTGATGTCGGCTTGTCATTGATCGTTCAAAATAAAAACAATTTTAGTTATTGCACATGATATACCCTATTCTCATCGCCACGCTTCATCTCCAGCGCTGTCCCATCCTTCCAGTCACAGCAATTGCGTAAGTACTCCGCCTCCGTGTTCAAAAAGTTTTCCGCATTTGGCGGCAGCACAATCGGCTCAATCGTATTGTTTTCGTAATTGCAGACGTAAATGGTTTTGACACAATTTAAAAATACCCGGTCAAATCGCATTTTTTTCTTTTCCTGTGTATATCTCATATATTCAAACAGTGCACCTGCATCAATATCATTCTCGTCTGTCGGATGCAGAAAAAGATACAAACCATTGTAGTGCTTATGGATATAATTTGCATTTAGTTTTTCCAGTTTGCGGTCAAAACGATATTTCGCCTTGGAAAGATAATCTTGCTGCACAGTATTATCTGGCAGAATCGCCCAAAACCTTCCATTGTAAAAATTCAACCGCTCTCCATATTTATCAAACGCCAAAGAAGGTAGTTCCTCTTTCCGGCAACCAAGATATTTTTCGATAAAACTCTCCTCCTGCCCGTCATCCGGCAAAAGTGCCTGACTGACTTCCAACCCGAAATCCATGTTTGGATTAATCCAATCCGGCGATTCACTTTTCACAAAATATGGTTCGTATTCCTTCCACAGATATTTCAATGATACCGCCGCATAAATTTCATTCAAAAGCTTTTCATATGCCACCCGATTTACCTGCCTTTTCTTCTACAATTTTATTGACGAAAATGTTTTTTTCCGATAGGATGATTATATCGTGATTTCATCACTCAATAATTTCGCCGCTCGCCGAACATATAAATATGTTCTTTTCGCTTGCGCTCATTATACCATAACTTATTCGATTTTTCCCGAAAGGATTCAAAATATGAAAAAAATAAAACAAATTTTAGCAATCATCGGCGTGATCATTCTGGCTGGACTTTATATTTCTACTATCGTCTGTGCAGTTTCTGCCAGTGAAAATTTTATGAACATGCTCATGACATCCATTTATGCCTCTGTGATCATCCCTGTTTTGATCTGGGCATACAGTTTTATTTACAAACTGATCAAAAAAGATTCCGAAGAAAAAGATACTGCAGAGCATTAAAAAATCAGCACCTGAACAAAATTTTCTGTCAGGTGCTGATCCTGCTTTTATCTCATTTATTCTTCTGTACTCTCAGACACGCTCTCTGTATCTAAAACAGTCTCCGTACCTTCTGCACTCTCTGTGCTCTCCGCATCTTCCGTGACGGTCAGTTCCTCAATCGTTTTTGAAAAAGCATCCGCAAGAGACGTTTCTGTCAGATAAATGCTTCCTCCATCAGCTGAAATAATATAGTATGCATTCAAAGTATCATTTTTATTTCCTACAAAAAGAGAAACAGACCCTTCACTTGTTGTGTAGGATATCAGATCTTCCGGCTGGTCAAATCCAAACTCTTTCAAATCTGTATAATCACTGATCTCTTCTATTGCTGTCAGCGATGACAGTGTTGCAAGCATGCTGTCGATCGCTTCTTCATCCATATCCAGTGATGTGTCTCCATCATAGGTCCATGTATCCCCATCCTTTGTAAAAGTATACGTCACATGGTCAACCTCATAAGAAAATGCTGTGATCGTGTCAACGTCCACTTTGGAAATATAAATGGTAGAAGCCTCTTCTTCCGCTGTTTTCTCTTCCTCTTTATTTTTGTTATACCATTTCATTCCGAAGGTGGCAGCGATAAGCACTGCCAGCACGATCAGAATTACAATAAACTGAATTTTCTGTTTTTTCATATTCTATCTGTCTCCAATCTTGATTTTCTATCCTCTATTTTTTTATTTTTTTCTTCTTGATGCCCATATCACAATTCCAAGAATCATCATAATGACCGGAAGCACGATCATCAGACCAAGCCCATACAGAATCCCTGCCGCCGCATCCACCGTGATGGCGCTGAGCGTGTAATCTTTTGTCGGGATCACACTTGTTGCAAGATCAGAATCGCCAACCATCTGGGCAATGATATCTGTAAACATAGCGCTGTTATTTCCGGAAACGATCTGGTCTGCACTGTCTGCAAACATTTCCACAGATCCGGCGACCACTACTTTTGCGACTGTATCTTCATCGATTGTTTTTTCCATGGCAACCGCAACCGCAAATGGTCCTGCAGCATCTCCCTCCTCCAGCTCTGATGTTGTTGCATTTACTGCATCTGTCTTGGATACTGCTTTATCTGTCGTCTCCAATAATGCTGTATAAGTTGTATCATCTGTATCTTCCCCATAGGTGATTGCCTCGCTATATGGAGCAAAGATATATGAACCGCTGACGGAACTTGTATATGCACTTGAATTTACGTCAGGAAGCAGATAATACGGTGTATTGCTATAGTAATAGGATTTATCATTTTCCATCACAATGCCGGAAACACGCTCCATGCCGCATGCCGACAGGATTGACTCGAAGTTTTCCAAACCCTGTGCCTGAAAATTACAGGTGATCAGCACTTTTCCACCCCGATTGATATAATCGATCACTTTGCTGGCATCATCCTCCGAAAAATCAGTGGTCGGTCCATTAATAATCAACGCTGCTGCATCTTCCGGAACCGCATCCTCTTTTAATAATGCAAGGTCAGATAATGTGATATTTGCTTTTTCAATTGCCTCTGTAAATCCACCGGATAAAGCTGTTTCCCCATGTCCGGATACCTGATAAATCACCGGAAGCTCTGTGGAATCCATGGTCACATACTGAATTGCACTTGTAAGCTGTCCCTCTGCATCATATCCATCAATGCTTCTGGAATAACTGCTGTAATCATAACTATAGGTATACACATCATTGTAATCAATAACTCTGGAACGCTCGCTGCTCACAACGATCATGCTGTTTGAAGTTACAGAACTGTCTGTATACTGCGCAGCAAAAGCCGGGTTTGTAGCCGGATTGATATAGGAAACTTTGATGTGATTCGACAGGGATTCATATCTCTGTAATGTCTCATCCAGCTTTGTATCTTTTGATGCATCGGACACCAGCACATAAATTGTCACATCCTCGTCGAGACTTTTCAGATAATCCTTCGTATCGTCTGTGATGGAATAAATTTTTGTTGAAGTGACATCAATGGATGTCCATGTTGCCGGAAGTTCTGCCACGAACAGGTTCACAACAACGGTCACTGCCACCATTGCAATGATCATTCCCGTTGAAAAAACACCTGTCGATATTTTTTTGGAACTGATGCTCCAGCGGCGTTTCTGAACGGACTGCCCTGTCAGGAACAAAAGTAATGCAATGATCGTTACGTAATAGACAATTCCCGCCACATCCAGTGTCCCATTCATAAAGTTATCAAGCGGCGTGTAAAGATCGTAGCAGCCTAAAATTTTTGTCAGAAGATTTCCGCTCTCTGAGATCAGATTACAAATGCTTCCCATCATATAGCCGGCAAATAATGCAACAAATGTCAAAACTGCGGAAATCACCTGGCTTTCGGTCAATGAGGAAATAAACATACCAACGGCAATGCAGGCGCAGCCATACAGCCAGAATCCAAGCACTGCTGCATAGGATTCCCCTAATGGGACCGTTCCGTAGGACATTAACAGCAATGGTGTGATCGCAATGATCACCATATCTATGGTAAATACAGAAGCCATTGCGAGATATTTTCCCAATACTACTTTTCCCACAGATACCGGTGCAGTCAGGATCAACTGGTCTGTTCTGCTGTGGCGTTCCTCCGCAAAACTGCGCATAGTCAGCACAGGTACCGTGATCAGCATGATAAATGCGATCGCCGACAGTGAGTAAGAAATATAAGGATAGCCTGCGCGCAGATTGTAAACATAAAAATATAGTCCATAGAGTACAAGAACTGCTGCAATAAACAACCATCCTGTCACCGTCTGAAAGTAAGCTTTTACTTCTCTTTTTAATATCGCAAACATTATTCCCCGTCCTCCTTACTCTCTTTTCCAAAATGAGACTTTACAAAATGGAGTTTTTTCTCCGGCAGAACTTCCTTCTGTGTCCCCTCTTTTTCCGTAAGTTCGAGGAACACATCCTCAAGAGATTTTGAAACGGGATTCATCTGCAGAATGACAAATCCATGGTTGACACAGGAAGCAAACACCTGTTCCCTGATATCCATTCCCGGTTTTGCGATCAGATTCAGATGTACACACGCTTCGTCCTTCTGCTCTAATGGAATGCATTTTTCAACTTCTGCGATCCCGGTGAATGTCTCCTGCACTGCCGCATTGTCTCCTTTGACCAGAAGTTCGATCTCCTGTGCCCCGGACATCTGTTTCATCAGATTCTCCGTGGAATCGCCTGCCACTAATTTTCCTTTGGAAATAATGAAAATGTGATCACAGACTGCAGATATTTCAGACAAGATATGTGAACTTAAAATAACCGTATGATTTTTGCCAAGTTCTTTGATGAGATCACGAATCTCGATGATCTGTTTTGGATCCAGTCCTACTGTCGGTTCGTCTAAAATAATGATCTCCGGATAACCAAGCACTGCCTGTGCAAATCCGACTCTCTGCCTGTAGCCTTTTGACAGGTTACGGATCAGTCTTGACTGCTGTGCAGTGATTCCGGTCGTCTCCATCGCCTCCTCCACATATTTATTTCTCCGACCCTTTTCGAGTTTCTTTAACTCTGCCACAAAGTTCAGATACTCCCTGACTGTCATATCCACATAAAGAGGCGGGATCTCCGGCAGATATCCCACACATTTTTTTGCTTCTTCCGGCTGTGCAAAAATATCAAATCCGTTGATTTTTACCTCTCCGCTGGTTGCACCTAAATACCCTGTAATAATGTTCATCGTGGTGGATTTTCCGGCGCCGTTTGGTCCTAAAAATCCATAAATTTTTCCTGGTTCCACAGTCAATGTCAGATCATTCACTGCAATATGGTCGCCATATTTTTTTACCAGATGGCTGATCTCGATCACAATCTTTTCCTCCTTACTTCCGGCTCGCATGAAAATCGCGAAATCCGTCTGTTTTTACGAATTTCGCAACTGTCGGTTTTCGATAGTACTATCTTATCGAAAAAATGTGTTTAATTTTGGTAAAAAATGTGATAATTTTGTGAAATTCATCTGACATTTTCACTTTCTGGCTTTAGCCGTTCATAAATTCCACATAGCGGTTGATCACATCCGCTTCTGTCGCTCCAATGATAAAATAGTAGTCGATGAGCTCCATATGCTCTGTGGAAATGTATGGTCCATACATCGGAATGTTACAGCATAATACATCGCTGTCCGCTGCCACTGCAATTCCATAGCCGAGATTGGAATGCACCAGTGGAAAACGTTTGGATTTTTCCCCATAACAAATGTATTTTGTCGTATTTTTGAGTGGAAGCCTGTCATCCTTTAAAACACCCTTGGCTGACAGCCGTTCCGATCTTGACCAGTCAAAGTACATCCAGTTCTGTTTTTTCACCACATCCATCTGTCTCGGTGGAGCTGTCTTTTCTTTCAGCACTGTTTTTCCGGCGGCATTGGCATAGGAGATGGCACCACTTTTTTTGTCGACGGTAAGCTGGATCTCTTTTGTGTTTATTAAGATTGCCTCTCTTGTCTCTTTCTGCTGCCACTTTATTTTCGTCTGGCTGTTCTGGAACAATTCTTTTATTTTCTGTCCTGCGCCGAATGTCACACGGATCACGGCGTCATTCACCGGACTGACATGGAGTACACCGTAGTTGCTGACACAGGCAACACCGCACGCCGTCTGCTCCGCCCAACGGACAGCTGTGTCGATCCTGCCATGTCCCGATGGACGCAGGATGCTGTTGTCCGGAATATCTCCGAATTTATGGACAGATTGCACACCCGATAATTCGGAAGTGTGGTGTTCGGAGAGGTTCATGGATTTCTGGATGGTTTTGGGTTTTGTGATTGGCTTCTCAGATAACTCCGGCTTCTCCACCACTTCAGGCTTCCTGACCACTCTCCGCACCGGCTTTTTCTCTTCGACTTTGAAAACTTTCTGCTGCCGCTCCGGCACCGGATCAGCGATCAGTCCGGTCAGAATATCTTTGTATAACACCGCAAGTTCGTGCAAAGCTCTTGTTGCCGCCACGTATAAGAGTTTTACATGCGCGTCGTCTGACGGATATTTTTCTCTACTTGGGTCAAACAACAAAACAGCGTCAAATTCCAGACCTTTGGTATACGCTACCGGAAGGATCATGACACCGCTTCCAAATTCTGTGTTTTCCAGATCATCACCTGTGACGGACAACTTTTTGCCAAGCTTCTTTTTTATCTTCTCTGCCTCTTTTTCATCCCGGCATACGATTGCAATGGTTTCAAGTCCCTCTTTCTGCCAGTGTTTTACCTGCTCTGCTGTGTAGCGGTATAACTCTTTGTCATCCGAAAGCTGCGCCATCGTCACATCTTTTCCGTGTCTTATGATCGGTTCGACCGGATAAATCGGAAAATTGCCGTGCTGCAAAATACGCATTGCAAAATTAGAGATTTCAATCGTATTCCGGTAGCTCTTGCGCAACAGCTCAAAGCTGTCATAAGGGCCTGTCAGAAATAATTTGCGCAGTGCCTCCCAGTCATTCAGACCATATCCGTAATGAATGTTCTGCGACACATCACCCATAATCGTAAATGTACAGTTTCTCATGCAGAATTTCAGCACACTGTAAACCATCATGCCAAAATCCTGTGCTTCGTCGATCACGACATGACTTGCTTCCCGCACAAGCTCTATCTCTTTCACACGTTTGTAAAGATATGCCAGCGCTGCAAGATCATAGACATCAAAATCATTTTCCGGCACAGGAAGCTGATAGCCTTTTAACCTCTGCTCCTCTAAAAAATCCGCATACAACTCAAAGATAGAAGTTTTCCACTCTTTTCCGCCAAAATACCACCGGTATTTTTTCTGGATCTCACGCTTGTCGTCCGCTGTGTACCGGATGTCTTTTCCAGTGATCTCGTTGTGCACTTTTGCCATCACACGTTTGTTCAACATGGCAATTTTATTCTGGATGGAAACCTCCGGGTTTTCGTTCAAATAAGCTGCAATCACTTCTGCGGTCAGAAGAATTTTGCTCGTTTTTTGAAATGTTACCTTACTTGAAGTTCTCCTTACAGAACTGGTTTTCACTGGAACTTCTAAGAAAATATCTTCCGCTAAAATCGTCTCCTCTTCGAGTTTTCTGCAGTACTCCTCCAGATTTTGGAACCAGAACAGTGTTCCCTTAATATGGATGAAGCTGTCCTCTTTCGCCAATGCATGCACACGCATTGTATGCTCGTCCCAGTCCTCATACAAAAGTCTTGTGAAAAGCTGCTCCATTGTCATCTGCCGGATTCCATATACATCCAGATCAGGCAAAACGCTGGTGATGTAGTTCAGCAAAATGCGGTTGCTTCCAATAATATAGAAATCCTCCGGGCGGAACTCTTTGTCATAATTATATAAAATGTAAGAAATCCGGTGCATTGCCACGGTTGTTTTCCCGGAACCCGCACTTCCCTGTACGATCACATTCTGTTTCGGAGATTTTCGGATAATTTCGTTCTGCTCCTTCTGAATGGTTGCGATGATCTCACCGAGTACTGCTTTTTTATTTTTTGCCAGATATTTTGTGAGAAGTTCATCATTCGCCACGACATCCGAATCGTAGAAATCTTTTAAGGTATCGTTTTCAATCTCATAAGTCCGTTTCATCAGAAGATCGATCGCGTAAGTTTTCTCATTCTGCACCGTATATTCGCACGGTCCGACTGCATTCTCATAATAAACCGACGCCACGGGTGCTCTCCAGTCGATGACCACTTTGTCGATGATATTTTTTGAGATTCCAACCCTTCCGATGTAGAGTGCCTCATCTTTTTTCGAATCCTCATCATAAAAATCGATCCGCCCAAAGTATGGCTTCTTCCGCGCTTTTTCTAATCTGCTCCTGTCACGCTTCACCGTCTCATACATGAGCTGGGTATTGTCGATCAGCGAAAGCGCCTCTACATCTTTCGCTCCATAGGTTTCCAATAACGTATGAATGTCCTCTTTCAGGCTTTGCTCCTGCGCGATGTTTTTATCAAGATTCTGCTGCGTGATCTCAATGGTCTGCGCAAGATGCGCCTCCTCCGCCTCCCTTGTGATACCCGGCAATTTACCAGATGATTGTCTGCGTTGTTCCATTTGCGTCCCCTTTTTACGCATATACGTTATATTTCTTCAAATCCTCTTTCACCTGCTCAATCGTCTCAAAGCAGATTCCATGGATTCCTGATTTTTTGGCACCCTCGATATTTTCCATACGGTCGTCGATAAATACACACTCATCTGCTGTGAGCTGATATTTTTTCAGTAGTGTCTCATAGATCTCTACATCCGGCTTGATCATCTTTACCGTGTAAGAAAAAACATCTCCGTCCGTCAGCGGCAAAAAATCTAACGCATTGTCTTTCGTTCTCTGATAAGTCCATGCTCCGTAATTGGATAATATATATACATGAAGTCCCTGTTTTTTCATGTTGGAAATCCATTCCTTTGTATAAGGGAACTGCTCGATAGCATCTTCCAAATGATTCCAGAACAGATCAATCTCTTTTTTGTATTCCGGTGCATTTTCATAAAAAGCATTCAGAATTTTCTCATCCGGCCAGACACCGCGGTCTGTTTCATTCCAGATTGGTGTATTGACCGTTGCATCCGCTACTGCTTTGACTGTTTTCTCATCAAAACCCAGTTTTTGCAATGCGGCTTCCGGCTCCCATGCCACAAGCACTTTCCCGACATCCAAAATTATATTTTTAACCATATATCCTCCTTGTTTTTGCGAAGCAAAAATCCAATTTTACAAAGTAAAATTTAACCTACTAGCGAGGAGAGGATTTTTTCTCCACAAAAGGCAGGGTGCAATGCACGCCTGCCTCTTTCATTTTATTTATTACGATAAATGATATCTTCTCTTCCTGGTCCGTTTGAAACCATTGTGATCGGGTATCCGATCTGCTCCTCGATGAATTCAATGTATTTTCTGCAGTTTTCCGGAAGATCTTCGTATTTCTTAATTCCACGGATATCGCATTTCCAGCCCGGAAGCTTCTTCAATACTGGTTTTGCTTTCTCTAATTTTGCTGTTACAGGGAAATCGGTTGTAACTTCTCCGTCAATATCGTAGCCAACGCACACCGGAATCTCGTCTAAATATCCTAATACATCAAGTACGGTAAACGCAACATCTGTTGTTCCCTGCATACGGCAGCCGTATTTACTTGCAACACAGTCAAACCAACCCATACGTCTTGGACGTCCTGTTGTAGCTCCGAACTCACCGCCATCACCACCGCGGCGTCTTAATTCGTCTGCCTCATCTCCGAAGATTTCGCTTACGAAAGCACCTGCTCCTACTGCTGAGGAATATGCCTTACATACAGTTACGATCTTCTTGATCTCATATGGCGGGATACCTGCTCCGATTGCACCGTAAGCTGCCAAAGTTGAGGATGATGTTACCATTGGATAGATTCCGTGATCCGGATCTTTTAAGGTTCCAAGCTGTCCCTCTAAGAGAATACGTTTTCCTTCTTTGATTGCTTTGTCTAAGAATAAAGAAACATCTCCCACATATGGAGCTACCATATCTCTGTATTCATGTAAAGTAGCTAATAACTCTTCTTCTTTTAATAATGGTTTGTGATACATATGCTCAAGCATAATGTTCTTTGTCTCACAGGTACGTTTTACTTTTGCCTGTAATAATTCCTCGTCGAATAACTCGCTTACCTGAAAACCGATTTTTGCATATTTGTCTGAATAAAATGGTGCAATACCGGATTTGGTAGAACCAAAAGAGTTCTTTCCAAGACGTTCCTCTTCGTACTGATCGAAAAGAACGTGGTATGGCATAACGATCTGTGCTCTATCTGAAATCATGATTTTTGGTGCAGGCACATTGCGGTCTGTGATTGATTTGATCTCGCTCATTACCTTCGGGATGTCTAACGCAACACCATTTCCGATAATATTGGTAATATGGCTGTGGAATACGCCGGATGGCAATGTATGCAATGCAAATTTACCATAGTTATTTACGATAGTATGTCCTGCATTTGCTCCACCCTGAAAACGGATAACGATGTCCGCTTCATCTGCAAGCATATCTGTGATTTTTCCTTTTCCCTCGTCGCCCCAGTTAGCGCCTACTACTGCTGTAACCATTTGATTTTCCTCCTGCATAAAAAAAGTGATGGTCTGTAAAAACCATCACGCTTTCCTGTTTTTACTTTATGATTATACACGAATATATGCCATAAGTAAAATTAATATTCATTATATTTGATATAATTGTTCATTATACTATGAAGCAAAGTTTCATGATCGTTATCTACACTCGCTTCGCTCGGCAGTCTTATTATATAATGATATTCCATATGCCATCAGACACGATTGGTTTCAGAAACATTGAAATCAAAAGCATAACCGCAAGAATCAGGACAGGTTCATATCGTACTAAACTTTCTTTCGATTCCTCTGTTTTTAAAGAGAACGAAAAAGAGAATTTTCTGCTTATTTCATATCCTATCACAGTTCCTACCGTATTGGTGATCAGATCATCAATATCCGTAAGCCGGAATGTAAATATCTGTAATAGTTCAATCCCCAGTGATACCGCGAGTCCCATGAAAAACATGGTTTTGAAAGACCGGTAATTCTTCCAGACCGCAGGTACAAAAAATCCCATCGGTATAAATAAAATGATATTCAGAATCGTATTTTTCATATATGCAAACGGACTATTTACAATGTCTACAAACGGTATCAGATTCAGTCCAAAATCCATCTGAAATGTTCCAACCGCAGGGACACCCACAACCGAAAACAGAGCAATCGCATAAAATGCAAATATCAGTTTTACACAAAATGGTTTAAATTCCCATTTCCTGTAGATTGTACACTGCAAAATAGCCAAAGCAGGAATCACGAAAATAGCAGACGAGACACAGTCTATCCCGATCGATAATAAACGCATCATTTACGTTTCCCCCTAAATATCCTGATCTTGCATATAAATTTATCATATTCCTGCCCGTAATCCCATTGATATTCTATTAAGATTGATGAAGAATTGATGAACTTTTTCTGACATTTTTTCACTACGGAACAGGCAGAAAATCATATAATTTTTCCGCTGCCGCCGACATTGGTGCCCGCTCATTTGAAACAATGCAAAATTCACGTTCCGGTATCGATCGGTCGAAAGTCAATGTAAAAAGTTCTCCGGACTGCACATATTTTTCTGCAAAATCTGATACAACACTCGCAACACCGAGATTGCGCACTGCAAACTGAATGAGCATATCGCTGGTGGCAAGTTCAAATTCCGGTCTTATATAAGTCCCGCGTTCTGCCAGATAATCTTCCACATATTTTCTTGTGGAAGTGCTGCCCTCCAGACACATGACCGGAAGATTTTCAAGCTCTTTATAGCTTAATTTTCCACCTTTTAAATACTCAAATTTTTTTCCTGCAACAAAAACATCCTGAATTTTTCTCACAGGCGTCATTTTGAAATCGTATTTGTTGTTGACCGGGGTGCTGATGATCCCGAAATCAATTTTTCCGTCCTGAAGATGTCGTAAGGTCTCCGGTGTCGGTGCATTTGTCACAGTCACCTTGATCTGCGGAAACTCATCATGAAACGCCTCTAAATAAGGAAGCAGATAAAACTGTAATGTCATATCACTTGCTCCCACACAGATTTCTCCTGCATCGAGGTTTAACATCTCCGATAACTTTTTCTCTCCGGTAAGGATTGTCTCATATCCCTTCGTCACATAGTCTGCAAGCATTTCTCCCTCTTTGGTCAGGCGCACGCCCTTAGATGTCCGCACAAAAAGAGCGCAGCAAAGGTCGCTCTCCAAGTGCTTCACTGCCTGACTTACTGCCGGCTGTGAAATGGAAAGTGCCTCTGCTGCAAGGGAAATACTGCTGTATTTTGATACATAATAAAAAATCTTATAATATTCAAGGTTAGTCTGCATATATCCTATATAAACTCTTTCACTGACTTATAAATGCCCTCTGCATTCAAGCCATATTTTTCGAGAAGAGCCACTGCCGGACCGAGTCCTCCAATAACGGAATGTTCTTCTACGGTCACTATTTTACCACATTCTTTTGCTGCTTTCACTACAATTTCTTCGTCAAATTCCCTTCTCTGTAATATCATTTATGATAAGCTCTGTTTTCAAAAGCTGAATCAAAGTTCTATGTTCTATATCCTTATTCTCCGAACAGTCCGTCAACGATTGATGTGATCTCTTTGATCACTTCTGTGAAATCTCTTCCTTCTTTTGCGATCAGGGACGGGTTCGTTGTAACACCACAGATCACTCCCATATCATTTGCTTTCTTAATGTCCTCTACATTTGCTGTGTCTACGAAAAATTTCATTGTAAAATACCTCCACCTTTTTGAATTTTTATTTTTGTTTGCAAATAAGCAAAAGTAAACGCAAGTGTCCATTGTCGTTCAAAGTAATTTTCATGTTACAGATGCAAATTTCTATTCCTGCTCCGCCTTTAAACAAACAGGACAAAAAAAGAATACTTTTTCGCAAAAATAAGCATTGTTTTTTTACATCCCATGCCTTATACTAAGTTGCTGAAACACTGATAACACAAGCGTTCAAGCTAAAAAAATGCAAGTATTTTTTTAATTTCAATTAGGAATTTAAGGAGTATCCGATTATGACAAAAGACATGACAGCGGGAAGCCCGCTTAAGATGATTTTACTTTTTTCCGTACCGGTTTTACTTGGGAATATCTTTCAGCAGTTTTATAACATGGTAGACACGATTATTGTCGGACAGTATCTCGGCGAAGATGCGCTGGCTGCGGTAGGTTCTACCGGATGCCTGATGTTTCTGGTATTAGGATTTGCAAACGGAATCGCACAGGGATTTGGCGTTATGGTCTCCCACGCCTTTGGAGCGAAAGATTTTAAACTGTTAAAACATTATGTTGCCCTCTCCCTGATACTGACCGCTATTGTATCATTGGTCTTAACAGTTCCAACGGTGGTGGCATCCCGGCAATTTCTTATATTAATGAAAACACCGGACAATATTTTAGGTCTGGCTGACTCTTACATCAAAGTGATTTTTGCCGGTATTCTGCTCACGATGTCCTACAATGTTGCATCCGGTATTTTAAGAGGAATCGGCGACAGCAAAACACCGCTTTACTTTTTGATTCTTTCTTCCTTTTTAAATATTGTACTCGACCTGTTTTTCATTATCGTGATAAAACTCGGAACCGCAGGCGCCGCTTACGCAACGATCATCGCGCAGGGTGTCTCTGCACTTCTCTGTTTTATTTACATGTTCCGCAAGTTTGATATTTTAAAAACAAGCCGCGAAGATTATTACCTCGACGGTCATGGAGTACGCAATATGCTTTCCATCGGAATCCCAATGGCTTTAAATTATTCGATCACAGCCATCGGAACTATGATTTTACAGGGAGCGGTCAATATTTTCGGTTCCAGCGTTGTGGCTGCTTTTACTGCTGCTTCCAAAGTGGAAAACCTGTCTACACAGACAATGCCTACCCTCGGTACTGCCATTGCAACTTACTGTGGTCAGAATCTCGGCGCCGGAAAATACAAACGTATCTACGAAGGAATGCGGAAAGGATTTTTTATCTGTATTTTTATCTCACTTGCTGCCTCTGCGATCTGCGTGTTCGGCGGACGTTTTATTGTAAGCTGGTTTGTGAGCAATCCTTCGGAAGAAATATTTGATTATGCTATGCAGTACTTAAATACGATCAGCTTTTTCATGCTACCACTTGCCTGGATTTTCCTTTATCGAAATGCACTCCAGGGCTTAAACCGTGGTCTTGTTCCTATGCTGAGCGGAGTGGTTGAAATGGTGTGCCGTATCATCGTGATCGCCATTACGTTAAATCCATTTGGTTACTGGGCTGTCCGTCTCGCAAGCCCGATTACCTGGCTGATCACTGGTATTCTTTTGATCGTAACTTATTTTATCTGGGAGAAAAAGAGCCGCAAGGAACACATACACGAAGCTGCCTAACTTTATGGGGATAGTGTATTATTTTCTTATAAAAGAAAGAACACGTCAGAACCGACAAACATTGCCGGAACTGGCGTGTTCTTCTTTACTTCTTATTTTACATTCCTTTTTATTTTGCACGAAGCGCCCAGACCGCTTTGATCTGGCTTCTGATCTTTCCGTAATCCCATTTCTGCCCACTGCGGTATAAAGAGAATGGATCGTTTATGGAAAATCCCTCGTCGTCATAATCATAAAGTAAAATAAAATGTCCTCCAGTTGTAAAATCACCCTGTCTCACCGAACAGATCACGATATCTCCCTGATCTAAATGCTGTTTTATTTCAATCTGGCTGATATTAATCTGTTCTGAATGGACACCATAAGCTGCCGCCCCCTCTGTCATAAGCGACCACATCGTTCCTGTGCCGGACATATAAAACCCTTCCTGCATGGCAAATTTTGCGATTGCAGCCGGAGTTGCCTCCTCATTTCCAGTCAGCGCAACTACTGCCATCGCCAGTGTTGTCGGACCGCATCCGCTGATCGCGACATTGCTGTCATCCCCATATGCAAGGCAGCCCCAGCGTTTATCCCACTGTAAAAAGAGCGGATATTCTTCCTGTAACTCTTTCTCTGTCAGTTCTGCTTTATCATAATCCCTTGTGTTCCCTTTATAATCAGCTACAAATCCGATCATTTCCGGATTGTTTGCAAGATTGATCAGCAGTTTCTCCGGATATCTGTCTGCATTTTCTACAATATCCGTGTAGCGATCATCGGTTGCTTCCATCTGTTCTAACTGTCTGATCGCCTGATTTAAGGAATAATCTACCGGTTTTGATAACACGACCTGTGGAATCTCCGCAAACGGATCATTTGTTTCTTCACTGTCTGCCGGTTCTTTGTTCTCTGATGATTGTGCATTAGCTGTCGGTTTTTCGTTGTCTGTGTCTAAGTCGTTTGCCGTTTGATTTTCTTTTTTCTCTTCATCGGAGTTATCCTGCGCTGATGCCAGCACTTCTTCTGTTTTTCCAAGTTTGATCTCAGGAAAATATCTTCCACAGACACATCCCAGTAAAAAAGATGTCAAAAGCATTACACTCAAAACGATTTTTCTTTTCCGTACAAGCTTTTTCTGTCTCATTCTTCTTTCGTCTAATTCTGTCTGATTCTGTATCTGGCGCTGATTCTGCTCCTTCATCTATCGGTAACCTCTCTCGTATTTCTTTCCTGCGTAGCGTGTTCTATTATATACATAAACCCCGTAATTTTGCTACCCTCTTCATAAAATATTAATAAAACTTTGGGTTTTCTTTGGAATACTCACAGAAAAACAGGTGCCAAATGTATAACCCATTCAGCACCTGCCCTGTCCTGTCTGTTTTTATTTGTTGCTGAGATATTCGTGAATACCTTTTGCTGCTGCTTTACCAGCTCCCATTGCAAGGATAACAGTAGCTGCACCTGTAACTGCATCACCACCGGCGTAAACACCTTCTTTGGAAGTTGCTCCGGTCTCCTCCTCTGCAATGATACATTTTCTGCGGTTAATATCAAGTCCTTTGGTTGTGGATGAGATCAATGGGTTTGGAGAAGTACCAAGTGACATGATCACGGTATCTGCTTCGATCTCATATTCAGATCCCGGAATCTCAACCGGGCTTCTTCTTCCGGAAGCATCCGGCTCACCAAGTTCCATTTTGATGACTTTCGCTCCTTTGACACATCCATTCTCATCTACTAATAATTCAGTTGGATTCTGGAGAAGATCAAAAATGATTCCCTCCTCTTTTGCATGATGTACTTCCTCTTTACGTGCCGGAAGTTCTTCCTCGCCACGACGGTATACGATATGTACTTCAGCTCCAAGTCTTCTTGCAGTTCTTGCAGCATCCATTGCTACGTTACCGCCGCCGACTACGATTACTTTTTTACCTGCTTTGATCGGTGTATCATAGCCTTCTAAGAAAGCTTTCATAAGGTTATTTCTTGTTAAAAATTCGTTTGCAGAGAATACACCCATTGCCTGCTCTCCCGGGATTCCCATAAATCTTGGAAGTCCTGCGCCGGAACCAATGAATACTGCCTCAAATCCTTCGTTATCCATTAATTCATCAATCGTAACAGATTTACCGATGACAACGTTTGTCTCAATCTTAACACCGAGTGCTTTTACATTCTCAACTTCTGCTGCAACGACTTTCTGCTTTGGAAGACGGAATTCAGGAATGCCGTAAACCAAAACACCGCCTGCCTGATGTAAAGCTTCAAAAATAGTTACATCATAGCCAAGTTTTGCAAGATCACCCGCACAGGTAAGACCTGCCGGACCGGAACCGATCACGGCTACTTTGTGTCCGTTTAATTTCTCTGCTTTTTTCGGTTTGATGCCATGCTCTCTTGCCCAGTCAGCAACAAAACGCTCTAATTTACCAATGGCAACCGGCTCACCCTTAATACCACGGATACATTTTCCCTCGCACTGTGTCTCCTGCGGACATACACGACCACAGACAGCAGGAAGTGCAGAGGATTCACTGATCACATGGTAAGCAGCTTCAAAGTTACCCTCTTTTACTTCTGCGATAAATCCCGGAATATTGATTGATACCGGACACCCTTTCATGCACTGTGCATTTTTACAGTTTAAGCAGCGGGCAGCTTCTGCCATTGCTTCTTCTTCATTATATCCTAAACATACTTCTTCAAAGTTCGTCGCACGAACGGCTGGCTCCTGCTCACGAACCGGAACTCTTGTTAATACGTCCATTTTCTTCCTCCTGATACTCTGACTGTCCCTCCATTGTAAAAATAGCAGATCACAGTCTGGTTATTGTCAACGCTTCCAATTACTGGCAGTTACCACATCCACCATGATGTGTTTCACCTTCCTGTAATTTTAACATAGCTCTGCCCTCTTCGGTCTTGTACTGAGCCTGTCTTCTCATTGCCTGATCAAAATCAACCAGATGTCCGTCAAACTCCGGTCCGTCTACACAGGCGAACTTCACTTCGTCACCAACGACTAAACGACAGGCACCGCACATACCGGTTCCGTCTACCATGATCGGATTCATGGAAACAACAGTCGGGATTCCAAGCTCTTTTGTTAATTTGCAGACAAACTTCATCATAATCATTGGTCCGATTGCAACACAGTGGTCATAACGAATTCCTTTATCCCAAAGTTCCTGTAACTGTGCTGTACCGGTTCCTTTGAAACCATAAGATCCGTCGTCTGTTGTCACGTAAAGGTTTGTTGCAACCTCTTTCATTTCGTCTTCAAGGATCAGTAAATCCTTGTTACGTGACCCCATGATTACATCACAGTCTACGCCGTGCTCATGCAGCCATTTTACCTGTGGGTAAACAGGTGCTGTACCAACACCACCCGCTACGAATAAAATCTTCTTTTTCTTTAATTCTTCGATATCTTCATGAATAAGGTCGGACGGACATCCCAAAGGTCCAACGAAATCTTCAAAAGCATCCCCCTTCTGTAATCCTGCCATACGCTCTGTGGAAGCTCCTACTGTCTGGAATACGATTGTGATCGTACCTTCTTCTCTGTTGTAATCACAGATTGTAAGTGGAATACGTTCTCCTTCCTCATCAATTTTTACAATAACAAACTGTCCCGGTTCGCAGTACTGCGCAACACGAGGCGCCTTGACATCCATAAGATAGATCTTGTCTGCCAGTTTTTCTCTTCTAACGATTGGATACATGTTTTTCCTCCTTGTATATACTCACTGCTTTTTCATCTCTGTAATCGTTTTTCTTGATCACGAATCTCCTATGAAAACATACATTTTTTTAGCATTAATTTATATAATAAAGGAAAAGCCGTTAGATTTCAACGGCTTTTCCTCGGTTTTCCAGTATTTTGCTATAATGATTATTTATGGAATCCATTCTTTTTTGTTTCCATCTATACAATATTATTATGCTTCCACTTTAGAAAATAGAATTCTGTCATTATCCAATGCCTTTCCGGCACGGACTGCAAACTGCTCTAACAGATCATCCACTGACATCTTTTCCCGTTCTTCCCCGGAAACATCCAGCACAATATTTCCCGAATCCATCATGAGGGTACGGTTTCCAAGTTCAAGCGCCTGATGCATGTTGTGCGTGACCATAAGGCAGGTGATGTTCTGCTCTGACACTATCTTTTTTGTGAGGTTCAGTACTTTCTCTGCGGTGGCAGGGTCTAAAGCTGCGGTATGCTCATCCAGCAGCAAAATCTTAGGAGTCACCATCGTTGCCATCAAAAGTGTAAGTGCCTGACGCTGTCCGCCAGATAAAAGTCCGACCGGCTGTTTCATGCGGTCTTCTAACCCCATGTCAAGCAACGCAAGCTGTTCTCTGAATTTTTTCTTGTCAGCAGCCTTGATGCGGCTGAAATAAGCATTTTTTGAAGTTGTAGTACGAAGATAAGCAAGTGCCATATTTTCCTCAATCGTCATATGCGGTGCCGTTCCCTTTAAAGGGTCCTGAAACAGATGACCGATCACTTTGCTTCTGATATGTTCTTTCTGATACGTGATATCCTCGCCGTCTAACATGATCAGACCTTTATCTGCGAAAAATGCTCCTGTTATCGCATTAAAAAGAGTGGATTTTCCTGCTCCGTTGCTTCCTACGATCGTTGCAAAATCCCCCGGTTTTAAGATAAGGTTTAAATCCTTTAATGCACATTTTTCATTGACAGTTCCCGGATTAAAAGTTTTGCTGACATCGCGCATCACAAGCATTGCGTTCTTCTCTGCCATTATCTTTCTCCTCCTTCGCTGTCATTTTTCCTCATTTCCTGAATGTATATCTGGTTCTGTGCCTTTGCCGCACGTTTCTGTCTGTAAAAATTCATCTGCTTTTTCAGATACGGGAATGCGATCGCCACAGCTACGATAATGGATGACACAAGTTTTAAGCACTCTGCCGGAACATTCAGTCTTAATGCAACTGCCACGATAAAACGATACAGGCAGCTTCCTAATATAACACCGATCACACGCTGTAACATGCTGCCTTTTCCTATGATAGATTCTCCGATGATCAGGCTGGCAAGTGCAATCGTTACCATTCCGGTTCCAAGGTTGATATCACACGATTTCTGATACTGTGCGAGCAGTCCGCCGGATAAACCGGTCAGGGCGTTCGCCACACAAAGACCAATTGTGATCATCGCACTTGTGTTGATACTCGAAGCTCTTACCATGTCCGGATTGTCTCCGGTTGCGCGGATAGAAAGTCCAAGTCTGGTATTTAAAAAGAAAGAAATCAGCACTCCTACGACTAAAACGATCACCGCTGCCACGATCAATTTGTACCACGTTCCGCCAATTGCTGTTTTTGCCCAGGTAAAAACAGAATCACAGTTGAATAAGTTCATGTTTGAAGCGAATCCCATTACTGCAATATTAATTGTATAGAGTCCGGTATTCACAATGATTCCTGCAAGAATGGACTGGATTCCCATTTTTGTCTGTAAGAATGCGGTCACAAAACCGGAGCAGACACCTGCTGCCATCGCTGCAAATAATGCTAAGATCGGATGACCGGATAGTGTCACGGATGCGCACACGGCACATCCTAAAGTAAAGCATCCGTCTGTGGAAAGATCCGCAATATTTAAAATACTAAAGGATATGAATAATGCCAGTGCGACCAATGCATAGATAAAACCAAGTTCTAATGCACTTTGTACAATTGATAATGTAATAATGGAACCCATACTTTAATTAAACTCCTCTGCTGTTACTGTTTCGATCAATTCAGAACACATATCTTTAAATACAGAATAATCGATTCCGAGCTTTTCTGCAATCTCTGTATTTACGGTTACAATACCACTGTCTAATGTTTCTACTGCGGTTGCTGCTGGATCTGCGCCGTTTGCAAGAATGTCAACTACCATGTCTGCTGTCTTTGTTCCAAGTGTCTCATAGTTGACACCATATCCTAAGAAGGCACCGTTTAATGCAAAGGAATCTGCACTTGTGTAGTGAGGGATACCTGCGTCTGCAAATTTTTCAAAAATTGCAAGTTCTGCTGTCATTACGGTATTGTCCTGTGGAGTGAAGACTGCATCTACTTTTTCAGCTACAAGAGAATCGGCTGCTGCCTGGATTTCTCCGGTTGTTGTTCCTGTTTTCTCTACATAAGAAATTCCTTTTTCATCGCAGTAAGCTTTTGCTGCCTCGATTGCACTTGTGGATGAATCCTGGCTCTTATCGTATAATAATCCGATTTTTGCTGTATCCGGATTGGCTGCTACAATGAAGTCCATAATCTGTGCCACATCGATTGCATCGGATGTTCCTGTGATATTGGCACCCGGTGCATCTGCACTTGCTACAAGTCCTGCGCCGACCGGATCAGATACTGCGGAAAATACTACCGGAATCTGATTATCTTCGGTTGCGTTCTGCATGATCATTGCTGCCGGTGTTGCGATCGGGATGATCACATCCACTCCCTCTGCCACAAGATCGGCTGCGATCTGGTTCAATGTGGACGAATCTGCCTGACCATTGTAAGTGTAATCTGCATAATCAAAAGTTACTCCAAGTTCTGCTCCCTTGGCGTCTAACTCTGCCTCGATTGCTTTTTCAATCTGGTTTAAAGATGCATCATCTACATACTGTACGATTCCAACTTTGTACACGGTTCCGTCTGCAGTATTCTGTGTATTGTCTTTTGCGGTTTCTGTTGCTTCTGCGCTTGCTGCTTCGTTCATGCTGTTACCTGCATTTGCTGTGTCTGTGCTGCTTCCGCATCCACTTACCATTGCTGTTACCATTGCCATTGTTAATACTGCTGCCATCATTTTTCTTCTCATAATTTTTTCCTCCAAATTTTAAAAAATGTTTTTGAAAGAAATCCGTTTTGAAAGTTTTAAGAATCATGTATTGCGGTTTTGTTTTCAGGTATAAAAAAGAATCTCGCCTGCGAGATTCTCCGCCTGCGGCGGGTCGCAATATGCGACATGTTTCTTATCCGCCGCAGTGCGATCCTCACGGAGTGTTTTTTATGTAATGGAAACAAAGTTTCCTATTACATAAAAAACCGCCTCAAGCTGTTGCTTGAGACGGTAATAAAATCTTATTATCGCGGTACCACTCATCTTGACCATACGGTCCACTCTCTCATGTACTATCATACACGCCTGATTGATAACGGGTTCGGTTCCCGGTGACTCCTACTGCTCATACATTACTTCGTGTTCTTCATGTATATCGTTCAGGTCACCCTCGAAAGTCCATTCAGTAAAAAGATCCATACTGCAATCTCACCACCTGCAGCTCTCTGAAATATCAACAGATTACTTACTACTCTTTCTCAACGGTTTTTCTTTATGGTGTTACTTTAATACATTAACGTATCTTTGTCAACACCTTTTTTGAAATTTACATAAATAGATTTCCGGTCGCCTGACTATCCCGCTCTTATGAGAAATACACGAGTTCATCTTCCGGTTTTTCTGCAGGAGTAATGGAAACTGGATATAAAACCGGTCCCTTTCCTTTGTACTCTTTTGCGAACTCCACATGAACCTCTGCGGTAATATGAATCCATGATTTGTGTGGGATCTCATTCTCTCTGTCATATTTTGTCTTGAAACCGATAAAGGTAACATCCTCCACACAGCAGGTCATTGCGAAACGTCCCGGAACCATAATTCCTTTTTTCAGTTTGTCCGGATTGTATACAAGTGCTAAGAAAGAAACTTTTTTGCCCTCATATTTTTTCGGATTCTCCTGACAATCCATGTACCAGATTGCGTAATCTGCATCGGAAATTTCAATCTCATCCGCAGTAATGTCAAACGGTAACTCCTCCGGTCTCTCGTCAAGTGTTCCGTCCGCACGCTCATAGACAAGCTGTGCTTTCCGGTTTAATGCCTTGACATTTCTGCGGTATTTTCCTTTGTCTGTACTGTCATCACAGCGATTGAAGATCACGACATCTGCGGAAAAAAGCTGTTCCATGATCATCGTGCGCATATTTGCAAGATACATATCGAATGTCGTTGCGTCTACAGTGGCAAGCTGCTGCACGATCATCCAATGCTTCGGAAGTTCCATATCCATGAGCGTTCCCATCTGCCACGTTCCGTTGTACTCTAAGAATACCTGCTCCGGCTGGTACTCGGTATTTACTTTTTTCAAAAAGTCCTCTGTAAAATCTGCCTCACTGTCTACCATGACAAGTTTTACATTATTTTTTTCAAGTTCTTCATCCGTAAACTCTGCATCGCCGTCTTCACAGCAGATGACAAGGCTTTTTCCCTCTTTTGCAAAGCCCTGCTCAAATAAGGTGTCTTTGATGAGGGAGGTCTTTCCACTGTCCATAAAACCGGTAAATAAATATACTGGTATTTCGTTCATATATATTCTCCCTTATTAAATTCCGAATAACTCTTCTAATCTGTGTTCGTCAATGTTGCAGCCGATCACACAAAGTCTTCCTGTATAGTCAGGCTCACCGTCACGGAGTTCATACTCGCCCGGAACCATGTCAAAGTAAATCCAGGAACCATTCTCATCCTCTACCATTCCTTTGGCACGGAGGATTGTTCCGTAATCATCTGTCTCGCAGAGAGTCTTTAATACATCCTCGATCTTTTCCTTCGTGAATTTGTGAGGCGTCTCTTTGCCCCAGCTTGTAAACACTTCATCTGCATGATGGTGATGATGATCGTGGTCATGGCATCCGCAGGTGCAGTTCTCGTCATGTTCATGATGATGCTCATGGTCGTGGTCATGGTCTTCATGGTCGTGATGATGTTCATGTTCGTGGTCGTGGTCTTCATGATCGTGATGGTGTTCATGGTCGTGATGGTGTTCATGGTCGTGGTCGTGATCATGCTCTTCGTGATCGTGGCATCCGCAGGTGCAGTTCTCGTCATGTTCATGATGATGTTCGTGATCATGCTCATGATCGTGGTCTTCATGATCGTGGTCATGATGGTGATGTTCATGCTCATGCTCCTCTGCCTCTTCTTTGGCATGCTGCTCAGCCATCAGTTTCATCTCAAGAGAATCTGCTCCCTCGATTACTTTTAAGATCTGCTCGCCTTTGATCGCATCCCATGCTGTTGTGATGATTGCAGCCTTTGGATTCAATGTCTGGATCTGTTTTACACAAAGTTCTAACTGCTCAGGTGTTGCATTCTGGCTTCTGCTCAGTACAACAACTGTAGCATATTCAATCTGATTATTAAAAAATTCACCGAATGCTTTCATCTGTTTGCTTGCTTTTAAAGCATTTACGACAGTTACGAGTCCGTTTAATTTAACGTCTTCCTCTTTCTCGATATCGATCACAGACTTCATAACATCGGATAACTTACCGACACCAGATGGCTCGATCAGAATGCGGTCCGGATGATATTTGTCAATCACTTCGTGAAGATTCTTTCCGAAATCACCTACTAATGAGCAGCAGATACAGCCGGAATTCATCTCGGTGATCTGGATTCCTGCATCTTTTAAGAAACCGCCGTCGATTCCGACTTCACCGAACTCATTCTCGATCAGAACGATCTTCTCGCCCTTAAATACCTCATCGATCATTTTTTTAATAAATGTGGTTTTTCCTGCTCCCAAGAAACCGGAAATAATATCAATTTTTGTCATAATAAATCCACTCCTTTTTATGTCTTGATAATATGCAAAATGCAGATTATCATGGTTACATTGTATTATCTTTGTCTGCCCGGATCACACTTTCCGCCCGAACATTCCTATTTTACTCGATTATTTTACAAAATGCAAATCTTGTGCAATTTTTAATAATTATTTTATACCCTGTTTATTTTTATCCATTATATCCGAAAACACTTCTGCATATCCTTGTATGTACCGAGAACCAAAAGGGTATCTTCACTGCTTAGTTCCATATCCGGACCAATCGCCATATTCATCTTTCCGTCTGTTTTGATTGCCAGAATACTGATGCTGTACTTTTTACGGATATCCAGTTCACCGATCGTTTTTCCGATCCAGTCTCCCGGCACCTCCACCTCAAAAATAGCATGTGAATCATCCACTTCGATATAATCATGGATATGATCTGCCGTATAGCGGATCGCTGCCCAGTTGGCGATCTGTTTTTCCGGATAAATGACCTCGTCTGCTCCGTTGCGAAGCAGGAACTTTGCCTGTACATCCCGCTCTGCACGCGATATGACCATTTTAGCGCCAAGTTCTTTCAAAAGAGAAGTTGTCTCCAGGGAATTCTGGAAATTGCCTCCGATCGTCACAAAACAAATATCATAGTTTTTGATTCCAAGCGACTCCAGAAAATTCTCATTGGTACTGTCACCAATCTGTGCGTCTGTAACATACGGAAGAATTTCATTGACAAGATTTTCATTCGCATCCACAGCCATCACTTCATGTCCAAGCTCATTTAACTGGTATGCAACATGCTTTCCAAATCTTCCAAGTCCGATAAGCAAAATATTTTTCATTATAATTTTCTCCTTTATCCAACAGTTATTTTATCAAGCGGTCTTTTTGCCCCACTCTGGATTTTTACTGAAATTGCAGCATATATAAGTGTCAGTCCGCCAACTCTTCCAAGATACATCAAAACAACCAATATCAGATGTGATACCAGTCCAAGCTCCGTTGTGATCCCTAATGTAAGTCCTGCCGTGCCAACTGCCGATGCTGTTTCAAAAAGGCAATCCGATAATGCAACATGTTCTATCTGACTGATTGCAATTCCACCTGTGAAAAACAAAAAGAAATACAAAATAGCGATCGTTGCCGCATTTTTTACCACTGTGTTATCAAATCTTCTTCCAAAAACCTCTGTTTCTGCCTCTCTTCCAAATGTTGCAAATGCATTCAGTATCAGCACTGCGATCGTTGTTGTCTTCATACCTCCTGCCGTTGATCCAGGAGATCCACCGATCAGCATCATCAAAATCATGATTGCTTTGGAAGAATCGTTCATTGCACCAAGATCTGCCGTATTAAATCCTGCTGTTCGAAGAGTTACCGACTGAAAAAGAGAAGCCAGTATTCTTTTTCCCATAGAAAATCCGGCGAAATCACTCAGAAAGAAAAAAAGAGCCGGTAGTAAAATTAAAACAGCGGTGGTAACGAGGATAATCTTACTCTGCAGACGGTAACGTTTCAAGTTCCATTTGTTTGTACAAAAATCATCCCAGGTCAGAAATCCGATGCCACCGATCACGATCAAAAGCATGATCACAAGATTGATCAGTGGATTGGCAATATATCCTGTCAGAGATGGAAATGTCTGATCGACCGTTCCAAGTATGTCAAAACCTGCATTGCAAAAAGCCGATACCGAATGGAAGACTGACATCCAGATTCCCTTCCATCCATAGTCTTTACAAAATACAGGAAGCATGAGAATGGCTCCAATCAGTTCGATCAGAAATGTTCCATGCAGAATAAATTTTGTAAGCCGGACAATTCCACCTACCTTCGGTGCTGAAATTGCATCCTGCATCGTGCTCCGCTGCATTAACGAGATCTTTCTCCCCGATACCATTGAAAAAGATGCAACCACAGTGATAACTCCCAATCCACCGGTCTGGATCAGAAGCAAGATCACTGCCTGGCCAAACGCTGACCAGTAGCTTCCTGTATCCACGACCACAAGTCCTGTCACGCAGACAGCTGATGTCGCAGTAAATAAAGTTTTATCAAACGGTGTCACAACTCCGGCAGAAGATGAGATCGGAAGCATTAAAATAATTGCTCCAAGTAATATCACACCTGCAAATCCAAATGCGATCATCTCAAACGATGACATTTTCTTTTTTTTACGGATAAGTTCCGGCATATCAGTTCTCCTCTTTTTCTGCTGCATTCCTTTTATTTGTGGAACTGCATATTGTAAAGCTTTTCGTAAGTTCCATTCATAGCCATCAGTTCTTCATGGGTTCCCGACTCTTCGATACCATCTTCGGAAAGTACCAGAATCTTCTCGGCATTTTTTATAGTGGAAAGCCTGTGTGCAATTACAAATGTGGTACGGTTCTTTGCAAGTTTTTCCAGAGAATCCTGCACAACTTTCTCACTCTCGTTATCGAGTGCGCTCGTTGCCTCGTCAAAAATAAGGATTGGCGGATTCTTAAGGAAAACTCTCGCAATCGAAAGTCTCTGCTTCTGTCCGCCGGAAAGCTTGATTCCACGCTGTCCGATGTCCGTCTCATAACCATTCGGCAGAGACATGATGAACTCATGTGCATTTGCATTTTTTGCTGCCTCGATGACTTCCTCTCTTGTCGCATCCGGTTTTCCGTAACGGATATTGTCAAAAACAGTTCCAACAAAAAGATACACATCCTGCTGCACAATGCCGATGTGGTCGCGCAGACTCTTTAAGGTGAGATCACGCACATCTTTTCCATCGATTTTCACTGCGCCGCCCGTCACGTCATAAAAACGCGGAATGAGGGAACAGAGCGTACTTTTTCCTGCGCCGGAGGAACCGACTAATGCCATGTAAGCCCCCGCCGGGACATTTAAACTGATATGGTTCAACACTTTTTCCGTGTTTTCCTCATACTGGAATGAAACATTTTCAAAAGTAATATCTCTTTTTACATCCTTAAGTTCCACTGCATCTTTTTTGTCCTCGATATCCGGATGAATGGCGAGGATCTCCTGAAAACGCTCAAATCCGGTATAACCGTTCTGGAACTGCTCTGTGAAATCAATGAGGGTGCGGACAGGATCCGTAAACACACTGATATAGAGCATAAATGTGACAAGGTCGCTGACATCCACACTGCCTTTTGCGATCAGCACCGTACCTGTCAGGATCACACTGACCTGAATGAGTGTCGTAAACGCTCCAAGCCCTGCCTGATAACTTCCCATGTAAAAATAGCTGTTTTTCTTGGCTGCAAGGAAACCGTCATTGCCTTGTTTAAACTTGCGGTTTTCAATCTCTTCGTTGGCAAAAGATTTTACCACCCGGATACCGGATAAGTTATCCTCGATCTGCGCATTGATGTCTGCGATTTTTACACGGTTCTGTTTGAATGCGAGACGCATTTTTTTATTCAGGACAAATGCATAGATCAGCATGAATGGCAATATTGCAAAGGCTGCAACTGCGAGCATTGGGCTGATGTTCACAAGAATGATCAGTGCTCCGGCAATTTTGATCACGGACAGAATGATGTTCTCAGGTCCATGATGCATCAGTTCGCTGATATCAAAAAGATCGGTTGTGATACGGCTCATCAGCTGTCCGACTTTCTGGTCATCATAAAAGGAAAAGGACAGTTTCTGGTAATGTGCAAAAATTTCCGCACGCATGTCATACTCGATTTTCGCTCCCATCACATGTCCGTAATTACAAATATAGAATTTACTGTAACAGTCAACCGCCACCAGCACAAACAGTCCAATGGCAATGTATGCTGCCTGATGCAAAATCTCTGCCGGCTCACGGTACACAAGATTGTAGGTCACATACCGCACGACCAGCGGAATGATCAGGGCAACCGCCGCAGAGAGCGTTGCAAAAAACATATCTGTCCAGAACACACGCATGTAAGGTTTATAATAGGTGAGCATTTTTTTCATGGTTCCACTTTTTTTCATAAATTCCGGTTCTCCTCTGCATAAGATAAGACTGATACATTCTTTTATGCATCAGTCTCATTCAAATTCATATGATATTATTTTAGACGTAAAGCTGAAATTGTCAAGCTTTTCCCATACGCCGGATATGCTGCCTATTTTAATTCTTCTTTCTTCAACTTTAACTGGATTATTTATTTTTTTCTTTCAGTTTTAAGATATATTCTTCTGCTGCTTGTTCTAGTCGTTTCTGAATAGCTTCCTCTGATGGCAGCTGCGCTTTTATTTCTTGTAAACGAATATTATCGTAAGTCGCAACTCCCATAGGAGTCTCTATTCCCTGAAAAGCCCACTGAACCTCTGTCTGATTCTTATCTTTACATATCAGCAGACCAATTGTGGGATTATCGGATTCCGATTTCATTAACTCATTAACCGCATTTACATAGAAATTAAGTTTTCCTGCAAACTCTGGTTCAAATGATACAGCTTTTAATTCAACAACTACATAACAACGAAGTTTAATATGATAAAAAAGCATATCTATTTTTCTTGTTTTACCGGCTACGATAATCTCTTTCTGTCTTCCTATAAAAGCAAATCCTGATCCAAGTTCTAACAAGAAGCGTGTAATATTCTGCTCCAACGCATCTTCCAACGCTTCCTCATCATATCCTGCCGGAAGTGATACAAAGCCGAAATCATAAATATCTTTTACGATTTCCTGTGCGAGTTTTCCTTGTATGGCTGGAAGCTTTTCCGCAAAATTAGTAAGTGCATTACCTGATGATTGATATAAATTAGCTTTGATACAGTCAACAAGTATACTTCTACTCCAACTTTCTTCTATTGTTTTTCTTACATAGAATAGAGCTTCTTCTATTGTTTTACATTTTGTTACTATTTCCACATGATGTCTCCATGGTACAAATCCAAAGATTGCAGGAAATTCTATTTCTGCACCAGCTTGGTGCAGTTTTTGATCTACGCCGATTTCTGCACCAACCTGTTGCAGTTTTAAACTATTCAAATCAAGATTATTCTCAATAGTATGAGCAAGTTCTAAAAACGTATCACTTGAAGAATAGAACAAATACCATTTTTTCATATTCCAAAGATTTCTTGCTGAAAAGCCTGCTGCATCAGGAAATTCGTTTTGTAAATCGAGACTTAATTGCTCTACAATTCCTTTTCCCCACTTCTCTTCCGCTTTTCTTTCTACTAAATCCCGCCCCAATTGCCAATTAAAGTAAAGTCGTTCTGTATTAACTTTAACAGCTGCTTTTATCTGTGTAGATATATAGCGTTGTTTCACATCATGAATCCAATTTACATAATCAGAATCCAAATTAATATCATGCGATTTCACCATACGAGGTTTTGTTTCTTCAGACATATGTTTCCCCATTTCTTCTTGATTTTTCATTCAAAATTTTAATCAATAGTGTGCGGAACATTACCGCTCACCAATCTCCTCTATACGCCGGATATGCTGCCTATTTTCTCTTCTCAAACCCGTACACCCATTTTCCACGCAAAAACAAAACCAGAAAAATGACAGAACTAATACTCCAGGTCAATGGATACGCCCAGAAGATCACGCGGATGTCCGGGATAAAATGAACCGTAACCGTGATGTAGCTTACACGGAACAGACACCATACACACAGCATGACGATCATTGGAACCGATGCATTTCCCGAACCGCGAAGCACCGCAGCGATGCAGTGGGAAAAAGCCAGCAGAAAGTAGAACAATGCAATGGTTCTCGACTGCATAACTCCATAATGTACTACGTCCGGTTCACTGTTAAAGGCTGCAATAAGCACCGGTGCGGCTGTATAAATCACAACTCCGATCAATTCTGCAATGATAATCGAACAGAGAACGCCAAACCTCGCTCCTTTTTTTGCACGGTCATACTGCTTTGCACCAAGGTTCTGGCTGACAAAAGTGGTCAGCGCCATCGTAAAACAGGTCACCGGCAGAAACGCAAATCCTTCGATTTTGGAATAAGATCCACATCCTGCCATCGCCATTTTCCCAAATGCATTGATATTTGTCTGCACAAAAACATTCGCAATGGCGATCACAGAATTCTGAAAACCGGACGGCACACCGTTTTGTATGATCTGCCACAGCATCTGGCTGTCAAAACGGATTTTATTTAACTGAAGCCTATATTCTTCTTTTGCTCTCAGAAGATGGATCATACATAAGAATGCACTTATAAATTGGGAAATCGCTGTTGCCAAAGCTGCTGCACCGACTCCCATCCCCAATCCTGAAATAAAGAAAATATCCAGCACCACATTGATACAGGAAGAAATGATCAGATAAATCAGCGGATGTCTGCTATCGCCAACCGACTGCAAAATCCCTACAAAAATATTGTACATGATCACTCCGATAGAGCCTGCAAAATAAGTGCGGAAATAGGTGATAGATTCCGGAAGCACTTCTGCGGGTGTTCCCATCAGCACCAGAATCTTCGGTGCTAAAAGCATGCCGATCACTGTCAATGCAATTCCTGCTGCAATTCCAAACGCAACCGTTGTATGGATTGATTTCTCCAGATTTGCCCTGTCTTTCGCTCCATAATATCTGGCAATTACAACACCTGCACCCATTGCGATGCCATTGATAAATCCAACCATCAGAAAAATCAGATTCCCGGATGAGCTGACTGCCGCCAACGCATTGCTGCCGAGATAATTTCCTACGATCAGTGAATCTGCTGTGTTATACAATTGCTGAAACAAATTTCCAAGAAACAGCGGAATCGCAAATAAAATAATTTTTCTGGAAATGCTTCCCTCTGTCATTCTTGTTTTATCTTCTGCTCTCATCATTACTTCCTCGTATCTTTTTCTGCTCTGCGCTCTGACTCTAATAATAGGTACTATCTATAGTATAGTTTTTATTCGTGTAAAATCAACAAGTTTTGAGGATTATAAGAGATTTGGATTGAACAAAATCTTGAGTTACATAACTAATGCTGCTCCATATAATCAATAAATTCCGGTGTCTTAGACCAGTACTTAATCCCCTAATTTTCAAAATTCCATTCATCCATGTAATTGTTACATTCATAGTCAATATAAAAGATCTTTTCATCTTGTACAATGAAATTAGTCGGAAAATAATCGATATTCAAGCCTGCATCATATACTACCTTTGCCATTTCTCTCATTTGCACCAAATACAAATCTTTCATTGTATCATTTTTCACTAAATCATATATAGTTGGTCCATCAATATACTCTTTTAATATTCTTTCATTTGCTACATCAATGTCTAACATTCTTGGAATTCTGATTCCTGTCTGCAGCAGTCTGTTATAATCATTTTGTTCTGCTTCGATTTTATTACCAAATGAGTAATATTCACATGGCTCATAGTGTATCTGCTTTAACACATAAAATTTACCTTCCCGTTCTGCCAAATAGGAATAACCACCTTTTCCATGTCCTAATAACTTCACAATTTTATATTCTTTCTTATTTACATTCATAACATCCTGCATTATCGTACCTCCCATAACCATATCATATAGATAAATTCATGTTCTGAAAAGCAACCTGCTGTTGCCATGCCCTGTCTATATAATTAGATCAGCACTCTTTGGTCATGACTTTCTTACACCAGGTTCTTGTCTTACAGTGAGGACATTTTAAGTATCTTGTGCTTAATAAATGCATTCCCATATTATATTGCATAAATGTTGGAGTAAACAGTTCATTACAATTCCTGCATTTAAAATATCCTATCTTCCTGTCTCCCCACATTGCAACATATAAGCCAACACCAAACACACTTATCGCAATCACCATCAGCACAATCTTAATTGGTAATATAATCACATCTGTGTAAAAACAAACCACTAATAGTAACGTCACAAACGTAATTGTTGATATTACACCAATCATTGTTGTTAATAATATTTTTTGCTTATTCTCTTCCTTTTCCCTAATCATATTCACCATATTTTCCTCCGCTTTTTTCTTATAATTTTGCTGGGAAATTCTCTCTCCGGTCAGAAGTTCATTTACTGTTATTTCTAATTCATTACACAATGGTAACAGCAGTGATGCTTCCGGAAAGCCGTTTCCCGTTTCCCTTAATTAAAGATATTGTTGGGTAAAAAAGAAAGGTCAGTCGATTTTGCCGA
>OGIJ01000013.1_pt1 | contig 120630 bp, 116 predicted proteins | sample 1571741 | NCBI WGS metagenome assembly OGIJ01 (sample SAMEA2582034, study PRJEB24529) | metagenome | biome: Human gut stool | place: China | collected 2011 | reverse complement strand
GCGCGTATATATAAAAAAGAGTTTTCAAACCTTCACCCTTCACCTTTTTATTTAAGGTTTTGTGTGTCAAATAGTTACGGGTGAAGGGTGGTGAAGGGTGTTTTTTGCTTTTTATAAACATATTTTAAGAATTCAGCCCGTTTTTACATATTTTAAGCGTTTATTTTTGGTTCCTAAATGGGTGCCTTTTTTTAGGGGTCCACTTTTTCCTCTTTTCTTACCGCTGAAATCTTTGAAAAAGCGAGTGAGGTAGGGAATCCCGTCTTATGTTGTGTTAAACAATTATCAGATAAAAGAAGTTAACGATACCGAATAAGGACTGATTTTTAAACAAATATTAACGCAGAAAACTTGAAGTTTCGCATATTATATTCAGGTTTCGCAGGTTCAGGAGTTAAGGAGTTAAAGAGTTAAATGAGTTAAATGAGTTAAAGAAGTTAAATGAGTTATCGCTCCCTATAGTCACTGAGGAGTTAAGACAACAGTCTTCTAGCTCAAACTTAGGACATTTGTTCCTTAACTTTCTTCTAACTTCCCTTAACTTCCCTCTAACTTCCCCACATGCGAAGTTCTGAAAATAAAAAGAGGGTGAGTCATCTGGTTATGACACACCCTCTTTTTGGCTTTTTATTTCTTTTTCTTCTTCTTCTTCTTTTTGATGCCGAAGAAATCGCGGAGGCCGTTGAAGTCTTTCTTCATGATGAGACCGAGACCCTGCGTGTTCAGACTGTTGCGCGTAAAATAGCGGTCGTTGGTCTGATTGTACATGCGTATGGCGAGGTTGCCGTTAGGGAAGATGAGGTAGCGGAGGTCAAAATCACCGATGAAACTCTGCGTGGCATTCGGATTGTCGCGATAACCGAACTGGCCATTGAAGAGTAACCGGTTGTTGAGCAGCTTGCCGCTCAGAATGCCCTCATATTCGGCATTGTTGAAACCTTCATCGCCCGTAGATATGTTGGCACCGAAATTCCAGTTGTTGCTCTTCACCACGTTGGAAAGTACGGTGTTCAGCTGCTGCGAGATGGTGCCGCTCAGCAGGCTCTGCATCGCCAGCGAAGTCTGACTCTGCTGTTCGCCATCCTCGCTCACCTGGTTGTTGTTGGTCTGGGCGTAGAACCTGCCGATGCCCAAGAGATAGAGCACCTGCTGGTTCATCTCTTCCTGCGAATTGATGATAGAGTAGATCATCTGCTTCGCATCGCTGTTAACCGTAGGCAGGTCCATCGAGAAATCTACCTTAGGCGATTGAGGCGTGCCGGTGATGTCCATCAGGCAGTCTACGCGGATGTTGTTGCCCGAGAACGAACGGCCTATGCGCAGATCACTCAGCGGCACTCCGTTTACGGTATATTTAGCCCGCAGGTTGAGTGGGGCGTTGTATGGATTGCCACCGAAAGCGATGGTGCCGCCCGGCATAAACTCGAACTCCTTCTTGATGAGATTCTGGATGGTGAGCTTGTAGGTGCCGTGGTCTACCACATAGTTGCCAAACATGTCGAACGAGCCCTTGTTGAAGTAGTTGGCGCGAATTACGCCATCTCCGTTCAGGGTGATGTAATCGCCCGACTGCTCGTCCATAATCAGCTTGAGCGTGAGGTTCTGGTTGGTGTTTACGAGGAAGTTGATGCGCATATCCGATTCGAAATCGATGTCATCCTCTCTCTGTTTCGTGGTTGGAGCCCCGTTCAGGCTGTCCATGATATCCGGCACAATCTCGTGCCAGTGGATAAAGCTCTTGTCGCTGATGGCGTCCGGACTTGCCACATTATATACAAAGATGCTGCCCGGTTCGGGCTCGGCGTTGATATCGATGACGGTTTCGCCGCTCTTGCCGTGGATGCCTACCTCGCCCGTGGCATAGATGGTGCCATAGAAGGTGTTGTCGCCAAACTCGCGGGTATCGAAGCCCAGGAAGTTGTGCGCCTTGATATCGAGGTCGTAGCTCAGCCTTGTGAGGTGCTTGTGGTGGATGCCTCCGCTCAGGATGGCTATGTTGCGGTTGCGGTCGAAGATGGTATCATTCTCTATGAGGATATCATCTGGGATAGCGTGGGCACGGAGCGCATCGAAGGTATAATCGGTGTTGAGCTGCTTGAGGTGCACCTTGCCATGAGCGGTAATATCGCCTACGAGATTGACGCTTTTCAAATCGCCCACCACATTGAGATGACCATCGCCCCAGGCTTCTACCTGGTTCATGAAACTGCCGCAGAAATTCTCGAGGAATTTCATGCTGGTGCCCTGGGCATCGATACCCAGGTCGATATAGTTGCGCTTAGGCGAGACGTATCCGTTGATGAGCGTCTGATGCTCCGGACCATCGTCGGCAACTGCATGAATATCAATCTGTTCGAGCTCCTTGTTGAAGTTGACACCAGCATGGAGTACACCGAGCGGTCCGTTTTCGAAGGTAAACTCCTTCACGTCTAGCTGGGCGTAGGCATCAGGGTCGTTGAAGAGGCTCTTGATGATAGCCTTACCCGAAACCTTGCCGGTGAAATCTACCGAATGGAAATTGATGAGGTTCAGCACGTATGCCACATCCACATCCTTCAGGTCGGCTACGATAGAATCGGTCTTCTCGGGTGTGGCAAGACCGGAAACGATGACGTGCTGTTGGTCGTGGCTCACGGCAAAATGGTCTACCAGCAGGCGCTTCTTGCTGTAGATGATGTCGGCAGGATGAACCTTCCACGGTGTGCCGTCGATTCTGATTTCAGACGGGTGTATGGTTACGTGGGCGGTAGAAACATGATCTTCGTTCTTGAAGAACTGCGCCCTCGTATCGATGATGCCCTGGATAGGGAGTTTTGCCGAATGGTTGTTGTAGAAGAGCTTGGCGAAGAGCTGGTTGTCGGCAGCGGCTGCCTTTACGTGGATGCCCGGTCCGTTATCTCCCCATTTGCCCTGCCTGATCTGCGCATCTACCTTGAGCGAATCGTTGATGGTATGCAGTCGCACTTTGGCTCCATGATAGTCTTTTGCGTCATAGCTGAAGTCAGGCACGCTGGCATAGATGTTGACAGTTTTCTCGGCATCGTTCATGAATCCATCGGCAAAGACGGGCTGCTCTATCTTCAGCGGAATGCCCAGCATGCGCTGCAGTATCTCGGTAGAGGTGATTTCTGCCTGGAAGGTGAAATGGTTCTTCGCGCTCCTGTCTACCTTGCCGATGCCCGGAAGGGTAGGCAGTTTGCTGGCTACCAGGTTGGTGAAGCTCTTGGTGAGGGTAGCGTAATCGTACTCTCCGTTAACATGGATGCTGGCGAACGGGGCTTCGAGGTCGAAATAGCTGTCCTTGCCCTGGTTCTTGGCGCTTACGGTGATGTCATCGAGACTGTAGGTCTTGTCGGCTACCTTCAGTCCCAGAATGGTAGGCAGCAGATGCTGTACATGGGCAGTAGCTGCATACTGTTTGCGCGGGATGGAGTAGGAGCCTTCTACCTGGATGTTGGCGTTAGGGTCGGCGATGGATGCGAGTCCCTCGAGCAATCCCTGGTTATAGCTGCCGTCTATCTGAATGTTGCGGTAGCTGTACTTGTTGAAATCGAAGCGCGGAATGCTGCCCTTGGCATAGAAATGTTGCTTGTTGCCGTGAGCCGAAAGCGATGCTGCCAGGATGCCGAACTGCCCGTTGTCGAGGATTCGGCCCAGGTTGATGCCCTGGGTGTTGATGCTAGCCTTGAGCTCGGAGCCAGCTTTTTCGGCCTTGATGGCTACTTCGCCCACGCCGGTCTTCAGCTGGCCGCGGGTGCCTGCCTTCTTGCCAGCACCATATACTTCACCTATATAATATATGTCGCCCAGGCGCAGCACTTCTTTCGGAATGCTGATGCGTTTGCCCAGATTTCTGGAAACCTCTCCGATGCCATCGCCTGATATCTTGAGGGCTGAGATGTTTGCCTTCCAGCGCAGAAGGCGGTCCCAATCGCTCACACGGCCGTTAGCCCTGAGCATCAGACTGCCGCTCTGAGTCTTGAATTCGAGGTTATGGATGCGGGCAGATGTACTGGTGCCCGAAAACTGGAGATGAAGCTGCAGGGCATCCTTGAACTTGCGGAGTTCAGGCACGAAGCAAGCAATATCGGCAAGCGTGATGACGGATGGCTTGATGCCGCCCTGAAACTGGAGTGTAGGCTTTACGATATGCTTGTTCTCGATGCGGTAGGTAGCGCGCAGGTCATCAAACTGCAATTGCGAATGAGGAAGCTCGATGCTGAAGTCTCTGAGCAGGGCTTGCTGCTGGTCGGCATCGAGTTTGAATCTCAGATTTCTGAGTTGAAGTCCTGATTTATCTTTCAGTGCTATCTTCTTGACAGTCAAATGGATATCCTTGTCTGTGAGATGGCCCAGAATAATGTGGGCAGAGAGGTCGGTGATGCCTAGATGCTGCGGCGAAAAGACGCCCGGCTCAGGCGCAATATCGCGCTGGTTGTAGGCAACGGCACCATGGCGGATAATCAGGCTTCCGATGTGCAGGTCGAGCGGAGTATGGCGGGTGGTATCTTTCGAAGCCAGCGAATCGAGCACGAACTGGATGTTCATCGGGCTCTTGGCATCCTGCTTGTAGATGTTGGCATTGAGCCCGAAGAGCTGGGCTGATGAAACCGAAATCTTGCCATCCTTCAAAGGCAGGAAATCGAGCTTTGCCGATACGCGCGAAGCACAGATCATGCTGTCGCCCTTCTGGTCGAGCATCATCACGTCATCTATGATAATGCGGTTGAAGAAGCCCAGATTCACCTTTCCGATACTTACCTGAGTGCCGAATTTCTGAGCCAGCGCACCGGCTACTTCAGAGCCGATGAAGGCCTGTACTGGTGGCACGTGCAACAGTACGACAAGCAAGAAATAGACAGCAGCCAGCGTCCATATAATGCTATTGATGATATGTTTTAAATGTTTCAGAGTTGCTTTCTCTAGTTTACAAAAATGTTACTAATTTGAATTTTGCGACAAAATTACTGAAAAATCGGCATAAAATCGAATAATTCACACAATTTTTCTTTTTTATATCACTTTTTTTCACTATTTTTGCAGCACGTTAGAAGTTTCAGCATAGAAGAAGATAAAATATATGTTTTATGGCAGATGGCCAGTATAGCGTCTTGATGAGGGCGCTGACGCATATATCTTGAAGTGATTAGTAAATTTATATTTAATATTTTTTTAATGTAGTTATGGCAAATGTAATTAAGTTACGTAAAGGCTTGGACATTAACCTTACGGGTAAGGCTTCCAAGGATGTAACGCTCCAGGTGGCTCAGGCTGGCGAGTATGCGCTGGTTCCTGCGGCTTTCGTGGGTGTGACTCCTAAGGTAGTGGTACGCGAGGGCGAGCATGTCAATGCCGGAGATGCCTTGTTTGTGAACAAGGCTTGCCCGGAGGTGAAGTTTGCCTCGCCAGTGAGCGGAGAAGTAACCGCCATTGAGAGAGGTGAGCGCCGAAAGGTGCTCTGCGTGAAGGTGAAGGCCGACGCAGTACAGACCTCTACGGATTTTGGTAAGAAAAACGTTGATGCGTTAGACGGTGAGGCTGTCAAGCAGGCGCTGCTTGAGGCTGGTCTCTTCGGATACATCAACCAGTTGCCTTATGCTGTGTCCACAACTCCCGACACCAAGCCTAAGGCAATTTTCGTTTCCGCCCTCCGCGACATGCCGCTCGCAGCCGACTTTGAGGTAGAACTCAAAGGCAACGAAGAGGCTTTCCAGACGGGTTTGACAGCCTTGAGCAAGATTGCGAAAACTTATCTCGGTGTTGGCGTTGACCAGCACAGCAATGCGCTCGGCGAGGCTAAGAACGTAGAACTCAATGTATTCGACGGTCCTTGCCCGGCAGGTAATGTAGGCGTACAGGTGAACAACATCGACCCGGTAAACAAGGGCGAGGTGGTTTGGACAGTAGATCCAGCATCGGTTATCTTCTTCGGAAGACTCTTCCTGACAGGTAAGGTTGATTTGCACAAGACTGTAGCTGTGGCTGGTAGTGAAATCAAGACTCCTGGCTATGCTGAAGTATTGGTAGGTACACCTTTAAGCAGTTTTGTAGCCAATCAGCTGAAAGCTGCTGACCATGTGCGACTTATCAATGGTAATCCACTTACCGGTGTAAAGACGACCACAGCCGATTTCGTAGGTGGTCATACATCAGAGATTACAGCCATCCCAGAGGGTGATGACAACGACGAGATGCTGGGTTGGATTCTTCCACGTACCGATCAGTTCTCTACATCGCGTTCATATCTCTCCTGGCTCTTCGGCAAGAAGAAGGAGTATAATCTCGATGCCCGCGTGAAGGGTGGCGAGCGCCACATGATCATGAGCGGCGAGTATGACAAGGTGCTCCCGATGGACATCTATGGTGAGTATCTCATCAAGGCAATCATCGCCGGCGATATCGACAAGCAGGAGCAGCTCGGTATCTACGAGGTAAGTCCTGAAGATTTTGCTGTGGCTGAGTTCGTGGATTCATCTAAGCTCGAATTGCAGAAGATTGTACGCGAGGGCTTGGATACCCTGCGCAAGGAGAACGCTTAGTTTTTAGTACTGTTAATTATTAAAATAATGAGTGCATTAAGAAATTATCTCAATAAGATAAAGCCTAACTTCCAGAAGGGAGGTAAGCTGCATGCCTTCGAGAGCGTGTTTGACGGTTTTGAGAGCTTCCTGTACGTGCCTAATACGACAGCGAAGAGCGGAGCCAGCATCCACGATTCCATTGACTCGAAGCGCATCATGAGCTTTGTGGTAATCGCCCTGATTCCTGCTTTGCTCTTCGGTATGTATAATGTGGGATACCAGAATTTCAAGGCTGCAGGTACACTGGATACTGCCAGCTTCATCGAGGTCTTCGGCTTCGGATTCCTGGCTGTCCTCCCTAAGTTGCTGGTTAGCTACATCGTGGGTCTCGGCATCGAGTTTGCCTGGGCTCAGTGGAAGCACGAGGAAATCCAGGAGGGTTACCTCGTCAGCGGTATCATCATCCCATTGATCATTCCTATCTCTACACCGCTGTGGATGCTCGCCCTGGCGTGCGCCTTCGCAGTCATCTTCTGCAAGGAGATCTTCGGTGGTACCGGTATGAACATCTTCAATGTGGCTGTGGGTGCCCGTATGTTCCTCTTCTTCTCATATCCACTGGCTATGAGTGGTGATAAGGTCTGGGTGGCTAAGGATGCTATCTTCGGTCTGGGTAACACCCTGCCTGATGGCTTCACAGCTGCTACTCCTCTCGGACAGCTGGCTCAGGGCAGCATGCCTTCAGCTAGTCTCTGCGATTCTATCATCGGTTTCATTCCTGGCTGTATCGGTGAGACTTCAGTCATCGCCATCGCCATCGGTGCCATCATCCTTCTCTGGACAGGCATCGCATCATGGAAGACCATGGGCAGCGTATTCGCAGGCGGCATCGTGATGGCGCTTATCTTCCAGGCTCTCGGCATGACACCTATCGCCTGGTATGAGCACATCGTTCTCGGTGGTTTCTGCTTCGGTGCCGTATTCATGGCTACCGACCCTGTAACCTCTGCCCGTACAGAGAAGGGTAAGTACTTCTACGGATTCTTCATCGGTGCCATCGCCGTTATCGTACGTGTGATGAACCCAGGTTATCCAGAGGGTATGATGCTCGCTATCTTCTTTGGCAACATGTTTGCTCCACTCATCGACTACTGTGTAGTTCAGGGCAACATCTCACGCCGTGCTAAACGTGCTATTAAATAATGTAGGAGGAATGTAGATATGAAGACAAATTCAAATAGCTATACTATTATCTATTCGGTTATCATCGTGGTAATCGTGGCATTCCTGCTCGCGTTCGTGTCTTCTTCGCTGAAGGCAACACAGGATGCCAACGTGGCTCTTGATACTCAGAAGCAGATTCTCAACTCGCTGAACCTGCGCGACCTTGACAACGCTACTGCGGCTGCCAAATATAAAGAGGTGGTGAAGGACGAGAAGGAGAAGGACGGCATGAAGTATTACGAGTGCGAGATTGATGGTCAGAAGAAGACCGTTTACTCTGTAAAGGGTATGGGTCTCTGGGGCGGCATTTCAGGCTTCATCGCCGTGGATGCCGACAACAACACCATCTATGGCGTATATTTCAACCACGAAGGCGAGACTGCCGGACTTGGTGCTGAAATCAAGGACAACCTGAAGTGGCAGCAGAAGTTCCAGGGCAAGAAGATTCACAAGGATGGAGTAGAGGGCATCGCTCTGGGCGTTGAGAAAGACGCTCCTGCCGGCGACCCTAACAATGTAGATGCCGTTACCGGTGCTACATTGACATCCGATGGTGTGGATGCAATGCTCAAGGAAGGTCTTGCTAAATTCATTAAATAATTAAGCGAAATTATGGCATTATTTAGTAAACAAAATAAGGAGGCATTCATCAAGCCACTGAACGGCGACAACCCTATCCTCGTTCAGGTGCTTGGTATCTGTAGTGCCCTGGCTGTTACTTCCCAGCTGAAGCCAGCCATTGTGATGGGACTTGCCGTTACTATCATCACGGCATTCTCTAACGTGATTATTTCCATCATCCGCAACACCATCCCTCAGCGCATCCGTATCATCGTCCAGTTGGTGGTAGTTGCTGCCCTGGTTACCATCGTGAGCCAGGTGCTGAAGGCTTTCGCCTACGACGTGAGCGTGCAGCTCTCTGTGTATGTGGGTCTGATCATCACTAACTGTATTCTGATGGGTCGCTTGGAGGCGTTCGCCATGATGAACAAGCCTTGGCCTTCATTCCTCGATGGTGTAGGTAATGGTTTGGGTTACGCCCTCATCCTCGTGATTGTGGGTGCTGTTCGTGAGTTCCTGGGCCGCGGCTCATTGCTCGGTTTCCAGCTGATACCGGAGGGAGCTTACAACTTCGGATATGTTAACAACGGTATGATGACCATGCCAGCCATGGCATTGATTCTCGTTGGATGTGTAATCTGGGTACATCGTGCCTATATTTATAAGGAGGAGAAGTAAGATGGAGCACGCAATAAGTTTGTTTTTCCGTTCGATTTTCGTCGATAACATGATCTTCGCCTACTTCCTGGGTATGTGTTCATACTTGGCAGTATCCAAGAACGTGAAGACCTCTTTGGGCCTGGGCTTGGCAGTAACCTTCGTGTTGCTCATCACCGTGCCTGTAGATTACCTGTTGCAGACCAAGGTGCTCAGCGCCGATGGCATTCTGGGTGTTGACCTCACTTACCTGAGCTTCATCCTCTTCATCGCCGTCATCGCCGGTATCGTGCAGCTGGTAGAGATGATTGTAGAGAAGTTCTCACCATCGCTCTATGCAGCGCTGGGTATCTTCTTGCCATTGATTGCCGTAAACTGTGCCATCATGGGTGCATCGCTCTTCATGCAGCAGCGCATCCTGATGGAGCCTACCAATACTCAGGCTATTACCTCTGTATGGGATAGCATCGTTTATGCCGTAGGTTCCGGTCTGGGTTGGACTCTCGCCATCGTTCTGATGGGAGCCATCCGCGAGAAGATGCAGTATTGCGACGTGCCAAAGCCATTGCAGGGACTTGGCATCACATTTATCACAGTAGGCCTCATGGCAATGGCTATGCTTTGCTTCTCAGGCTTGAAAATCTAAAATAGGAGGACTATAGATATGGGTAATACATCATTTATATTGGCTAGTATCGGAGTTTTCCTCGTGGTGATTCTCCTGCTGGTTATCATCCTGCTCGTGGCTAAGAAGTATCTGAGCCCTAGCGGAAATGTAAATATCGTAATCAATGGCGACAAGACCATCAACGTGCCTCAGGGCAGCAGTTTGATGACTACGCTGAATGAGAACGGCATCTTCCTGCCTTCTGCCTGTGGCGGTAAGGCAAGCTGTGGCCAGTGTAAGGTTCAGGTGCTCGAGGGCGGCGGTGAGATTCTCGATTCAGAGAAGCCTCACTTCACCCGCAAGCAGATTAAGGACCACTGGCGCCTGGGATGCCAGTGCAAGGTGAAGGGCGACCTGAAGATCAAGGTGCCTGAGAGTGTGATGGGCGTGAAAGAGTGGGAGTGCGAGGTTATCTCCAACAAGAACGTTTCATCATTCATCAAGGAGTTCAAGGTGGCTCTGCCTCCAGGCGAGCACATGGACTTCGTTCCGGGTTCTTACGCTCAGATCAAGATTCCTGCATACGACTGCATTGATTACGACAAGGATTTCGACAAGGATCTCATTGGCGAGGAGTACATCGGAGCATGGAAGAAGTTCAACATCTTCTCTCTCAAGGCTCACAATCCAGAGCCTACCGTTCGTGCTTACTCTATGGCGAACTATCCTGACGAGGGTGACATCATCACCCTGACCGTACGTATCGCCACAACTCCATTCTTGCCACGTCCACAGGTAGGATTCCAGAACGTACCAACAGGTATCGCTTCTTCTTACATCTTCTCTCTGAAGCCAGGCGACAAGGTAATGATGAGTGGTCCTTACGGAGACTTCCATCCTAACTTCACATCAGGCAAGGAGATGATCTGGATTGGTGGTGGTGCCGGTATGGCTCCATTGCGTGCGCAGATTATGCACATGACCAAGACCCTGCACACTACCGACCGTGAGCTTCACTTCTTCTACGGAGCGCGTGCATTGGGTGAGGCATTCTTCCTTGAGGACTTCTGGGAGCTTGAGAAGGAATTCCCTAACTTCCACTTCCATCTTTCATTGGACCGCAAGGACCCAGTGGCAGATGCTCAGGGCGTGAAGTACTACGAGGGATTTGCTGTTAACTGCATCCGTGATACCTACTTGAAGGATCACGAGGCACCAGAGGATTGCGAGTACTATCTCTGCGGACCTCCAATGCTGATCAAGACAGTAACAGATTATCTGGATTCTCTCGGAGTAGATCCTGAGAGCATCATGTACGATAACTTCGGATAAAACGATAATTCAATTAAAAGAGCAATGCTTGTTCTCAAAAAAAGAGAGGCAAGTGTTGCTCTTTTTTTATTTTTCTGAATATATACAATATAATAGAGATAATTACGTTTTTATCTTGAAAGTATAGATTTAATTATGAATAAGATAAAGGTAGGTGTATGTTTTTCCCTTTGCAGTCTGGCAGCCCCATCTATGGCACAGTATATGTGGCAAGAGGAGGATGGCACGGAGAAGATAGATCTTCGGGAAGATATACAATATGGTGTTGAGATGCAAGGGTCGTTTTCGAAAGGTAAAACCCCATTGTGGCTTAACGCAAACAAACATGGATTAAGTTCTTTAGAGAAGAATAACGGCTATCTTAGAGGTAGTCTGGTTCGTCCGCTTTCTGCAGATTCTGCTCGCCGCTGGGCTGTAGGATATGGAGTAGATGTGGCAGTACCGGTAAACTATACCAGCCATGTAGTGGTGCAGCAGGCTTATGTGGAGGCCCGCTGGCTTTATGGTGTGCTGACTGCAGGTGCCAAGGAATATCCGATGGAGCTAAAAAACCAGTCGCTCTCCAGTGGTAGCCAGTGTCTGGGTATCAATGCCCGTCCGATACCTCAGGTTCGTCTGGCGCTTCCTGAATATTGGACGCTTCCGTTTGGTAGAGGCTGGCTGCAACTGAAAGGTCATCTGGCTTATGGTATGACTACGGATGATGGCTGGCAGCATGATTTTACGAAACGGCAGACTAAATATTGTGACCACATGCTCTATCACAGCAAGGCTGGTTTCTTGCGTATCGGAAACGAGAATGCTTTCTGTCCGCTCAGCATAGAAATGGGCTTGGAAATGGTTGCTCAGTTTGGTGGCAATGCATATCGTCCAATAGGTGACAGTATGGTACAGATTCCTACCGAGAAAAATCTGAAAGGCTTCTGGCATGCGCTGTCGGCAACGGGCTCTGATGCAGGTGAAGGGGCTTATGCCAATGTTGCCGGCAACCAGTTGGGCAGTTGGCTGATGCGTATCAATTATGACACTGACAGTTGGAAAGCTGCCATCTATGCCGATCATTATTTCGAAGATCACAGCCAGATGTTTCTCCTCGACTATAATGGATATGGTGAGGGCGCAGACTGGAATAAGAAAGTAAAACGCCGTTTCTTCATGTATTCGCTGAAGGACATTATGCTGGGCTTCGAACTGAATCTGAAGTATTCGCGCTGGCTGAAAAATGTGGTGCTGGAGTATCTCTATACCAAATATCAGAGTGGTCCGTACAATCATGACCGTACATCGGGTATCGCAGACCATATAGCGGGTACTGATGATTATTATAACCACAGCATCTATCCTGGATGGCAGCATTGGGGCCAGGTGATAGGAAATCCACTCTACCGTTCGCCTATTTATAATAACGACGGATATATTGATATAAGAAACAACCGTTTCATAGCTTATCATCTGGGCTTTGATGGTCAACCTACACAGCGGTTGGGTTATCGTATATTAGGCACCTATCAGAAAGGTTGGGGTACATATAGCAACCCGTTTACAAAAAAGCATCATAATGTAAGTTTTCTGGTAGAGGGTCATTACGATTTCCCGCATCAGTGGCAGTTGAAGGCAGGCTATGCGATGGATTTCGGTAGCGAAAAGATGCTGGGGCATAATGCCGGTATGCAGATAACCATCAGCAAAAGAGGTTTGCTGACGAAAAGAAAATAATAATCGATAAGATAGAAAATATGAAAAAGATAATAGGGGTGCTTTCCCTTGCTGTTATGATGCTCACTCTAAGCTCATGTGAGGTAGAAACAAGCCAGAATGGTGATTTGGATGGTTTCTGGCATCTGGAGCAGGTAGATACTTTAGCTACAGGGGGTACTTGTAACTTTGCAGATAAGCGCGTGTTCTGGGGCTGCCAGTATAAGCTGATTCAGGTTGCTGATTATGATCGCTTCGAGGCTGGTAGAGGATTTTATCTGCGTTTTGAGCAAACCTCCGACAGTTTGCTGATTACATCTGTTTATCGTAATAAATGGCATGAAGATTATGGAGGCGATGTACTTTTAACAGAGATGAATGATTCTTTGCGTAGCTGTGGCATCAATCATCTGAATGAGCATTTTGCCAAGGAGGTAATGACCGGAGGTAAGATGCAACTGAAGAGTAAAACCCTGAGATTGCGGTTCAGAAAATTCTGAAAAAAGCCCTCGATGCATGCAGCACCGGGGGCTTTTTGTAGTATGCTCGGTTTCTTACTTCTTCCTTTCTGATTCCTTGATGAAACCATGTCGGTAAGCATAGAGAAGCTCCTTCAGGTCTTCTATCTGCTTACGGAGTTCGCAACCTATATCTGTGTCGGCTACCAGCATTCGGCGGTTCGACATTTCTACAATCTGTGTGGTACTCTTGATGTCGGTACCTTGCTTGATGGCATCTTCCATACTCGTAAATGGCTCGTGCTGGACCAGCTGAAATCCGCGGGAGTGGTATACTAAGGTGTAGCCGGCAATGCCAGTCTCGTTGTGGTAGGCTTTAGAGAAGCCTCCATCGATAACCATCAGCTTGCCGTTTGCCTTGATAGGGTTCTCGCCCTTGGTTGTGCGAACGGGCACGTGCCCATTGATGATATGGCGGTTAGGACCGGTTACCCCAAACTCATCCATAATATGGTCGATAACCTGTTCGTTATCGCGCAACAGGAAGTAGTATCCCTTCTCTTCTTTATGAGTCTCCTTATCGGTAATGAAATAGCGCTCGAAGGTGGCCATCTTACTCTTGTCGAAGAGCGGACTGTCAGGACCGCACCATAGGTAGATGAAATAATCGATGGCATATTCCTTCTCATTCGGATCAGAATCTGATTGGAAGGCTGTGCGTATCTGCATGCCCGTATGATGCATCAGGGCTCTGCCGCTGAATTTCTTGCCAGGATATATTTCTACCTCTTTTAATGAACCATCTTCGTTGAGCGGACAGGAAGCATGGAAAAGCAGGTTGTTGTTGAAGATAGCGTACATGCAACCATGCTGCAGCATAACCTTGATATGCTTGTGCAGCTTCTCGCAGACCATAAACGAATGATGCAGTTTCTGAATCAGAATTTCCTCTTCTTCAGATAGTTTGTCTGGATTGTCCGGATCGATGGTAGGGAAGTGGCATGAGGTCATGTCATACTCTTTTCCGTAAATCTCTACCTTGCCTTTCCTGTAATCGATATGGTCAAAAAGACAACGGTCTTTCATCTTCCATTCCGGATGCTTCTTGAAAAGCTGGCTCTCTAATTTAAACTGGATGACAGCTATAGCCTTGTGCATCTGAGAGGTGAGCCGCTGAGTCTTTTCATCCATTGCTGCTGCACCTCCGCTGAGCTTAGGCAGAAATTCTTTGCAATCATCATCCTTGTAGGTTTCCATCGCAAAAGTAGCGAGTGGTACGAGGTTGATGCCATAGCCTTCTTCCAATGTCGAGAGGTTGGCGTATCGCAGGGAGAGACGTATCACATTACAGATGCAGGCATCATTGCCGGCAGCTGCTCCCATCCATAGTACATCGTGATTACCCCACTGGAGGTCCCAACTGTGGTAGCGGCGCATCTTGTCCAAGATGATGTGGGCTCCTGGACCTCTATCGTAGATATCGCCCAGAATATGGAGCTGGTCGATAGCCAGGCGCTGGATGACGTTAGCTATAGCGATGATGAAATCATCGGCTCTGCCTGTGCTGATAATCGTATCAACAATAACATTGACATAGGCTGTCTTGTCATGATCTTCGGTGTGCTCGTGCAAAAGCTCCTGGATAATATACGAGAAATCGCATGGCAGCGATTTGCGCACCTTGCTTCGGGTATATTTGCTGGAAACATCACGGCATACAGCCACCAACTGGTGCAGGGTGATGTGATACCAGTCGTTGATGTCGGGTTCGTTCTGCTTGACGAGTTCCAGTTTCTGCTCAGGATAGTAAATAAGAGAGCAGAGTTCTCGCTTCTCCTGTTCGCGAAGGGTATTGCCAAAGAGTTCGTTCACCTTACGCTTGATATTTCCTGATGCATTTTTCAGTACATGCAGGAAGGCCTCATACTCACCATGGATGTCGGCAAGGAAATGCTCGGTACCCTTTGGTAGGTTGAGGATGGCTTGCAGGTTGATAATCTCGGTGCTCGCCTCTGCTATAGTAGGGAACGACTGAGAGAGCAACTGCAAATATCTCATGTCTTTTTCTATATTATAATGTTTCATGTTTTTTTCCATTTTCTTAGAGCCTTTTTACTATTTATTATCTTCTGCAAAGATAGTATAAATAATAGATAAAACAAAGGAAAAAAGTATTTTTTTGAAAAATCTTTCTGTTTTTTCAGATTTTTGCAGTACTTTTGCAGAAGAAATATAATAATTCTTCAAACTAACTATATTTGATTATGAAACAAACTATTCTTGTTACAGGTGGTACAGGCTTCATAGGTAGCCATACTACAGTAGAGTTGCAGCAGGCTGGCTACAATGTTGTTATCGTAGATGATCTCTCAAACTCAAAGATTGAAGTACTCGATGGCATCGAAAAGATTACTGGTATCCGCCCTGCTTTTGAACAGGTTGACTTGCGCGACAAGGCTGCTACCGAGGCTGTATTCCAGAAATATCCTGATATTAAGGGTATCATTCACTTTGCTGCAAGCAAGGCAGTAGGCGAGAGCGTACAGAAACCATTGTTGTATTATCGCAACAATATCGTATCGCTCATCAATCTCCTGGAACTTATGCCAAAGTATCAGGTAAAGGGTATCATCTTCTCTTCTTCTTGTACCGTTTATGGTCAGCCGAAGCCTGAGAATTTGCCTGTAACAGAAGAGGCTCCACATCAGAAGGCTACTTCACCTTATGGCAATACTAAGGAGATTAATGAGCAGATCATAGCTGATTATATCCATAGTGGTGCAGCCATCAAGAGCATTGTATTGAGATATTTCAATCCTATAGGTGCACATCCTTCTGCTGAGATTGGTGAGTTGCCAAATGGTGTGCCAAACAATCTGATTCCATACGTTACTCAGACAGCTATGGGTATCCGCAAGGAACTCACTATCTTTGGTAATGATTATGATACTCCTGATGGAACCTGTATCCGCGACTATATTTATGTTGTAGACTTGGCTAAGGCACATGTAGCTGCTATGGCACGTGTTCTTGATAAGGAGACTGAGCCTATCGAATATTTCAATATCGGTACAGGTAATGGAAACTCAACTCTCGAAATTGTTGAGACTTTTGAAAAAGCTACAGGTGTGAAACTGAATTGGAAGTATGGTCCACGAAGAGAGGGCGATATTGAGAAAATTTGGGGTGATTGCACCAAGGCGAACAAGGTACTCGGTTGGAAGGCTGAGGCTAAGCTTGAAGATGTGTTGGCTTCTGCTTGGAAATGGCAGCAGAAACTTCGCGCTGATGGCATCATGTAAAGTGTTGGTTGTTTTAGAAAATAATGTGAATTGGCTTCTTTTTTCCTCTGAAAGGTTAAAAAAGCTAATTTTTGGGAAACTTATCGTCGGGAAGGCGGTAAGTTTCCTTTTTTTTATATATCTTTGCAGAAAGAACTATTGGTTTAACGAAACTTGAAAATATATGAAACGGACTTTACTTTCAATATTAACAATTGCAATGTTTGCACTTTCTGTTCCTTCGGATGCTATGGCCAACGAGGGAAACATAGAATGGGCAGACCTTGATGTGGCAGATATCAACTTGAACTATGCTGGGGGCGTGATGCATATCACCGGCGCTAGCGGGCAAGTGGTGAGAATATATAATGTGGCAGGTGTTACAATCAAGACCTTCCGCATAGAAGGTAATGACAAGCGCGTAAACTTGCCATTGGCTGATGGTATCTATATTGTAAAGGTGGGGAATACCTTTACGCGCAAAATTTGCGTAAAGCATTAATAGTACTATAGAGGCCTTAGAATGCCGTTTAACTTTAATCAGAAAGTGAAAGTCTTTCATTTTTCGTTACTTGTCATTTTTTGCTGTTTGATGTTCTGTTCTTGCCACGACAGGGTGCCAAACAGCAATTTCCAATTATCGTTAGATGATTATCAGGACTTACGTTCTTCTGCCTATGCTATCAATTCGAGGGCGGTAAGGAATCTGATAGACAGCATCATGCGAAATGATAAAGACCGACATGCTGCAGATTTGCATACCCGTCGCTATTATCAGAATGAAGGTAGTCTGCTTTGGATTACACGTCATGGGGTAAATAGTCAGGCTGACTCCCTGGTGACTTGCCTGCGTACTGTAGCGGATATGGGATTTGATAAACGTCGGTTCTATGTGGATGCTATTGCCCGAGATATTGACAGGTTACGAGATTTAAATCTAGATTCAGCTGATAATCAGATAAATCAAGTGATAGCCCGACTGGAGTATCGCTTGACCAAAGCTTACTTCAGATATACGATGGGGCAGAATTTTGGATTTATGAATCCTAGTTTTGTTTTCAATCGTTTAGATACTCTTGCTCCCAATCCTTATGATAGTAGCAAGAGACCCGTTAGGTTCAGAGGCCTGTTTGATGTAAAAATGGCTCATGCAGATGATGCGTTCTATCAGAAGGCTATGCAAATGGTTAGATGCGACTCGGTGGCTTCCTTCCTGAAAGAAGTACAGCCTAAGAATCCTTTCTATTATCAACTGCTGGAGAAATTGAAGGCTGGAGGACTGGGCAAGGCGATGAAAATCAAAATTCTCTGCAACATGGAACGTTGCCGCTGGAGACAGTATGATAATCCCTGGCAACACGAAAAATATGTGGTTGTCAATATACCATCGTTCCATCTGATGGCTATTGATCATCAGGATACGCTCTCGATGCGCATAGGATGTGGAGCCAGTAAAACCAAAACCCCGATATTGAACAGTCATATCAAACGTATGGAGTTGAATCCTCAATGGTTTGTTCCCCGTAGTATCGTTCTCCATGATATGATACACCAGGTGGGGAATCATGGCTACTTTCGCGCGCGTAACTACTATGTAAGGGAAGTGGCAACAGGTAAGGAGGTTGACTTAGACAGAGTAACTCGATCTATGCTTATTTCTGGTGCTTATGGCATAGCCCAGCGGGGCGGAAAGGGGAATGCTCTGGGAAGAATCATCTTCCGTTTTGATAATAATTTCTCGGTCTTCCTGCATGATACTAACAGTAAGGGCGTGTTTGGACAAGAGGATAGAGGAGTATCGCATGGATGTATCAGAATAGAAAAACCGTACGATTTCGCTGTCTTTCTATTGGCTGACAAAAACGAGAAACTGAAGGAAAAGATATACTATTCGATGACAGCAGATTCGCTAGCCAATAAGAAACTTGTTGTGAATAACGTAAAGGTTAATCCTCAAGTTCCTCTCTTCATAACCTATTATACACTCTATCCGTTAGCAGGAGGCAGAATAGCTGAATATTCTGATGTGTATGGATTTGATGCGGTAATATTCGATATGTTGAGAAAATATCTATAAACAACACATTTGTAAAAGCAATGATAAACGATAAAGAACTCTTGGCGATGATTAGGGATCCTAAGACCCAACGCGAAGGCTTTGCTGTACTGGTAAGTCAGTATAGCGAGCCGTTGTATTGGAAGGTTCGCCATATTGTCTTAGATCATGATGATGCTGATGATGTGTTGCAGAATGCCTTTGTTAAGGCTTGGACCAATCTGGATTCGTTTCAGGGAAAGTCTTCGCTCTCAACATGGCTTTACCGTATAGCAATTAACGAAGCGCTTGATTTCTTGAGACGCAAGAAGCAGGTGGTTAATGTCTGTACCGAAGACGAGCCGGGCTTGGCTTCACGTCTTCTTGCCGATGACTATTTTGATGGTGACCAGATTCAGGCAGAACTGCAAGAGGCTGTAGCCCTACTGCCCGATGTTCAGCGCACAGTTTTCACTCTAAAATATTATGATAATATGAAATATTCAGAGATGAGTAAGGTGCTGTCAACAAGTGAAGGAGCTTTGAAGGCATCCTATCATCTTGCTGTGAAAAAAATAACCGATTTTTTCAATCGTAAGGATTAAACCTTTTCGGTTAGTTTTCGTCTATTTAATAAAGTATAAAAGAAAGGAATGAGGAATATGTTAAAAGAAGACAATATATTGAATAGCCGTTTTGGTAAGAAAAACCATTTCCAGGTGCCGGCTGGTTATTTCGACCAGCTGACGGATAGGGTGATGGCAAATTTGCCGGAGCAGGAACCCCGTATCATTCACATGCAGCCTAGCTTATGGCAGCGTATGCCGATTCGAAAGATTGCGGCGGCTGTTGCTGTTTTGGCTGTGATGGGAGGTGGCTCGGTACTGGCGCTGAAATATACGGGAAGCAGTAAGCCTGCTATGGCACATGTGGACCATATGGTTCAGAAAGCTGCTGTGAATAATAATGAAGATGCTACTTTTAATGAGATGGCCGATTATACGATGATGGATAATGAAACTATCTATGCATCGCTGATTGCAGAAAATTAATGGTTGGTATTTCTTTTTGTCTACAGATAAAGATTTTTAAAAACGATAAGGTATGAGAAAGATAATGCAACATAGGTTTCTTGCGCTTTTAGCTATGCTGATGATTAGCCTGGTTTCACTTGCTTCACAGCCTCAGGGTAGAAAACATCATGATGGATTTGATCCTAAAAGGTTTCAGGCAGAACTAGAACAGTTTATTACGACTAATGCCTGTCTTACGCCGAGAGAAGCTGCTAAATTCTTCCCGGTATATAGACAGATGGGTAAGAAAATGCGTATGATATTCGATGAAATGCGCCGATTCCGTCATGTGAATCCGAATGATAATGAGGCATGTGCCGAAGCTATCAGGAGAAAGGATGAGTTGGATATTCAGCTGAAACAGTTGCAGCAAGAGTATCATTCTAGATTTATGACCATCTTGCCACCTAATAAGGTGTTCAGTGTCATCAAGGCAGAGGAACGGTTCCATCGCCAGGCATTCAGACGGATGAAGAAATAAATCTCTAAAAAAGTAGAGATAAAACTATTTAATATGTATTTATGTGAATTTTGGTCACATTAATAGGGTCGCGAAGATATTTTTAATAATATTTTCGCGATTTTATTTTGTCCTTTCCGTTATTTGTTGTACTTTTGCACTTTGGAAAATAATAATATAATATAATAAGGTATGTACAGAAGTAATACGTGTGGAGAGTTACGTCTCTCTGATGCCGGCAAGGAAGTGACACTTGCCGGTTGGGTACAGCGCTCAAGAAAGATGGGTGGTATGACATTCGTCGATTTGCGCGACCGTTATGGTATCACACAGTTGGTCTTCAACGAGGCTGATAACAAAGACTTGTGTGATGCAGCTAACAAGCTAGGTCGTGAATTCTGCATTCAAATAAAGGGTGTAGTAAGTGAACGACAGAGCAAGAATCCTAAAATGGATACTGGTGACATCGAAATCCTGGTGAAGGAACTCAATGTCCTCTCTCAGAGTCAGACCCCTCCTTTCACTATCGAAGATAATACTGATGGTGGTGATGATATCCGTATGAAGTATCGTTATCTTGATTTGCGTCGTCCTGCAGTGCGCAAAAATCTGGAGTTGCGTCATCGTATGTGTATCTTGATTCGTAACTTCCTCGATGCACAGAACTTCATGGAGGTTGAAACTCCAATTCTTATTGGTAGTACACCAGAGGGAGCCCGCGACTTTGTTGTTCCTTCCCGTATGAATCCAGGTCAGTTCTACGCTCTTCCACAGAGTCCTCAGACTTTAAAGCAGCTCTTGATGGTTGCTGGCTTCGACCGCTATTTCCAGATTGCCAAGTGCTTCCGTGATGAGGATCTTCGTGCTGACCGTCAGCCAGAGTTTACACAGATTGACTGTGAAATGAGTTTTGTTGATCAGGATGATGTCATCAACCTTTTCGAGGAAATGGCTCGCCATTTGTTTAAGGAGATTCGTGGTGTAGAACTTCCTAAGTTGGAGCAGATGACCTGGCACGATGCTATGCGCCGTTTCGGTAGCGATAAGCCAGACTTGCGCTTCGGTATGGAATTTGTTGAGTTGAAAGATGCTTTCACAGGTAAGGGTAATTTCTCTGTATTCGATGAGGCTAAGTATATTGGCGGTATCTGTGTTCCTGGTTGTGCTGATTATAGCCGTAAGCAGTTGAACGAATTGACTGATTTTGTTAAGCGTCCTCAGGTCGGTGCCAAGGGCTTAGTATATATCAAGTACAATTCTGATGGTACCGTAAAGAGTAGCATAGATAAGTTCTATTCTCCAGAGGAACTTGCTGAAATCAAGACCGTAATGGGAGCCAAGGATGGTGACCTTGTTTTGATTTTGAGCGGTGATAATGCTAACAAGACACGCATTCAGCTTTGCTCTTTGCGTTTGGAAATGGGTGATCGTTTGGGACTTCGTGATAAGAATGTATTCAAGTGTCTTTGGATTATTGACTTTCCTCTCTTTGAGTGGAGCGATGAGGAGCAGCGCCTGATGGCTACGCACCATCCATTCACTATGCCAAATCCTGATGATATCCCATTGCTCGATGAGCATCCTGAGCAGGTTCGTGCCAAGGCATACGACTTTGTTTGCAATGGTATCGAAGTAGGTGGAGGTTCTCTCCGTATCCATGATACTCAGTTGCAGGAGAAGATGTTCGAGGTTCTCGGCTTTACTCCAGAACGTGCTGAGGCCCAGTTCGGTTTCTTGATGAATGCTTTCAAGTATGGTGCACCACCTCACGCAGGTCTTGCTTTCGGTTTGGACCGTTTCGTCAGCATTATGGCTGGTCTCGATAGTATTCGCGATTGTATTGCCTTCCCAAAGAACAACTCAGGTCGAGATGTTATGCTCGATGCTCCTTCTGAACTTGACCCTAAGCAGTTGGATGAATTGGAGATCAAACTTGATTTGAAGGCTGAATAAAAATAGAGAAACGAAGGTATTCACTCCATAAAAGAGTATGCGTAAAATGCCTTGAGAAAAATTCAAAGATTTATAATAAGTAATTGATTTTTAGTAAATAAAGTGCTGCGCTTCTTGACGTAAATCAAGAAATGCAGCACTTTTGTTTATAAGTAGTAGTTTTTTCTATTTTTCTAACACTATTTCGAAATAAAAGTTATAAATTTGCAGCAGATATTAAGGTTGAGCTGATGAAATGAGGCTCAATAGAATCATAAAATTCTTAAAACATGGTAGAAAAGAAAGCGACAACTAAGACTGCTGCAAAGAAGCCAGCAGCAAAGAAGGCTCCAGTAGCAAAGAAGGACGTTCTTTACTTGAACGCAGAGAACGCAGGTTTTAGAGCTGGTGATGTATATCAGGCATTGGCAGCTTCAGAAAAGGCTCTCACAGTAGCAGAAATTGCTAAGGCTGCTAAGATCAGTACAGAGGATGTAATCCTTGGTATCGGTTGGCTCTTCAAAGAGGGTAAGATTAAGGATGAGGACAACAAGGTTGCTCTCGCTTAAATAAGGTTTATTTTTCAAAGAGCCGCGGTTGCTTGTAAGTGGTAACCGCGGTTTTTTCTTTTTGTGTCTTCTCTCTTGAAAGAGGACGAATGTTATGATTATTATATGAAACTTGATCAGGAGATATTCAATGTTCTTTTGGCTGCGGGTGCAAAAGGGTTGAAAGTAGAAAAAATAGCTCGTCATGTATATAATTCCTGTAATTCGATTTTTACACCTCTGAATTACAAGGATGTTCATAGCTATGTTACGCAATATCTCACCAGATGCGCTAAAGACCCACAATCGCTTATAGAAAAAGGTAAGGGGTATGGTGTATATCATGTTAATTTTGATTCAAAGGCCGTACAGCAACTGATGCTCAATTTTTCTTCTTCTGTATTAGAAAATAGTAATGAAGGGGAGGACAAGGCTGACGATAGTGCTCCTCAAAGTCTTTTTGATGAGAATATGTTCTAAATTATTTTTTTATGAGGGGAATGTTGTAGTATGTTCGTATAATATATGTAGACTTTATAAAAACTGATAAAAGTTAAACAATAAACATATAAACGAATAAACTATGGCTAGTAGATATTTATTAGGTTTTGACGTAGGCTCAAGTTCTGTAAAGGCTTCGCTTACTGATGTTGACAATGGAGAAATCGTAGCTTCTGCATTCTATCCGGATCATGAAGCACCCATTATGGCTGTAAAGACTGGTTGGGCAGAGCAGGATCCTCAGATGTGGTGGGATAATGCTAAGTTGGCGCTTAAGAAAATCATGGCAGAATCTGGTGCCAAGGGTGAAGATATCCTTGCAATTGGTATCTCGTACCAGATGCATGGCTTGGTTTGTGTTGATAAGAATCAGCAAGTTTTGCGTCCTAGTATCATCTGGTGCGACTCTCGTGCCGTACCTTATGGCGAGAAGGCTTTTCATGATTTAGGTGAGGACTTCTGCTTGCGTAATCTGCTCAATTCTCCTGGAAACTTTACTGCATCTAAACTTGCTTGGGTAAAGGATAATGAACCGGAACTGTTTGATAAGATTGATAAGATTATGCTTCCTGGTGATTATCTGGCAATGAAACTTTCAGGTGAAGTTAAGACTACTATCAGTGGTCTTTCTGAAGGTATGATGTGGGACTTCAACCAGAAAAAGCCTGCTAAATTCCTGCTTGATTACTTTGGCTTCGATGAAAGCATTCTGGCTGATATTGTTCCTACTTTCTCTGTACAGAGTGTAGTAAGTAAAGCGGCAGCTGAAGAACTTGGTCTGAAAGAAGGTACACCAATATCTTATCGTGCGGGTGACCAGCCAAATAATGCTGTGAGTCTGAATGTGTTCAATCCGGGTGAAATTGCAAGTACTGCAGGTACATCAGGAGTTGTATATGGTGTATTGGGTGATGTTAACTATGATCCAAAGAGCCGTGTCAATACTTTTGCTCATGCTAATTATACTACAGACCTTGACCGTCTTGGCGTATTGTTGTGTATCAATGGAACTGGTATCTTGAATGCGTGGGTTCATCGAAATATCACTCCAGATGTAAGCTATGCGGATATGAATGATCTTGCAGCTTCTGTGCCAATAGGTAGTGATGGTGTTAAGATTATCCCATTTGGTAATGGAGCTGAGCGTGTATTAGAGAATAAGGAAGTTGGTTGTTCTATTCGTGGCATCAGCTTTAATAAGCATAATCGTGCTCATATTGTTCGAGCAGCACAAGAGGGTATCGTCTTCAGTTTCTGCTATGGAATGGAAATCATGCAGCAGATGGGTATGGATATCAAGAATATTCATGCAGGTAAGGCTAATATGTTCCTCAGTCCGTTGTTCCGAGATACCTTGGCGGGTGTGAGTGGTGCTACTATCGAACTTTATGAGACAGATGGTAGTGCAGGTGCAGCTAAGGGTGCTGGTATTGGTGCCGGTATCTATAAGGATCATAATGAGGCTTTTGCTTCATTGAAGAAACTTGCAGTCATAGATCCTGATGAGGCTAACCGTTCTGCTTATCTCGAGGCTTATTCTGCATGGAAAGAAGAGCTGAAAAAACTTTAAACGTTTGTAATTTACTTTAGACAAACTTTTTTTATAATATCAGATAAAGGGTGGGAGAAGTCTCACCCTTTATTTTTCTTTTTTCCGATTCTTTTGACTTTTGGGGGAGCTTCCATCTTATTTAAGGATTGGATTTAAATATCTGTAGTTGATTTTCTGAGTATCTATCCACTTATGTTTTGTCATGATGAACCGCTTTAGAAGATAGATAAGTGATTATACAATGAAAAAATCCCCCAGCCCGCTTGAGAAAGCAAGATGGGGGATTGGTATTTTGAATCAAAACAGTTTAATTCTTGAAACTGTGGATTGGAGCCGGAATACGACCGGCACGGTTTACGAATGCTTCGCAACTGAATGGGTTTACAGGCATGATTGGAGCATGACCGAGCAAACCGCCAAAATCTACATTGTCGCCTACCTTCATGCCCACAACTGGGATGATACGTACGGCAGTAGTCTTTTGGTTAACCATACCGATGGCAGCCTCGTCGGCAATGACACCGGAAATGGTGGTGGCTGGAGTATCGCCAGGGATGGCAATCATATCCAAACCTACTGAGCAGACACAAGTCATCGCCTCAAGCTTCTCGATGGTCAGCGCACCTGCCTCTACAGCGTTGATCATACCCTGGTCTTCGCTGACAGGGATGAAGGCACCGCTCAAACCACCTACATAAGAAGAAGCCATGATACCGCCCTTCTTAACCTGGTCGTTCAGGAGTGCAAGAGCTGCTGTGGTGCCAGGAGCACCGGCATGCTCAAGACCGATGAGCTCGAGAATATCGGCTACACTATCACCGATAGCTGGGGTAGGAGCCAATGAAAGGTCGATGATGCCGAAAGGTACGTTCAGACGGCGTGAAGCCTCCTTGGCTACCAACTGACCTACACGGGTAATCTTGAAGGCGGTACGCTTGATGGTTTCGCAAAGAACCTCGAAGCTTTCGCCCTTTACCTTCTCCAATGCATATTTTACAACGCCAGGACCGCTGACACCGACACTCACTACCGCATCGGCCTCAGAAACACCATGGAAGGCACCAGCCATGAACGGATTGTCGTCTGGCGCATTGCAGAGAACAACGAGTTTGGCACAACCCAGAGAACCTCTGTCCTTGGTTGCCTCGGCTGTATCCTTTACGATTTCGCCCATCAGTCGGACGGCATCCATGTTGATGCCGGTCTTGGTAGAACCCACATTGACTGAGCTGCAGACGAAATCGGTCTGTGCCATCGCCTGAGGGATAGAACGGATAAGGAGCTCATCGCTCTTGCTCATACCCTTGCTTACGATGGCAGAATAGCCGCCCAGGAAGTTGACACCGAGCTCCTTGGCACACTGGTCGAGGGTCTTGGCAATCTTCACGTAATCGTCGGTAGTCTTGCAGGCAGAACCGCCTACCAGCGAGATTGGAGTGATGGAGATACGCTTGTTGACGATAGGCACACCAAACTCCTTGGAGATTTCTTCGCCGGTCTTCACAAGGTTCTTTGCCAGACGTGTAATCTTATTATGAATGTTCTGACAGAGCTCATCGAGATCGGTAGATGCGCAATCCAAAAGGTTGATACCCATGGTGATGGTACGCACATCGAAATTCTCCTGCTCTATCATCTTATTGGTTTCGATAACCTCAGATATATTGATCATATTGTTTGCTTTTTAAATTCTGTGCATCATATTGAAAATTTCCTCGCGCTGGCATTTGATCTGCACGCCCATAGCCTTACCAACATTGGTGAGTTCATCGGCTACTTCCTCGAAAGTTTTCTGCATCTTGCCCATGTCTACGATCATCATCATGTTGAAATACTCCTGTACGATGGTTTGAGAGATATCCAAGATGTTGATACTGTTCTCTGCCAAATAGGTACATACCTTGGCGATGATACCAACGGTATCCTTGCCCACTACTGTAATAATCGTTCTGTTCATGTATTTATTCCTTATTTTAAATTGGTAAGTTTTCGGCTGCAAATTTACAACTATTTTGTTAGACTACCAAATAAAAAGTCAGAAAACTTGTAAAATCACTAACGCTTTGCAAGTTTTCTGACTCATTTTTACCTTTCTTGTTTCCTTATCTTACTTGATACCTCTTTCGTTGAGTGCCTTAGAATATTTGGCTGCATTCTGCAGGTGCTCATCGTAAGTGCGGGCAAAATTATGAGTGCCGCTGAAATCCTCCTTGGCACACATGTAGAGGTAATTGTGATGCACATGGTTGAGGACGGCATCGATACCTGCTACGCTCGGAATACGGATAGGCCCCGGTGGCAAACCTGGGTTCTTGTAGGTATTATACGGGCTCTTGATAGACAGGAGGTTGTTGTAGATGCGCTTGAGGTCGAATCGCTGCCAGGCATATTTAATGGTAGGATCGGCCTGCAATGGCATACCCTCTGGATATTCGGCATTGCGAAGCATCAGACGGTTATAATACATGCCGGCTATCATCGGTTTCTCACCGTTGTTGGCTGTTTCTTCGTCCACGATGCTGGCAAGGGTGATGATCTCAACCGGTGTCAGCTTCATAGCCTTTGCCTTTTCGGTGCGCTCAAAGTTCCAGAACTTGTCGCTTTCTTTCTTCATGCGCTCCAGAAATTTATCTACCGAGATGTTCCAGTAGAGATCGTAGGTGTTAGGTACGAACATGCAGGCGATGGTGGCAGTATCGTAACCATATTTCTGACAGACGCTCTCGTCGCGCAGGGCATGGTAGAGGTCGTTGCTGCCAAACATCATCTTCTTGCCAATCTCATCAGAGAGTTTGTCGAGCGTGCGTACCGAAGGGATGGTAAGGCTAACCGGTTCCTGCAAACCGTTCTTCATGTGGCGCCATGTCTTGAGGGCACCATCGCCCGGAGCAATGGCGTATCTGCCGGTGCGGATATGATCGGCATAGCCGGAATGGAGAGTCAGGGTCTTGAATGCCTGGAACGGAATGCTCTTGGCAAATGGGCGGAGCTTGTTGTATACAGAGTCGATGTTATCATCGCTGTCGATGTAAACATACTCGGTGTTGCTGCTCTTCGAGAAGGAAGAGAAACAGTAGATGTAGCCTACGATGGCGATGACTGCGATGCAGCCTATAGCACCATACAGATAGAGCTTAGAAAATGATTTTTTCTTTTTCATATTCTTCTTGTTTGTTATTTTTCGGGTGCAAAAGTACAGTAAAAATGGGAAATAGCAAAGTATAGGAATTTAAAATAGGTTAATTGTCATCTTTCTTTATCCGTTGTGTCTGCTTTTTTGTTACCTTTGCACTTGACATTGAGAATCAACATGTGTATCGGTGCTTTCGGGCACATTATTATAAAAGGATTATGAAAATGAAGTTTTCGATAGCGTATGCTGCCAAGTGGGGTCATGCCCTGCATGTAGAATTAACTTTTGCCGCTGCTGACGGCTATCAAGATACGATGGACTTGCCGATGACCACCCGGGACGGTTATCACTGGGAGGTGGAAATGGCGTCAAGGCAGAACCGCCATCACCCTTTCGTAGCTGTAGCTTACTGCTACTGCGTGAAAGATGCTGAGGGAAAGGTGCTGCGTAGGGAATCGCTCGCTTCTGCCCGCCAATATGTTTTTGATGAGAGTAAGAATTTCTATTTTCAGGACTATTGGCTGGAGGAGGATAATCCTTACGTGGAAAAAAATGCCTTCGTATTGCAGCAGGTAAAGTTTACTGATGTCAAGCCAGCGCGTCTGCCTCTCTTCGACCGTACTATCATCTTCAAGATTCATGCCCCGAAACTCTATGAGGGTGAGGCTGTAGCTCTGTTGGGAAATCATCCTACGCTGGGCAAATGGAATCCGGCTCATTTCCTGAAGATGCAGAACAATCATGGCAAGGACTGGGAAATATCTGTGAATGTGCAGGCTATCGATGAGCCGATAGAATATAAATATGTGGTGATTGATGCACAGACCCAGAAACTGAAGAGATGGGAATTTGGGGATAACAGAATCTTTGGCATTTCGGGTAATGAACAGGCTGGTGGACAGGGAACTCCTCAGGGTGAAATCCGCGTATACCATCAGGATGTTTATGTGCTACACGGCGGTGAGTTCCGCATCAAGAGGGTTCCGGTTCATGCCCAGTTCAATTTCGATACCTATATCTTCGATCTTGACGGAACCCTGATTTCTTCTCTCCACGACCTGGCTGCAAGCTGCAATTATGCGCTGAAGCTGAACGGAATGCCTGAACGTACGCTGGAGGAAGTACGTATGTTTGTAGGAAACGGGGTGAAGAAACTGATGGAACGTGCCGTGCCGGGAGGATTGGAGAACGAGAAGTTTGAGAAAACCCTACAGGATTTCCGCAAGCATTATATGGTGCACAATATGGATAATACGAAACCTTATCCGGACGTGATGGAGATGCTGGAGGAACTGAAGAATAGGGGAAAGAACATTGCGGTGGTAAGCAACAAGTTTTATGCAGCTACCCGGGAAATATGCCGCCATTTCTTCGGCGACCTGGTAGATGTGGCGATAGGAGAGCGGGAGAATATCAAGAAAAAACCGGCTCCAGATACCGTAAACGAAGCCTTGCGGCAGCTGCATGCGGATAGAGAAAGGGCGGTATATATCGGCGACAGCGACGTGGATGTGATGACGGCAAAGAACAGCGGAATGCCTTGTATCTCAGTGCTGTGGGGATTCAGAGATCACGATTTTTTGCTGGCACATGGAGCTTCTATCCTGGTATCATCACCCTTGCAGATATTATAAGAAAGGTAGGATAAAATGATTTGGAAGACCATCATAGAGAATGGTCTTCCAGATATTTCTTGATAAATTCAAAGTAGGTTTCTGATATCGGAATGCTCTGGTCGCCATAGGTAATGTGCTGCTGGTCTACCATATCAAACTTTGTCATGTTGGCAAGGAACGAACGGTGTACACGCTTGAATTTTTCTCTTGGCAGCCTTTCTTCCAACTGTTTGAGGTTGCCCAGGGTTCTGATGTTAGGCCTGCCCTCAAGATGGAAACGGATGTAGTCTTTGTCGCAGTCAACAAACAGAATATCATCTATCGGGATTCTTACGCATTTGTAATCTCGTTTTACCACCAGGAAACCGTCGCGCTTGATAGGGTTGTAGTTATCGTCCTGCATGTAGCGTTCGAAGACTTTCTGGCATGATCCCATAAAGTCATCGTAGGTGATGGGCTTGAGCAGATAGTCGAATGCATTCACTTTGTAGGCTTCGATGGCATACTCCTTGAATGCGGTGGTGAAGACAATCTTCACGTTCTTGGGTACAACCTTTGCAAATTCCAAACCGCTGATCTGCTGCATGTGGATGGCGAGAAAAAGTATGTCGAGATGGTTGTGATGGATGCCGTCTACAGCATCTATCGCACTTTTGTAGGCTCCGATCAAATGCAGGGTCGGAGTTTTTTCTATATACTGTTCCAGGAGTTGCAAAGCTTCCGGATCTTCATCTATGATGGCGCAATTTAAAATCATAATTTTACTGTTTTAGTGATTTTATTCTCGATTTTCGTAAAAACGAAAAATGTGTTTGTTTATTGTTTCAAGCTGCAGATTTTTTCAGATAAAAATCTATTTTCATGATTTTACCTTAAATTTGTTTAATCTATTTGGCTATTTGAGGAAAAAACCGTAATTTTGGAGATTGATAAGTCAGACTATAACTATAGAATATGAAATACAATAAGAAACAACATACCAAATTGTACTGTCGGAGCAAGTGCTTTTTCCTTGCCTTGACTTTGGCTATGGCATCGGTTGATGCCTCAGCCCAGAAGATTTCGCTAGGCTCTTGCATCACCCGTGACGGAGGTCAGTTTAAAGGCGAAATGGTGAGCGGAAAGCCGCAGGGAAAAGGTACTACCATCTATAAGAATGGGGATACCTACGAAGGCTTTTATATGAAAGGTAAGCGCGAAGGTTATGGCGTTTATACCTTCAGTGATGGCGAAAAGTATGAGGGACAGTGGATGCAGGACCAGCAGCATGGTAAAGGCACCTACTATTTCCAGAACAACAACAAATATGTAGGCCTCTGGTTCCGCGATTACCAGCATGGTCATGGCGTCATGTTCTATTATAATGGTGATAAATATGACGGCGACTGGTATAAGGACAAGCGTCAGGGACGCGGCGTTTATACTTATGCCAATGGCGCACAGTATAAAGGCCAGTGGATGAACGATATGAAGAATGGAAACGGCTTCTTCAATTGGGGAGACGGAACTACTTATGACGGTCAGTGGCTAGACAACCAGCGCTCAGGAAAAGGTACTTTCAAATATGCTGATGGCGATGTGTATATCGGCGACTGGAAGGATGATATCCAGGACGGAAAGGGTATCTATAAATTTCATAATGGCGACATTTATGAAGGCGATTATGTGCAGGGAGAACGCACGGGTATAGGCATCTTCCGCTCTGCAAAGGGCGACAAGTATAACGGACAGTTTAAGGATGGCCTGCGTACCGGTCAGGGTACCTTCATCTGGAAGAATGGCGATATCTATGTAGGCGACTGGATGGATGATCTGCAGAACGGCAGGGGCAAACTGACCAAGAAGAACGGTGACGTGTTTGAAGGTGAGTTCAAAAACGGTCTGGTAGATGGTAATGTCGTGATTCATTATGCTGATGGCAGAAGATTCAAGGGTGCCTATCACAAAGGTAAGCGCCAGGGACCTTGCATAGAAGAAGATAAAAACGGTAAGCGTTTCGAAGGAACCTACCGTAACGATGTGCGTGACGGAAGATTTGTAGAAAAAGACCGCAACGGACAGGTTACAGCCAAGGGAGCCTACGAAAACGGCAAACGATTTGAAGACTAATCTCTTCAGAAAATTAGAAAAATACAAAGAAATTATAAATAACGAGATAGAGAACCTTTATATTTTAAATAATGAGAAAAAGAACATATTATAATGTTGAATATCGAATGTTCAATGTTCTGTTTTCAAGTCTCAAAGTTAAAAGTAAATGTTCAAATCTCAAAGCTTAACTATAATTATGGTAGTAGATACTTTAGACAATCTGGAGAAATATGTTTCTCTCAATCCGCTCTTCGCTGATGTAGTGAAGTTTATCAAAGATAATGACCTCTCTAAATTGGAGGACGGTAAGCATTTTATCAAGGAGGGTAACCTCTTTGTTAACATAACGACAGCTCACGGAAAAAGCGAGGAAGATGCTGTTTTTGAAACACATCGCAAGATGATTGATATTCAGATTCCTCTTGACAACGAGGAGACTTATGGCTATACTCCTCTTGCTGATCTTCCTGAAGTGGAATATAACGAGGCTAAGGATGTAACCAAGTATCCTGGTGTGAAAGCGCAGACGCTCGTTACCTGCAAGCCAGGTCAGTTTGCTATCTTCTGGCCACAAGATGGTCATCAGCCATGCATCGGTAGTGGTGATATCCACAAGGCTATCTTCAAGATTAAGAATTAAAGAAGAAATCTTCAAGATAAAATTAAAGAAGAATAATATAGAGTAACCATCTAAAATCATGATATATGGCAACAGAAAAGAAAACTACAGCCCAGAAGGCTGCAACTAAAAAGGCAACTGCAAAGAAACCAGTTGCAAAAAAGGCAGCGAAGGCTGTGGTAAAGCATATCGGACTCGTGAAGAACGACCCATATCTGGCAGACTATGAGGATGCCATCAAGGGCCGACACGACCATGCACTCAGGAAACTCGGTCAGCTGACTAATAACGGCAAACAGACATTGAGCGATTTTGCCAATGGATACGAGTATTTCGGACTGCATAAGACTGCCCGTGGATGGGTGTTCCGTGAGTGGGCACCTAATGCTACAGACATCTATCTGATAGGTGACTTCAACAACTGGCAGGAAACCGAAAAGTATCGTGCTAAAAGAGTAAAGAATACCGGCAACTGGGAACTCAAACTTCCGGAGAAAGCGATGAAACATGGCGATCTCTTCAAGATGAAAGTTCATTGGGAAGGTGGTGAAGGCGAGCGTATTCCTGCATGGGCACAGCGCGTAGTACAGGACGACCAGACCAAGATTTTCTCTGCTCAGGTTTGGAATCCGGAACCATATAAATGGAAGAAGAAAACCTTCAGACCAAATGTGGCACCTCTGCTCATCTATGAATGCCATATCGGTATGGCACAGGATGCTGAGAAGGTAGGCACTTACACAGAATTTAAGGAGAATGTGTTGCCACGTATCATCAAGGATGGTTACAACTGCATTCAGATTATGGCTATCCAGGAGCATCCGTATTATGGCTCCTTCGGCTATCATGTAAGCAGTTTCTTTGCTGCAAGTAGCCGCTTCGGAACTCCTGAAGAGTTGAAGAATCTCATTGATACAGCTCACCAGAATGGTATTGCCGTCATCATGGACATCGTTCACTCTCATGCCGTAAAGAATGAGGTGGAAGGACTGGGTAATCTCGCTGGCGATCCTAACCAGTATTTCTATCCTGGCGACCGTCATGAGCATCCGGCTTGGGACAGTCTCTGCTTCGACTATGGAAAGGATGAAGTCATCCACTTCCTGTTGAGCAACTGCAAGTATTGGCTCAATGAGTTCCATTTCGACGGATTCCGTTTTGATGGTGTAACATCCATGCTCTATTACAGTCATGGTCTGGGTGAGGCATTCTGCAACTACGGCGATTATTTCAATGGTCACGAGGATGATAATGCCATCTGCTATCTTACCCTTGCCAACTGTCTGATTCACGAGGTTAACAAGCATGCCATTACGATTGCCGAAGAGGTGAGCGGAATGCCGGGCCTGGCTGCCAAGTTTGAGGATGGCGGTTATGGTTTTGACTATCGCATGGCGATGAATATTCCAGATTATTGGATCAAGACCATCAAGGAACTGAAGGATGAAGACTGGAAACCATCCAGCATCTTCTGGGAGGTAAAGAACCGCCGTTCGGATGAGAAAACCATCTCTTATTGTGAGAGTCATGACCAGGCATTGGTGGGCGATAAAACCATCATCTTCCGTCTGATTGATGCCGATATGTATTGGCATTTCAAGAAGGGCGATGAAAACGAAATGGCTCATCGTGGTATTGCTCTGCATAAGATGATCCGTCTGGTTACCGCCTCTACAATCAATGGCGGTTATCTCAACTTCATGGGTAATGAGTTCGGTCACCCAGAGTGGATTGATTTCCCTCGCGAGGGTAATGGCTGGAGCCATAAATACGCCCGAAGACAGTGGAATCTGGTAGATAATCATGAACTCTGCTACCACTATCTTGGAGATTTCGACCGAGAAATGCTCAAGACGATTACAAGCGAAAAGAATTTTAACAAGACACCAGTTGTAGAAATCTGGCATAATGATGGCGATCAGGTTCTCGCCTTTATGCGTGGCGATCTGCTCTTCGTGTTTAACTTCTCGCCAACCCGCTCTTTCACCGACTATGGCTTCCTGGTTCCAACCGGTTCCTACAGTGTAGTGCTTGATTCTGACAGCAAGGATTTCGGCGGTAATGGCTTGAATGATGACACGATGACGCATCTGACTAATTACGATCCACTTTATGTGAAAGACCGTAAGGAGTGGCTGAAACTTTATCTGCCAGCTCGTACAGCTTTGGTGCTGAAGAAAAATTAATAGATTGATTTATGAAAAATAAAAGGAGTAGTACTGCGAAGATGCAAATCGCCTGTGCTATCATCTTTATCACATTTACCTACGTCTACCTGGCATTTTACCAGGCAGACGTACTGGCAGTGGCTCAGCATGTTTTCTCAGGCGGTTTGACCAACTACAGTTACACGCTGGCTCCACTGCTTATCACGCTCGTACTCTATCTGCTGCAAGTGGGAGTGTACGCAGTAACCCGTGTGAAACGCCGTTTCCACGGGCTTACTTATTTCCCTTCGTTCCTCATCCTGACGATGATTACCGATATCCCCGTTGATATCGACCGTTATCATTCGCTGGGGGCGTGGTGGATTATCTTGCCACTCTGTCTGATTCTATGGGGCGGATTGATATGGATAGCCCGCCAGTTGGAGCCGATAGAAACAGAGCCTCACAGCAACGGCTGGTTCTCCCGCTATATGTGGGTGAATCTGCTCCAGATGCTGGTGATGATATTGCTTGTCAACTTTGTTGCTAGCAATGATCGGCTGTTTCATGAACGTATGCGCATGGAACATCTGATGAAAGAAAAACAGTATGAAAAAGCTTTGGAAGTAGGTGAAAAATCTCTGAAAACAGATTCTTCGCTGACAATGCTCCGTATAGCCTGTCTCAACGAAACAGGCGAGCTGGGCAGCCGTCTCTTTACTTATCCGCTGGTAGGTGGAAGTAAGGCGATGATGCCGGATAGCGTAACCGTGAAGGCTATGATGTGGAAGGCGCCAAAATGGATGCAGAAACCTTCGGCATGGATGGTTAAACATCATCTCAAGTATCGTCTGCCTGTTGACTATCAGCTTTGTGCACTCTTGCTGGACAAGCAACTAGACAAGTTCGTAGCAGAGGTGCAGAAACATTACAAAGTAACTTCGGGCAAACTGCCTGTTCATTATAAGGAAGCGTTGGTTCTTTATACGCATCGCCGCAGTAATCCAAGTATCGTTTATCACGATAATGTGATGGATACAGACTTTGAGGATTTCCAGCAGATGGATCACAAATATGCTAATGAGACAGAAAAGCAGAATGCTCTTCGGGATACTTATGGAAATACCTACTGGTATTATTATGAGTATGGAAACAAATGAAAGTTTTAATTTAGGAGATTAATATGAAAATACAGATATTCAGAAACTTATGGGTTTTACAGATAGCTTTTCTTCTGTTGGCGCCATTAGGGTTGCAGGCACAGAAGAAGGAGATTTCTGCAGCCAAAGATCTGGTAAAGGCTGGCAAGGATTTGGCGAAGGCCGAATCCAGTATGCGCAAACTCCTGACGGATTCTGCCAACCGGAATAACAAGAAAATTTGGAATATTCTCTTTGATGCTGTGAAGAAGCAGTATGAACAGGGTAATGAGAAACTCTACCTCAAACAGGCGTATGATACAGCCCAGCTCTTCAATGCAACCCGACAGCTCTTCGTTATAGCCCAAGGACTTGATTCCGTTGAGATGATTCCTAACAAGAAAGGAAAATGTGAGTATGATTTCCGCAAGTCTCATTCTGAATATTTGAACAGAATCCGGCCGAACCTCTATAACGGAGGAACCTGGTTTATCAGGAAGCAGAAATATAAGGAGGCTTATCAGTTCTTTGACCAGTACATAGCGTGCAGTACAGCACCGATGTTCCAATCGTATAAGTATGCTCAAAAAGACAAATATCTTTCTTCGGCTGCTTATTGGGCTGTTTATGCCGGATATAAGATGCAAGATACCAAAGCTACGCTTCATCATTCTTATGAGGCGCTGAAAGATACGGCTCATTATAACTATATGTTACAGTATCTGGCAGAGACTTATAAACTGGAGAAGGATACTGCGCGCTATCTCTCGACCTTGAAGGAAGGTTTTGAGCGGGATCCGAAATTCCCGTTCTTCTTCCCGCGTCTGGTAGAGTTTTATTCGCAGGAGAACCAGCTCGATTCTGCGCTCGCCGTGGCAGATAAGGCGCTGGCGATAGCTCCCGACAATGATATCTATCTCTTTACCAAGGGAACCATTCTCCTGAATATGGGTGATTTCAAGCAATGCATCGAAGTGAGCAAAAAGGCACTTGCTGTGAACGATTCTTTGGCTGGTGCTTATTATAATATAGGTTTGGCTTATTTCAATCAGGCGGTTGAAATGGATAAGAATTCGCAGCAATCCCGCAAAACGCATCAGGTGATAGACGGACTTTACAAGAGTGCAATGCCTTATCTGCAGAAGTACAGAACGATGGCGCCTGATATGCAGGACCAGTGGGCTTTGCCGCTATATACCATCTATCTGAACCTGAACATGGGTAAGGAGTTTGATGAGATTGACAAACTACTCAATCAGAAAAAGAAATAATGCCTCATGATGAGGAATTTATGAAAACTTCTCTTGAAAAGAAAGCTTCTCTTTAATAAAAGAATACTTCTCTTTAGAAATTGATTATTAGAAATTTATGATAGACAGAATTTTAGATAAACTGGGCATTGAGCTCAATGATATGCAGCAGGATTCCATGCAGGCAATCTTGCATGGGAACAAGGATGTGGTGATACTTTCGCCAACAGGTAGTGGCAAGACACTGGCTTATCTTTTGCCTCTTACCCAACTTATAGATGCTACTGATGACGAGGCACAGGCGGTGGTGGTAACTCCTGGTCGGGAACTCGCTTTGCAGTCGGCTAACGTATTGAAGAATATGGGCAGCGGTTTGCGTGCGATGGCTTGCTATGGTGGTCGTGCTACGATGGATGAGCATCGCGTGATGAAACAGGTTCGTCCTCAGATTGTATTTGGAACTCCAGGTCGTCTCAATGATCATCTGGATAAGGGAAATCTTTCTCCATATCATATAAAATACCTGGTGATTGATGAGTTTGACAAGTGTCTGGAGATGGGCTTCCAGGACGAAATGAGCCGACTGATCAAGTCTTTGCCTGGCTTGCGTCGACATTTCCTGCTTTCTGCTACCGAGGCGGAGGAGATTCCTCATTTCGTACACATGGGTAGGGTAGAAAAGATAGATTACCGTGTGGATGAAGATCAGGTTCCTGACCGTGTACATATATATAAGGTGGATAGTCCGGTAAAGGATAAACTGGAGAGTCTGTCACTTTTGCTACGCAGTTTAGGCGATCAGAGTACCATTGTATTCCTCAATTATCGCGACAGTGTAGAGCGCACCAATAAATATCTGGTGGAGCAGGGATTTTCAACCTCTTTCTTCCATGGTGGATTGGAACAGAAGGAACGCGAGGCTTCTCTCTATCGTTTCAGCAACGGTAGTGCCAATATCCTGGTGAGTACGGATCTGGCTTCGCGTGGACTTGATATTCCAGATATAGATAATATTATCCATTATCACATGCCGGAGAGCGAAGATGGTTATATCCATCGTGTAGGACGTACGGCACGATGGGAAGCCCAGGGAAAGGCTTTCTTTCTGTTAGGTCCTGAAGAGCATATTCCGGAATATGTGGATGCAGAGATTGAGAATTATGAGATGCCTGTTGCTGATCTGCTTCCTGCGCCAGCCAAACCTAAGATGGCTACTATATATATAGGTAAAGGCAAAAAGGATAAAATCAGCAAGGGTGACATCTTAGGCTTCCTTTGCAAGAAGGGTGGGCTGCAGTCGGCTGAAATCGGAAAGATTGATGTTAATGACCGTTATGCTTATGCTGCCATTTCCCGAACGAAGTTACGTAGCTTACTGAATAATGTCAAGGGCGAAAAGATAAAAGGCGTCAAAACGATAGTGGAAGAGGTAAGGTAGTTGACAAACTGCTATTATCTTTTCTCTGTTGCTTGCTAATGTATAATAAATGTAAAAATAGACATAAATATGCAGTTATTATACTAAAATGACTAACAAAATGAAAGAAATCTGCGCAAAATGCTAAAAATGTGCAGAAAAGTTTGGTAGTTTCAAATAAAAAGTGTAATTTCGCAGTCGTAAATACAATCCAAAGGTTTACTATGTATCCTATATGGGTGTATTGTGCACTAATTTTTCCTGCTAACAGGATTATATCGTATAAAACTTAAATAATTATACAAAGATGAAGAAGTACAATTTTAACGCAGGTCCATCAATGCTTCCACGCGAAGTGATTGAGAACACAGCAAAGCAGATTTTGGATTTTAATGGTTCAGGTCTTTCATTGATGGAAATCAGCCACCGTGCTAAGGATTTCCAGCCAGTAGTTGATGAGGCAGTCTCCTTATTCAAGGAGCTTCTTGACATTCCTGAGGGTTATTCCGTAATCTTCCTTGGTGGTGGTGCGTCATTGCAGTTTATGCAGATTCCAGCAAACTTCCTCATCAAGAAGGCTGCCTACATTAATTCTGGCACTTGGGCTAAGAAGGCAATGAAAGAGGCAAAGCATTTTGGTGAGGTCGTGGAGATCGCATCATCGTCCGACGCCAATTTCACTTTCTATCCACAGGTTCCTAACACTGTACCAGCAGATTGTGATTACTTGCATTTGACAAGCAACAATACTATATATGGTACTGAACTCCGTGTAGATCCAGATGTAAACGTACCATTGATTTCTGATATGTCTTCAGATATCATGAGCCGTCCAGTAGATGTTTCTAAGTATACTGCCATCTATGCAGGTGCTCAGAAGAATCTTTCTATGGCAGGTGTTACCGTTATCATCGTTAAGGATGATATGCTTGGCAAGGCTCCTCGCGAGCTTCCTACAATGCTCGATTATCGTACTCACGTTGAGAAGGGCAGTATGTTCAATACTCCTCCTGTTGTTCCTATCTATACCTTGATGGAGAATCTCCGCTGGTTGAAGGCTAATGGTGGTGTTGAGGCTGCTGATAAGCGTGCTCACGAACGTGCTGAAGTTCTTTATGCTGAAATCGACCGCAACAAACTCTTCAAGGGTACAGTGGAAGAGGCTTCACGCTCATTGATGAACATCTGTTTCGTGATGAACGATGAGTACAAGGAGTTGGAGAAGCCATTCCTCGACTTCGCTATAGAGCGTGGCATGGTAGGTATCAAGGGTCACCGCTCAGTGGGTGGTTTCCGTGCCAGCTGCTACAATGCACAGACCATGGAGGGTGTTCAGGCACTCGTCAAGGCCATGCAGGATTTTGAAGCACAACATTAATTTTTGAATTTGTATGAAAGTATTAGTTGCAACAGAAAAGCCATTCGCAGCGGCTGCTGTGGAAGGCATTAAGAAAGAAATAGAGGGAGCAGGCAACGAATTGGTGCTGCTCGAAAAATATACAGAGAAGGCTCAGCTTCTCGATGCAGTGAAGGATGTGGACGCGATGATTATCCGCTCTGACAAGGCTGATGCCGAGGTGCTCGATGCAGCAAAGAACCTGAAGATTATCGTTCGTGCCGGTGCAGGTTATGATAACATCGACCTTGCTGCTGCTACTGCTCTTAATGTAGTGGCTGAGAATACTCCTGGTCAGAACTCTAATGCAGTAGCTGAATTGGTATTCGGCTTGTTGGTCTTTACTGTACGTAATTTCTACAACGGCAAGGCTGGCAGTGAGTTGAAGGGTAAGAAACTGGGTATTCTTGCTTTCGGTAATGTTGGTCGAAATGTGGCTCGCATCGCCAAGGGATTTGGCATGGAAGTAGCTGCTTACGATGCATTCTGCCCAGCTGATGTTATCGAGGCTGCCGGTGTGTATGCTGTAAAGTCACAGGATGAGTTGTTCCAGACTTGTGACATCGTTTCTCTTCATATCCCTGCTACTCCAGAGACTATCAAGAGCATCGACTACAAGACCGTAAACCAGTTGCCTAAGGGTGGCATCCTCATCAATACAGCGCGTAAGGAGGTTATCAATGAGTCTGAGCTCCTGAAACTTCTTGCTGAGCGTGAGGACTTGAAGTTCATCACTGATATCAAGCCTGATGCTGATGCAGACTTTGCCAAGTTCGAGGGTCGATACTTCTCAACTCCTAAGAAGATGGGTGCACAGACTGCAGAAGCAAATATCAATGCCGGTATTGCTGCAGCTAAGCAGATTAATGCGTTCTTTAAGGATGGATGCACTAAGTTCCAGGTAAATAAGTAATTATTCTTCCCATACATATAGCTCATGAAGGGTGCTTTTTCACAGAAGCACTCTTGATGGGCTTTTCATGTTTTTATTAAACTAGTCAATTTAAACGAAATATTATGGCAATAGTAAAACCTTTTAAGGGAGTAAGACCTCCTAAAAATCTCGTTGAGCAAATTGAGTCTCGTCCTTACGATGTTCTCAATTCTGAGGAAGCACGTGCCGAGGCAGGCGATAACGAGAAGAGCCTTTATCATATTATTAAACCTGAAATCAATTTCGAACCAGGTACTTCTGAGTACGATCCTCGCGTTTATGAAAGCGCTGCAGAGAACTTCAGAAAGTTCCAGGAGAATGGCTGGTTAAAACAGGATGATAAGGAACAGTATTATATCTATGCACAGACTATGAATGGCAAGACTCAGTATGGTCTTGTTGTAGGTGCGTATGTAAACGACTATATGACGGGTGTCATCAAGAAACATGAGCTGACACGCCGCGATAAGGAAGAAGACCGTATGAAGCATGTGCGTGTATGCAATGCCAATATCGAACCAGTATTCTTCGCTTATCCTGATAATGAGGTGCTTAACGAACTTCTGATGCGTTATGCAGCAACAACACCGGAATATGATTTCATTGCTCCAATTGATGGTTTCCGTCATCAGTTCTGGGTTGTAAGCGATGATCAGGATATTGCCACAATTACAGCGGAATTTGCCAAGATGCCTAACCTTTATATTGCTGACGGTCATCACCGTTCTGCAGCAGCTGCTCTGGTAGGTGCAGAAAAAGCTAAGCAGAATCCTAATCATACAGGTAAGGAGGAATATAACTACTTTATGGCAGTTTGTTTCCAGGCAAGTCAGCTTACCATTCTCGATTATAACCGAGTTGTGAAGGATTTGAACGGTCTGACTTCTGATCAGTTCCTCGATGCTTTGACAAAGAATTTCGAGGTGATAGATATTGATGCAATCAATGTGAATGTATCTGGTGATGAAGAGGGCATACCTTGCTATGAAAAGATGGCTATTGATGATGCTATCAGCCAGTTTGGCTTGGATATTCTGAAACCAGCAGCTCTCCATTCTTTCCTCCTCTATCTGGACGGTAAATGGTACGGTTTGTTTGCCAAGCCAGGAACTTACGACGATGCAGATCCTATCGGCGTGCTCGATGTGGATATTTCATCTCGTCTGATTCTTGATGAAATTCTGGGTATCAAGGATTTACGTTCTGATAAGCGCATCGATTTTGTGGGCGGTCTTCGCGGTCTCGGTGAGTTGAAACGTCGTGTGGATAGCGGTGAGATGAAGATGGCACTTGCTTTGCATCCGGTTACTATGCAGCAGATTATGGATATCGCTGACAGTGGTAAGATTATGCCACCTAAGGCAACATGGTTTGAACCTAAGTTGCGTAGCGGTTTGATTATTCACAAGTTGGATTAATGATAGACGAATTTAAGACTATATCAGATACGATAGGCGAGGGATATTACACCGAGAAAAGGAGTAAGTTTCTCGCCTTTGCTCACCATGTTACAACTGTTGACGAGGTGAAGGAAATTGTTGCCGGGTACCGTAAGAAATATTACGATGCCCGACATTGTTGTTATGCATATATGCTAGGTCCTGAACGGACTGAGTTCCGTGCCAATGATGATGGCGAACCATCTTCTACGGCAGGAAAACCAATCCTCGGCCAAATCACGAAATCAGAATTGACGGATATTTTAATTGTCGTCATCCGATATTTCGGAGGAGTGAAATTGGGAACCAGCGGACTCATAGTTGCTTATCGTGAAGCTGCCATTGATGCTTTGGCTCATTGTGAGGAGGTTACGCAACAGATAGAGGAAATAGTAACCTATGATTTTACTTATCCGATGATGAATGATGTGATGAGGATAGTCAAAGATATGAATCCGCGTATTCTGGATCAGACTTTCGATAATACTTGCAGTATCAAACTCTCTATCAGAAAGAGCGAGGCTGAGCAGTTACGTTCCCGTCTGAAAAAGCTGTCGTTTGAATAGCAGATAACTGACGGACAGATGAATAACTGCTGGGTAAATAAAAAGAGGGTGTGTCATAAGCCTGGATAACATATCAGTAATATTCCAACAAAAAGAGGGTGAATCATTAATTTATGATACACCCTCTTTTTGATGGTTATTTCTTTTGAATTTATCCCTTTTCTTCCAATTCCTTCTGCAATCGGATGATTTCATCGCGATATTGGGCAGCTTGCATGAAGTCGAGGTCTTTGGCAGCTTGCTTCATCAATGCCGTAGTATTGGCAATGCTCTTCTCCAATTCTTCCTTGCTCATACTGCGCACAATAGGGTCGGCAACGAAGGCTGCACTTTCCGGTTCCACGTAAACGCGAGGCTTGGAACCCTCGGCTCCCATCGGAACAATCTTTGCTCCTTCTTCCTTGCTGGTAGGCAGAGCTGAGGTTATTGCTTTCACAATCTGTTTTGGAGTAATGCCATGGTCGGCATTGTATTTCAACTGGATGCTTCGGCGGCGAGCAGTTTCATCTATTGTTTTCTGCATGCTGTCTGTGATGTTGTCTGCATACATGATTACCTTTCCGTTCACGTTTCGGGCAGCACGGCCTGCCGTCTGGGTCAGAGAACGGTGACTGCGAAGGAAGCCTTCCTTGTCTGCATCGAGAATAGCTACGAGCGAAACTTCCGGCAAGTCGAGTCCTTCTCGTAACAGGTTGACGCCCACCAGTACATCGTATACTCCTGCACGGAGATCGTTCATGATCTTTACCCGGTCTAAGGTTGCCACATCACTGTGGATATAGGCAGCCTTTACGTTGTGGTTGAGCAGGAACTCGGTGAGTTCTTCTGCCATGCGCTTTGTAAGAGTCGTAATCAGAACTCGCTCGTTGCGGTGTGTTCTTGTTAATATTTCGTCCAGAAGATCATCTATCTGATTCTCACTTGGACGGACTTCGATTTCCGGGTCCAGGAGTCCTGTAGGACGAATCAACTGTTCTACAACCACGCCTTCGGCTTCTCTCAATTCATAGTCTGCCGGAGTTGCGCTTACATAGATGGCCTGCGGAATGAGATCGTGAAATTCCTCGAATTTCAGCGGACGGTTATCGAAGGCTGCAGGCAAGCGGAAACCATATTCTACCAGGTTTTTCTTTCGTGCCCGGTCGCCTCCATACATGGCTCCAATCTGCGGGATGCTCACATGGCTCTCGTCAACCACAAGCAGGAAATCTTTAGGGAAGAAATCGAGCAGGCAATACGGGCGTTCGCCTTCGTGTCTGCCATCAAAATAGCGGGAATAGTTCTCGATGCCCGAACAGTGGCCCAATTCCTTGATCATTTCCATATCATATTCTACACGTTCCTTGATGCGCTGTGCCTTGATTCCATCTCCAATACTCTTGAAGAATTCTACCTGTTTAACCAGGTCGTCCTGAATTCTGCGAATGGCACTTTCCTGCTGTTCTTTTGTTGTTACGAAAAGGTTGGCTGGATAAATCTCGTAATCTTCGAACGAGGCAAGGCGGTGATAAGAGAGCGAATCCACTTCTTCGATACTGTCAATCTCATCGTCCCACCATGTTACGCGCAAAACATGATCGCTGTAAGCCATAAAGATGTCAACCGTTTCGCCTTTCACTCTAAAGTTGCCACGTTGCAGTTCTATGTCATTTCTAACGTAAAGTGCATCAACGAGTTTCCTCAGAAATTCATTTCTGTCGAGTCGCTGCCCGCGATGAATCTTGATGATGTTCTCCTGCATCGCCACAGGTCCGCCCATACCATAGATGCACGATACGGATGAGACAACGATGACATCCTTTCTGCCCGAGAGAAGGGCAGAAACAGCACCGAGTCGCAACTTGTCTATTTCATCATTGATGGCGAGGTCTTTTTCTATATATGTATCAGTAGTTGGCAGATAAGCTTCCGGCTGATAATAGTCGTAGTATGAAACATAATATTCTACAGCGTTCTCAGGGAAGAAACCCTTCATCTCCTGATACAGTTGGGCGGCAAGAGTTTTGTTGTGGCTCAAGATGAGCGTAGGCTTCCCCACGTTGGCAATCACGTTTGCCACCGTAAAGGTTTTACCCGAGCCGGTTACACCCAACAACACCTGTGCAAGGTCTCCTTCAAGCACCCCCTCTGTGAGTTGCCTGATGGCTTGCGGCTGGTCGCCAGTTGGCTTATATTTTGATGTAATCTTAAAATCCATTTTCTTCCTGATTTCTTCTCAAAAGTTCTGTTTCAAGGTGCAAAATTACAAAAAAAACGCCATTAATCGTTATAAAGATTAATTTTTTACGAAAAAATGTATCTTTTCTTTTGATAATAAGTAAATTATGAGTAACTTTGCAGTTCAAAATGAGAATTATGAAAAAATTGACTCTTATTGCATCGTGTGTTGCATTGCTCTTGTCAAGCTGTGCCCACGAATATAACCAGGTATTGAAATCAGGCGATTATACTTATAAGTATGAGTACGCCAAGCAGAGCTATGCCCAGGGCAAGTATTCCCGTGCCATTCCTCTTCTGCAGGAACTGGTAACGATGAAGAAAGGTTCTACCGAGGGTGAGGAATGTTTGTACATGCTGGCTATGGCCGAGTATGGTATGAAGGATTATGAGACTGCTGCAGAGTATTTCAAGAAGTATTACTCTTCTTATCCTAAAGGTAAGTTTGCTGAAAATGCAAAGTACTTTGTGGGAGAGAGTCTGTATCAGAATGCTCCAGAGCCTCGTCTTGACCAGAGTACCACGATTACAGCCATCGCAGCCTTCCAGGAGTTTCTGGATCTTTATCCAGATGCCCGACTCAAGCAGCAGGCTACAAACCGCCTTTTTGCTCTTCAGGACCTCTTAGTTGAGAAGGAGTATAAGAGTGCCAAGCTCTATTTTGATATGGGCACCTATTTCGGCAACTGTACCAGCGGAGGCAACAATTATGAGGCTTGTATCGTAACTGCACAGAATGCGCTTAAGGATTATCCTTACAGCAACCGACGCGAGGAGTTTGCATCGCTCATCATGAAAGGTAAATACGAACTGGCAAAGATGAGTGTCGAGAAAAAGCAGTTGGAGCGCTATCAGGATGCTGAGGATGAGTGTTATGGCTTTATCAACGAATATCCTGATTCAAAGGACCGTGCACTTGCCGAGAAGTATATTGAGAAGTGCAAGCAGTACGAGAAAGAGCATCCGGAGTCAGCTCTCGACCAGCTTGGCAATAATGCCAATTAAAAAAAGCATATATATAATAAGGTAAAAACAATATAATAATAATAGTACTATAATTATGGATTTCAAAAAATCAAAGGCACCAGTAAACACAGTAACTCGCAACATTATGGATCTCTGCGATGATACCCATAACATCTACGAGAGCGTAGCTATCATTGCAAAGCGCGCTAATCAGATTTCTATCGAAATCAAGCAGGAGTTGAGCAAGAAACTTCAGGAGTTTGCTTCTTATAACGATTCTTTGGAGGAAGTTTTTGAGAACCGCGAACAGATTGAAATCTCTCGCTACTACGAGAAGTTGCCAAAGCCAACTTTGCTCGCTACAGAAGAGTTTATTGAGAATAATATTTATTGGCGCGATCCTACCAAGACATCTGCACCAATGGTTCACGAGAGCGAAATTTAATATTCCTGAGCTATATGATACAGCGTAAACAGACATTATTTCTGCTCTTTGCTGTCATCGCCATTGCTATTTGTCTTTTTCTTCCTATCGCCAGCATCGCAGCTAAGACGATGGGAGGAGACACTATGGTTTATAACCTCGGAGTGGTAGGGGAGGCAGGAATGCAGATTTCAACTACTTGCGTTCCTCTGTTCCTTCTGCTCGCCGTTTCAGCCATCATAGCATTGGTAAACATCTTTTTGTACAAGAATCTGAAGCTTCAGAAATCACTCTGTTCACTTGCCATGCTTTTTGCAGGTTTATGGTATGTAGATTATATCGTGATGTTCATGGGCTTGATTCCTGTTCCTGAAGCAGAAGGAACGATGAAGTTTCAGTTTGCCGCTTGCCTTCCTTTGGTAGCAATCATATTCGAATGGATGGCAATGAAAGGTGTGAACGATGACATTAAACTCTTGAGAGCAGCAGACCGAATCAGATAAAAAATGCTAAAAAAGCATTTGAATATCGATAAAAGTTTGCTCAATTCAAATAAAAGTAGTAATTTTGCACCCGTTGTCACGAGATGGCAGCATAAAATTCAAACCTCATTATAAATTAAATTAAAATTAAGATTTAAAAATGGCAACAAAAATCAGATTGCAGCGCGGCGGTCGTAAGAGCTATGCTTTCTACAGCATCGTAATCGCTGACGTTAGAGCACCACGTGATGGTAAATTTACTGAGAAGATTGGTACTTTCAACCCTAACACCAATCCAGCTACTGTAGATTTGAATTTCGAGCGCGCACTCTACTGGGTAGAGACTGGTGCACAGCCAACAGACACAGTTCGCAACATCCTCAAGGGCGAGGGCGTTTACTTGATGAAGCACCTCAAGGGTGGCGTTAAGAAGGGCGCATTCGACGATGCTGAGGCTCAGAAGCGTTTCGACGCTTGGAAGAATAGCAAGGACGCTAAGATTTCTGCTGTTCGCGAGGGCGATGCTAAGGCAAAGAAGGAAGCTGCTGCTAAGGAGCTCGAGGCTGAGAAGAAGATGAACGAGGCAATCGCTAAGAAGGTAGCTGACAAGAAGGCTGCTGCAGCTGCTGCTGAGGCAGAGGCTAAGGCTGCTGAGGAAGCTCCTGCAGAGGAGGCTCCAGCTGAGGCTTAATCTTCGACAGAATCTTCTTTTGAGATTTTAAAGTATAAAGGTTGAATTTCTCTTTCGGGAAATCCAACCTTTTTTTTGTTTCTTTTGATTATGGGTGATAAAAAGGAAAACAGTTATTCGCATATTCTGAAATATACAGGATTGTTTGGCAGTGTGCAAGGATTGGGAATTCTTGTAGGAGTTTTGCGCAATAAATTTACGGCGCTCTTCCTCGGACCTTCTGGAATGGGACTGCTGTCTCTTTTCAGCTCTACGATTTCTGTTCTCAGTTCTGCGTGTAATTTCGGCATTCCTACAAGTGGTGTTAAATTTATTTCAGAAAAGGAACATGCTGCAGATGAATCGCAGTCTGAAAAGGCTGATATCGCCGGGGCGGTTCTTCTTGTCCGCACCTATAGTCTGCTTGCTGCATTTTTCGGAGCCATCGTCTGTGTTCTTCTGGGTCCGTTACTCAATGGGTTTACTTTTTCCTGGGGCAATCATACGCTACATTTCATTCTCCTGGCACCAACCATTTTCTTCACGATTCTGGCTGGAGGTGAAACAGCCATTCTGAAAGCTACCGGACAGTTGCGTGCGTTGGCGATGCAGGCAAGTCTTCTGGCTATTCTTCTGCTTTTGGTTTCGCTTCCGGTTTATTGGATATTTGGTGAGAGAGGTATTCTGCCCGTTCTGTTTATTTTGGCATTTATGCAATGGGCTCTGAATTTTCGATATTCCCGACGAGTTGTACGGTGGGGCGTAAATATGCGAAAAATGACGCTAGTTGCAGGTTTTCCACTTTTGCGACTTGGCGGGGCATTTGTACTTTCGGGTTTGATGAATAGCGGATGCGAATTTCTGATTCGTGCCTTTTTGAACCAACAAGGCGATCTGGAAGTTGTCGGACTTTTCAATGCCGGTATAACGATTGTCTTTGTTTATGCGGGAATGGTGTTCTCGGTCATGGATCAGGATTTTTATCCCCGTCTCTCCGGCATTTCGGGTTCCAGAAAAAACGAGGAGTCTGTTAAAGAGCGCAATCTCTGTGTGAACCGCCAGCTTGAAATGAATGTCCTGTTGCTGGGGCCTATCGTTGCAGCTATCATTTTAGGTCTGCCTCTCATTATTCCGATATTATACAATGCCCAGTTTATGGGGATGCTCCAGATGACTCAGCTTGCTGCTGTTGCCATGTTGTTCAAGGCGGTTTATCTTCCAATAGAATATCTCCCGCTGTCAAGGGGAGATTCCAAACTTTTTCTCATTCAGGAAAGTTTTTGTGTAATCTTGCTGATAATCTGTGAAATAGCTGGTTATCAGTTAGATGGATTGAGAGGAGTAGGAGGGGGTATTGCCGTTGCTTATGCCATAGAGACCTTAGCAGTATTGGCTTTCAGCAGAGCCGTTTATGGTTATCGTTTATCCGCTCTTGGTTTCAGATTCTGTATCTTTCAACTTCTGATTCTGCTCTTGATGTTGTTCCTGGTTTTCATGATCAGTTATCGTGATTGGCTTTACTGGTTGATTGGCGTTATCATTGTACTCATGAGTACATCGTTTAGTTTTAGGAAAATTAGAAAACTGGTTAGATAAGAATAGAAACTCTGTAGGATAAATTTTTTTCTCCGTAAGATAAAAGAATATCTCTGAAAGATAAAAAAATATCTTTCGGAGATATTTTTTTATTCCAGTAAGATATAAAGATTATTCCAGTAGGATAAATAAAGAAAAAGCCTTGAGAATCAGTTGATTCTCAAGGCTTTTATATGTTTTGTATCTCAAAGAAATTACTTCTTGTTGATAGCGAGGTCGATAGCTACAGCGATAGCAACAGTAGCACCTACCATAGGGTTGTTACCCATACCGAGGAAGCCCATCATCTCTACGTGAGCAGGAACTGAAGAAGAACCTGCGAACTGAGCGTCTGAGTGCATACGACCCATTGTATCAGTCATACCGTAAGAAGCAGGACCAGCAGCCATGTTATCTGGGTGCAAAGTACGGCCTGTACCACCACCAGAAGCTACTGAGAAGTATGGCTTACCAGCAGCAATACGCTCCTTCTTGTATGTACCAGCTACTGGGTGCTGGAAACGTGTAGGGTTTGTAGAGTTACCTGTGATAGATACGTCTACATCCTCGCTCCAGTTGATAGCAACACCCTCGCGAACGTCGTCAGCGCCATAGCAGTTAACCTTAGCACGTGGACCGTCGCTGTAAGCGATGCGGTTAACAACCTTCAACTCACCTGTATAGTAGTCGAACTTTGTCTGTACGTATGTGAAACCGTTGATGCGGCTGATGATCTGAGCAGCATCCTTACCAAGACCGTTCAAGATAACGCGCAATGGGTTCTTGCGAACCTTGTTTGCCATCTCAGCAATCTTGATAGCACCCTCAGCAGCAGCGAAAGACTCGTGACCAGCCAAGAAAGCGAAGCACTGAGTCTCCTCACGGAGCAAACGAGCAGCCAAGTTACCGTGACCGAGACCAACCTTACGGTCGTCAGCTACAGAACCAGGGATGCAGAAAGCCTGCAAACCGATACCGATAGCCTCAGCTGCGTCAGCAGCAGTCTTAGCACCTTTCTTGATAGCGATAGCAGCACCAGCTACATACGCCCACTTAGCGTTCTCGAAGCAGATACGCTGAGTATCTTCACACATCTGATAAGGGTCAACACCTGCGTCCTCGCAGATTTGATTAGCCTCTTCCAAGCTCTGAATACCGTTAGCATTAAGAGCAGCAAGAACCTGCTTCTCGCGACGTTCCTGACTTTCGTAACTTACTTTTCTAATCATATCTGTATCTCCTTATTATTCTTTACGTGGATCAATTGCTTTAACAACACCCTGCTCAGCAGTTGTACGACCGTAGCTACCTGTGAACTTCTTGACAGCCTCGTTAGCGTCCATACCGTTCTTGATAGCTTCCATCATCTTGCCGAGGTGAACATACTCATAACCACAAACCTGGCTGTCCTTATCGAGGAACTGCTTTGTGATGTAACCCTCTGTCAACTCGAGGTAACGTGTACCCTTAGCTACAGTACCATAGAGAGTACCAGTCTGTGAACGAAGACCCTTACCCAAGTCCTCAAGACCTGCACCGATAACGAGACCGCCCTCAGAGAAAGCGCTCTGGCTACGACCATAAACAATCTGGAGGAAGAGCTCGCGCATAGCTGTATTGATAGCATCGCATACGAGGTCAGTGTTCAAAGCCTCAAGAATAGTCTTGCCTGGGAGAATCTCAGAAGCCATAGCAGCTGAGTGAGTCATACCAGTACAACCGATAGTCTCAACAAGTGCCTCCTGAATAACGCCTTCCTTGATGTTCAAAGAGAGCTTGCAAGCACCCTGCTGAGGAGCACACCAACCCACACCGTGAGTATAACCAGAGATGTCTTTGATCTCTTTTGCCTGAATCCATTTTCCCTCTTCAGGAATTGGAGCTGGTCCGTGGTTAGGACCCTTAGCGACAACGCACATGTTGTCTACTTCTTTAGAATAGATCATATTCGCTAAATTTTATATTAATGAATATTATAAGTATAAAGTTCTGTACTTAATTCATATTGTTTTGCTGAAACATCGGTGCCATCACCTCAATTCCGAGCACAAAAGTACAAAAAAAATCCGGAAAATACCTAAAAATGGGTATTCTTTTTAACTCTTTAACCTAATATTTAGATTTTTTCTTGGGTTTATGCACAATTTCATGTATCTTTGCAAACTGAAAATTGCAATTTTGTAGATTATGATCGAAGTAAAGATAAACGATGCCAAGCTTCAGCATGCTGCCGAGGCGGGCATGGATGAATTTGTAAAGGCTTTCGTGGACGCTATCCGCGAAGCGATTGGTGGTGAACTGACTGCCGAAACCATGGCGCAGCTCAACAGCGACCAGATTACTCTTCTGGCTTGGGATATCCTGCATGAGGAGATGATGGATGGCGGAATGGTTCAGCTCATACATAACGGCTACGGTGCTTTCCTCTGGAAGAACCCTACCGACAAGGCGTTTAAAAACTGGGGATTGACAGAACTCGCCAAACTCATCAAGAAGAGTCATTTCCTGTATAAAACAAACCATGAGGAGATTGAGCGCGATCTGACCGATGAGGAGTTTATGGCGCTCTACGAAAAATTTCCTGAGTTTGATGATTTTGACGATGAGTTCGTTGAGAACGAAGAAGAGTGGACCAGCAAGGTTGCCTTCTACATCGATGATCATATCGACAATTTCTGCGAAATTGTCAAAAGTTAATAGTTGATAGTTAATAGCGGTTTCGCCGTATAGCAGGCTTGCCCTATAAACTATAAACTTTAAGCTATAAACTTATAATACATTATTATATATATGAACAAGCAAGAACAGGAACTCCGTAAGAAGAGTCCGATACAGATACGCAACAAGAAGGCTTCGTTCGAGTACTTCTTCGTTGATACTTATACCGCAGGCATTGTGCTTACGGGTACAGAGATAAAGTCAATCCGTGGCGGAAAGGCTTCGCTGGTAGATTGTTATTGCGATTTCTATCAGGGCGAACTTTGGGTCAAGGGAATGAACATCTCTCCTTATTTTTATGGTTCTTTCAGCAATCATGAGGCTCGCCGCGACCGCAAGCTTCTTCTCACCAAGCGCGAATTGCGCCGTCTTGAAGAGGACAGCAAGCAGCCTGGTTTCACCATTGTTCCAACCCTCATCTTTATCGATAATCACGGTAGAGCCAAGGTGGATATTGCCCTCTGTAAGGGAAAGAAGGAGTATGACAAGCGCCAGACTCTGAAAGAAAAGGAAGACAGAAGAGAGATGGATAGAGCAATCAAGCACTTTTAGACAATGATGAATTTAAGAGAGATTGTGAAGGAGAAAATTCTGATTCTCGATGGTGCCATGGGTACTGAGATTCAGAAGTATAATCTTACAGAAGAAGACTTCAGAGGAGAGCGGTTCCGCGATTTGCCGGGTATGATGAAGGGCAACAACGATATGCTCAACATTACTCGTCCTGATGTGATATCTGATATTTACCGACGCTACCTGGAGGCTGGCGCCGATATTATTACCGCGAATACTTTTTCGTGCCAGCGCATTTCGCAGGCTGATTATCACCTGGAGAACTGCGCCCGCGAAATGGCATTCGAGGGTGCCCGACTGGCACGTATCGAATGCGATAAGTTTTCTACGCCTGATAAGCCACGCTTCGTTGCAGGAGATGTGGGACCAACCAACAAGACTTGCTCCATGAGTCCGGACGTCAGCAATCCTGCCGCCCGCGAGATTACCTACGATGAGCTTTTCACCGATGTATGCGAACAGGTGGACGGACTTATCGAAGGCGGTGCTGACGTGATTCTCATCGAAACCATCTTCGATACACTCAACTGCAAGGCGATGATAGATGCAGCGCTCACCATGATGAAGAAACATGGAGTAGAGTTGCCTGTCATGATCAGTCTTACGGTGAGTGATCTGGCGGGCAGAACACTCAGTGGTCAGACTGTAGATGCTTTCCTTGCTTCGCTTTCTCCTTATCCTATCTTCTCTGTCGGCATGAACTGTGCCTTTGGTGCTCCTCAGATGAAGCCTTTCATCGAACACATGGCTCAGGTTGCACCTTATTATATTAGTGCGCATCCTAATGCCGGTTTGCCTAACGAAATGGGCGAATATGACGAGACTGCCGAATCGATGGCTCCGCAAATAGCCGAATTCATCGATGAAGGCATCGTGAACATCATTGGCGGATGCTGCGGTACTAGTCCTGAATTCATCGCACATTACGCCCGTATCGCTGAGGGTAAGAAGCCGCATCAAGTGGTGGAGAAACCTAAGTATATGTGGCTCTCGGGATTAGACCTTCTGCAGGTCGATGATTCCGTACATTTGCCGGTTGACGCCAGTCGGTTTGTCAACGTGGGCGAACGCTGTAACGTAGCTGGTAGCAGGAAGTTCCTGCGTTTGATTAACGAAAAGAATTATGAAGAAGCCATCGGTATTGCCAGAAAGCAAGTGGCTGATGGGGCGGCTGTCGTTGACGTGAATATGGACGATGGTTTGCTTGATGCGAAAGCCGAGATGGTTAACTTCCTGAATATGATAGCAGCCGAACCAGACATTGCGAAGGTTCCGGTGATGATCGACTCTTCCAAATGGGACGTCATAGTGGCTGGCTTGAAGTGCTGTCAGGGCAAGTGTATTGTCAATTCCATCAGTTTGAAGGAGGGTGAGGAAGTATTCCTTTCTCATGCCCGCGATGTGTTGCGCTATGGTGCAGCCGTTGTTGTGATGTGTTTTGATGAGGTTGGTCAGGCTACCACTTTCGAGCGCCGCATCGAGATAGCAGAACGTGCTTATCATCTTCTGGTAGACAAGTTGGGCATGAATCCGCTCGATATCATCTTCGACCCGAACGTACTTGCCATAGCTACCGGTATGGAGGAGCATGATAATTATGCCGTTGAGTTCATCCGTGCAACGGAGTGGATTCATCAGAATCTGCCTGGCGCACATATCAGCGGAGGTGTCAGTAACCTCTCGTTCTCATTCCGTGGCAATACTTATATCCGTGAGGCTATCCATTGTGTTTTCCTGCATCATGCCCAGCAGGTAGGTATGGACTTTGGTATTGTAAATGCCAAAGCCAGAATGGATTATGATAAGATTCCTGAAGAACAGATTCAGCTCATCGAGGATGTGGTGCTGAATAGGAGAAAAGGTGCAGCAGATGAACTCATCGAGCTTGCGGCAGAGATAAAAGCCCAGACTGATGCTGCCAAGGCTGCAGCTAAGGCAGGCGGTGTTGCTCCCAAGAAACCGGCTGCTCCTGAATGGCGAAAGGAGAGTGTAGAAGAACGTCTGAAGTATGCGCTGCGCAAGGGAATCACCGATTTCCTGCAGCAGGATATTGACGAAGCACTTGCCAAATATCCTCATGCAGTAAACGTAATTGAGGGTCCTCTGATGGACGGCATGAACTTGGTTGGCGAACTTTTTGGAAAAGGCGAAATGTTCTTGCCGCAGGTTGTCAAGACGGCTCGCACGATGAAATCGGCAGTTTCTATCCTTCAGCCTCATATCGAGGCAGAAAAACAGGGTGGAGCAACAACTGCCGGCAAGATTCTGATGGCAACTGTGAAGGGCGATGTTCATGATATCGGAAAGAACATCGTCTGCGTGGTTATGTCATGTAACAATTACGAAATCATCGACTTAGGTGTGATGGTTCCAGCCGAACAGATTGTACAGAAAGCTATCGATGAAAAAGTAGATGCAATCGGTTTGAGCGGACTTATCACCCCTTCGCTTGAAGAAATGGTTCATGTGGCCCGAGAAATGCAGAAAGCTGGTTTGCGCATTCCTATCATGGTAGGTGGGGCAACGACGAGCGAACTGCATGTGGCTCTGAAGATTGCGCCTGAATATGACGGACCGGTTATCTGGGTGAAGGACGCATCGCTCAATGCCGGAATATGTGCCCGCTTCCTCAACGAGGCTGAATGCCCTAAGTTTGAGGCGGAACTGAGGGAACGCTACGAGAAACTTCGCCAGAACTATCACGAAGAGCAGGCTAAGATAGCCTCGCTCTCAGAGGCAAGAAAGAACAAACTGGAGCTGTTCTGACAAGATAAAGAATACAACGTTTTTAGGATAATTATATGATTAAAACTGTGATTTTATATCATGGTTTTTGATAAATATCTGAATATCAGCTACATATATATAATGTATTGATGTATAAGCACTTATCTTCGTGCTAAAATTTTACGTTTGACACGTTAAATAGGACATGTGCAATGTAATGTTGCAAAACAGTTGCAAAAAAAATATGGTAATATGGCAACATTTAAAGTGGTAGTTTCAAAGAAACGTTCTGATGGTTATTATCCAGTTTACATTAGAATACTGCATAACCGTCAAAAGTTGGTAGTTAAGACCGATAAGTTTGTAACAGACAAAGGATTGGTTAAGGGCACGAAAGAGGTGAAGGACTCATTCGTGCTCGCAGCCTGTATGAGCCAAATAAATGGCTGGGTTGACAAATTGAACAGACTTGATATAACTGACTGGTCTGTTTATAAGGTTAGAGATTACCTTTTGACTTCTGCACAGGATATTTGTTTTTCTGAATTTGCTCGTTCTTATCTTCAATCACTTTCTTTGCAGCCTTCATCACGCCAAATTTATGAAAGTGCTTTGAAACATTTGGAAAACTTTGCTGGTACTGATAAGGTAATGTTTTCGCACTTAACTGTACGTTTTCTGACAGCATGGATGAAAACCATGGAGAATAAGCCTAGTAGCAGAAATTATTATCCTTCTTTGGTTAAGCGTATTTATTTGGAAGGTATCAAGAAATTTAATGATGAGGAGGCAGGTCTTATGCCAATAAAATTCAATCCTTGGAATAAGATAAAGATAGAGAAAAAAGCAGGTCCACACAAGCGTGCCATCACACTGGAGGAGTGTAGAAAGTTTTTTGCCGTTACACCTGAATATCCACGGCAGCAGTTGGCTCTGGATGTTTGCAAGATGATATTGTGCTTGGCTGGCATCAATGTAGCTGAACTCATGAAAATGAAAAAGGTGGACTATTATGATGGAATCTTGCACTATGAGAGAAAGAAAACAAGTACGCGTCGTTATGATAAAGCGTATATAGAAATGAGAGTGCCGGATATGCTTTTACCAACCTTGGAGAAATATTTTTCTGAGGAAAGTGACCCTTATCTATTTATTTTTCATAAAATGTATTCCACTAATCGTTCTATGGATACGAATTTGGTGCATTTCATTAAAGCTATCTGTAAGAACTATTTGGGTATGCCTGATGATAATTTTTATACTCCTTATACATTCCGGCACACTTGGGCCACAGTAGCCCAGAATGATATTGGTGCCAACTATGCAGAGATTGGCTTTGCTATGAATCATGCAACAGCTCATAGGATAACAAGCGGATATGTGAAGCCAGATTTCTCTAGGGCTTGGGAACTAAATGAGAAGGTGGTGGAGAAGGTCTTTTTTACCAATGATCCAAGCAGGCGAATGCAGGAGTATCATGTGCCTGAATTTGAAAACGTAGAGGAAATTTTTGAACTCTGTGCTGATGCATACTTCATGGGCGAGGTTGTGGCTCATGTGGATGGCAAGGGCTACAAGAACACAGATGAGATAATAGAACAGCTCATGGCCAGCATAAATGATACTGTGCCTAAGAACTGCACGATACAGATCAAGGTGAAGAATATCACCAAGGACCAGACGAAGTACTTTGAACGAGTCAGGGACATAAAATAGCTATTTTTGTGTTAATACAGATTAAAATTGACCCAATATAAGTTAAAATAGAGCGTTTTTGCTTGATAACCAAGTCAAGGGTAGTCTTCTCTAAAGTTGAAGAAAATTTAGAGAGGGCTACCCATTTTTTATAATTAGCCATTATTAACAATTTTGAGATTTTTGATGTTGATAGTGGTTTCTTGTTTCTCAAATTTCTTTTCCAGCTCCATGAAAGATTCCTCCACAGATAAGTTTCTGGATTCATCATTATTGAAAGACACAGACTGGAGTTTAGGAGCCACGTATGGAAGGAACTTTGCTACCATCGCCAGACGTCCGGCAGGCTCTTGAATCTGCATGAGATCCGTGAAAAGAGAATAGTTCTTCTCATTGATACCATTGATGTAGCCAGTAAGGGCATCACGTAGACTTTCACGAACACTTTTGGTAACCTTATTAGGTGTGCCAGCCTTACGTCCGCCAGTCTTCTTCCTCTTTGGCTTCGGCTCATTATTATTGTCTTGTTTTACTGCCATATTCTATTGATTTTTAATGTTTACTGATAGTTTTCGGGTGCAAATATAGGAAAAAATTACGAAACTTGGTGTTCAAGTTGCGGAACTTATCACAGATAGGTAAGAAAAACGCATTACTTTTGAACAGTTTAAACATTAAAATTCGAATTTTATGGGACTTATTGGAAAAATTGCCAAGGGGCTTAGCGGCTCTGTAGGCGGAATTTTAGGCGGTGTGGCCAGTGCTGCAGGTGGACTGATGGCTGCTAAAGCCCGGAACAAAGGATATAATCAGTATATCCAGATGTATCAAGACCGATTGCAGCAGGTGAAGGATCACCGGGACAATCTGTATTATCAGGATCCTACGCAGACAGCGGAGAATCAGGTAGCCGTGACCAATGCCCAGAAGGTATTGGATAATGCTACAGCAACCGCAAAGAACACCAATATTGTTAGTGGCGGCTCTGATGAATCGGTCGCGCTGAGTAAGCAGGCAGCTCAGGAGCAGGTGGGTAAGATGATGCAAGAGGCTGCTGTGCAAGGCGCTCAGACCAAAGAAAATGTGTGGAATGGTGCTGATTCTCAGATTGATGCTATGACTAACTATATAGCCACTGCCAAGAAGGAAAAGGCTCTTTCTACTGCTCAGGGTATCACGGATGCAGCTGGTGGCTTGGCTGGAGCTGCAAGTAAATTGCCAATTTAAGGAAGGAGGTAATTATGGGATTTACATTAGATGATTTAACTCCTAAACGTCCGGCTACTGCCGTTACTCCTATTACTAATTTCCCTGAAGATAATGCGGTGAAACCGGAATTTGCAGTATCAGTTCAGACAACTGATACAGAACCGGAAAAGGGTACAGCCATAGATACGACCGGTATTACTGGAAATGGTGGCAAGGAATCTTTTGCCCAGCAGCCAACCGAGGAAATTACCAAGGTGGAGCCTAACCAGGGTATCAAGATAGACTGGAGCAGACCTTATGCCGAGATAGAACAGAATCCTATCTTGCAGCAGATGAAGCCTTATGACATTATGAGGGATTACCAGAAGAATGGTGATGGAAACTGGTCTGTCTTCATGCCATGGCTCAATACTCTGGGTGATGGAGATAAAACCGTAGCTGCCAATGAAGCCTTGAAGAAGAAAGCGGAGAGGCAGGCCAAGATGGAGCAATGGAGCAATTTCCTGATGCATCTTGGCAATTTTATCGGTACTACACAAGGTGCGCCATCGCAGAAGATAGAATCCGCACAAGAGCTTTCCGACCGTCAGCGCAAGATAAGAGAGGCTACAGATGCTTTGAGAGCAAAGGGGTATGACCAGATGCTTCTGAATATCTATAAGGACCGGCAAGACAAGCAGGCTCAGTTGCAAGCAGAGGCGGCTGCCAAGGCTAATGAGGCTTTGGCGGCTTATCGAGGGGCACAGAAGAATCAGGAGGAGGCTCTTACTCCTGTTAAGGTAAAGACGGAGCAGGAGAGAGGAAATGCCGCTGCTGCTGCCGCTGCCCTAAACACTTCAAAGAAGGAAACTGAGGATGCTTTAAGAGGCAAAAAGGGAAAATTACTTGATGCTCAAACTAATAATGCTAATGCCGGAGCTGCTGATCATAATGCTAGCGTTAACGTTAAGGGAGCGCAAGTTAGGCATATCAATTCGCAAACAGAGGGACAGAATCAGAGGAATGCCAACCAGAAAGAGGCTGATGATTTCAACACCAGGTATGTGAACGACCCTGTTTTCAAGAAACATGTGAATGAATGGGCTAAAAACAATGGTATGGCTATCGGTGGTAATGATGGCAGAGGTGGCACTTGGGCGAATGAAAAGAATCGCCAGCAGGCTTCTAGATGGGCAAAGGCTAAGATGAAGTTAGACCGGACTCCTCCTTCTCGTAGAGGTATGGGTGGCAGTAAAGTACCTCCTTCACGTAGAGGCGGCAGTAAGGTTCCACCATCAAGGAGAAGAAAGTAACTGATTATTAATCAAAAAAATAAGATAAGGTATGTTTGACGAGCAAGACAGACAATATTTTTATAATGAGTTCAAGAACAATGGCTATGAAGTAGGTAGCTATGATGACTTCAAAAAGGACTTGAACAACGAGGAAGATCGTAACTGGTACTACAATGAGGCCAAGAACATGGGCTATGATGTAGGAACACAGGCAGACTTTGACAAGATGGTGCTGGAGCCAGCTCCATCTACTTCTGGTGGTGGTAAGCAGGTAGATGCTTCTGCTACGACTCAGAGTATAGAGCAGAAGGCTTCTACTGAAACTAAGCCGCAGGTGGCTCAACCAGCAAAGAAGCAGGAAACAACAGACAAGGTTCCTGGTCTTATAGCAAAAGTTTTGGATATGATTCCTACTGGTGTTCAGACGAGCAACGGAACATATCAGCCATCACCAGAGATTCCTCAGCCAGTTGTAAAAGGTGAGGAAATGCCAGTGAAGGAAGAAGCTTCTTCTTCATCAGCTAATGCGGCTTCTCCTGAATCTAAAGAGGCGGCTCCTGTTACGACTCCAACTGGTGTGGTGAATAATGAGGGGTTGATGGATGCCAAACTTGCCAACTATCTGGAGAACTGGAAGCAGAGACCGGATAAGCAGGGCGATTACTTTGAGAATATGGTTGCCGACTTGTTGGCTGATGGCACTGCCAATAGCAATGAGGAGGCAGTGAGCATAGTGAAGTCTGCTCTGGGCAGATATGCCAACCGTTCGGCTATGGACGTTACCAACCAGGTAGTTTCTTCTTTGCCTGATGATACTGTGCAGGATGCAGAGAAGAGTATTGAAGCGCAATGGTATAGCCATGGTGTGCAGGATAAGTTGAAGCAGGAGGCAGACAGCATGGGTATCAGCTATGATGACTATGTGGCTCAGTTCCTGAAGCCAGCTATGGTACAGAGTCTGGTGAACAAATATGGTCCGAATTATCGCAATATAGCCGAGGGCATCGCAACACGCCTCTATTCTCACGATGAGAATGTACAGGACAGACTGATGAATCAGGACATCAATGATGCGCTTTCTAGCGTTATCAATAAGTATGTGAATCCATCTGTAGTGGAAGAGTATAATAAGGCTCAGGAGGCAGGTAGCAAGGCATTCAACGAAGGTATGGAAGGAAGTCAGTATATTCCGGCTAATCTTCGTCTGGGTACAGCACTTGGTGCTCAGTATGAGGCAAACGAGGCCAAGGATCCTGCAAAGGTGCTTTCTAGTTTGCAGAAGAAGTTTGGCAGGCTCTACCGGAATCCGGAGTTCCTGAATGATATGAGCAATGCGGCATTTAAGGTGATGCAGCGATATGGCTTGAATGGAACTCAGAGTAGTGATCCTAAGCAGTTCAAGCCGATGATCAATTCTGTTCTTAAGAATGAACTCGACCAGTTGGAGATTAAGGGTATGATGCCTAAGGGTAGTGCTGAGTACATCATGAAGACTGGTCTTGGTAACACTATTGTGGGTAAGATTACTCGCAAGGCTGTTCAGACGGACTACCAGAACTGGCTGGAGGATATTGCCAATCAGCAGTATCAGCCTGGCTTTTGGGAGAACGTGGCTAGTGGTGCTCTGACCTTTGCAGGTGATGCCTGGAGTTATTGGCTGCCGGGAGCCGCAGGTGGTAAGTTGACTAAGAGCATGGTAGCCAAGGCAGAGGGTAAACTGGCTGGTGACCTCATGGCTAAGGGTATGGAGCGCAAGATGGCTGAGCGAGCTGCCAAGGTGCTTATCGGTAAGAGTAAGGCCGAGGCTTTGAAGAGTGGAGCCGTGCATGGTGCTGTTACCTTTGGTGGTCAGTCTGCAATCTCGAAGCCTATTGATGAGATTTATCGTACAGGTCAGTTCGATGAGAATGGCAAGATTTACAATCCTTCTGTGGGTAAGGTTATCGCTAATACTTTGGGCGAGGTGGCTAAACAGAGTGCCGTAGGTGCTATCATGCAGGGTGGAACCATCGCTAACATGGTAGGTAAGGGCAGAGGCTTGGCTACCAATATTCTTGCTGATGTTGGTGGTAAGGTTGTGGATTCCGGTATTATGACCGGTCATCAGATATTGGAGCGTATGGCGCAGGATCCGAACTTCAAGCCTACAGGTAAGGATGCTGCCGAGAGTTTCTTGGAGAGCATGGCGAACCTTACTGCTATCGGCTTGCCGGGCATGGTGGGCAAGTATGCCCGATTCAAGGACGCAAGGGAGTTTAACAAGAAGTTTGACTTTACGGATCAGGATATTGCCGAGTTGAAGAGATTCGGCTATGATGGTCTTCGTGATGCTTTTGAGAAGATGGGCATCGGGGAGTATGCTGTGGTTGGTGAGAATGCTCAGCGACTTGATGGGCAGTTAACCCAGAAGTATATGGACCTGATGAACGACAAGAGTGTTCCGGAGGTGTTGAAGGCTAAGATGATGGCAGTTGTTGAAGGCAAACGCCCTTCTTCTTTCTCGCCTATTGTTGATTCCATCATCATTCAGCCAATGGATAATGATGGCAAGGTTTATCTCGAAACCTTAAATAAGGATGGCGGTATTGTTGAAAGAAAGGAGTTTTCTTCTCTTGATGAGGCTCAGAAGGCAGATAAGAAACTGGAGTATGAGAAGACTCTTGGTTTGGCTTCTGTGCTGGAAGGTGAGTTCCACAATGAGTTTACGCAGGAGCATCTTGATGGCTTATACAACAAGGCTGCGCAGAAATATAATATGGGTGAGAAATTGACAGATGAGGATAAGGCAGCGGTTTATCTTCATCAGAATGCTGGTGCCATCAAGGAGATCATGGATAAGCAGCAGAAGGGTATTATCCTTACTGACGAGGAGCAGAAGCAGGTTAATGACTATCGTCATTATTATGACAGTGCTTTGGAGAACAGTTCTGTGATGAGGGAGTTCGTCAATACGTTTGAGGATTCACATGGTGTGGCGCGCGGTACACTTCGTAAGGCTTTGGAGTCGAAAGATAAAAAATATTCGCCATTGGTAGAATCTTATCTTAAGGAGCTTTACAATTCCATTGAACTGAAACGTGAAATGAAGCAGATAGAGGATGATAAAAAACGTATAGAGCAGGGCGATGTTGATGGCGCAAAATCAGCTACTCCTGTTGAGGGACCTGCTTCTGTAGAGGGTTCTGCTGGTGGTCAGGAGCCTCCTGTTTCAGAGGAACCTGCTCCATATCAAGACCGTACCAACTCCGTACCAACTCCGAGTGATGCAGAAGTTGCTGCAAACCCTGCAAACTCTGCTGCTGAGGGTGCAGGAAATGAGCCTAAGGTTGCAAGCTCTGATGCTTTTGTTATGGGACAGAATGCCTATAAGAATGCGGATTCTGAGGCTTTGCAGGCTATTGACTATAATAGCGATTTGGCAACAGGACGTTTGAAGCGAGCGTTTGCTGATAACGAGAAGATGCCTGATATTGTAGCCAATGCCTATAATGAGGGTAGAGATATGGAGCAGTTTGTGGCTCAGCGTGCAAGTAGTTTGACTCCAGCACAGAAGGAGGCTATCAGTAAGTATGTAGAGGCAATGGATGCCAAGAATGGTGCTATTGATGCTCTGCAGCATGCTGATGATGGCTATGGTGAGGCGTTGAAGCAGCAGCTCTGGTCATACCAGACGGAAGACGGAAACATAGTTCCTGCTACTTTGGATAGCGGAAAACAGGTGTTCCTGAAGAAGGCTAACGAATATGGTGGAGCCTTTGTTGTCGTTCCAGATGAGCAGGGACAGCCTACAATTAAGCAGGTATCTAATGCCGAGATTAAAGAGGTGGGCACTCCTGTTTCTCTTGATGAATACATCGAAAATACGGTGGCTCAGCAGAAGGATGCAAGAGCGCAGCAGTTTATCAGCCAGTTTGATGGTAGTGGCTTGAAGCCGAATGATCAGGTAACAGTTGCCATGGAGGAGGGCGATGCTAATATCAACATGACCTTTGCCGGATATAGCAAGGACGGAAAGATTGTACTTACTGATGGCAAAGATTATCTTTCCCTATCTAAAGAAGAGTTTGCAGCATGGCGCAAGAATGCGCTCGACAACACAATCAATGAGCATTTGGATGCCGAGGATGATGAACGTGAACAGGAAGCAGCTTCACAGGCTGAGGCTGATAAGAAGCAGCGTTATGCTAATGGCATCGTGGGACTGAGCGAGGGCCAGCCGGACTATTCTTCTAAGGATACAGATCCAAAAGTGGCTGCTGAGTATCTTCAGGAGCAGTTTGGGGAAGACCATGGCAAACTTTTGAATCTGGTTAATGGCAGCCGTGATGACATCAAAACGCAACTTGCCAACAAGAGAAGGGCTGCTATTGAATATCAGAACTGGCTTGATACCAATGCCGATCTTGACCCGGAAAAAGCTAAGAAGGTGGAGGATGAGTTGAGTCTGGTTAATGAGCAGCTTGCAGATCTTGATGCTCGTTTCAAGAACTGGAATACTATCCGCAACAGTGTGATGACTCCTGATGAGGTGAAAGCTATGAAGGAGGAGCGCAAGGCTGAGGTAGAGAAGGCTGGTATTGATGAATCTGCCATCGTGCCATCTGATGATTTCCATGTACTCGTACTTGATGATAAAGAATTGAAGAAGCAATATCCAACTATGGATAAGGCTACCGACTATATTACCTCTCAACGCAAGGACATCTATCATACCCAGGAGGATGTGGAGCGCAAGATAAATGGTGTGAATGATATGCTGGATCAGTATATCAATGGCGAAACAGAGCTGGACCCTAGCCAACTTATGGAATTGAATACTTCAAAGGCTCAACTGGAGGCCCTGCAGACTAATTTGTCTGTTGCTGCCAAGGGTTTGAAGGCTCAGGCTAATAAACTCAGCAGACTCTACAAAACGGAAGTTAGCAAGCAGGAAATGGAGAAACTGGGCATGACACCTTCAGAGCAACGTAAGGCATTGGTGGCTGATGCGCTGAAGAAGAACGATATGAATGCTATCCATGATATATATAAGGATGCTTCCGTTGATGTGATGGACTTAACTCCTCAGACTCTCGAAGAGGCTGTATCAGAGTCTTTGCTTCCTCATAGCTTGAATCCAGAATCTCTTCAATATGAGTTGGGCAAGAGCAATTTTAAGTTTGGTATTGGCAAGGGGTATGATTCTAATAAGTTCAATTATCTTATTGCAAAGAAAGGAACCGGTATGTCGGTTAACGAATTTGCTGTGAGAGTATATAATGACCTTCCTGTAAACTTGCAGGATATGGGATATACCGATCAAGATGTTCGTAATGCCCTTCTTGATATGTTCAAGTCTTATGACAGCGTGAAGGAAATGAGAAATGTGGCTCTAATGAACCGCATAGCTGCTGCAGAAGATGAACTTTCAAGCGAGGAAGAGTATTACGAAGCACAGAAAGAGCGAGAAATTATCGAAAGACAGGCAGAAATTGAGCAATATAAATCGTATATTCACGAAAAAGAGTTATCTTTGCCGTCTGAAAGCGAACTTGATCACATCAATGGACTTGAATTTGACCGTATGATGGAGATTGAGGATCGTGAACGAGAGTACAAACAATATGTTAAATCAATTTTACCAGAATTAGCTGATTATGATGACAGAAGCAATGAAGAAGGATATGGAGGAGGCAGTAGCCTGGGTAGCGACTCTTCACGGAGAGGAGTTGATGAAAGAAATAGCCAAGGCGAAGAAGTTGGTAACGGAGAAGCATCTTCTGAGTCCGAGATTGGAGAAGGCTCTGATAGCGGACGCAAAGGGCGACAAGAGACTGGCAGCATGGAACCTGGCAAAGGCTCAGCTGTTCGAGGCTCACATCTACCGCAAGAAACATCCTTCGGAGAACGTTTAAAGAGTGCCATTGCCGAAACTGAGACCGAAATAACAGAGGCTCAGAAGAAGGCAGGAAACTACAAAAAGGGTCATTTGTCCTTTGGTGGCTACGATTATACCGTAGAAACACCAAAGGGCGTGACTCGCAGCGGTAAGGACGAGCAGGGCAAGCCTTGGAGCGTGACCATGCACGATACTTACGGCTATATCCTTGGTAAAATTGGCGTTGATGGTGACCATATTGATATGTTCATCAATGACGCTGCAGACCTTGATACTTTTGATGGTAACGTTTATGTTGTTGACCAGGTGAACCCAGAGACTGGTGAGTTTGACGAGCATAAGGTGATGTATGGCTATCCTTCTGAGGAGGCTGCTACAGAGGCTTATCTTGCCAACTACTCCAAGGGCTGGAAGGGACTTGGTAAGGTTACTTCTGTGCCTAAGGCTACCTTTGACAAGTGGCTGGAGTCTTCTGACCGCAAGACTAAGCCTTTTGCGGAGTATGCTATGGTACAGAAGGAACAGGCGAAATTTGACCGCGATGTGAAGGAGGTGAAGCCTTCGGAAATGACGGAGGCGCAGAAGGTGGCTTATGATGCTGTATCTACTATGCTTAAGAAGGCTGGCATCCCTGTGAAGGTTGTTAGCAATGAGGATATGGAGAAGGTAGCTGAGGCGCAGGATAACCTGGCAGTAGAAATGCTTTTGAATGATCCTCGTCTTCGCTTCTATATCAAGACTCCTGAGCAGAAGGAGGCGGCCAAGGCTGCTTATGACTGGGCTGCTAAACACAGACCGGACAAATTTAAGCAGTATGCCATCGTTAATATGGATAATCCGAACCAACCTCCTCAGTACTTTGAGAAGAAGGACTTAGCTGAGAAGTGGCGCAAGTACTATACCAATGCCTGGAAGATAGGAAACTACAAGGCATTTAATCTCAATAAGCCATTTGAGGAACAAATCAAGGACATTAAGGGTGATGTTCCTAGTGAGTTTGACCCTTATAAGGCAGAATCTCTGCTCAATAAGAGAATCGAGTTAGAGAAGCAGATTAAAGAAACCGAGGATTCCTATAATGCCAAGAAGAAAGAGCGCGCAGAGTATCAAAATCAGTTAATGCAGGACTATATGGATCAGCATGGCTTATCTTCTGAGAACGATATTCCAGATGATGTTTGGACTGACTACAGGGATAAATCCTTTGAAAAGTATCAAGATACACTTGATGACTTGTTCCATAAGTATGTTGAGTTAGATAATCAGTTGAAGGCTGTTGCTGAGCCGGGAGTAAGATTCTTGCGTACTTACCATGGTACTGGTGCTAAGTTTGACAAGTTCGATTTATCTCATGCCTTGGAGGGCGAAGGAAGCGAGACGTTCGGACATGGTGTGTATGTTACGAACTCTAAGGAGATAGGCACAGATTATGCACAGAGAGCTAAGGATAAGAAGGCAATATTTGGCTTTGAATTTGTAAATCCACAAAGTATGTCAAAAGAGGCACAGGATATGCTGAGACATTATATGTATAAGCATCAAGATGTGGCAAAGGGCTTGGAGAATGCACGTAAAGATTTGAAAGATGTTATAGGAAAATTCCCTGATACAGATTATCTGCAAGAACTAAACGAAATTCTTGCAAAGGACGATGATAGCATAGCTATACCAAGTAATAGAGCATATCGATATGATGTGGATATTCCTGATGATAATGGCAGCAACTATCTTGGATGGAACGAATCTCAGAATTTTCCATTGGAAAAATGGTATAGACTTTGGGAAATAACCCACAACGGTTTCAGTGAAAACGAGTATTTCAAAGATGGTGGAGCGAGATATGATATAGATAGGATTGAGCGTATCACCCAAATGAAACTTGAATCGCCAGAGAATGGCATGCAGAAACTTCCTACATTGAAAGGTGAAGAACTTTATCATGCTTTGGAAGACTTCTTTGACCGTGAAAGACCTTCGTATGGTGCAGAATTAGCATCAAGGGCTTTGGGCGAAATAGGCTTTGTCGGCATCAAGTACCCTGCTGACATGATTCATGGTGGTGCCAAGGAAGGTGATTATAACTATGTGGTCTTTGACGAGAACAATGCCAATATCGTGGGTAATACTAAGTTTGCACAGGGTAAGGGTGTGGTTTATGGCTACACAGATGGCAAGGAGATTGTGCTGAACCAGGAGCATCTGAATCCTAATACTCCTATCCATGAGTATCAACATCTTTGGCGTACTGCTGCCAAAAAAATGAATCCGGAACTTATAGAGCATGGTGATAAACTCATCATGCAGACCCAGCTATTTGCCGATTTGAAGCAGGATCCTAACTATAATCATCTGACAGATGAGCAAATTTGCGATGAGGCTTTTGCTCGTTTGACCGGTGAGGACGGAGCTGCCATCCTGGAACAGATGGCTAAGGATGCTATCAAGGAGAATCCGCTTGATACAGCAAAGGAACTTAGCGTTATCAATAAGTTGATGGAGTGGCTGAAGAAGTTCTGGTATTGGACTCTTGATACATTTACGAAGTGGAAGCCTGAGGACATTAAGAAAATGACCTTGGAGGATATTCGTAACCTTGTGTTGAGAGACCTGGCGAATGGGGTGGATCCACGAACTAAACTTCATGAGGCAGAGAATGCTGATGACATCAAGTTTATGGGTTCTACTACTAAGAAACGTATGAAGGACATTTCTACACAACTAGAAGGTAGAGAACTTGATGAGGCTCAACAGGCAGTTGCTGATGTTTATTCTGGAAAAAAGGATAATGTATCATTAACCGTGGAGCGTGAAGATGGAAGCAATAAAATCATCATGCGCCAAGGAAATGATAATCATGCAGGAACAAAGCATAGCGTATTCCGTCATTATGGTGTAAAAGCTAATTCTTTAAATGTTGATGATTTGTTGCTGATTCCTACAGTATTAAAAGAAGGTGAACGCAAAGTAAGCGATAATGGCAGAGTTGCCTATGTTTATGTAGATCCAACTTCACAAGTAAAATATACTGTAGTAACAGAACCAAAGAATAACAAGGAATATTTTAATGATTTCTATTCAAATAAAAAAGCAAATCCATCAGAGACGTCTAGGGTAGTTGAAAACTCCACAAACACTCCCGAAGGAGCACATAACAATGATGGAAATGCTTTTATGCGTGCAAAGGTAGATAATAATTCTGAAACTGCCAAGGAAAATGGTGGAAATTTATCTGTGGAGGATAAAATAAAGGCTGTTTCTCAGCAATTTGGGGTTGATGAGGCTGATGTGGCGATGTACGCCAATGGTGTTAAGAAGGGTTCTACTGCTGAGGCTGCACGTGCCAGAGCCAATATCAAGCGTCACTTGTTGCAGGTAAATGAAGATAAGATTTCCTCTTTCAAGGAACTTCTTAAGTACACCGTGCCTGTAAATAATGCCTTGAAGGAGAACTTTGGCGACCTTGATGCTATGATCGAGGAGCGCAAGAAGCAGGTAGAGGCTGAGCGTAACGCTATGGAAGCCGCTAGAAAGAGAGCTGAGGAAGAGGAAGCCAAGCGCCAAAAGCACCTGGAGGAACTTTCTCTGATTCCTGATGATCAACTTGACAAGCAGTATATGGATGCTCTTGCCAAGGGTGATGATGCTACTGCCAGGGAAATGCTTGATGAGGCTGCCAGACGCAAGGGCTATGATGATACAGAAAGCTCATATCAGGGTGTAGGCGCATGGAAAGCACCGGGAAACCCTGGATATGAAAGCGACAAGGCGAGACGTGACGATTGGGAATCTAGCGGCTCGGATGTGAACCTGGAGGATATGGCCTTGGGCTATACTCCTCAGCCGGATGATTACTTCTCTCATCCTGAGCGTTATTCTCAGAACACTCCTCATGGATTGGAATCGGTGAAAGCCATCAATGCAGCTATTGATGCTATTAAGAATGGTGAGAAGGATGTTAAGGTAAAGGTTTATCGTGCCGTTCCTACTTCGGTGAAGGAAGGCAAGTTGCGTAATGGTGACTGGGTTACTCCTTCTAAGAAATATGCCGAAATGCACGGAACAAACCGTCTGGAAGGCAAATATCGTATCATCGAGGATGAAGTGCCTGCTACTCAACTGTGGTGGGATGGTAATGACGCAAACGAGTTTGGCTTTGATGATGGCAAGGAGTATAAATACAAGAATGCCAAGAACAACAGAAAGTTGAACGACCTTGTTACCTATGATGATAAGGGTGATGTTATTCCTCCTTCTAAGCGTTTCAATTCTCGCAAGAGCGATGTCCGATTTCATCGAGTGACTGAGGTGAAATCTCCTATCGTGGAGCAGAAGTTGCAGAAGCATCCTGATTCGCTGATGAAGGCTGGCACTTACTTTAGTGGTGGTGGACTGGTAGAGGAAGGTTTGAAGGGTATCATCGACCCTGTAGTGGCTGTGGAATATGACCGGAAGATAAGCGGTGTATATCGCAACAACTTCGGGCAGCATATTGTTACGGCTGACGTGAGAGACGTGGACCCTAAGGAACTGGTGAAGCATATTGATGGCGAGGTGGAGTATTTCCATGCTTCGCCTGTATGCAAGAACTATTCGCAGGCCAAAAGTAATAGTGGAGAGGTGGAACTTGACAAGGAGACTGCCAAGAGTACTGCCGACTTCATTGATGCCGTTAAACCGCGAGTGGTGACTATCGAGAACGTGAAGGGTTACAAGGACTCTGAGGCGATGAAGATTATCACCCAGGCGCTGGATAAAAACGGCTACAAATGGGATGTAGACGTGTATAATGCCGCAGATTTTGGAGGCTATACCAGCAGGGAGCGACTAATTGTCAGAGCCGTGAAGGATGGAGAACTGCCTGAAAAGCCAAAGAAGCAACCACGTAAGGGTGGATGGCTAGAGGCTGTGGAGGATATTCTTCCTACTCTGACGGTGAAGGAAAGCGGTGTGGCTCCATGGATGGATGCCAGATTGAAGGCTGACGGAATTGACTGGCAGAAGGTGGAGAAGCCTCTTTACGTAATGGGCAGTGCTTATGCCGATGGCAAGATTCCTCATGCCTATGGGGATGAGATTCTGCCTACGCTGAGAACCAAGAGTGGTGATGTGATCATCATGCCGGGTGGAAAGGTATTGCGTGCAGATGGCAGGGTATTGGCTAGGATTACCGGACTGGGCGATGACTATAAATTGCCTAAAACGGAATCTTTGGCACATACCATAATTGGCAATGGTATTCCGGTGCAGTTGACTCAGGGCGTGATTGCTCCTCTGCTGAATAAGGATGACTTGTCGGGCAGAAATGTATTGGCACGACTTGGCAGCTCTATCTTCAAGAACAACTGGGATGCAGACAAGCAGAAACAAGTGAGCGACCGGGTAGTGAACACTGCCAACAAACTGGGTGGTGCTGAGGCTACAGTTTACACTTCTGTGGATGAGGTTCCAGATGCTTATCTGAGTGATGTGAAAAATGGTGCTACAGGATGGTATGACCCTACTACGCACACGGTACATGTTTATCTGCCTAATTGTGCTGATGCCAACGAAGCAGAGAGAACGGTGCTGCATGAGAAGATAGGCCATGAGGGTATGGAAGTACTTCTTGGTGGCGAAGATGGCGTGAGAAAGTTCGCCAACTTCGTTTATCGTTCCGTAGGTAAGGATGTTCGAGGCAAGATTATTGACTTTGCCAATAAATATGATCCGGACTGGAAGAACTCTGACCGCATGAATGTGGGAACGCAGGAGTATATCGCTCATCTTGCCGAGGAGGGTCCTAAGACTGCTGAGGACTTTTCTCTTTGGACCAAGATTAAGCATTATCTTATCAAGGTGCTTAAGAAACTGGGTGTTCGTGTGCCGGGACTTCTCAATGACAAGGATTTGAGATACTACCTGATGAAGGCTGGCAAGGCTCTGCATGTTTGGGACAATATGCCTAAGGAGAAGCAGGAAGCCATGATGAAGCAGGCTAGCAATGCTGAAATCAAGGATGCGCTATCTGATGGTGCTGGTAAGGGCAAGCCGAGACAGAAGAAGGGCGAAAGCACTATTCAGTACATGAAACGTGTACAGGAGTGGCGTAAATGGCAGAATGCACGCGAAGATAAAGAGAACCCAGAGCCTCCAATGTTCTACGACATTGATAAGGATGAAGCAGGCAAAAAGGAATGGGCACAGCTCAATAAAGACTGGCGTGAACGCCACCACCTTGTTGGCGAGGAACCTACTGGTATGCCTATCCGAATGGAAAATGAAGAGGATGATGCCTACATGAATCGTATTCATGAATATGAGAAATGGCAGGCAGCCATGAAGGACCAAGAAGACCCTTTGCCTGATATGTTTGCCTTCGAAAAGAAGAAGCAGGAGGAGGTGAAACGCAAGTATGAGGACTGGCTGGCCAAACATGATTTGCTGGAGCAGCAACAAGCCGATCTGGACTTGTATGAGGGTAAGATTTACCCAGCAGAGACCAATCCGAAGGCTGATGCACTGGAGCAGCAGGTAATGCAGGACTTAGCAGAGGTGACCAGTACGGACGTGAGCAAGGAGGGTGCTGCGATGACCGTGAAGCATGCCGTTATACATCGTAGAAAGAACATGGAAGAGGCTAGTGCTGATGATGCTATCTATATCAATGATGTGAAGAACAGAATCGAGAAGATGGCTGATAGCGGTGCTTTCGAGAAGTTGCTTTCTGATTACAAGGGAAAGAAAAACCGGGCAGAAAAACTGGCTGAGACTATACCTTATATAATAGAGGCTCCTAGACGTTTGCGTGACATGGCTCACAATCTGAATGCAACTGGTGTCTTTGATAAGGGACATATCCATATCCAGCCAGCTGATGTTGAGGCAATCCAGCCATACGTGACAGACTTGATTACCGAGACAGCAAAAAAGCATACAGAGATTAAAAAAGGCAAGGAGATAGAGGTATACGATGATCCTAAGGCTGTGAGCGAGGTGGCAAGCAAAATGGCTCAGGCAATTAATGCCAATCACCAGGGCGAAGAAGGTTTTGTACCATGTGATGGAACGGACATCCTCAGTAAACATGTTTTGAAACTCGTAAAAGAGAGGGTAGTGCCTGGACGTATCAATTATAAGGAACTTTCTCCTGAAATGCAGGCTGCCATTGATTCCATCCGTGATTGGTATAACTATACCTACGACTGGTTGATGGATAATCATACTTTGAAAGCTGGCACTGGTTATAATGTTGACTACGTAAATCATATTTGGGATAAAGAGAAATCTGATCCTGAGGCGTATGCTACCTTTGTGGAGAATAGGCAGCGCACGAAGAGCCCTAATGAGAAGAAGCGAACCATCAGCACTTTGATGGAAGGTGTTTATGCCGGACTTGTGCCAAAAACTACTGACATTACGAAGATGATGGCATATTACAGCAGAAGTAATATTGAGGCATGGGCAAACAAGACCATGTTGCAGGAGTTGACTGGACTGAACGTAATTGAGAGGAATGAAAAAGGAGAGGTGATTTCAACTGATCCACTACTTTCTTCTTCTGCTCCATTCAATTTGGAGCAATATAAGTACTTCGAGATTCCGGGCGTAGGCCCTGTATGGGTATATAATGTATCTCCAAAGCAAGTGAAGGTGAAGAATCCTATCACTGACAACGAAAAGGTGATCTATAGTGAGGCTAGTGCCGGTGACAGATTTGGAGTTGTGTTTGATACCTATCAGTCATCCCCATTCTGGAAAACGTTTGATACGCTTGCTTCTAGTGCCAAGAAACTGGAATTGGGCTTTAGTGGTTTCCATGCTGGAGCCTTGACGGAGGTTTATATGGTACAAAACATGGTGGAGTTTGGTCCTAAGAAGGCCATGGCCAACTTTATGAAGTATATCTTTGCAGATACAGCCAAGAACCATGAGCTGCCTTGCTTTGCCAATCCTGAGGATTTTCAAGAGGCTGCTTCCCATCTGGTGAAGTTCGGAGCGACCAACGACTATGCTGCAGCGGATGTACAGAACATGTTTGACAATGTGCGCGATGCGATGATGAAGGTGCAGGAGAAGTTGAAGGACGGAAATGGAATTTCCGGAACGGTGGCTTTGGCTACTATGCCATTGAAGGTGGCAACGCAGATGCTTTCGCTCATCAACAAGGGTATGGATAGAGCCTTGTGGGATTTCCTTCATGACGGACTGAAACTTGCGACCTACCGGATGAGGGCAGACAAGACCAAGGAACGTGCCAAGAAGAAGGGATGGACTGAGGAGGAACTGAGCCGGGCTTTGGACGAGGACGGACAGTTTGTTAACGATATGTTTGGCGGTCAGCACTGGGACATCGTTGGAGCAAGTCAGCGTACAATAAGAATTGCAGGAAGATGCCTACTCTCTCCAGATTGGAACAAATCAACAACTAGCCATTTCCTGGCTATTACAGGTTTTGGATCAGTATGGAATGAGGCTACCTTTGAGAACTTCAAGCAGTACTACCAGAGACTCTGGCATAAGGAGCTTATGCCGGAGGATGAGGGCAGAAGAAGCAGACAGATTTCGGCTTTGCTCTGTTATGGTATCGGATTCATGGTATTTTATGAGGGTATTGCCAATGGCATCAATGCTGCCTTCCGTGCCATGGACGAGGAGAAGGAGCGCAAAAAGGCTGAGAAGATCAGGAAGACCAACCCAAGCTATAAGAGCATGTATGAACTGGCTTATGGTGACGAGGGCATGAAATGGTATGACTATCTGATGAGAGGCAACAGTCTTGGTCAGCAGAGCAAGATTTTCTTAGGCAGATATGAAGATGGTACAGAAATGTATGTGAGACATGGCAAGCAGTTCCGTGAGGTTCCGGAATACCTTTTCAATCATAAGGGAGAACTAGAGTTCCCTGGACCTATGGTACAGCGAATGATAGGTAAGGCTAACCCTATGGTGAGAATGACCTTGGATGATATAAACTATCTGAGCGATTTCCAAGCCAGCCATGCGGATCAAGAGATTCAGCGCAAGTATGGCAAGACCATCGGATTGCTTTATAAGGATGCTTTGTACTGGGCACCTTTCCTGATTCCTAGTCAGGAGAACAAGGAGTTCAAGGCTGTGGATTTCTTCTTCCCTTCCAGCAAGGGTTTCTCTTCATGGAAGGCTCAGAGTTACTTCAAGGACTTTATCCTTAGCGGTGACATGGAAGGTGTGGTGATGACCTATCAGAGCTGCCAGCGCAATGGTATTGATCCTGAGGCTCAGATTAAGGCTGCCATCGGTTCGGTGAAGGCACTGGAGAGTGCAGAAATGAGCGATGGAGTGACTTCCTTACAGGAGGCTAGTAAACGCTTTGATGCAGCCAAGAGTATCACGGAAAAGAAGAAAATGCGCCAGAAGATGAAGAAATTCCTCTCGCAGAGTGATTACAAGGCTTTCACCCAGAAGGAGGCTCTGGACATGGTGCAGGGTTATCTGAACGGTGATGAAGACTTGAAGGAAATGGAGAAGGCTGAAAGCAAGTACCTGTTGAAGGCTAAGGCAGAGGACGTGACGGAGGACTGGAGAATACAGAACGTCTGGAACGGAACCATGGAGACTTATCAGGAGTATCAGCGTTTGAAGGATGTTGATAAGGTGAAGGCAAATGCCTTTAAGAACAGTAAGACCAACAAGCGACTGTTTGCGGCCAGAAAGGCTATCTCTGCTGCCAAGAGGAAGATGAATAAGGCTAAGAAGCAAATGGATGGTACAAACGATGCAGCCAAACTGGTAGAGATTCGGAATACCAGAAAGGAGCTGCTTAAAACGTTGAACGGAATGGAGTAGCCTTCGGGCTACTTCATTCTAGGAAATGTTCAATATTTCCACACATAGAAAAAGGGACTTGCTTCACAGCGAGTCCCTTTTTGATAGTTATAAAAAATCTAAATCCAAATAAATTTATAATAGTTATGATTAATGAATCATTTGTGTGTTTAAAGTTGAAGACATTGGAGCGATGTTATCCGAGAGAAGTACCAGATGCATTCTCTGGTTCCTTTTTCTTTGGTGATGCCCAGCGTATGTAATCAGCCATGCTGTCATCCATGCGCTGCTGCTCACTCTTCGGATTCTCCTTCTTTTTCTCGCCCCAGAGACGTTGGGCAATATCATCCAAACACCACTGCCAATCGTCTCGAAGAGTTATGACCTTGGAACTTGGCATGATGGTTACATCTGCCTTTGGTGGATCAACACGCTTGGTGTTGCCATCCTTATCGGTCTCCTCCTTGGTACTGATAGAGGCGAAAGGCACGTTATTGTCATTAAGAAACTTCTCCACATCCTCCTTCTTGTTGTCGCAAAGGAGAATGCAGACGGAAACCTTATTCTTCTTCAAGGTGGTGAGGGCTTCTTTAGCCTTGCCTACCAGGGAGAGGTTGCCTTTATCGTCTTTTGTGATGACGCAGGCTTCGTGAACATTGATTGATTTACTCATACTTAAAAACGTTTTTAAATGAAATGCGGAACAAAAATACTAGGAAATGATGGAAAAGTAATGTTAAGTTGCGCAACTTATCACTAATAAGCGAGAAAAATGCGGTATTTTTGGCGAAAAATTAAGAATTATGGTTGACAATCATGTAATAAATGACATATCGAACTATGCAGAGCCGGGACCAGACTCACTTGAAGGAGTGAGCCGGGAGCGGTTTACGCAGAGCCAAAGTAATCTTCTGTTGCTGCAATGGGCTTGCCAATACTTCTATGATGGTGCAGAACTGAGAAAGAAGTGGAAGCGAGCGCAAGACTTCGTGATGGGAAGACAGTTGGAAGAGCTGATAGAATGGAATGGAAGAAAGATTACCATCCGGCAGTATATGGAACTGAAAGGTATGCCAATACTGGAATACGATGTAATCGGAGACAAACTTCTTTCGCTCGTTGGTCTTGTGCGCCAGCAGCGCAGTACTGCTACATGTAGTGCCGTGGATCCAAACGAGGAAGACTATATCAGTTTCTTCAATGAATATCTTCGTCAGAACGACAACTTGAACGACAGGCAAGAGTTAGACGCGAGAATGTTTTACGCCTTCTGTGTCTTCGCCTTTGTGGGCATGAAAACCTATTATGGCAGAAGGGATGGCAAGAATGGTATCTTTGACTATTCTGTAGACATCTTTAAGCTAGCTTTACCACCTTTCTTTAAGTATGACCTGAGCGATGTGGAATTTATTGCTGAGGCTCATGATTTGACTTGGCGAGAGATTATTGCTACCTTTACAAATGGAAGCAAGGAAGAGGCTAATAAACTCAGTGAGATCTATCTACAGACGCAGCACCATTTTGCGCCCGAACAGACTTATCACCCGACTGGTGAAGCCCAGTATGCCGGAATAGATGATTTCACCCATTCTTCAGTAGTAGGCAAGTACCGGGTATTGGAAATCTGGACAAAAGAAACCAGACCAGCCATTTGGGTACATGACTGGGAGAGTGGAGATTGCGGATATGCCTCTCCTGACCAGCGTGCCTTCTATGAGGAGAAGAAACGCAAGATAGAGGAATCCAACATCATGAAAGATGAGAATGGCCTACCTATGCTCGATGAGAATGGTGAGCCTATCTACTATGTAGACCCTTCTGAACTTAAGACCATCGAAATTAAGGATGAGGCAGAAACCTACTGGTTCAGAAGATATATCACACCGAATGGCTATCTGCTGGATGCCAGGGAATCACCATACTATGTGCTCAGGGACGGATTCAGAACCTCTATCCATCCATACACCTTCGTTGCCTATCCATGCTTGAATGGCGAAGTAAGAAGTTTTACGATGCGAGCCGAAAACAACCAGCGCACCTTGAACCATTATATGATGATGATCAACTTCATTGTAGCGAATGGTGCCAAGGGAACGATGCTTGTTGACGAGAACGCATTGAGCGAGAAACAGAGCATCGATGAAATGCAGGTGAACTATACCAAAACGGATAGTATCATCTTGTGGAACTCCAAGAATGGAGGTAAACCACCTCAGACATTGGTCAACAAGAGTATTCCGGCAGGTGTTGACTTCATGGTGAATTTTGCCAAGACGATGGCAAGCGAGGGAAGTGGTGTGCAGGGTGCTCTTCAAGGACAGCACCGGAATACCAGCGGTAAGCAATATCAGTTGGAAAGAGAATCATCATCTACCACCATACAGGACTTTGTTGAGAGTTTCAACAACTTTAAGGTACGTGTGGCCAAGAAGAAACTTTACCTGATACAGGAATTTTGTACCGATGCTGACAGCGTGAAACTGACAGGTGATGAATTTGAAATTCACTTCAATTCAGAGACCATGAGAGATATGGATCTAGATGTTTCTATCGACTTGGACGCATACAGTCCACTTATCAGAGCAGCCAACAACGATATGGCTTGGCAGATGATGGTGAGCGGCAAGATGGATCCTTATACCATGCTTACGGTTGCTAATTTCCCTGGTACAGGAAGAATGAGGAAATACTTCAAGGAGCAACTGGAAAAGCTAGAAGCTCTTCAGGCACAGCAAGCAGCCAATGGACAGATGCCTACAGATGGAGGGCAACAACAGGCAACAGCACCTGATACGCATCTAAAGGATTCCAGTGATGGAGCAAATGATTTGGCAGCCCTTCCTTCGGCAGCTATGTAGAAAAGAAGTTCTTAGTTAATTCATAATATTGAACGAAATGTTGTTCGGTTCTTAGATTAGATTATTTTATTTTTTTAGGTTTATTAGTTTTTAAGGTTGTTAGATTGTGAAGAGGAAGCCGTGATGGTCTCCTCTTCTTTTTGTTTAGTCAATACCATGTTTCTTCTTGTATATGCGTAACTTAAACATCAGGGTAGAAACTCGGTACATGTAGTATTCTTGCCAGTTTTTTAGTTTGGTTGTGCGCACCTTGTTGTCCGCATCGCAGCCGATGGCTCCCCACTTGGAAGGGGTATAGTAGTAGGATGCGGCTTTGATGTCTTCTACATTTTTGAAATAGCGAGTGGCTTTCCACTTGCCCATCTGGACTAATCTTCGATAGGCGAGCATGCACTTGCGGTTAGGATCGTAGGTCATAATCGCCCAATCTTTATGCGACTGGTCGTAGAGCATGTAGAAACGAGGCGCACCACATTCTTTATACTTGGCAATGGTTGCCTTGACTCCTTTTTGCCACATGCGTGTGGCACGGAAAAGTTCGATACGAGTGACGATAGGCTGGTAGATGGCTATGAGCATCTTACGCAGCAGGTTTGAATAACTTTGTTTCATTTTTCTTTTTACTTTTAATTATTAACTTATATGGACAGGCGATAGAATCGCCTGGAACGGTGACTATACAGGGGCGTATCATGCTGCTGGCTAGATAGAGGCTAGTTGCCCCACCACCTATGCCTGACAACTCAGCTACTACTGGAGGGCGGTTGCGGAGACGTTCACGTTCTATCTCTGACTTTGAACGGAATGGAACGATTTCCGGTGCTGGCATATCCTTTTCTACGTAGAGGGCAATGGCGCGCGCCATGACACGGTCATCATGCTTTCCGGCTACGGCTCCATAACAGTCGTTCTGCTTGTAATAGAGGAAATAGGTACATTCGTCTATTGCCGCAAGTTCTCGTTCCATATAGCCACCATCACGGATGATGCGAGCCATGGTCTTCACTACTGCCACCTTGGTTGCCTTGTTGGTATTGAATCCCCATTTCATTTCGATATTCTTCACCTTCTTCAGTTTGGATTGTGATGCGCTATAGAGGTTATCGTATAGAGGCAGAAGGATAGGGAAGAACAGCTCTGACTGATTGCCCTCGGTATTGTTCATGCGCGAGTAGGCGGTATTGTTCTCGATGACCAGATAAGCATCATTATAGAAATGAGCTATCTGGGCGCAGCGCATGGCTAACTGATCGGCATCGCAGTGGCCATGCCACTCAGCTACGATTTCCGGTACACCACCATAGATTTCATCGTAGCGGTCGAGGACTACAATATCTGAGAAGTCGGAGGTTTTATGAGAACCACCAATATCGCAGGCTACAACGTAACGGTGCTTGACAATCTCGGAGTTATCGGGTCCAGCCCAAACTTTGAGAGGTCCACCAGCACGCTCTACGAAACGGATGTTGTTCATGCAAGCAGGGTCGGCTGCATCGTAGGAATCTCCCTCGATGTCGCCCACCATGATAGGCTCGATGCCCTTGCAGTCCTCTTCCATTTCCTTCAACTTGTATGGGTCGAAGACTGTAGTACCTGAGAAGAGGAAGGCTTCTACATCATCAGAAGGGAACTCCTGACGCATATCGTCAAGAGTCTCATACTCCTTGGACTTCTCGATATACCAATGGATGCCCTCGAAGGATGCGCCTTTACATTCGTAGAGCCACCAATAGTACTTACCATGACCTTGCTCGTCATTGCGATTCTTCCACAGCCAGATGGCGAAATCGGCACGTTCATCCTCGGAAGCAAATGGCAATATATATTTTTCAATTTCGAACCATGCCACGAAGACAGGAGTAAATGCAGACAGAGGTTTTCCGTCTTTGTCTACTGAGTTTGCGGCTACCCAGGCATCGTGGAACTCGTTTTCTCGTCCGTTAGGCGTTGACTCTCTGACGATGAATGTTAAAGGATCTGGCTGAATAGATGATGATGCAGCCTTGATCACCTTAGCTGGAGTCCACTCTGTGGTGTTAGGGAAGAAGGCTTCCTCAGTAATATGAGCAAGGGCAGCATCACCAGAACGACAAGATTCTGGGTTACGGGCAGAACCCGTCTGTATCTTGCAATCGCGTGGAATGAGATACTTGATATTCTGTATGGTTCCTGATGTCTTGATTTTGCGAGGGTCGTTCTTAAATGGTACACCAATGTCGTAGAAGAGCCATGTCGGAATGGCATTAATTAGCTTCTCGTACATATCGAATACCTGTGTGGCAGATGAAGACTGGTGGCCAACGATATTACTATTCCAGTTTGTCTTCCAGAAGATCTGCAGCCATGCCATGTAGATGTCGGTAAGGGTAGAACCACCCCATTGGCGGCACTTCAAGAGAATGACACGGATATAGTGGTACTGACTATGAAGGCGTAACTGTTCGAAGACCTTGGCTAGTTTGATCTGGGCATTGCGAAGAAGAAAAGGTATATCCTCACCACCATCCTTATTCTTGATTCGGGCATAGGCGTAGGCGAAGAAATAGAAATCATGCTTACAGCGCAGGCGGATGAGATACCGGAAGACTGCATCGCGAGCCTTCTCTTGGTCGAAGTCAGGCATGTACTTATCGCAGAAGGCCTCTATAGAACCACATTTGATGATGGCGCAGAACTTCTTTTCTTTCAGCATTTCCACCGGGAGCCAGAGTTTCTTTCCCTTTAAGAAATCCGAGATGACACATTCAAAGCGGAGACCAGGGGCATTCTCTCCTGTAATGGGACGATAAGTAGCGAGGAGACTTTGGAGTCTTCTCTTATCTTCTTCAAGAATCTCTTTGAGTTTCTTATCAGAAATCTGCTGCTGAGGTCGAACCTTTAAGGAGGATTTTGCTACTGGCATTCGTTATATAGAATAATGTTAAGTGTTGAATGTTAAATGTTAAGTGTGTTGGCATGCCGGATAAATCTCTCTGCCTTGGCATAGATGAAACCTAAACAGAATAGAACTATGTGGAAGATACCAGCTATGTAAGGGAGGAGGAAACCTATAGCCATACCGAGCATCATTTGCCAGAAGTAGATTCGGTGATACCGATAATACCATTGCGCTGAGAATCCCATGAAGAAAGAAATCAATACGGATGCACCCAATACAGGTAATGCCGGATAGTATACGAACGAAATCACCACGGAGCAGAGCCATGCAGCCAGTAGGCGATGGAAGCGGAACTGATGATGAAACATCAATATGCACCAGCCGTTGATACCCCAGTGTATAAAGTTGGCATGACCGAACATATATGCGAAATGGGTGTATAATGGCGATGATGGAGACACAGCCAGCGAGGCATGAAGCGGAATGATGAAAGCCATCAGGAGGATGATGAGAAGTGTAATATATAATGTACGCATAATGGAAGTGATTTATCGAGTTATGAATGATGTTTTCTTATTGCGGAAATAATTGTTTATTTTCATCTGTATATATCTAGGAGCCATGCCCAAATTGGGCGCAGGAAGATTCAGGCATACATACACAAGATTTTTGGTATTGTATTCCTTGTATTGATCCATCTGCCGGAGACGCAAGAAATCCTGATAGAAATCTTCAAAGAGTTTTTCTTTCATGGCTTGGTATTTGCCGAATTTAGGCTTTTCCCCCTTGATGCGTTTACATACATACCGATAGGCTGTGCTATCGGCGAGATAATAGCAAGAGGCAGGCATCTTGGCGATGTAATTGCATATCTTAGCCATGGTGGTAGGATATTCTACCATCCTCTTGGCCTTACGAAAGAGCAGATACATTTCTTGATCTCTTTTAAGGTAAATTTCGGATATGGAATTTAGATGTTTCATACCAGCAAAATTAATTCATCAAGATGCAGAACTTATCACAAAGTAATGCGAAATTTTCCTTAATTTAGCACACAAATATTAAAAATGAATATTTATGGCAAAAGAAATTATTGATAATCAGAAAGTTAAGTCAAAGCGAGATTCTTTCAGAGAACGTCTTGCTCAGCGTTATCCGGACTTGAATATGGACGATGATGAGGCTGTTTATGGTCAACTTTCGACCGATTACGACCAGTATGACCAGAATAAGCAGAAAATGGATGACTTCAACAAAATGTTGCAGGAAAACCCTCATGCTCCAAGTCTGGTGACAGGTCTTGTGACCAAGAAAAATGCCGATGGCAGCGACTTCAATTTTATCGATTTCATGATTGATGAGTTGGGTCAGGACTATGTTGATGCCATCAATGGTGACGAGAAGGCTAAGGCTCGTTTGAAGGCTAGTGAAAAAGAGAAACTTGAAGCCAGCGAGAAGCTAGCAAAGGACAATGAGCAACTTGCAGCCAATATGGAGCAAGAAGATGCCGAACTTGATGCAGCCATTAAAGAAGCGAAGTTGAAGCCTGAGGCGATTACCGATTTGATAGAATGGCTTTACAAGCGTAGCGATGATGGCGAGGATCATGATGATGATGGTTTCGTATGGCGTGCAGCTCGGTATGGCTTGAAGAAGGAAGACTTCTTGCGCCTCTTTCAAATCAAGGACTTCGACAAGGCTGTGGCTGATGCAGAGGAGCGAGGCTACAAGCGTGGTAAGAACGAGAAGATTGACCAGCAGAAACAACTGCATGATGGCAAGCAGGGCGGCAAGAAGAACATCAACATCGATGGAGGCGGTGGTGCACCATCACTTCCAAAGGAAAAGAGCCGTACAGAACAGGTGTACAGCAAGATGATTGGAATGTAGAATAAGAAATTTATAATTAATAATTTTAAATGTATAGATTATGAAACAGTTTAAGAAATGGTTTGGTTTCATGATGGCGGTGCTCGTCATGATCCTTAGTGGTGGAAGTTCTTATGCAATGGCAGAAAATCCTCCTGCTATTCCATCTGGTGAAGGTGGTGGTGGCGCGACAGGTCCTACAGATGGTCCTGGTGTTGGTGGTACTGGTCCTAAATGGGCAGCTGCTAGTCAGGAACAGCAGGAAAAAATGGGAAATTGGGACTACTATGTAGCACATGTTAACCCAACCGTGGTAGAAATGAAATTGGAGAGTTGCCCTATCGATCAGATTCTTCGAGCTTCGAAACGAATGACTCCTGTTGACAGCAACCGCATCGAATATTATTCCATCGGTCAGCGACCAATCAAAACCAAACTAACTGAGAAACTTGCTAAAACTACAAGTGGTGGCTCAGTGACATTTAAGGTAGAAAATCCTACTGTGTTTGGTATTGGTGATATTATCATGGTTAACGGCATGCTGGGTTATGATGATAATGGTACCGACAGAAGCAAGATGATTCCTCTGCAGTTGCGAGTTACGTCTGTTGACAACGATGGTAATCCAACCTGTTATGCACTGAATGGCAAAAAGAATTCATCACGTGGTAACAGAGACATTCCTGAGGATATTGCCATTGGAACAGTAGTAATGCGACTTGGTAGAGCCGCTGGAGAAAAGGAGGTTGAAACAGGTAGTTACTATTCTATGCCTGACAAGAGCTTCCTGTATTGCCAGCGATTCATTATGCAGGTAGAGGAATCTCTTATTGACCGTATGATGAAGACCCAGGTTCAGTGGGACTTCACCAGACAGGAGAAAATGGCGATGGACGATATGCGTCAGGGCCAGGAGTTGAGTGGTCTCTTTGGCTATCGTTCTCAGTCGAATGGTGGAAAGGATGTTGGTATGGTATACACTATGGGCGGCATCTTCTGGGAAGCTGGAAAGGATTTGCAGATAGGTCACTGGGAGCCAAAGATGCAAAGGAACGATAAAGGCGATCTTGTTCCTGTAACAACGAAGGTAAAGGTTACAAACTCTGATGGTGCAACTGAGGTTGTGAAGCAGGTATACGAGTATGTAATCAGCGAGAAAGAGTTGACTCAGTTTATTGCTGCTATGTTGAAGGGTGCAGGTAACTCTAGCCGTACCAAACTCCTCTTTGTTGACAACTTGATTTATCAGGCATTTGCTAACCTTCGCTCTAACAAGCGTATCATTACACAGACAGAAAAGGACTATCAGGGTTGGAAACTTGATTTCGAGAAGTTCGAAAGTATGGGTACTAAGATTCTGATTTATCGTCACGATGCTTTTAACTCCTGGGGTATGGATGGTAGAGCTTTCTGCCTGGATGCTCGTTATCTAGATAAGTATGTATTCGGCACATGGACCAGAAATGAGTTTAACGCTAAGGATCTCTTGATTCGTAACACAGCAGGTGTTGTGATGGAGGAGTATAGCTGCTGGGTACTGACCTTCCCGGATGCTCATGCGCGTGTTGCCCGACCAGTCTTCACTGGTGATGGCGTGACCGATGAGGAGATTCAGGAGGCAGCGTAATCATCGTATAGGAAACTGATAGTTTTCTACATATATCAATCTAGGGGATAGTTGAGGCTAATGCAGTCTCACTATCCCTTCTCACCATAAACACAAATAGATATGTATAGATTTGTAGCTAAGAGCATGCTCATTTTTGTGGTGACGCTTCCGAGCGGACTGATCAAGAACATTGAGTTTGAGCGGTGTGGCAACGATGCCTATTCGTACATTACGGATAACAAGCAGGTGGCAGAATGCATCAGGAGACATCCTCTTACGAAGGCAGGCCGTATCATTGATGAGAGCCAGCCGGAAGAGGTGCAGATTCAGCAACAAAAAGAAGAGCAGGTGAAGGACGAGAATGCCCTTCATTTCGAGAACATCACCAAGGCCAAGAATTATCTCCAGAAGACGTATAAGGTAGATGTAAGGAAACTGAAATCACCTGAGAGTGTGAAGGAGAAGGCTAGAGAGCTGGGTGTGGTGATTGAGTTTTAGTTTGTAGTTTATAATTTTTAGTTAATAGGTTTCTTGCTTATGGAAGTTCTTATGAGTGACCTTGTGAAGGAAATGCGCGTGGCTATGGACGAAGTGATCCATGATGAGGTGAATGACCTCATTACGGATGATTCGGACACGGAAATGAAGCAAGCCATTGAAACTGCTGCCCAGCAGATTCTGCTGCAAGCACCAGCGCAAATGATTCTACCCAAAAGAGTGGAAGTTTCGCTGAACGAAAGCGGCAAGCAGGATTATGATGCCATCCAAACCCAGTTTACAGATGGGCATGGTTGTCTGACTATTCCAGAAGATTGGCTGAGACTGGTAGAACTGAAACTGAAAAGTTGGCAAAGCACGCTGACTATGCTGATGGAACCGGGCAGCAAGGAGGCTCAGATGCAAGCCTCCCGGTGGACCAGGGGAACGCCACAGAAACCAAAGGGCATGATTACCACATCGCCAACTACAGGAAAGCGAGTGCTGATGTACTGGACTGCCGGAAGGTATGATGCCAACCATGCACCTGTTGGAGCTGTATATGATCATGAGGTTGAACTGTTCACGTATATCCCTTATCAAAAGTTAGAGAATGTGTATTCTACTGATACTGGGCATGAAAACGAAGTGACCGACCAGAAGGTCATCCTTTCCCTGACAGATGAATGCAAGAAATATCTTATCTATCGTGCCGTTTCAATCTTCCTTGTAAGTAAGAAGGAAAGCGAACTGGCAGAAAAGTATAACCAATTATCTCAAATATAATATTTTATGGCTAACGATATAGATAAAACAAGTCCTCACTACAAGGGTGATTTTGGCAGCATCTATGAGGTGAACAAGAAGTTCCCTACAGGAGGTGTTGCTGGCGACTTTGTGGTGATAGAAGGCTGGGCACATTACTGGAATGCGCCCAGAGGCACTTGGTGTGTGAATGCCGAGAGAGATAGTTATTGGGATGAGTTGATAACGAGTCTTATTGAGAAGTTTAAACTCATTAGAGGTGCTACATATATGGGCGTGGCTAGTCTTGACACTGTGCCAGCTAAGGCTATCGGTACCAAGATGTATTATTTTGCGACCGTAGCTGGTACGTATAAAAACTTTGGTGATCTCGTCGTTCCTCAGGGTATCAATGTGCTTTATTCTGAGAATGGCAATAGCTGGGTAAACTCTACTTTGCTGGAAGTGGTTCAGCAACTAGGAAAGTCTGAGGATAAGGTAATGTCTCAGAAAACAGTGAGTGATAAACTCAGCGACTTAGAAAACAGACTTGTCGTCCTCGGAGAGAATGAATACAATTCAATCAACAAGGACGAAAGCAAGATTTATTTTGTCTATGAGGAGGAATAGGGATGATTAGGGCATTTGGGCATGACATCGCTATAATACTAGCCAAGGGCAGGATTATTGCAGCAGTATATCAAGGTACGAAACTAGTTTGGCAGGCGGTTCGCTCTTGCTTCGGGAGTGGTCGTTGGATAGATTCGAAACCATGGATAGATAACGAAGGGTGGAAAAACAAATAAAATTATAAACAATGGGAAAAGTTTTTGACAATCCAATAACTCTAGACACTGACTGGGGAGGTGATGCTAGTACAGGAAACCTTCCAGTGTCGGGCAGACGAGTTCAGGAACTCATCAAGAAGACCTTCACCAAGAAGGGTGGATGCGTACAAATTAAAGATAAGAAGTTTTTGCAAATATTCGCAGATGAAGCATCCATGAAAAAATATAATTCCGACACGGAAAAGTACGAAGATTTAGTTGTATCGCAAGTTCAGCTTCCGAACACCGGAGCTACACAAGCGACAATGAAAAATACGATATTAGTCACACCTAGCGAGTATACGACCGCTGGGAGTGCCGAGATTTTCAAGTTTAAGTATTTGTCTTATTACGAGAATGAAGGTGACCTTTCTCAGGTTAGTGGTTCTTGCACTGTCTATGTTGCAGGTAAGCAGCGTGAGAGAATAACCTTGCGCTCTGGTAATACATACACTATAGACGTAACTAAGTACATCGGGGAGGACGTAACAGAGATTAGATTTACTATAGACAATGCGGAGGGAAGTTCTAGAAGCTATGTTTACGAAGTGACGATGGTCAACCTTATGGTATCTTCCAGCTTCGACAGCGTGACTGCGTACGAAGGCGCTATACCTTTCGTTTACACTCCTATCGGCAACATCAAGAAGACCGTACACATTATTTTGGACGGCAATGAGATACACACAGAGGAGACGGAAGTCAACAACCGCCAGCAGTCCTTTGAGATTCCAGCGCAAGCGCACGGAGCGCATAGCCTGGAAGTTTATTTGTCCGCATCCGTGCATGGTTTGGAATTGAAGAGTAACCATCTTAACTTTGCACTCGTATGTATCGAGCAAGGAAACGAAACCCCAATCATCGCTAGCACCATGGAACATATACACATGAAGCAGTACGAGACGGTTTCCATTCCTTTTGTGGTCTACGACCCACTGAACAACCCAGCAGACATTGCTTTGAAGATTAACGATTCCATCGTGGCAACCCGAAAGGTTGACCGCACCCAGCAATCGTGGGTATACAAGTCTATGAGCCAAGGAGATGCCACTATGACGATAACTTGCAGAAGTGTAAGCAAGACATTCTCATTGACTGTAGACAAGTCTTCTATCACATCGGAGGCAGAAACTCAGAACCTTGAGTTGTTCTTGACATCACAGGGAAGGAGCAATCAGGACACAGACAGGGAAACATGGGAGAACAACGGAATTGCAGCTTCGTTCTCTGAAATGAACTACATAACCAACGGATGGATAGTCGATAAGGACGGCAACACAGCCATGCGATTGAGCGGTGGAGCAGCAATGACCATCCCTTTGAAATTATTCTCTAAGGACATCAGACAGACTGGCAAGACCATAGAGATTGAGTTTGCTGTTCGCCAAGTTATAGACTATGAAGGTGTTGTTCTCTCTTGTCAGCAGGGCGGCATTGGTTTGCGATTGACCCCGAACACAATATCCTTAACCTCGGAGCAGTCCACACTGGAGACCAAGTACAAGGAGGATGAGCGAGTGCGTGTGTCCTTCGTGATTGAAAAGCGAGCTAACAACCGATTGATGCAGATTTATATCAACGGTATCAAATCGCAGTCACTGCAATACCCAGCCAATGACGGATTCGTTCAGCCATCACCAGTGGACATAACCGTAGTATCATCGACAGCCGCTATAGACATCTACAACATCAGGAGCTATTCTAACAACCTCAATGCACAGCAGCTACTGGATAACTATATTGCAGATATGGACGATATAGACAAGAAACTGGCTATTTTCAACCGTAATCAAGTCTATGATACATACGGCAATTTGAGTTATTCTAAGATGCTGGAGCAGATACCTTGCCTTATCATTACTGGCGAGTTATCGCAGTTTAAGGGAGACAAGAAAACTGTGAGCATAGAGTACGTTGACAAGAATCATCCAGAGAAGAGTTTTACTGCCGATGATGTTGTTTTGAACGTGCAGGGTACATCTTCACAGTACTACCCACGAAAGAACTATAAGGGGCAGTTTAAGAAGGGTTTCAATATGACGGAGAGCGGAAAGCACGAGGATGCCTTTACGCTGGACGAGAATGCCGTTTTGCCTGCCGTTAACTTCTGCTGGAAGGCTGACTTCGCAGAATCAAGCGGAACACACAATACCGGTTTGGCTAACTATATCGGGTGGATGCTCAAGGAGGCGGGCATCTTGACTGAACCACAAAAGAAGAACGGTTTGATACGTACCACGGTGTACGGAGAGCCTTGCTTGATTTTCCATCGTGCTAGCGCAGGTGATACACCTCTGTTCATTGGTAAGTACAATTTCAATACCGACAAGAGCGCAGAGAATACATTCGGCTTTGCGGAGGGGGACGAATCGTGGGAGTTTCTGAACAACACCAGCGACCGCTCAAATTTCCGTTCAGCAGACTTTTCAGATGATGGCTGGAAGAACGATTTCGAGAGTCGTTATCCAGATGGAAACGAGGATATTTCCCACATGAGGGAAGTGTTCACCTGGGTGGTTTCATGCAAGGACAATATAGAGAAGTTCAAGGCAGAGTTCGCTGAGCATTTTGACAAGAAGACGATAATTTTCTACTACGTCATCACTTTGGTTTTCGGAATGGTTGACCAAAGAGCGAAGAACCAGTTCCTAACATTTTATGTTGGTGGAAAGTGGCTTTTTATCTTCTATGATAATGATACGGTCTTCGGTATCAATAACGAGGGTGCAATACAGTTTAGCTACGATATAGAAATACACGACATTATCGGTAACTTGAATGTATGGAACGGTGCGAACTCCTTGCTTTGGGAGCTTGTGGAGCAGGCTTTTTCTTCCGACATCACGAAGATGTACCAAGACTTGCGTCAGAAGGGCATTCTAAGTTACGACAAGACTATAGAGTTCTGCAACACAAGACAGAGCGACAAGTGGTGCGAAAGCGTCTACAATGAGGACGGGTACTTCAAGTACGAATCGCCTTTGATTGACGGATATACGGACTATTCCACTGGAACTGCACAGACAGTGAAGACTGGCGCGTTTCTCTATGCGCTCCAAGGTAGTCGAGACGCACACAGAAGATGGTGGCTCTACAATCGATTCAAGTACATGGACTCTAAGTTTCAGGCAGGCTCTTCGTTGTCTGACTACATTACTTTCCGAACATACACACCGAGTGTATGGGCAGGTGTCGAGCCGAAGGCAGACATCACCATCGGTGCGTTCTCGGCAATGTATGGAACCATTCGCTGGGGTAGCGTGACCAAGAGCGAGAGAATGCGAGAGGGAGAAGTGAAGACTATCACTGCACCTGCTGGCATCAAGTTCAACGACACCGAGACCATTATCTACAATGCTTCTATGATTAAGACTATTGGCGACTTGTCGGCTCTATACGTTGGCACGGTTGATGTATCTAAGGCAACGAATATCACGGAGTTAATTATTGGCTCTTCCAAGGCAGGCTATCAAAATCGAAACTTCAGCGTTCTCTCGCTTGGCAACAATGCGAAGTTGCACAAGCTGGACATTCAGAACTGTCCTAACTATACAACAAGCATTGACGTGAGCGGTTGTGAGAACATAGAGGAAGTGTATGCAAAGGGAACGAAGGCTACAGCCGTGAATCTTGCTGAGGGTGGTGTGCTTAGAATTTTGGAACTCCCAGCCACCATTACCAATTTGACTTTAAAGAACCAGCCGAAGCTTGGTACTGGTCTATCAGTAGATTCGTGGGCGAACGTAACCACACTTGTTATAGAGAATTGCCCGAATATCGAGCCACTAGACATTGCCGAGAAAATCCTTTCCTCGGACAATGCACTCGTATACGTAAGATTCACCAACATCGATGCACTGAAAGCCAATTTCACGATACTCAACAAACTGTCGAACATCAAGGGTGTCGGAGACAATGGGGAGTACACTTCAATCGCATATTTGAGCGGAAAATATACTGTGTTTAAAGCTACTGAGGAAGACATCGAGAGAGTGAAGAGCATTTTCCCTCATTTGTCAATTTCAGTAAGAACCGTACTGAAAACAATATTCGCCACCTTCAAAGTGGTAAGCCAGTACGGAGCAATAAAAGGAGCGACCGTGGAAATCAATGGCTTGACATACGACCTTTCTTCGGGAACGGTAAAAGTGCCATTGGCAGAAGGAGAACCCTACAATTACGTTATACGATATAGTGGAGGCGAAGATAGAGGAACCATTCAGTCTAGTTCGGACAAGACAATATCGAAGACTTACAATATTGAATTTGACATAATGACGATGAAGCCAGAGCCTAATGGAAAGATGCAATTATTGGTAATGGGAACGACTATTGAGATAAGTACGTTCCATGACACAATCATGGACTGGGGAGATGGAACAACGGATTCCGAACATTCACATACATATACAGACGGCAATTCTTTGCATAACATCTCTATAGATTCCGCAGACGATAAAATGGCAAATATCAAATTTTACAAAGATGTCGTTTTGGCTTTTTGGGGCATCGGAAAATCAAAGGCTATGATTGGTTCTTTTGCTTCCCAAGTAAAATTGGAATACATCAGCGATGATTTATTCTACAATGGATATAGTGATGATGTGTATGCGTTTTTCCAACGTTGCTCTAATCTTAAAGAGATACCAGCCAAACTGTTTGAACCGATAACAGATTTGACATCAATGCATTATTATAGATATAGTGGTATGTTTGCTTATTGCACTTCCTTAAAGGAAATTCCAGCAGGGCTTTTCGACCCATTAGTCAATCTGGAGACTGCTTCCGGATTGTTTTACAGGTGCACTTCATTAGAGAAAATTCCAGCAGGGCTTTTTGATAAGCTTGTAAGAGTAAATTTCACCACAGATGAATCTGGTAATGGACTTTTCGAGGATTGTTCCAATCTAGAGGAATTCCCGTACAACTTGTTTGATAAGAACGTGAAAACTCGTAGGTTTTATGGCGTATTCAGAAGCACAGCCTTGAAGGTCGGTTTTCTGCCACTCTGCAAAGAGTCCAATGCTAGCCATGAAATCATCTACAGATATTGTGAAAATATGCAGAAGCTCATCGCCCGAACTGCCACACCTTGCACTATAGATAGTGGCACAATTCCGGACGACGTAGGTCAGTTGAAAATTTACGTCCCAGATTCAGCGATAGAGACATACAAGGCGGCAACGAACTGGAGTGCCTACAAAGATAAGATTGTCGGTTGGAGCGAGTTGACGGACGAGGAGAGACAGAAGTATGGATTAACAATATAAACGATTAGGATATGAAGATAGACAAAGACAATGACAAGCACATCATCGCTGATGATGGCAAGATGTTCGAGCGCATCGCAGATGGTACGAACTATGGAAAAGAGATTTATCTAGGGTATTCGTATTTCATTGGTGGGGAGAAGTTGGACGTTCCCCACCTTGACACGCCCGAGGACTTCCGAGAGGTTGACGAGCCAAAGGAAGATGAACAAAAAGAGGACAGAGATGAACAAACTCTAAGTCGCTGAGTTTAGAAACTTAAAAAATAGATATATGAAGAAGAATAAGAAGCAATTACATGAAGCACTGGCTGTGTTTCTTACCAAACTTTCATCGGCAATGGACAATCCATTGCTGATGGATAACTATGTGGTGAAAGCCTTGCGCACGGTTCTTTTGGAATACAAGGAATCGGGCGAGCTTTATGATGCCTACAAGGAACAGATGCAATCTACCATGGAGAGTGACAATCCTTGGATAGGCATGCTGATGAAATCGATTAGCGGTGATGCCTCTGTCAAAGAGAGCATGACCGATGAAGCCATTAAAGGGATGGTAAACTCTATGTTAGGAGAATAAGCTATGATCAGATGGGTATAAATATAATAAGGTGTAACTCTTTATAGGGCTACACCTTATTATTTATAGGTCAATCACTATTCTCACAGATGTACATAACAAATGAGCTGCAATCTGTATGATCGGAGCCCTTTCAAAAATAATTTGCTTACAGATTGTTACTTTAGCAAAGTTTAACTATAAGATATTGCGCAAAATGAATAAAAATGCGCAGAAAGTTGTAATTTTGCGCCAAATTCTTACTTTAAGAACTATAATTGTAATCAACAACTAAGAAAAGGAGGTTTTTTATGACACAAGAACAAGAAGCCGAAGTCCAACGGTTGATAAAGGACATTGATGTGACAGAACTGATGAATATGCTTAAGAAGCATGGTAATCGGTATAGCAGAAGAATATTGAAGTTTTTCAGATGGTTTTGTAAGTATGTGCCTATCATGATTATGTGCTTTCACGCTTATGGAATATGGGAGTTCTCTCAGCATCCCCGTGAGATGTTTATCCCCTATAATGAAAATATGCCTTGCTATATCTTTATTTATTTCATGGTTTACGTCCTGCCGATGGTGACGATACTGGCAAGTAGATTTTTCTTCTTGTGCCAGCGGTATCGCATTCCATTTATATACTTCTTAGGTATCAATGCGGCTCATATTGTAGAGTGGAATTGGTACACAACTAAAGATATGGTGGATTCCTGCTTTACGGTCATGGCCGTGACAGCTATATTCTATTTGTATAGCTTTGCTAAAATGTTTGTTAATGAAACGAAGATGGGCAGAAAGATTTGCTCCTGATAGAGAATGCTGGAGATAATCGGAGAATAACAGAGATTTTTAGGAATAATATTGAAAAAAGAAGATTTATGAAGAAGGTACTGAATTATGATACCCTGGGATGGGCATTGAAATCATTGAGCGATGCTTGCTTTAAGGCAGCAGAACAGCAAAAGAATGGGGAGAAGGTTACGGCTTGCGGTATGAGCGATGACGATCTGGACAATCTTTGTGAACAGATTCCGTTCATGCTGAATCCGTATATGACTGCCGGGCAGGTAAAGAAAGAGGCGCATATCAGCGAATCTACCCTAAGAAGGGCTATCGCTGATGGGGAGCTGGAAAGTGTGGGGAATGCTGGCGATCATTCTCATTTCTTCAAGAAATGGGATGTTAGAGAGTTTATCAAGAAAAGACTGAAAAGAAACAAGAACTAAGCCCTATCGCAACACGGATAAGCGATATGAATATGGTAACATTTTTATTTGTAGAGTGTGCTATCATTATAATGTTGAGCGTTTCGTTTAATATCTTTGTTTGGTGGACAGGAGATTATAAACGCAAGAAGTGGTTGTTTGCGTGGCTAACATTTATCAATATGATAGCGATTGCTGGAACCATCATCACTTATTTTATGGGTAAATAACAGAATAATGAAGAGAAGCTGATGAGGCTTCTCTTTTTTGACATGAGTCTATGTCAACTTAAATCATTGGAAATCAGCCACTAAAAGAATGTTTGACAGAGTTATGAAACATGTAGATATTTTGGGATAACTTTGCTGCCGTAATCGATTACATGTGTGAATAAACAAAATGTACAACTTTTATTTCTTTAGGAATTATGGCAGAAGAAGTAATTAAGACTACCTCTTGTTGCAACGATGCAATGATGGGTGGTTTGCTTGGAGCGATGGCAAATCGTGACAGCAATCCTTTGGCAATGGCGGCTATGATGCGCAACCGTGACGATGATGATATGTGGAACAATCCGTTTGCCTACATGATGATGATGGGCATGATGCGCTATATGTATGGTGCAGACTGGAACAATCGTGACAATGGCGCAGACGTGCAGCGTGCGGAGATTCAGGGTCAAATCGAGAGTTTGCGCAACCAGATGGCAGACAACCAGAACAGCAACTTGCTGATGGGTGCCATCCAGGGTAACGGCAACGACCTTAAGATGTTGGCAAGCAATCTGAACTGTGACTTCAACGCCTTGCAGAACTCTATCTGTGGCATCCAGGCAGGCATCCAGCAGCTTGGTGGTCAGGTAGGATACTCGGCAGAGCGAGTAATCAACGCTATCTCGCAGGGTAACTTGCAGATGACAATTGCGCTTAAGGATTGCTGCTGCCAGACGCAGCAGAACATTATCCGTATGGGTTATGAGAACCAGATGGGCCAGAAGGACATCGTTAACCAGATGCAGCAGGGCTTTAGCTATACCAACACTGGTATAGAAAGAGCAGCTTCGAACCTCGGTTTCCAGATGCAGCAAGACAAGTGTGACATCATCCGTGCAGGTGAGAACAACACTCAGCGTATTATTGACACCTTGACAGGCCATTGGAGCCAGGAGCAAGCAAACGAGATTCAGGACTTGAAGTTCAAGAACTCACAGCTGCAGCAGAACATCTACCTTGCCAATCTGATGAATGGCGGTTGCGGATGTGGCGCAGGTGTATCAGGTGGCTATCAGTAAAAAAGTAAAGAATGAAACAGAAGCGTAGTGGTATGAACAAGATTTCTCCAGTGGGTTTGGCTACTACAGCATTGGTAGCCAACCAAGTTTCAGTCTTAGCTACTTACAATGAGAAGCTTTGCAGACCTTATTGCGTGAACGGCAACGTCCAGCCACAGGCAAGTATAACTTACAGTTATGATCAGCCTATCCTGAACGGTACAACGGTGTTTGTGCCTATCGTGGCAACTATCTCCATCATTACGCCTGTAACAGGCAACAAAAGCATGATGAGAGCACAGCCGTTGATTTACACGGAAAGATGGGTAGCAGCCTTCCAAGGGCAGACAGCTCTGCCAACGGCTGTGACCATCACCAGTGTAGGCAGAACGCAAAAGGCTAACGATGTGGTATGCGGAAAGGCTAGAGGCCTGAGCATATTTGACAGTCTAACCGTAGCATTGACTACTGCTTAGTATTATAGGGGGAAATGGTGGATGGTTTGTTAGCCATCGTTTCCCTCGCATTATCCATTTAAAAAGATACGATTATGATATTTAAAGATTTAAAGGCAGGTTTCCCGGTCTTTTTGTTTGACCGGGCGACTAGAAAATTCAAGCAGGGTAAAGTGATGAATACTCCAAGCCCTGATATTAGTGGTAGCAAACCCAACATGATGCCACAGATGCCTGGCATGCCAAATTTTGGCACCATGAACGTGAAGGTGAATGTTCAGACGGAAGACGGAAAGCAGTCAACCTATTCGGTAGTTGATACTGAGCAAACAGCATACAGTGACACCCTTGTAATCTCTTGTAGTAAGGAGAGTATCATCAACGAGGTAAACGCATTGAAGAACCAAGCCAATGACATCATCAATAAGATGCCGGACTTCGAGCAGACCGTAAAGGACTGTGATCAACTTCTCTCAGAACTGGACACTTCGTTTCGTGACCAGCAGAGAACTAACCAGCGACTCGATAAGATGGAAAACAAGCTGGATGAGATTTTCAAATTTGTTAAATCACAAAAACAAGAATGATATGAATCTAGTAGAACTTATCACAAAATATCAGAGTGATGCCACACCGGAGCAGATGGTGAAGGTAACCAAGATCATCGGCAAGTTTGTGGCTATGCACGCTACGGAAGATGACCTTCTTAAACTCTATAAGGAGATTTATGGGGTTGTGGGTAACGGCCACTTCAACGACTTCTTTGCTGAGGCTCAGATCAAGAAGATGGTGTTTGAGGATGACAAGGAGGTAGAGCATCGTGCTCCTTACTATACCGCAGCTAAGACTCAGGAGATCTATGAGACGGTGAAGGACGAGATCAGACCTTACAACCAATGGGATTTTGCCGTGGTTCTGAACATGATTTACTCGGACAACTATAATCTGATGAAGAAATGGTTCCCGGAGGACAGCGAGGAGCAGATGATGGACCGGATGGTGGATCTAGCCGTGAACTGGCTGAGGGATGATGATAACCCTTATGGCCATTGTAAGGCTTGGGGGTACTTCAACCATTAATGTTAAATGTTAAGTGTTAAATGTTAACTTGTTGGGTAAATCCATAATGACTAGAGATATATAAAAGAAAACTATCAGAAGAAGAGAATGCAGGCAGAAAATGGGCTTGTGTTCTCTTTTTTCGTATGAAGTTGCGCAACTTATCACAGATAACTGGGAATGATGGCTTAAATTTGCATCGTTTCCATAACGGAGTGGGGACGGATAAATGAAAAAGAAAATGAATGATATTCGAGGTTACTTAATTGGGACGATATGGACCTTTCTGAGTCTGCTGGTTCCCATCAGGGATTTTATGATTGCCATGATGGTATTATTTGGGCTGAACCTGGTGTTCGGCATCGTGGCTGCAGTGTTTAACGGTGAAGAATGGAGCTGGAAGAAATTCGGAATGTTCTTTGTCTGTTGTGCGGTGTTCTTTGTGACGGTGGCAGCTCTGTTCATTATCGGTCACTTCCTGCATTCGGATACTGAGGCTCTGTTTTGCGTGAAGTGGGTGTGTATAGCAGCTACTTACCTGTTTGTTACCAATATCCTGAAGAATCTGAGGCGGATGCTGGTTGCTGAGACACCTTTCTACAAACTGGTGGACTATGCATATTATGCGCTTACTCTAGGATTCGTAGAGAAATTCCCGATGTTTAAGAAGTATCAAGAATATAAAAACAATAAAGAAAATGGAAATGAAGGAAATCAGATTAGAGCAGTTGCTGATGGCAATGCCTAACGCAGGGAAGAGGGCAGAGAAGTTTCTGCCATACCTGAACCGATTTGCCGAGGAGTTTGAAATAAACACGCCTTTGAGATGGGCGCATTACTTGGCTCAAATAGCCCATGAGAGCGGTGAACTGAGATATACCAAGGAGATTGCCAGCGGAAAGGCGTATGAGGGAAGAAATGACCTTGGTAACACTCATAAGGGTGATGGTGTAAGGTATAAGGGGCGTGGACTGATACAGATAACAGGGCGAGCCAACTACAGAAAGTATGCCGGATATTGTGGCTATGATGTAGTGAAGAAGCCCGACCTCTTGGAGCAGCCTCTTGGTGCCACACGTTCCTCAATGTGGATATTCGATACTTTCGGATGCAATGAATTGGCTGACGAGGATAATCTTAAAGCAATCAGACGGAAAATTAACGGTGGCTACAATGGTCTGGACGAATGCGAGGAGTATTTGAAAAGATCAAAGCGAGCACTCAATATCTCATAGCTTATGAAATCGAAACATTTAATTATCTACCTGTTCGTTTGGATAGCGTATTTCTCAATGTTGTTTCTGACGAGTTGTAAGACGAAGACTGTGACGCAGGAACATTATATTACGGACCAAACAAAGAACAAAAGTTTGGATGCCTCCTGGCAGGAGCGATTTATCTCTGCTTTTGAGCAGATGGCAAATAGCAGGAGCCAGGAGCACGAAACATCTGTCAAGGAAACTACCCATACAAAGGATAGTACTTCAACCACTGTAGACCAGAATGGAAAGCCTATCAAGACAGAGTCATGGCACTCTGTTGTGACCAACAGGAACACAAAAGAGGTGCTGAGGTTAAAGGATTCCATTAACATCATATCTAAGAAGGTAGATAAATATCAACATCTTGTGGTTCAAAAAGATTCGTTGATTCGGTTGAAGCAAGACTCTATCAATATCATGAGGCGAGAACTGACCAAGAATGAGCAGCGACTTGTGACTATAGGGAAGGTAAGTCTTGGTGCGTTAGTAGGTATCATCATAGCCATCACAACAGGTATTCTTGTTTGGTTATGGCATCGAAGAAAAAATGTTAAGTATGAAGACAATAACAATTAAAATCATCAAGAAGAGCGTAATGGGCGTGGTAGAAGGGCTTACTGCCACCATTGCGCAGCATAACCCAGATGTGGACTTTCAAAGCGTATGGGCTAGTGATGCTGAAGAGGCTAGGCTGGATATATACTACAGGGAGGCGATAACCGACCTAGAGAATTTTCTTGCGAGGTTTTCTTCATCGACCACACAGAAGTTTGATTTGCAGGCTCTGGCGGATGATTTCTCTATCACTATAGTGACACTTGCAGCTTGGCCACCAAGGTTAAGTGGAGTACTGAGCAATCAAATTCAGAACTACCTGGTGCATGCCATTATTGCCGGATGGCTGAGTGATTTTCCGGATATGGCTCATACAGACTATGCTAGTATGGGAGCGAGTGACCTTGACGCAATTAAAGAGATTTTGTTAAAGAAAGACTTTAACTTTGCTGAGGCTGAAAGAAAAGCCGATGATACAACGAAAGAAGGTTCTTCTGCCAGTGATACTTCATCTAGAGCAGTAGACGGTGACGAGAAGGCTAATTCTTCTCCTATGGCTTCGGCAAGAAGTGGGGATGGGATAGATAAGCAGAAGAATGCGCAGGCTCCATCCGGCAGATCAGTAGATACCGATGAAAAAGAGAATGGCGAACTAGCTGTTCAAAATCGCAGTATAGATGCTGAAGCTAAAAGTAAGAATGAACTGGATGCTGAGGCTCGAAATGTGGACGAAGTAGATAAGGATGGCCAGAGTGGGCCGAAAGGGTCTGAGCGTAATCAGGACTTCGTTTCGCAGCATTTTCATCAGGATCGTGTAGACTGGAGCGGAGGTAGGCCACCTTATGAACTGAGGTAGATTTATTAATCATCTAAATATTTCGAAATATGGATAGTAAATTAGTTACACTGAACTTTAGCATGGAGCAGGTGTGTAATGACATACTTGCCAGATGCTATGTGTTGAGCCAGGGACTGGTGGATGATGCACAGAAGGACATCAGAGCCACTATTGAAAGCCCTGACAGTAAAGAGACTCGCAGCATTATCAACCGCGCAGTAACAGAAGCCATCGGCAATATCAAGGTGGCAGCTCAGCGTTATCTGACCTCAGGTAGAGTGGAGGATAACAACAATCTGGAGCGACTGGTAAAGGGTACAAGAAAGTATGTGTATACCGATAACAAGAACGGAACTTGGACGGAGGTAGTGACCACAAGCATCATCGGCCAGGAAGATGAGGAAGTGACTTCTACCGTAACTAAGGCTGGTAATGATCGGGAGGAAAGTATCTATGAGACTGTTACCCTGAAACTGGAGATTCCGAACTGGAATGTGGCTGTGACGGATGCGCTTAAGAACAATATGCACCGGTATATGGTTGACTATACGATGAGCCAATTTTTGCAGGATCAGTATGCAGACAAGGCTGGACAGTATGGGAATAGTGCTACAGCAGACTTCAATAATATGAAGAGCAACCTGCTGAGCCGGGATAACTATACTTTGAGACGGCCTAGCTTTACCTAAGAGGCTATTGGGGACAGGCGATAGAATCGCCTGGAACGGTGGCTTTACTTAATGAAACTTTTTTTTCTTCTTTAGTTTTAGGTGTTTATGCAAAGAGCCTTCGCTTCGGGATTACTCCTGATTTGCGAAGGCTCTTGTTTTTTGACATGGCTTAGAAAGCCATGGAACGGTGGCTTTTCTTTTTAGAACTTGCTGAAACGCCTGATGATTTCGAGGCGCGTAGCAAAGTATTGATTCATGGATTTCATCTTCAGGTATAGGGCGATTCGGAAGAAACGATAACTGTGAGTAGCCATGTAGCTGGACTTCATACCGCCCAAGCGACCGATGTAATGCCAATTCTGATTATCATTGCTACCATATAACCACATTATTGGTATGCTGCCAGACGTGAGGGAATGGATATAGCCTGTAATAGAATCAGGTACGTTATCTTCATCGAACTTCAAGGTACGAGTGACTATGATACCATGATACTCTGTTGTATCTTCGTAATCGTAACCCTTATCGAGCACCATCACGCTGCCATCCCTATATTGTATGTAGGGGTGTGGGTAGGAATTGATAGCTGTGAGCACGTTCTGTATAAGGAAAGTGCTCCAGGCATTATCCTTAATAGAATAGCAGAGTGCTACCGTATCAGCCGTAGAGGTCTTACTCGTCTGTGTAACATCCAGGCAGAAGATGCGAGAGTTTTTGTAGTCGTAGATGACCTGACAACGCTGGAAGAACTCTATTGGCGAAGAGGTGAAATCTATGAGCTGGCGCATCTGAGCCTTGGTAGACTTGACGGTATCACTATCCTCCTCAGTATCATTGAAGAAGTTAAGGAATTTGCCTAGAGTGCCGGAAATGTTGAAGCCGGGACCATCTAATACATCGGACATGGAAACCACCTGTGACTCTGCTATGCGACTGATTGAGCGGTTTGTGGCGAAAAGCACGGACTGGTCTAGCTGAGTGATAGACTTCGGATTGCTGCAAACCTCACGACTAATCGGGTGGATGCTGCTATAGGTGCCTTTGGAAGAGACTTCCATAGCCCAAATACCATCGGTAGAGAATGCCATTAATGGATACTGACCGAACTGTCCCTGAGAGAGCGCACGCGTGGTGGAGGCTATTCCCTGTATGGTTCCGATACCTACGGTATTGATTCCGTTTAATGGGAAATAGAAGGCATTATCAGACTCTGATGTATAGATCTTATTGGATAGTTCCACTACATCATCAACTGTATAATCAAACGACTCTACCTTATATTGCTCGAAATTGTCGGTGAAATCACCCATGTGCATGGCTCCATTCAGTTCTGCACATTGTTCCAGAGGGAAGACGAAGATGACATCATTATCAGAAGAATCCTTACAGAAGATAGCCATTTTATCAGCTCGGGAATCCGGGTAGAACTTGACAAGGTTACTGATCATGAAGACATCAATATCCTGACGAGAGAAGAATTTGTCGCTACTTTCAACATATTTCGTTCCGGAAGTGGTGTTGAGGCTAACTACGATTTTCTGGATTTTGTACCTATATTTCTGGTTATCCGTACTATCATCGTATTTAAGAATGTAAAGACCTGGTAACATAACATAGCCGCTGAATCCTTGAAACAGTTTCTCTTTCATGCCGTACAGATTGAGACGGTGGTTATAGACATAGCCACCTTGTGCGAAGAGCGAGTTATGAGTTTTGTAGTCATCCTTCATCTGTTCCTGTAATGATACCTGATAGACTGCATTCTTGTCTACAGGTAATTTCTTCGTTGTATAATTTGTTAAATCTGAAATTTTCAGCGAGCAGACCTTGTAGAAGGTAGATGTATTCTTTAATTTGTTACGATAGGCATCTTGACTAAGTGAAGGGAAATACACACTAAAACCTGTGGATATTTGTGAATTATTATCGTTACCAAAATAGAATAATCCTTTCCCAAGTCTATAATTTCTTCGTTTAGATCTGATGCTTGAAATTTTTTCAGATGTATCAACGTTGGAAATTGGAGGAGTAATAAATACATCCACCGATTTGATGACATCTTTCCATTCTTCAAGTTCATTACGTTTTGCGTCCAGTATGGCGTATCTCAAATCTACATTTCGGGGATAGTAAACGAATGTAACTTTGGAAATATTTACATTTGATGGATTGTTCTTTCCATCCTCACGTACAAGTGTTAAATTATCAGTCAGTTTGATGACTCCATCTTTTAAAAACAAGGCATTTGGTAAAAGTACAATGTAACTATCTGGAACTTGTACAGGCATGAATACAGGCGATGAGTGCATAATCATGGAACCATCAAACATTCTATAGCAATATCTAACAAAGAAATTAGCATAAAAACGACCTTTACGAGCAATCAGATTGTTCGTTCGATTGATAAGTGCATAGATGCTCTGTGTAATATCAGATTGCTTATTTTCTTTAATATTAAGACATTCATTTTCTTTTGTGTCATAATCTTCTTGCGTTAATTTTACGGTGTTGAAAACGTCATTACATGAGTAGGTTGTTTGCTGGATAGCTTTACGAAAACCATTTATACTTCCCTCAGCGTCCACACCTCCATTTATGTAATTCTCCGGATAATCATCGGAAATAGAAAAGGTGATTTCTACGAATGGAGGCTTTTGTGGCAGATTTTTATAGCCACCATCCACCCATAAAGCATAGTGAATCCCATCTGTAGCTACAATGATAAGCGTATTGCCTATGGAATTAACGGAAAGAACCGATGCTTCGTAGTCGAAGGACTTGATAGGGATGGTTGAACCTAGAGATCCATCCTGAAGGAACCAGTAGATGGCTGATGAGGCTACGGCTATGAGATGGCGGTAATTGCCAGTTTCGTGCACATACAATATCTTAGCCACCTCACCATTAATGGTGAGTGGCTGAGAGAGGGGTGTTCCTGTGACAATAGAAGGGCGCAATGCGCCATCATGCAGCTCTAGATTGCCGCAGAGGGATAGCGCACCGTTTTCTACTGACATTTCATCAGGAGTGAGGCTGAGACCTTTGTATCTAATTGATTGTTGCATATTTCTTAATGTTTAATATTTTACTATCGGCAATGCTCGCTGTCGGCCCTGTTGACGATAGCCAAAGCTGGACAACTGACGCCATCTACATCGAGATTTATAGTTTCATTTGCCGTAACCAGTTCTATCTGCTTAGTACCAGTCGGGATATTCGGTATATAGCTAAGCAAGAAACTGACGGTAGAAACATTACTGGCATGGAGCTGCCCATTACGGCCAGACAGTTTGATGCATACATTTTTAGCTTCTAACTCCGGTGTGGACTTGATTACATACATCTGCTTACTTGGCGTATAGAAACAGAAACAAATCTTATCACCCGGATGGAGATCCAGCAGTTTGCAAGGACTAGACCTTAGAGTGATACGCCCAGAGATATTAAGGGCAAGTCCTCGCTTCTGAACGCGAGGACGATTGAGAATAATGACATCATTTGTTAGCTTCATGATCTGCAGGTTTATGGAGCCAGAAACGGAAATAGTCGTTTTCGGCATCCTGGTTTCGTACTTTTACATATTCTCTGGTAACATAGAAATGCTTCTTGCTAAGAGTAGGGTTGAGGTTGTAATCATTTAACATCATTGCTGGCTCTACTCTGCCATCGAAGGAAATTTCATACCAGTAGCGATGAAGAAAGAACCATGGACGAAGACGGACCTCCTGGATGGTGGTGTAATTACTCTTGTCTGCCCGGCAAGGTACAATGCTCCAGCTACCATCCTGCCAATGCTCTGTGGTCACTTCTCCACCTGGAGCCATTTCATGTTTCTTGATGATGGACTTCTGAATCTTAACGAGAAGGCAAACATCAGCCGTGAAAACTTTAGCCATATTTCCATGGCAGAGCATGACGAAGCGGCCTTTCTTATCGGGAAGTAGACTACGCTGTTTGCCCGGCTTATTGATGACACAGACGGTGGAGAGAAACTTATGTCGGGCCATGGAGAGAAAATCGGGCAGTTTCGCCTTGGCGTGCATACGGTCGATGACCTTCTGGACCTTTTTGAAGTTTTTCTCTGCCTGAGTCTCATGAATCGTGACTGGAGATTGAGGTAACTGCTCTTTTCCCTTTTGCTCACGAATCTTCTTGACGTTTTCACGAACCTGCTTCTTAGAAGGTATTTCCAGAAGATGCCCCGTTTTCTTATCAAGTTTGTATCTTGGTTTTTGCTTTTCCATAATGAGTAGTCTTTAAATGTTGCCAGAGTTGAGGCAGATGATTTCAAAATGATGATTTTCACAGATGTCGTTGCCGTTGACCATGCGATGATTGAAGGAGCAAGGGATATGCTTGTTGTACAGATCGCACTGAAGACAATGATCAGGAACATCTTTCTGTTCTTTGCTACCAACTTCATTATCTATTGGCTTACTGGGTACAGCCCTGACAACACGACCGAAATGGTCATAGAGTTGACCGGGAACGATACAGGTTGCCTCACGGAGGGATGGGAGATTGTAACCCATCTGGCGGATAAACCAGAGGCGTAGGTAAATGATTAAACGTTTCAACTTTTTCATATATTATTGATGTTATATATTAATAATGTGGGTAAAGGTACGAGAAAAATGAGGATAAAAAGTGATAACTTGCGCAACTTAGCTTGTTGAGAACCAAATTGCGCAAGAATTGTCAGTGATTACTCGGTTTTACCGTCCTTCTCTTTCTGCTTGTTATCAGTGGAAGGCTCATGCTCGAAGACATCAAAAATCTTGGTCTCGCTGAGGCTCTTCAACTCATAGTCAATAATGGTCTCGCCCATGACTTCATCAACATAGCGCTTGGCACGCTCGATGCTCTTGGCTTGGATAAGGTAGTTGACATAGGTACGCTTCTCCTTATTCTTATCGTCAATGGTGATGAAAGCTAAACGAGCCTTGAACCAAAGATCATCGTCATCATTACCAGAGAAGAAAATCTCGTTGTAGTTGGCAGGGTTGATGTTGGCAATCTTAAGTTCACCAGATACATAGACTGCCATGTTATCGATAATGCTTGCTTCTGCCTCGGTGAAAGAGAGAGCATCTACTGTGTAGAGTTCCGTAACTCTTTTTTCGGATCCGTCTTCATGCGTCTTATCGTATCTTACTTTGCACTCGAACCAGGTTGAGGAGCGAGAGCGGAGAGATTGATAATTACCTGTGCCGATGATTTTTTCATAATTGTTTCCTTTGACTGCAACATTTTGTGCAGACTCTTCTTTCTTTTCTGATTTTTTCATAATTCTTTGTTTTTTATTTGTTATACAATATTTTATTGATTTCTTCGTCTGAGAGAGGTTTTCCATCCCTGCCGATATACTTTTTCATTTTAAAGATCATTGTACCGGGTGTGGGATGGCGTAAGTAATCATTAAACATCACATTCGCCAGTTCTTCATCAGTGGACTGGAAGAGGCTATGAGGAGGGCATTTGTATGGACGTTCCATGACGTGGTACTGAATTGTGTAGCCTTGTTTGCGAAAGTCTTCTTCCTGAAAATGGATGAGTTGCTTATCAATCTTTGCTTCCTTCTCCTTGATGGTATTAAAGAGAGTCTTCACCAGTTCTTTGTCAGGCTCAGGCTTCTTCTTCTCAGAGAAATACTGCTTAGTTGCCACCCGAAGTTCAGCTACCAGGATAAAGAAGTTCCCATTGTCAGTTTGCGGTACGTTTTTTGGTTCAACCTTCATGATGGTTTCGTCAACTCGCTTTTCCAGTTCAATGGATTGGCGTAGGACGCCTTTATCTCTGCGTGCCCAATACTGCTTTTCTAAAGTTCGCATGGAAGCTACTAGCTTACGAAATGCGAGGGCTGCCTGTTCACTCATATTACTTGATGCCTAATGTTTTCTTTATCTTATTGATGCGCTCCTGTTCTATAGGGAGGAGTTTGCCATGTTCGTCTATCCGGCAGAGGAGCCTGAGATTTGGCTTAATGGTAATCCACTTGTGAAGACCATCGTGCTCACGCTTTATCTGCCGAAGTTGGGCTTCTTGCAGTCTTTCGTGCAAATGCTGCTCATGACGAAGTTTACTGATTTCGTTCTGTATTCTGTCCATTGGCATATTCTTCTTCTGATGGGCATTTAATGTATAATGAATCCCATTGGTCTCTACCTACAAATTCAAGTGCTTTATCTACATCTTCAACACAAACAAAATCTAAGTCCATTTTGTTTGGCATATTGCTAATAAATGTATAGCCTCTAGCACATGATTGCATGTATTCCTTAAAATGCTTCTTCTCTTCTGGGGAGAGGTAGGAAGGACGACTGACAAGTCGCTGTTCGAAGTGCTTAAATGATACTTCAAAATTATCCTCAATTCTTTTTTCGATAGAAGTTAATGCACGAATAGCTTCATTCGGATCTTTCAAACGAGAAATTTTTTTGTTGATAGCATCGGAAGCAGAAGCTAATACCTCTAGAGATCTTTCTAGATTGGCATCATTTTTCTTGATAGCCTCTCTGTATGAGATAAGTTCATCACGCTGCTCTTGAATAATTCGACTTAAACGCTTGTTTCTGTCATCAAAGCGAACTTTGAAGTTCTTGTCTCTTAACGTGCAAGAAATGATGCCTAGCGTGATAATGAAGACCGCGCTGAGGCAGATAATTAATGTTATTGTTACTTCCATAATTGTATTTTTTATTGTTCACACTTATTTCTTGGCTGGAAATTTCTCCAATAATTCAATACGAGTTTTTAAAATATCGTAGTAATGTCTCATTGCATGATATTGAGAAAGCATTAATGCTGTCTGAACAGGTCCGCATTTTTCAGCAACCTTGTCGTAATCATTCTCATTCAAGAAAGCTTCGAGTTTATTTAAACGTTCTTTCAACTCCTTGAGCTCAATAATGAGACGGTCCTTGAAGTCTTCTGCTACCTGGTATGACTTTTCGAACACATCCTTAGGGGACCATGAATCGTAGGTGCTGCCATCTGGGTTAGTGTACTGGACGTGATAGCCAGATCTCCACTCATGATTATCCTCGTTTTTACGAGCAAAACCTTTAGCCACTGCAGTTGCTTCATCCATAGGTGCAGCCATAACCTCTTTTGTACCGATGTACTTTTTCAATTTTGTTGTTTCCATAATTGTTATGATTTGAATTTAACTTTTATATATTTCAGCATTCTCTATTGGGATGTCGTACCACGGAAGGGAATAACCTTTATCTTTCATTTCTTCTGGCAATTGACAGCGATAATATTGACCATGGAAATTCAACCATACATCACTCACCTCCAAAATCGTACCTGCTGGAAGCTCTGGCTTCGGCTTAAACCATGGGCGTGGATATTTGGTCGTTTCGTGAACATCCTGAGCGCACTTCGTTGGTTTGATTAATTTTATCTTCATTGTTCTAATTCTTGTTTAATAGTTCTCAACTCTTGTAAGACATGCGATGCACGGAGAAGCTTGAAACCAGAATTTAACATAATCTCAGCCTCTGCGATGAGCATGCTTAGTCTCAATTTTGCAGTAAAGAGGCGGTCTTTGAAGTTTTCCACTATCTGATAAGACTGCTCAAACACGTCCTTTGGCGACCATGAATCGTAGGTGCTGCCATCAGGGTTTGTGTACTGGACGTGATAGCCAGGAACGTCTTCGTTTCCTTCTGATGATGGTCTTGCCCAACCTTTAGCTACTGCAGCAGATTTTGCCATTTGTTCTGCCATCACCATTTTTGTACCGATGTACGGCTTTAATGTTGTAGTTTCCATAATTGTAAATATAAAATAATTATAGTTCTATTACTTTTGCTTTGTCGGCAGGAATGTCGTAGTAAGGGATGGAATATCCTTTGTCCTTCATTTCGTCTGGGAGATAGCAGCGGTAGTATACTCCATGGAAGTTTTGCCATTTCTCCTTGACAGTGAGTATTGTTCCAGCAGGAAGCACAGGCTTCAGCTTGAATGAAGAACCAGGATAACATCCTATCTTATGCTCATCTGCTGCGCAAGATGAGGCTTGCCATAAATGAATCTTCATTACTTTTTCTTTGTTTTACGTTTGGTGTAATTAATGTTTTCTATCTGATTTTCGAAGGATGCGATACGGCCATTTAATCTTCGGAGGATAGCATTTCTGATGTAGAGGATTGTTTCTGCATCGAGATACTTGGTGATGTCTTCGTTTCCATCACTGCTTATTCCCTGGAGGGATATATCCAGCTTTACAGGGCTTACTAGTATAGCCATTTCGTTTGATGCATCTACTTCTGCTACAAGATCTCTGACCACGGTTAGCTCTTCGATGGAGTTGAAGTATTGGCCTACGGAGTCGATGGTGTTACGCATTTCTTCATATTCTTCCTTTGTCATACGCTATACCTCCAATTCTGAGTTTAGTCCTAGACCAAAGAGAAGATGCTGGAGCTCGTGAATAAAATGAAATTCAAAAACTCGCGCTTCAAATATATATGCGGCATAGGTTTTGTTATCAAGAAGTCTGAACACCTTAATATATCCTTTTTTATAAATCCATGTCGCGCCTTCGAGCTTCCATCCGTTCTTTTCTAGAATCTCAGGAGTAAGAGGAATCGGAACAATATCCTTCGCCCATGCGCCACTGTCACCAAACAGGAATCCATCATCATGAACGGTTTTTCCTTTTAAGTTGGAAAGAGTGACGGAACCTTTCAGTTCTGTGAATGCATTTCCATCTTTCACTTTTGCATATTTATCAGCATTACTTTCTGTGACCTGGTAAACGATGCCCTTTTTGGTTCCGATAGGAATGCCGTTGGTCATAACCAAATCACCTGGTATATAAATTGTCTTTTCCATATTCTTGCTTTGATATTTTACATATTTTTTTATGGGACCAGCGATAGAATCGCTGGGAACGGGGGCTAAGTGGGGCAACTCCTATCGCTACCATTTCATGAATGCCATCCATATTGTTTGGTTCTTAATTGTGGTACGATGTCCGAATATAGGTTTGTAATCGGTGATAGCCTTTAGTACATCACTAACCTTTATCTGCTGCTCGTTCCACTTGAAAATGAGCGTTCCGTTTGTTTTCAGTACCCTCATTCCCTCATGGATAGAATCGTTGATGAATGCTTGCCAATTTTCGGGCAGTTTGCCATATTTCTTGCATAACCAAGAGTTCTGACCTACTTTTAGCAGATGAGGAGGGTCGAATACTACCATATTAAACGTTTCATCTTCGAATGGCAAGGCTGTGCAATCGGCTATCATATCTGGTTGCACGTCTAGTTTGCGTCCATCACATAATGTGTCGTGAAACTCTCTTATGTCTGTGAAGAGAACATTTGGGTCATGTTTATCGAAATAGAACATTCGAGAGCCACAGCACATGTCTAAAATTCTTTTCTTCATATTGCTTCTTGTTTTAATTGTTCTTCTATTGCTTCCTGAGCAAGGATTTGCTGCCAGTTGGCTTCATGATAATTTCTTGCCTCCTGTTTTTCAGAGAGCTGTGGATCGCAGCCACCGAAACAATAGGTGTCCCATTTCTCATACTCCTTCATAGTATGTGGAGGCTTGGAGCCAGGAGTGGCTGGAATGTAATCCCTAGCGAACTCCTTGGGGGAAACTTTATCTATTGTTGAGGCTACTGGGTCGATGATTTCGTATTGAATAATACGGTTCTTTCTCTTTTTAGAAGAGCTGTAAATCGGTTTTACCCAGCAGATATTTCCCCTGTAGCTAGACATGAGTCTAGAGAAATAATAGGGTTTCCATATTCGATTGTCCCGGAAAGCCCAGCAGACGCCTGTAGGGGAATCTACGTTATAATTAGCACTATCAGACTTCCAGCAATGGTTGTAGCCGAGGTCGCTGATGTGGCTATGTACACAGAACTTGCACATCCTCATTTCCTCCTGATCAGCAACCGATGGTGTTGGCTGCATCAGGTTTTGTTTGATGTAATTGCCCATAGATGTATGATTTTAAAGTTCATCCTCCTTGGTAGTTTTACGTTTCCATTCCCCACAACATTCCCAGTGGAAGCGATGATGGCCGAAGCCGTTGCAGGTTCCGCTGTACTTACTGTTTGCTGTAGGCCGGAAAAACTTGCAGCTCTTGCAAGAGCGATTGCGGTGAGTGTAAACTAGATAGATGAATGTGCTGGCCATCATTACAAGGCACAGCATGATGATTATGAATCCGATTTCCATATTACTTCTTGTTTTTAATGATTTTCTTTAATACTTGCTTGTTGTGCTCTGTATCATCGTCACTCAGATGATAAGATCTGACGTCCTGAAGGATGCCTAAATCAACTGAAAGCATGTAATCTGTGACAACTTTAATGAAGTCTTCCAGAGAACGACAGAGAGCGTATTTATAGCCAGCACACTGCCAGTAGCCCTGGAAACGTTTCTGATGAGCAGTCTGATTGTTTGTCTTACCATACTTTAATTCAATGCCCAAGCCGTAGAATACTTCTGTACCCCTGTTGATAACTCCATTTTTGCCATTCTTGTATGAAGGGAGAGCCAGAATGAGATCTGGAACGCCCGGCACAACTCCTGATGCAGCGTTGATGGCTATCTTCTTGCCACTTATAGCACCATCAGCCTCATTCTTGGGATGGAAGAGGAGAGAGGCATAAGCCGGGTACTGAAGCCGGAACCAGCGTACACAAGCTATCTGTAGCTGCCCTTCATGTTGCACCTTCTTCTGCTTGGTAGCAGATTTCTTGGTGTATTCAGAATAATTGCCGTTGAGGCGGTCGATTAATTCTTGTCTGTCCATAATCGTATGAATTAAATTGTTTGTTACTTATATTTAGTCGCTGAGGAGAGACTGAAGATAACTCTGTGTCTTATCATCCAAGTCGACCAGTGACTGTTCTTCTTCTGCCACCGATGGATTCCAAACGATGCCCAGTTTGGCTAGAGTTCCATTCTTGTAGGCATCTTTCACCATCTTTGCCATGGAACCATTCGGGTTCTTCTTGGCGGCTTCTATCCAGCCTAGATACTTCTGCTTGAGTGCTTCGGTCTGTTCTTCTTCCTGTTTCTTCTTGCGTTCTTCCTTCATTCTGAGGCGAGCTTCTATTTCCTCGTTGGTCTCCTCGCGTTGAGGCTGTGTAGGAGAAGGTGGTGGAGAACTTGAATGCTGAGGCTTCTTCCCGGCTGAGGCTACAACTGTAGGATTGTCGAAGGTTCCTTCCATCAGAGCCTCGTAGTTTTTCGGATTGAAGAGCCAGTTGAAGGAGATATAGCATCCACCATCCTTGCGCCCAGAGAGAAGATCGGAGTTGAGAGCCTTGCGAAGCATCGGTTCTATATCCTCGAAGGAATAGTCTGAAATAAACTTTGCCACCATCTTCTTGCGGTCGGGAGTCATCTTTGAGATTGGCTTGACCTGCGTGCCCAGAAAGAGGCGATTGAAGAGTCTTAGCACTTCCGAGAACTGAACTTCGGGATCCAGCGACTTTTTTTCTTTTTCTTTTTTTTGTGTGTGGGTGTGGGCTTTCTCCTTTCTTTGTTTGTTTTCTTTTATAGGGGGTTCGGGGGAAATGTTTTCTTTTATTTGTTTCTTGCCTCTTACTTCTGTGCCCTTACCCTTGCCTTTGTCTGTGCCCTCAACTTCGGCAGAATCTTCGGAATCACCTTTATTTAAAGGGGTTTCGGGATTGTTAATCTGTGCCCTAGACTGTGCCTTTTGGTGTGCCCCTTGTTTAGGGTGTGCCCTAGAGCGTGCCCCATCTTTGCCCTTAATCGTGCCCCTATCTGTGCCCTTGTTATCTTGAAGATACGCTGCACAATCTTGTGTATCAGTAACTTGCGAAGTTAAAATCTGTGCCCCTGATTGTGCCCCTATCTGTGCCCTAAAGAGTGCCCCTGATTGTGCCCCTAGTGGGTTTTGGTATGGTAGTATGCAGTGGGAGAGTGGATGCGAACTGTTAACATACACTATTGTTGAGGCTTTAGGGGAGCTGCATTTTGTGATGATTCGCTCCTGTATGAGAACATCGATGGCACAGCGGATAGACTTGACCGAGGTATGGAGCCGATCAGCCAACAGACGTAAGGAGAGCGTAGCAGCGGAAGCCTCATTGTGGGTGGCAGACAGGAGCACGTAGATGAGCACCTGTACCACCACCGGACGATGAAAGTAACGCCACTGCAGCAGCTCTGGAGTAAGAATGTAGCCATCTGTTTTCATTTGTCTTTATTTTATTTGGAATATAGAATTATCTTATTTCTTTTCTTCTGCCTCAATAGCCCGGAATATCTCGTAAGCCACTTGTGGAACCCAGGCATTGCCGTAAGCCTTTATGGATTCTTGTCGCCACTTGGTGAAAGAAATGGTAAGGCTGTCCACATCAAAGGGAATCCCATCATTTCCTCTACAAACAGGGGATTGAGTTGGGAAGTTCCTCCACCTACCTGATTGTTGAAGTCGAGAAAGTCGGTCAGTCCATTCGGTCGGAGTGCTCCGTTCTTCCGGCTGTACATCCCTTTTGCACCCTTTTCTTTCAGTCCTTTCACCCGGTTGGAGTGTTTTATCTCCATTGCAGTAGGGGCGGGAAGAAGACCATTTACTGCTAAGGCTGTAATTCCTTGCCCCATCTGGGAATTGGGATTGATAGTCTTTGTGAACTTCGTGGCTTCTATGCTGCAAGGCGTGGGAAGCAAGCCTTTTCGAGCGGCGAGTGCCAAGGTTGGACGATCTGCTGCATTCGGTGATGGACTTCTGTTTATTCGCCCTCCTCCTTTGTCTATGGCTGTTGGAGTAGGAAGAAGTTTTGCTACTGCCATGTCTTCTACCCCCAGGCTGTGGTCGGTCTTGCCCTTCTTTGGATTTCTTCTCCCTCGCTCGTTGATTTCCATGTCCTTGTGAGGAATATCCATCGCATTGGGTGTGGGAAGTCTGTCCGAGAACATCACTTGTGAAGCCAGGCTTCCGTATGTCGTTCCGTTCCGATAACCGTTTTTTGTGGCTCTTTCCTTGAATCTTTTCGGATTTTCGGCTATCATTACTGCTGTTGGGGTTAAAAGGAGTTGTTGATATTCTTCTTGCAACAATCCAGACTCTTTCTCTTCTGTGGGGTGCTCCGACACTGCAAGCCGGAATATTAAGCGGTTGGACGGAATATCCTGCTGCTTCAAGTTCCTGGCAGATTTTTTCGAGCGTGAACCTGCTTTCCTCTCTGTATATGTAATTCTCTTCGAATAAATCGTCTGTGCGTCCCACTTTAGTCTCTTGGCTGGACTCCACCATAGTTTGGATTCCAATAACGTTTTCACCAACGATCCAAGTGGGCTTAATTTCCCGAATCGCTCGTAGCATCTGTGGCCAGAGATAGCGGTTATCGTCTTCTCCCTTTCTTCTGCCGGCAACGCTAAAAGGCTGGCATGGGAATCCTCCGGTGAGAACATCGACTTTTCCCTGCCACTGATGGAAGTCTGTTTTGGTAATGTCTTCATAACTTTCTGAATTTGGGAACCAGTATTGGAGCACCTTGCGAGGGAACTCTTGTATCTCGCAATGGAAGAGGTTCTGCCATCCCATCATGGATGCCGCAACCTCAGCACCACCGATTCCGCTGAATAAACTAGCGTGATTCATATTGCTTACTTTTGTTTCTGTTGTGTTCCAGGAGCCACTGTAGGTGAGCAGTCTTAGAAGGATCACGGAAGAGGGCTTTTGCCTTATCTATATCTGGATTCAGCATTATCTTCTTTTCTTTCTTTGCTGCTGCTCTTTTCTTCTGATAGTATCTGCGCTGGTACTCCTTCACCTTTTCGGGGTGATTCTGTCTCCAACTCTTAGACTTTTCCAGCAATTTTTCTTTGTTGCGCTGATAGTATCTCTGATAATATCCAATGCCGTTGGCTCGTTTCTTGGCTGCATTTTCCCGATATAGCTTCTGCTTTTCGGGATGATCCTTGATGTATTTGCGAGAATAGGCGAGCATTTTATCACGATGCTTAAGATAGTATTCTCGCTGCCTGGCTATGCGGTCTGACTTTGCTTTTTCTGATTCCATAATAATTGAAATTATATAAAAACCACATTCTTGTTTACCTAAAATGGGTCAGCGGTGAATGCCATTTTTTTTCTCCTTTGCCTTTAAGTATCTTCGCTCGAAATTTTTGAACTGTCTGTTTATAGCATAAGCCTCTTCGTTGAAGTCATCATCCAAAGTACCAGATATAGCCATAAGAGATTCTGTAGCTTGTAAGAAAGCTTCAAAGTCCTTTTCTGTTACATTCATTTTTGCCATATTATCTTCTTTTTACCCTCTCCATTTTACAGGAGAGGGTGGTTAGTTACTTAGATGGCTCAGTATATGATACTGGCTCCCATACATCGTAAGCTGTCAGCAAAACTGGAGCAATAACAGATGGGGCGAAGATGATAGATGCTACAACATCTGGAGCATTCAACTCGTAGTTAACACCTTCTACTTTGTTTTCCTTACTAGCCCAGCCATAAGGCTTTGCTGTAATCGTAGAGCCATCTTTCTTTTTAAAAGTCTTCTCGCTAGAGCAAGAAGCGAACAAACTTGCAACGACTAAGGCTGCCAAAATATTTTTTTTCATATTACTTATATTTATATCCTTTGCAGGATGGTTATTTTATCTATTTTTCATTCACACGGCAGTTTCTCCTGATGCTCCACGTATCTTTTGTGCTTAAGGCAAAACTTGCCATTGATGCAGTTACGTCCATCTTTGCAGAGGAGGCACTTGCGAGCTGCGGTGCTCTTACTTCTGGAATCGCTCATAATAGTAAGTTACTATCTGATGCTCGGTAGGCTGGAAACCATTACGAGTGGTAAGAGTATCTACTATCTCATCATAGGTGCTCTGAGGCATCTGTGAAATTAGGTTTTCATCATGAATGCCCTGAGAGAGTTTACTGAGGCAGAGCCATCCAAGGACTAGCCAGATGGCAATGCAGAAGAAGATCTTAATTGTTTTCATAACTTTATCTTTTTATATTGTTTATATTTGCGGTAGGTAAAGGGATTCGAACCCCGTGCCCGGCTGCTTAGTCCTTCTTCGCAGTCTTTTTTGATAAACACCCAGAACTAAGTAATTTAAACGTTATAACTTGAACATCGCCCCCAATGGGCAAAGCAACTGTTACCTACCATAGTTTCGCATAATTTGTACTAATCAATATCAGCCTTATATCTATCCTAAAAGTAAAATCTTATTTGGGACACAGATAGTCTTGAACTTGGCAGGCACAGGCTTCCAGCTCTGATACTTTGTATTCGTGGCGAGTAATCTTGCCATTACTGCCTCTAGCAAAATCCTTCACCTTTCCTTCACGTTTCCATCGCTCTACGTTTTTTCTTCCGTAGATGTCGTATGCCTTGGCTTGTGTGAGGAACGGACGTTTACCCACAGCCTTGCAGACTTCTTCTTTCACAACGTTACGTATGGCTGACAGGAATGTATCAAAGGATAGCATCTTATCTGCAAACTGGATTTGTACTACTTCGTTCATGACTATTGTTTTTATTTGGTTCTTGTAACTGTGATGATCTCTTTCTCCCGGTTGATTTTGGTTCTGAACTTACGACAGTAAATTACACCTAATTCCGAGCAGGTTGTTTTGATCGTTCTCATTCTCCTGATAGGGAAACTGATTGATTTACCCAGCTCCAGTTCTCTGATCTGAGGTCTGAGTGGTACTTTTTCTTCTGACATATTGCTTGATTTTAATTGTTATTTTACTAGTTTGAAATCGTAAACGAAAACGAGAGGATTGCTGCCCCAATGGAGATGGAGTTTACAGCTAAGCATCTTGTATGCTTCGATAGGAGTTCTGTACCACCATTTCTTCGCAAAGCTATCATTTGTTGCATCGTATGAATAAGCATCGTCAATGCCTTCAATGTGGCTACAGAAGATTCCTTCTCTCATGCAGTCATCGGTGCTGATGTACTGTAGTCTTTCACACCGAATGTTGGTAATCATGATTTGGTGAGGCATCAAATCAGGCTTCACAAACATCTTGTTTAACCATCCTCCGGAAGTATTTATCCTTGGGTGTAGTTCTTTGATATACGGAATATCGCTGTATCTTTGTGCGACTGCTACGACTTCACCTATTTTATAAGTGGACTTTGCTACAATCTCATTTCCATCATTGATGGCGAGTTTGCCTTTGTCTTTTCCTTCCGTGAAAAATCCGCAGTTGCGGTAACGCTTAAACGTTCCCTGGTAGCCGATTCTTCTGGTCTGAGTCTTACGACCTTCCAGAACAGCTTGGGTGAGACCGTACTGGTCATTGAACATTATTTTTTTCATTGCCTTGTTATTCTAAAACATTATTCTGAATGGTTTGCCTTTCAAAGACGGTCTCTTATCGAGAACAAACTTTAATAACTCCTCGTATCTTATCACGAACAATGGACAATACATGTATTTCAGTGTGCATACAAATCTGTTATTGAGCATAATATCGAGGAATAGAGCTTTATTCTTTTTCATCTTGTGCCTATTCTTTATAGTTAACTAAAGCTGGAACCAGATCTTTGAGGTACGCCCATTGAACAATTTCTTCGAAAAGATGACCGCCAGAGTCTGTGAGCCAGCCGCGTGAACCGTCTGAGTCAGTGTAAGTATGCCCCACCTCTATAGTTAAGCCATCAGCATAATCAAGTAGGCAATCTTCTTCGTTGCTTTTTGGAAGTTCTTTTCCTGAATGCCATACTTTGGATATGTTTATGTATAGCACATCATCTGCAGTCGCTCTTACCGCCATACCTTGCCAAACTGGGTAACCGCCATATTGCTTTCCATCCGGGTCTAACAATCCGCATGTAAGCCCAGTGTGGCATGGAAAAACGAATAGCCTATCTGGCGCATCTGGAACTTTTTTATCTAATTTCTTCATTTTTCTTCAAATTTATTTGGTACTTATTTATTTATTTACTAACTTTACGGTGCAAAGATAATCATTTTAGCTTGAAAATAATCAGAAATGATTATTTATTTAAGAAGTAATAAGCTATATTGATTGATATTAACAATTTAAAGTGATTGATATTATGAACAAAACTATTAATGTTGGTCTAGCTATTGAGCAAAGAATCAATGAGTTAGGTATTACTAAGTCTGAGTTTGGGCGTAGAATCGGCATTCCTAATCAAAATGTCAATCGTGTTCTATCCAAATCTTCAATCGATTCTGATAAGTTGGTTGAGATATGCAATGCTCTTAATTATGATTTCTTTAAGTTGTTTTCTTCATCTGTAGAAGAAAACAAAACATCATTGCTGAATATATTAAAGGTAAAAGCTATCTTGAAAGAAAAAGGCATAGGGGAAATTAAACTTGCTTCTATGCTTGGTATATCTCGTTCAGAGGTAGAGGCTATAATGGACGGAAATGATTTGACCCTTGGATTAGTTGAAAAAATGGCTGAGGTGTTGGTTGTCAAACCTGCAGAATTGATAAATGGCGCATCTGTTACGGCTGAGGCTGTAGCAAAGAGTGATCAAGCTATGTATGAAGAGTTGATTGCTCTAAGAGCTGAAAATAAGGTGCTGAGGGAGATCCAGGGTCTTTCTGCAAGAAGTCAGGTACATGTAGGATGATAAAAATGTGGTGATTATGAATAACTGCATAAAAAAAATATTAACTCCGTTTGCTTCTTTTGTAGCCATCTATTCAGTGGTGGCTATATGTACAATGTTTGCCATTTTTTTCTCAGTTAATTACACTGAATACACTTTATTGTGTTGTGGTGGATATTTCCTTGGTGCATGTTTTGGAACAGATTTGGTAATAAGTATTTTAAAACCTACTATTACAAAAGATGCTTATCTTGTTTCTGCTTTAAATGTGACATTTCTAATAATGCTACAATTATTGTGTATGCAGGTATTCTATGATAATTCATCAGAATCATGCTCTTTATATGAGAAGCTGTTTGGGGCTTCTTTGTTGGGAACTATTTTAGTTTTATACAATTATCGTGTACCAGGAAACTTGAAAGATGCCCTAATAAAAAATGTGCGTATTGTAGCTGGTTATTTTTACTCATTAGTGATGTGGGCTTTAGTTTCTTATGCAATCATGCATAATGCTACATTTGTTATACAAAGTGAATGGTGGGTGTTGATCGTCTTTCTGATGTTGGCATTCGTCTTTTTCATGTTAGTTGGGCTGTTTCTGTTTCCTTTTCAGCTGATAGTAAAAAATGTAGAGAACGCTAGGGTATTACCTATAATCGTTATTATATATTTTGGTTTCAACTGTTTAAGTTATACATGGGATATATATTCTAGATCTGGTATATGGGAAACGATAGCAACGTTTGTCTATGATGTTTTTATATGTGTATTGTATGGAATAAACATAAAATCAATATATTTATCACATTCTTATAACAAAATATGAGATAATAATTAGATGTGTATGAAAGAAAATCCAAATGATATAGACAGAAAGTTGAGGCTTTCAAAGAAGTTCTTTTGCTTTGGTCTAGTGACCTTCTGCATTGGCTTCTTGATGCTTGGCTTTGCAATAGGCAGGTTGTCTTCCTCTTCTAGTAATGCTGAGGCTGGTCAAACTGAGGTGACAGCAGGAGACAACGTATATGTATCAGACAGTCCTGGATCTAAGCGATACCACAAGGACAGAAATTGCCCAGCTCTTAAGAGAAGTACAGGAAAGATAACTTCTACAGATGAGGCTAGTGCCATTGATCAAGGCAAAACCTTGTGTGGTTGGTGTGGAAAATAGAAAAATAATTTAGTAAATAATAAATCGCAACGTGTTGCAAGATAGTTGCGCACTACATTATAGGGTATTAGTAAATAAAGGGTAATATGATTAAAACTGTGATTTTTGATATGGGTGGTGTCATCATCACCCTCGACGAGAATGAGGCAGGCAAACGTTTCATTGAGTTGGGTATGAAGGAGTTTGCGGAGAAGATGGACCCTTATAAACAGGTTGGCTTAAACGGTCAGCTGGAAGAGGGCAAGATTTCCGAGGAGGAATACCGACGGGAAGTGTGCAAGAAGATTGGCCGCGAGGTAACCTTCGAGGAACTGCAGCATTGCTGGCTGGGCTACATGAAGGAAATTCCAGAACGCAATCTGGTTACTCTCCGCAATCTTAAGAAGCAGGGCTACCGTGTAATCTTGCTCAGCAATACCAACCCTTATGTATCAGCCTGGGTAGACAGCGAGGCATTCTCTGCCGACGGTCATCCTATCGGCGATTATTTCGATGCGATGTATCGTTCTTATGAAGTAAAGTATATGAAGCCGGATGAGAATTTCTTCCGTTATGTCCTTTCTCAGGAGCAGATTATGCCAGAGGAGTGTCTGTTTATTGATGATGGTCCCCGTAACTGCTGTGCAGCCTCTGAACTGGGACTGTTTACTTATTGTCCGCAGAATGGAGAAGACTGGTGCGATAAGATTTACGAGCATTTGAAGTAATTATTTGTGGTGATTATTTGCACTAAAATGCAAATAATTGCCATTTTATTTTGTGCTCTGCAATAAAAAATGTACTTTTGCAGTCGCAAATATTAAATACATAATACAATGATTAAGAAGAAAAGATGGCATTGCTTGCCAGGTCAGCCTCTTACAGAGCTCGACAAGCAGGTAATGTTTTGGGAAAACAAGGGTAAACTTGTTCCTACCCGTGACTTGATTAAAACTCCAGAACAGATAGAAGGCATCCGCAAGAGTGGTGTCGTAAACACCGGTTGTCTTGATGCGGTAGCCGAGATGATCCGTCCGGGAATCAACACCCAGGAAATTGATGATCTCTGCATGCAGTATTGTAAGGATCATAATGCCATTCCTGCGTGTCTCAATTACGAAGGCTATCCTAAGAGCGTTTGTACCTCTATCAACGAAGTGGTTTGCCATGGTATTCCTAAGGAAGAGGATGTGCTCGAAGAGGGCGATATCATCAATGTGGATATGACAACCATCGTAGATGGCTATTACGCTGATGCCAGCCGTATGTTCATCGTTGGCGGCAAGACTACTCCTGAAAAGGAGCAGCTGGTTCGCGTAGCCAAGGAATGCCTGGAAATCGGTATGGAGGTTGCCAAGCCATACTCGTTCGTAGGTGATATCGGTCATGCTATCGAGAAGCATTGCAAGAAGTATGGTTATGGTGTGGTTCGCGATCTTTGCGGTCATGGCGTAGGTTGCCAGTTCCATGAAGAGCCTGAGGTTCTTCACTATGGTCATAGAGGCACAGGCATGCTGCTCGTTCCGGGCATGGTGTTCACCATCGAGCCAATGATCAACATGGGTACCTGGCAGGTATTCCTCGATGCCGACGATCCATACGGATGGGAAGTAATCACCGGTGATGAGAAGCCATCTGCGCAGTGGGAGCACACGCTTGTGATGACAGAGACAGGTGTGGAGGTTTTGACATATTAACGTTAAATGTTAAGAAATGAAGGATATATATATATTAGGTATAGAGAGCAGCTGCGACGATACCTCTGCCGCAGTGCTCAAGAATGGTGTGCTGCTGAGCAATGTAACCGCCTCTCAGGAGGTTCACAAAGCTTACGGCGGTGTTGTTCCGGAGTTGGCTTCCCGTGCCCACCAGCAGAATGTGGTTCCTGTCGTTGACCAGGCCATCGCGCGTGCCGGCATCAAGAAGGAAGATCTTTCTGCCGTAGCCTTCACCCGTGGTCCGGGTCTGATGGGCTCGCTTCTCGTGGGTGTGAGCTTTGCCAAGGGATTCGCCCGTTCGCTCAATATTCCGATGATAGATGTAAACCATCTGCAGGGTCATGTGATGGCTCATTTCATCAAGGAAAGCGATGATGACCAGAGTGCACCTCCATTCCCGTTCATCTGTCTTCTCGTGAGTGGTGGAAATTCGCAGATTGTAAAGGTGAATGCCTACAACGATATGGAAGTGCTGGGACAGACCATCGATGATGCGGCTGGCGAGGCTATTGACAAGTGTGCCAAGGTGCTGGAGTGGGGCTATCCTGGTGGTCCTGTCGTAGATAAGTATGCACGCCAGGGCAATCCGAAGGCATTCAGTTTCTCTGAGCCTCATATTCCGGGTTTGAACTACAGTTTCTCCGGTTTCAAGACAAGTTTCCTCTACAGCTTGCGTAAATGGGTGGCTGCTGATCCTGATTTTGTTGAGAAGAACAAGTACGATCTGGCTGCCAGCATAGAGTTTACCATCGTTGATATTCTGATGAAGAAACTCCGCATGGCTGTCAAGCAGACCGGCATCAAGCATGTGGCTGTAGCTGGAGGTGTGAGTGCCAATAATGGTTTGCGCAACGCTTTCCACGATCATGCCAAGCGCTTCGGCTGGACTATCTACATCCCAAAGTTCAGCTATACTACCGATAATGCGGCGATGATAGGCTGCGTGGGAACCTTCAAGTATCGTGATGGTGAGTTTGCAACCATCGACTTGCCAGCCTATAGTAAAGTAACATTTAAGTAATTAACAAAACAAGATGGAATTTGAAACAAAGATATTGAGCAAGGGCATCCAGGAGATGCTTTACAATAGTGACAAGACAGTAGGCACAGCAGAGAGCTGCACAGGCGGTCGTATCGCCGAGGCGCTGATTTCTGTGCCAGGTGCCAGCAATTACTTCAAGGGTGGTGTAATAAGCTACACCAACGAGGTAAAGGAGAATCTTTTGGGCGTGAGCCATGAGGTCCTGGAGGAGCAGACTGCCGTTTGCGAGGAAGTGGCAAGGGAGATGGTGCTTGGCACAATCAAGACCCTGAATGTAGACTTCGCCATTTCAGCAACGGGTGTGGCTGGTCCAACGGGTGGAACTCCAGCCATTCCTGTGGGCACAATCTA